>Ga0265300_10000415_pt1 | contig 43923 bp, 28 predicted proteins | sample AusTroGonzalo_MG_FD_193482 | JGI IMG/M metagenome (GOLD analysis project Ga0265300, IMG submission 193482) | Bovine rumen microbial communities from tropical cattle in Woodstock, Queensland, Australia - Gonzalo_03 | ecosystem: Host-associated > Mammals > Digestive system > Stomach > Rumen ... | reverse complement strand
TTGTCGACATGATGAACGGCAAGATCGAAGTCGAAAGTGAAAAGGGCAAGGGTACGACGTTTACCATCACGCTCACGCTCTTGAACTCTTCTCGTTCTGACGTTGTCGAAAGCAGCGAAATCGAAATTCGCCCGAACGAAATGAGCGTTCTCGTGGTTGACGATGACGATGTCGCCTTGCAGCACGCCAAGGTCGTTCTTGAAAAGTCCGGCATTGCCGTAGAAACGGCTCCGTCGGGCCGCGAAGCCGTGGAAATGGTGAAGCTCCGCCACGCCCGTTGCAACCCGTACAGCCTCGTTGTACTGGACTGGAAGATGAACGAAATGGACGGCGTGGAAACGGCTCGCCAGATCCGCGCGGTCACAAGCGACGATACCGCCATCATCGTGCTCACGGCCTACAACTGGGACGACGTGCTCGACGAAGCTCTTGCCGCAGGTGTCGATAGCTTTATCGCCAAGCCGATCTTGACGGACCACCTCCTCGACGAGCTCAAGGACATTCTCAAGAAGAAACGCCTGCATCTCGCTCCGCAGAAGAAGAAGGCGGAACTGAGCGGCCGTTGCATCCTCCTTGCCGAAGACATGGAAGTGAACGCCCAGATCATGATCGAAATCTTGAAGATGCGCAAGGTGACTACAGAACACGCCGAAAACGGACGTATCGCCGTCGAAATGTTCGAAAAGTCGCCGGTCGGGTACTACGACGCGATCCTCATGGATATGCGTATGCCTGAAATGGACGGTTTGGAAGCGACAGCGGCCATCCGCAAGCTCGACCGCCCCGACGCAAAGAAGATTCCTATTATCGCCCTCACGGCTAACGCATTCGACGAAGACGTGCAGCGCAGCTTGCAGGCGGGCCTCAACGCCCACTTGAGCAAGCCTGTGAAGCCGGACATCTTGTTCGAAACGTTGGAAGGCATGCTTTAATAGCAATTCGGTTTATACAAGAAAGGCAGCTCATCGCGAGCTGCCTTTTTTTACTTATCTGATTTCTTTTCGGCGGTGTCGTCTTTGATCAACCGCACATAAGACTGCGAATGCGTGCTGAACGTCACTCGTCCGGGGAAAATTTCAAAGCAGAACTTGTCCTCAGCGGTCCAGAAATGGCTAAAGAAATTGTTGCTGATACCGGTGCTGCACTTGACCGGAGTCGCTTCGAAGCCTAAGTTATCGGTCGGAGTCACGCTGCATTTTTCCCAGCCCTTGCGGGACATCAAAACACTCGACGGATCGCCAACGCCCAAGCCTGCGGCAGTCTTGACCAAGGTCTCGAAATCCTTTTTGTTCGGAACGCGCCAGCCCCTGACGGCACAATACTTGTTCACGGCATTCCATTCGTACAGGCCTTCCCCAGTGTACCCTACGCACTTGTACTTCAAGGGTTCCTTCATCCAGACCTGCTCGCCAATCCTGACGGTCTTGTAGACCTGGCCATCGCGAGGATCGACAAACTGGGATTCATAAAGGTTCGGGGAAAGCGAAAATCTCTTTTGCCAGATGTAGTCCTGCAAGATATCGAGCATTTGCGCACAAGGCTCAAAGGAGAGCCCCAAATCCACACAGAGGCGTCTTTGACAGGCTTCAAGAATCTCTTGCTGTTCGCCATCCGAGAACGTCTTGACCGCAAACATGCTCGACGGGATATGCTTTAAGACTAGCAAGAAGAGCCTGTCCCTGGCATCGGCAAATTCGGGTTCGCACAAACTGCGCAATTCATTTTCGAGCTTTGAATCGTCAGCAAAAATTTCGTCACCGACTTTTTGCACCAGAGCGTCGCACAAGGTCTTGACGTCTTTTTGCGGTACCTTGACAGGCGGGCGGACCAATTTTGCACCGCAGAACGGGCAATTTTCCATTTTATCGATTAGAGCATCAAAGTCCTTTAAATTCTTGTGACATTGGCTGCAAAACATAGCGTTTCCCCAGTAATATTGTCTTTAAACATTTCAAAGATAATATTAAAAAACGAGGAAGAACGGGATGTAAAACTTATGCAAAAATCAATGACAAACGCAAGGCGTTACCGTCGTCACCCTCGACATGATCGAAAGCAGTATGCAAAATGATCCGCTTCGGCAATTTTCGTCGGGAGTTCGTCGGAGAGGCATTTTTCGCGATCTGCGGCGGAAGCCTGAGCGCATTTGCAGCAGCGATCTGCAAAGCGGCAGCCCTTGGCAAAGTCTTTAGGATGCGGCACGGAACCCGGAATCGAAACAAGCGTTCGCAAGTCGCTATGGCTTTCGGGAATAGCAGCCAAGAGGCCTTGCGTGTACGGGTGCATCGGATGGTTGATGACTTCGCGGACGGGACCTTCTTCGACGATGCGGCCGGCGTACATCACGGCAACGCGGTGGGCGTACTGCGAAACGATGCCCATGTTGTGCGTAATGAGGAGGACGGCGGTTCCCGTTTTTTCGGCCATGTCCTTGAGGACGGCGAGCACTTGGGCCTGCACGGTCACGTCTAGGGCGGTCGTCGGTTCGTCGGCGATAATCAGCTTGGGCTTTGGCAAAAGCGCCATCACGATACAGACACGCTGAAGCATACCGCCCGAGAGTTCGTGCGGGTACGCATTCAGAACGCGGTCGGGATCGATAAAGCCTGCAAGGCGGAGCTGTTCACGGATGATGGCGAGGGGATCAGCAGCGGACGCGTTAGAAGCCGTGCTAGGGACTGCGCTAGAAGCCGAGTTCATTGAAATTACGCTCTTTGAAACTGCACCGAACTTGAAAACTTCAAGTAATTGCTTTTTAATGGTGACGACGGGATTCAAGGCTTGCATCGGTTCCTGGAAGATGCAGGCGATTTCGGAACCGCGGATGCTCTGGAGTTCTTTGAGCGGGAGTGTTGTTAGGTCGCGGTCGTTGAACATGATGGAGCCGCTCACGATCTTTGCACTCGGCCATGGCAGCAAGCGCAGGATGCTCATGGCGGTCACGCTCTTTCCGCAACCGGACTCGCCCACCAACGCAAAGAATTCGCCGGGGAAAATGTCGAACGAAACACGGTCCGTCACTTGCAACGGCTGCTTGCCGTCACGCGGGTTACCGTTCTTGTCGAACCCGAACGCCACCGAGACATCTTGAACGCTTAAAACAGCATTCGTCTCTCGTCTCTCGTCTCTCGTCTCTCCTCTAAACATACCTATCTCCCGACTTCGGATCCATTGCATCTCGGACGCCTTCGCCGACGAACGTCGTGAGCAAAAGCGTCACAAAAAGCGCAGCGACCGTGCTCACGGAAATCCACGGAGCGTAAAGGTTGTTGAGTCCCTGGCTCATGAGTTCGCCCCAGCTCGGCGTCGGCGGCTGGAGTCCAAACCCCAAGAAGTCGAGCGACGTAAGGCTTCCGATTCCACCGATAAGCGTGAACGGGAAAAGCGTCACCACAGGCGTCATCGCGTTCGGCAAAATTTCCTTGAAAAAGATATGACGATGCCCAAGGCCAAGCACCTTTGCCGACATCACATACGTCATACTGCGGAGCTTCAGGAATTCTGCACGCATATAGTAGCTGAGCGAAAGCCAGTTGAACGCCGCCATAATCAAAATCAAAAGCCAAAAGCTGCGACCGTAAATACTGCCGATGAGAATCACCACGTAAAGCATCGGAAGCGACGACCAGATTTCGATCATACGCTGCATGCCCGTATCCCAGAACTTCCCGAGGTAGCCCTGGATACCGCCGATGACAATGCCGAGGAACGTCCCGAGCACGGTCAACAGCAAGCTAAAGCTGATGCAAATGCGGAACCCATGAATCAAACGCGAAAGGACATCTCGCCCATTGCTATCCGTTCCGAGCCAGTGCTTTGCGCTCGGCGCAAAGGGAGGGGTTCCCTCCTCGCTCAGATCCGCCTTCAGCGGATCGCGCGGCACTGGCGGCATGAGCGTCCACATCTCGGGGCAGCCGCCAGCACGCGGGAATCCATCTTCTTCATCCTGCTTGCATTCGGCGACATCCGCAAAAAGCTTTGCGTAATCCTGTTCCGTTTTGTATTCGCCGCCAAAGTCCGCTTCGCTGTAACGTGCAAACGCCGGGAAATAATTCTTGCCGTTGTAACGCAAGAAGAACGGTTCGTCGTTTACCGTCCACGGGCTCGTGAGCGAAAGCAAGTACGCTACCACTAAAATCACAAGCGACCAAAAGGCACGCTTGTTCTTGCGGAAGCGCTTGAGGCGGTTCAAAGTTTCTGTCGAAAGTCGAAGTTTCATTTAGTCAAGTAATGTGTTCCGTAATAGGATCCGTGTAAGGTGTCCCCGGAACAAGTCCGGGGTGACATTCCAAAAGCCAGGGTGACATTCCAAAGGCCAGTGTGACAGTTTTGCGTTCCGTGTAAGCCGATTCCGGAACGGAGTCCGGAATGACATGCTAAATACTCGTCTCTATAAATTCCTTGCGGAAGGTTCCGTTGCCAAGGAGAATGTCGATCGGCAGCTTGTGGAATTCATATTCGTACGGCGGTTGCTTCCACGCAAAGTCCTTCGGGTATTCGTTGAAGATATACTGCAACAACTTTACCGCCATCTCAAAACTGCGGAACGAATTGCGATCCGTCACGTGGATCTGCGCACCGCCACAAATCTGCCCTGCGCCCTTGTGGAACGTCGGCTGGAAATAGTTTTCGCGGAAATACACGCCTGGCAACTTGAGCCCGTTCATGTACTTGCAGAGCTTGACCGCATCAATGAACGGAGCACCGAAAATTTCGAACGGACGTGTCGTGCCACGACCTTCGCTCACGTTGGTCGCTTCGAACAAGCACATGCCCGGATACACAATCGCGGTATCGAGCGTCGGCATGTTCGGGCTCGGTAAAATCCACGGAAGTCCCGTTTCGTCGAACCACATCTTTTTATCGTAGCCGTCCATGTGCATCACATAAAGTTCGCACTTCGGGAAACGTTCGGCCTTGAACTGTTCCGCCAGTTCGCCAATCGTCTTTGCGTGGCGCGTGCGGATGCTGTGAAGCCCAACAAAGCTCGTGTAATTGAGGTCGAGCACCGGTCCTTCTTCGTCCACGCAGTTGATCGGGTTCGGGCGATCCACGACAACCACCGGAATGCCAACCTTTTCGCAGGCCGTCATGCAGAGGAAGAGCGTCCAGATGAACGTGTAATAGCGGGCGCCCACATCCTGCAAATCGACAAGCAAGGCATCCACATGCGAAAGCATTTCTGCCGTCGGTTCACGGTGTTCGCCGTAAAGGCTATAAACCGGAATATGAAGTTCCGGGTCCTCGTAGCCTTCCCATTCAATCATGTTGTCTTGCGTATGGCCCTTGATGCCGTGCTGCGGTCCAAAAAGAGCCGAAAGCTTAAAGAGCTTGCCGTCGTATTCTTTCAAAAGATCAAGCGTGTAATGAAGGTCGGCGCAGACAGAAGCCGGGTGGAGAACCGCACCGAGGCGTTTTCCACGGAGATTTGCCGGAAAACTTTTTTCGAAATGAGATAAAGCTAGAGTAACCATATTTTAAAGTTAGAAAAAAAGCTAAAAAAAGATTATATTAAAATCGAAGAAGGAGTTCTATGAAAAATATTTATAAATACGCCCTTATTGCACTCATTTGTGGACTTATTTTCTTTGTTTTCGGAGTCCCATGTCGAGAACTTTTCAGGATTTCTGAAACAACAGAAGTCCGTATCGTTGCCGCCCTCCCCTTGTTGTTCGGTATTTCTTTCGGATTCTGGGGAGTCTTTGGTTGCGCCATCGCCAACCTCATCGCCGACATCATGTCCGGTTATGAACCAATTATTTTTATACCGGGATTCTTTGTCCAAATCATTTACGGATACATTCCGGCGTTAATTTGGAATAAACTCCGCAATAGTGATAAGAACAGATACAAACTCGATAAAATATACAAGATAGTCCAGTACATGATCATTGTCATTCTGGATTCTGCCGCCACCGCGTTCATGGTCGTAAGCGTGATCAAGCTCAAGTTCGAAGAGAGCTATTTTTCGATGCTATCGGCCAACATATTCTTTAACCAGTTCATCACCATGGTCGTGATCGGCATTCCCTACCTGATTTGCGCCTCGCTCCTGCATCAACGCAAGCAGCGCAAGCTGGCCAAAAAGAATATCAATTTTATTTTCTCGTTTTCGCTCAACGAAAAATTTATTTTATTCTTCCTCGTTTCGAGTATCGTCATCTCGATCGCCATCGGTATTGCTAGCTACCCAAGTATCGCCCTTAAATACGGCGAAAGCAATCTGCACCTTTGGAGCTACGTATACTTCCTTATCGGCGGACTTTTGAATATCGGCATCTGGGTTTCGCTCGGGTTCCTCTACTACATGGAAAGGACCGTCACAAAGCCAATCGAGAGCATGAGCCAGATTGCAAAGACCATCGGGCAGAACACCGACGTATACATCAAGATCCACAACATTTTGCAGAAGTGCCAAAAGTACGTGTACTTTACGTCTGAAATCGGAAAGCTCGCGCGTTCGTACCAAGAAATGGCCACGGAACTCGACGAATACGTGAAAAACCTGACGGAAGCGACCGCCAAGGAACAGAAGGTCCACACCGAACTTTCCATTGCAACGACCATCCAGCGCGCTTCACTTTCGAGGCCACTCAAAGTCGAAGGTCTTGACAACTACGCCATGATGCGCCCCGCTCTCGAAGTCGGCGGCGACTTTTACGACAACTTCTTTATCGACGACGACCACATTGCGCTCCTCATTGCAGATGTTTCCGGAAAGGGTGTCCCGGCGGCACTCTTCATGATGGTCTCGAAAATCGTCTTAAAGCACAATTTGCAGCACGGGCTTTCCCCTGCCGAAGCGATGAACAAGGCAAACGACGAACTCGCCGAGCACAACATTCACGACATGTTCGTCACCTGTCTTTGCGGTGTGCTGAACATCAAGACGGGTCACCTCGTTTACGCCAACGCCGGCCACGAAAGGCCGATTGTCAAGCACAAGGACGGAGACTTTAAAGTAGCAGAAGTCAAGAGCGGATTCGTGCTTGCCGGCATGGAAGGCTACAGATACAAGGAATTTGAAATCGACTTGAAACCTGGCGATTGCATTTTCACATACACAGACGGCATTCCCGAAGCCATCAACGAAAAGAACGAAGAGTTCGGCATGGACCGTTTGCTGCAAGTGTTGAACGAATACAAAAACGAATCCGTGCGCTTGCGTTGCCGAAAGGTACGCATGGCCGTAAAGGAATTCGCCGGAAGCGCTCCGCAGTTCGATGACATCACGATGGTTTCGTTCGAAATAAAAGAGCCGAGCAATTAAAACAATTCTTTACATGTTGTACTGACTGCAACGGATATTTGCAGGGACATGGCCTGTTTTGAGGAATAAAATTTATATTACGAAAAAATAGGAGTGTTCGATGGCATTAAAAAAGCTACCCGTGATTGCAGCTTCAGCTGTTTTAAGCTTTGTGGCATGTTCTGAAGAAACCAACCCGTTGTTGAGCGCCAACAGAGAAATCAACGGCAATGGGATCTTTAGTTCTAGCACTGATTTCCCTGGCTTTGATATCTCTAGTTCCAGCGAGATCCTTGGCAATGAAATTTCCAGCTCTAGCGTCACCATCCCGGGCAACGAAGTCTCCAGTTCTAGCGAAGAAGTTCCAAATTTCGGAACTTCTAGTTCCAGTCAAGTAATTCCGAACGTAGGATTTTCCAGTTCTAGCGTTGGCATTCCCAACATCAACATTTCCAGTTCCAGCAACGCCATCCCGAGCAGTTCTGCTTCGGGCGATGACGAAAACGATTTGGAAGACGCAAGAACGTTGAACGGTTCCGAAATCCTATTGAAACTTGCCGGTACTTCGGCAACCGTCGAAAACAACAACGGCTGCGTTTCTGTCGAAGACAAGAGCGCAACCATCACTTGCCCGGGCGCATACTACATGACCGGCGAAGCTTCGGATTTCCAGGTCGTGGTGAATACTCCGGGTGCAAAAGACGAAGGCAACACCGGCATTTACCTCAACAACGCCAAGCTGAAGAGTTCCAACTCCCCCATTCTCGTGAAGAACGCCGACAAGACCGTGATTCACTTGGTCAAGGGAACGACCAACTCCGTTGAAGACGGCAACGGCAACCACCTTTTCACGACCGTCAACGGAAAGCAGGATACCGCAAAGGCAGCCATCTATTCCAAGGATGACTTGAACATCAAAGGTGCCGGCACCTTGACCGTGACGGGTAATTTCAAAAACGGCATTCAGTCCAGCAATGATCTTAAAATCAAGAACGGCAACATCACCGTCGTCGCTGCCGAAAACGGCATTAAGGGCAAGGGCAGCCTCGAAGTTTCTGGCGGTACGCTGAACGTTACCGCAAAGGCTGGCGACGGCCTTGAAAGCGACGAATGCGTCGAAAATCAGGACGGCTCGTTTAAGGATACGGTCGCGACTAAGGGTATTGTGAGGATTACGGGCGGTAACATCACGATCAAGGCCGGCGATGATGGCGTCAGTGCCGCAAATTACGTTGTCGTGAACGATTCGACAGAAAAGTCGACGCTCAAAATCACGGCTACCGACAAGGGCCTTGCTGCAGAAAAGTTCATCTACGTCGATGGCGGCGACATCAACATCAATGCGGATGACGATGCCTTGCATACGCATTGGCAAGTTCTCATGAATGGTGGCAACGTTGAAATCAGCGCCAAAAAGAAAGGCCTTCATGCAGATTCAGCAATTTATTTGAAGGGCTCGACAATCAACGTCGCTACGTCTTACGAAGGCTTTGAAGCCTATGAGATTTTCGCCGAAGGCGGCGTTACCTCCGTGTTTGCAACCAACGATGGCTGGAACGCAGCCGGTGGCCCAAAGAACAACAATAGTTCCATGGCCATGTTCAGCGAAAGCAGCGGCTATATTACCATTAGCGGCGGCTACCACTACATCAGTATAAAGGGCAACATGGTTGACGGGTTAGATGCCAACGGTACCGGGAAAATGACCGGCGGCGTGGTGATTGTTGAAATTACCGGCCAAAGCTACGAAAATGGCATGGGTGGCGGTGGCTTTAACTTCGGCGGTGGCGGCTGGGGTGGCGGCGGTATGGGCGGCTTCCCGGGCATGGGCGGTCAGCAGGGCGGAGGAAATTGTGGTGCTTACAACTTTGCCGGTGGCCTCGTTGATACCGATGACGGATTCACAATTACTGGCGGAGTCCTCCTCGCATTTGGCAACTACACAATGGACGTTCCCGGCTGTGCGGAATTGACCTACAGCAATAGCAACTACTACGGTTCCGACAAGGCAGCTTTCAAGCCGACTTACCAAGGCAATTATGTTATTTATGGTGGCGATGTGAAGTCTGTGGCTCAGGTGCAGACCAGCGGCATGAAGGAATTCAAGTTCCCCAACGGCGTAAGCTACATGTACAAGTAAAAAACATTACGATATTCAAAACGCTTGGGCACTGCACCCAAGCGCTTTTTGCATTTGGAGCAAAACAACCCCAAAAGTTCCATGAGATTAAGCGACCCGGCAGAGTCTTCATTTTTGTACGGGACTTTTGTCGGGGCGACGCACTCGTTCATGTTTTCTTGCTTCCAAGGCTTTTATTTCTTGACGCATCGGACGGATTTGGCACCTTTTTTATTGAACGTATCGAAGTTGCCCGTTTTTGTACTTAAGTCATAGTAATAGAACTTACCCTTACTACCCGTAGCGCCACTCGTCCAAAATTCAGCTCGAATAGGCCATCCATATTTGCCCTTAGCATCGCGATTACCAAATGCTTCGACACCAAGTCTTTCGACGTTATCTATTATAGTCGGCCATTCGCTATCCGTAGGGAGGCGCCATCCACTAGGGCAGGCATTTTGAGCGGCCTTCCATGAATAAAGACGACCTAATCTTACACAATTTTCCTCGCCATTTGCATAGCACCAGCTTTCTTTTGTCTTGAAATCCAAATTATGGGCAAACCAAACAACGCCACCAACATTTGCAACCTTATACGCTTTCGCATCACGAGAGTCATGGAACACGACATTTGCAGCAGCAAGACTATCATCCTTTACGCAACGAACGGAGTATCCAGCAGTTTTTCCATAACCAGGTTCACCATACGACCATTGATTATTTCCCAACCCCCATTCAATAGCTTCCGTTTCATTGTATTCAGTGGAAGTCCAAAAATGGCCATTACTAGCAAGTCCCCAAAATACGGTATCAGTACCATTGAATCTACGGTTACCCGCTGCTAGCCCCGCAAAACCATATTCATCTTTAGCTCCATAATAAATATTTGCAAGCAAGGCATCTTTTTTTCTACCTACTGCATCCGCTAAGTTCTGCCATTCTGCTAATTCCGGGAAATGCCAACCTTCCGGGCAAACTCCGCGAACGGGGTAAGTCGGAGTACATTTTTTTCCCTTGCCACAACCCTTTGCATTATTCAAAACATTTCCAGCACTGTCCATCGCGGCAGACCAAGAATACAGACGTCCAAACTGAGCGCAATTACGTTTATCATTGTCATAGCACCAGGAATTTCCAATTAGTCCCGGAGCCGCTATGGTATCGCCATAGTTCAAATTCTGCGCCATCCAGACCAAGTCACCAATTTTCACAAATTTATATGTAGTGCCGTCTCTGGAATCTACAAACGTATTTTCGGCTTGAGCCGTATTCTTTGCTTGAGAATTTGCTGATGCACGGGAATTGGCTGTTGTTAAAGATTTTAAAAGACCATTCAACGATGATTTGGCGCAAGTCGGTTCAACCCAAAGCATACCAACCGCAAGAACCAGTATGAATTTATTCAATTTCATATTTCTACTCCTTTTAGAGTGGAAAGAGTAAATTTTAAAACTTTCTTTTTTCTTACAGCAAATATAACTAAAACAATTTTCGATCGGCTGAAAAACCATTTTTTCTCGCTATACCGGCCTTAGCGCATAAAATGTCTTGACATTCGGTTGCAAAAACTGTATATTTGAGCAGTAGCACAAAAGTGCATTTCTTTGGAGAATTTATGATCGAGCGAATCCGTGGCATTCTGGTGCAGAAAACCCCTACATTTGTCATTGTGGAGTGTGCGGGTGTCGGTTACGGCATCAATATTTCGGCATTTACGGCAGGGAAACTCCCCGACGAAGGCGCCGAAGTCGTTTTGCACACACATCTCGTGGTCCGTGAAGACTCCATGACGCTTTTCGGGTTCGCCGACACGACCGAAAAAGACTTGTTCCTGATGCTTTTGAGCGTGAACGGCGTGGGTCCGAAGCTCGCCCAGCGCATTCTGAGCGGCAGCACTCCCGCCGACTTGCTGAACATGATTGCAAGCGACAACAAGAGCGCCCTCGGTAAAATCAAGGGGCTCGGCAAAAAGACCTGCGAGCAGATGACGCTTGCGCTGAAGGAAAAGGCTGGCGCCATGCTCCAGTCCCTCGGGGACGTCGAAGGGAGCGGCATTACGAGCGTCGGTGTGCTTACTGGAGCAAAGATGGAAGCGGTTTTGGCATTGCATACGCTTGGGGTCAAGGATCCGATGGCAGAAAAGGCCGTTGTCAAGGCGGTCGAAGTGCTGGGCGACAATGTTGATGCGGCAGCCCTCATTCCAGAGGCACTCAAGTATCTATAATTAGACGAGAGACTAAGAACTAAAGACAAGTATGGATGATCAGCGTATAATTTCTCCGCAGAAATGCTCCTTTGACGAGGGCGATTCCGAACGCAACTTGCGCCCGCCTAGCCTGAGCGAATTTACGGGTCAGGACGACATCAAGGAAAGTCTTTCCATTGCGATCGAAGCGGCCAAGCACCGTGGCGATGCGCTGGACCATTGTCTTTTCGCAGGCCCTCCGGGACTCGGGAAGACGACGCTTTCGAGCATTATCGCCAAAGAAATGGGCGTGAACATCCACATTACGAGCGGCCCCGTGCTTGAAAAGGCTAGCGACCTCGCCGGCCTCCTGACGAGCCTGCAAGAAAACGACATTCTCTTTATTGACGAAATCCACCGTCTGAACCGTGTTGTCGAAGAATACCTCTACCCCGCCATGGAAGATTTTAGGCTCGACATCATGCTGGATTCTGGACCGGCGGCAAGGAGCGTGAACCTTCCGCTCAAGCATTTTACACTTGTCGGTGCCACGACTCGCAGTGGGCTTTTGACAGGGCCGCTTCGCGACCGTTTTGGGCTCCAGTACCGCCTGGAACTGTACAACGAAAAGGATATCGTCAAGATTTTGATGCGCAGCGCCCGCATTTTAGGCGTCGGCCTCACCGAGGACGCGGCTAAAATCCTCGGCGGAAGGTGTCGAGGCACGCCTCGCGTAGCGAACCGTGTGCTCAGGCGCTGCCGTGACGTGGCGCAGGTCCGTGGCACAGGCATCATTGACGAACGAGCCGCGCTCAAGACGCTCGACATGCTCGGCATCGACAGCGAAGGGCTGGATCCGACCGACCGCAAGATTCTGGCGATGACGATCGACAAGTTTGGCGGTGGTCCGGTCGGTCTCGGGACGATCAGTGCGGCTATGGGTGAAGAGCCGGATACGCTCGAAGAAGTCTACGAGCCGTACTTGATCCAGAAGGGGCTTTTATCGCGTACGCCGCGCGGCCGTATCGCTACGCCGAATGCCTACCGTATGCTGCACAGGGAAATTCCGAGGAATCACATCAGCGAACAGACGGAATTACCGTTGTAAGGGGACCGTGTAAGGCGATGCCGGCACAGAGGCCGGCATGACATGCTGGGGTGACCGTAAAAAGGAACTGTAACTGGATCCTTCCCCTTACAGGGTCAGGATGACGTATTGAGGACCGTGTAAGGTGATGCCGGAACGATGGCCGGGGTGACAGCGGAATTGAACCGTGTAAGGTGGCCCCGGCACGGTGGCCGGGGTGACAGCAAGATTAGCGGAATTCGGGGGCGATGGTCAGCACGAAGCTTATACCGTGCAATCCGTGGAACGCGAACTGCACACGGAACAAGTACATGTCCGGTTTACGCACGCGAACACCAAAACCCCAAGAGTTATAAATGTTCTTTTTAGACCAGTGATTCACCTTGTCACTGATAATACCGTATTCGTCAAACACAACGCCATCGACCAAACGGTCCACCGGCCAACGGTATTCTAGCGAAAGTCCCATCAAGAACGGAGCGACCCATGCGTCGGTATAGCCACGCAACGGGAATCGGGATCCCAACGCAGGGAAAGCCGAATACGGAGCACCGCCCTTTTCCATTTCCCACATTCCCAAGAAACGGTACTGAACCGCCAGCACGCGGCGTTCAAAAAGCGTTTCTACGATATTTTCAGGACGCCATACACGCAACACTTCGTCCATCGAAAAGTCCGTATAGAACTTTCTCGTCTTGCGCCCTTCCTTTGCTGAAAGCACATACGATTTCGCCCTTCCGATATAGAAGTACTTCTGGAAAAACGCTTCGATACTCACAAAGTCATGATTCTTTCCACCATCGGTAAGAGGATCTTCACGCATCAACCCCGCACGAGACATGTCCGCAGCCGTAAGCCCGCTATACATCCCCGTCAGCACGTACGAAGCCCTGATACTCAAGCGGTTTCCGCGAGACGGCGCATAAGGGAAATCCAAATTATCGAACACCAGGTTCACATAGAACGGGAACTCGAAATGGTTCTGGTAAAGCCCGCGATCGTTAATCGGGTACTTCGGAGAATCCAGCACGGAATCCTTCGTGTCCGGGAAATACGCGATGTGATAAACGAACTCCGCACCAAAACTCAAGTTCAAGTTTCTGGACTCGGTCAGCGGGATACCCACCTGAGTCGATACGGCAAAACTTGTATCGGACTGCAAGAACGATTCTTTGGTCATCGGCAAAGTAAATCCGTTATCACGGTCCAGGTAGGCATTAAAGTTCGCGGAAGCAAACATGTTCTTGCTAAAAACGCCCTGTTTCGAATAGCGGATTTTGACGTCGATATCGCTATTGGCGTAATAATGCCCTTCGAAAACGGCATAGTCCCCTTCCTTGATCAGGTTCCTATGGCGGTAGCATACGCCAAGCATCGTGCTGGTACCCGGTTTCAGGTTCATGACCGGATAAATAAGGATATTCCTTTTTTCGCCGAAGGTGACCAAGTCAACAGCTTTATCGACGACGCCATTGTCAAAGGCATAATGGAGCGGAGCCGCCACCGGGTAGACCAGCAATCCAAATACCGGCTGCACAACGTGGATGAACGGCCAAGATATAATTTCGGTAAATGACATCGACGAAGCGGGACTCTGTACCGCCTCTTGAGACGCTTGATTTTTATCGGCTGCATCGTCCGCATATACGGGCAAAGACAGCGCACCCACAAGCATCAATAATGTCACCAACCTTATCATCACAACGCAAATTATAATTATATTAGGAGTGATGTTTTCACTTTTTGCAAAAATTATCAAAAAATTAGCAACCTACCCCAAAATAATCCTTACGGTTTTCTTAGCGGTCGGTTTTTTAAGCATTTACCCCATCATGCACCTACGTTGGGACTTGCAACTGCAAGACACCATTACAAGCGCACGTGAGCCCAGTAACGTCCAAAAGATCGAAGATGCTTTTGGCGGTCTCGGGAGCCTGATCGTCATTCTGGAGTCTAGCGATTCCGTCGCCAACTACCGCATTGCTAAGAATTTGGCGTTAAAGATGGAAAAGGAACCCTCGGTCCATTTTGCAGACTTTGAAACAGATATCGAATATTACAAGAAAAACAAGTTCCTCTATGCCAGCGAAAGCGACATCGACATCATGGCGCACCGCATCGAGAAACTCAAGCGCGACTACATTCTAAAGAACAACCCGCTGTTCATTGACTTTTCCAGCATTCTCGACTCCCTGTATTTACCGGAAACGCAAAAACGCGAACAGCTCTTGAGCGACCTCGAAGAAAAATACTTTGACAAGCTCGCCACAAGCCATTCCAACAAGACCGGCACCATCCGCATTGTCGAGATTTACCCGACGCAATCGATTTCGGACCTCAAGGCGAACCGACAGCTTCACGGCAAAGTCGAAGAAATCTTGAAAGACGAAGAAATGCCCAAGGACATGCGCATCCATTTCGCCGGGAAAGTTTACGAGTCCATCCAGACCGGCCGCCGTCTTTTGCCCGAAGCCAAGATGGTCGGAATCGTGACGGCAGTCTTGATTCTTGTGCTTTTGATTCTGCACTTCTACAGACAGCCGCAGCTCATCTTTATTTCGGCACTCCCCATCGCGACCCCCATTTTCACGACGATGGCATGCTCTTACCTGTTCTACGGACGCATCAACCTCTTTACGCTATTGCTTGCCATCGTGCTTCCCGGACAAGCGTTGCAGATTATCAATCACGTTCTCAACCGCTACTTTCTCGAACGCGAACGCAACTTGAGCCCGCAGCTCTGCATCGAGAGCGCGCTCCTCGGCATCGGCCCATCGACTGCCGTTTCCAGTTTTACTCAAGCCACCATCTTTGCAAGCCTCACGCTGATCCCGCTGCCGGGCCTTCAGGAACTTGGCGTACTCGGCTCTACCGGTTGCGTGCTGAACTGGGCCATCACACTCCTTTTCTCGACCGCACTTTTGCAGATTACCCAGCGTAAAAAGCCGTTCACGGTCACGCATGCGCAGATCCATTCGGACTACAAGCTTTCCATGCTTTCGAACCGGCTGAATTGGATTATCTTCTCCGTGATCATTGCGGTAAGCCTTGTGGCCCTCTACTTCGGAGGCTCCCGAATCCACATCCGCAACGACTTTTCGGCAACCGAAATCAACTACAAGAATCCCGTCATCGATTCCCTGATTGCAGAAACCGGATTCATGAACAAGACGCCTCTCATCGTGATGCTCCCGGACAAGGCCTCTAGCGAAGACCTTCTGGAACGGTTCAACGAACTCAAGAACAACGGTGAAATTTCGTCCGTCAATTCCATTTTCACGCTCGCACAGTTCTCGCCGAACCTGCAACAGAAGAAAATGGAAAAGCTCCGCCAGCTGCACAACATGGTATCCAAGGAATTCCGCAGTTCCCTTTCAGAGAACGAACGCGACAACCTCGACAAGGTCAAGCAAGCGCTGGAATTTGACGAGAGCGACGACTTTGAACCGCCCGAGTACATCGCGAAGAAGTTCCGCGACAAGCAGGGCACGCAGGGCCGTTTCGCCTTCATCTTCACGGACATCAACGAAAATTACGGCAACGAATGCACGAGGCTTTATAAGGAACTGCACCAGATCGAAGGTATCGATAACAACAATTACCTGATTGCGGGCACCCCGATTACACGCGCTATCTTCTTGGACAGGATCGTCAATAACATTAACAGGCCATTAATGATTGGCGGATTTTTCGTGTTCCTGTTCTTGCTCGTTTATTACAACCGTTTAAGCCGAGCCGTATTTACCATGCTCCCGGCCGTATTTGCAGCAAGTTGGTTCCTCCCCTCGATCAACTTCCTGAACATACAGATTTCGGCTTACAGCGCCCTTATTATCCCGATCCTCATCGGCACGAGCGTCGACGGCTCCCTCCAGTTTTTCACGGCCTATTACGAAAAGCAAAAAGGAACGGCGCTCACGATTTTCAAGGATCGATTCTTTACCATTTTCCTTTCGCAGATGGCAGGGTTCATCGGCACTTACGGCATGCTCGTTTCGTCCCACCCGGGACTGCGCAGCATGGGCAACGTTTCGCTGATGGGCCTTATCTACATCTTCATCTCCCAGTTCACAATATTCCCCCTCATCGCAGGTTCACTAGACCAATACCGCTTGAGACAAAAGCTTAAAAAGGAAGCTAAAAAATGAAGTCGCTTTCAGACAGGACTCAAAATATTGCCGCATCGCTCACCGTCGCCATCGACACGATGGCCAAACAAATGATTGCAGACGGAAAAGACGTCGTCAGTCTCGGTGCTGGTGAACCTGATTTCGATACCCCGAAGCCTATCCAGGATGCCGCCATCAATTCCATTCGCGAAGGAAAGACCCGCTACACGGCTCCCGTCGGAATTCTGGATGTGCGCAAGGCTGTCGCTAAAAAGCTTGAAGATGAAAACGGACTCCATTACGACCCGTCGCAGATCATTATGACGAGCGGCGCAAAGCATGCCGTGTTCAACGCCCTTGCCGCCCTCATCAACCCGGGTGACGAAGTGATTATCCCGGCTCCGTACTGGGTCACGTACCCGGAACTTGTGAAGTGGCTCGGAGGCACGCCGGTATTTGTCGAAGCGGGAATCGAAAAGGGATTCAAGATTGACGCCGAAGACTTGCGCAAGGCCTGCACGCCGCGCACCAAGGCTATTCTCCTGAACAACCCGTGCAACCCGACCGGCGCCGTTTACAGCAAGAGCGAACTCGAAGCGCTCGCCAAGGAAATCGTTGCTCAGGACATCTACTGCATTTCGGACGAAGTTTACGAATACTTCGTTTACGACACGGAATTCACAAGTGCAGCCGCCTTCCCGGGAATGGCAGAACGCACCATCGTCATCAACGGTTTTTCGAAGTCGCATTGCATGACCGGCTGGCGCATCGGCTATGACGCCGCCCCCGCCCCGATTGCAAAGATTATCGGCAAGATCCAGGGACAGGCCACGCACCACCCGAGCAATGTGGCGCAGTACGCCGCCCTCGGCGCCCTCAACATGGACAAGAGCAACGTTCACGCCATGCAGGCCGCGTTCCGTAAGCGCAGAGCCTACATGCTCGAACGCACGTCGTTCCTTTCGACGAAGCCCCGTGCGCCCGAAGGTGCATTCTACCTGTTCGCTCCGGTCAGCGACTACTACGGCAAAAAGACTCCGGATGGCAAGGTCATCGCGGGCTCGATCGATTTTTGCAGTGCGCTCTTGGAAAGCAAGGGACTCGCGATTGTGCCGGGTGCCGCTTTCGGTGACGACACCTGTGTCCGCTTCTCGTACGCCGCAAGCGACGAAAGCCTCGCCAAGGCATGCGACCGTTTTGAAGCATTCGTAAAGGAACTCGCCTAAGACATGTTTCCATTCCGTCTTGTAAATCCAGACCCTTCGAAACCCTTTACCATCGGGCGCAAATCGGATAACGTTTTGCACTTTGACAACCTGATGGTTTCGAGGTATCATGCGGTCTTGAATTTTGAAGACGGAAAATGGATCTTGAAGAACCTCTCGCAGAACAGCATTACCATGCTGAACGGGAAGAACGTCGACACGGCTGCGATTAGCGACGGCGACGTGATTCTCATCGGCCCGAGGCAGTTGCGCGCGACCCTCCGTGGAAGCGACCTCACGCTCCTGATCATGGAACGCGAAACGGCAAGCGACATGCAGACGATTTCGCTTTCGGAGGATTGGAAAAGTATCGTCATCCCTGGAATTGCCGAAAAAGCAGAAGCCAGGTTGCGCGATTCCGTTGCCGAAATCAAATTGAAAGGTGCGATTGTAGACGAAGGCGGCAAGCGCACTCGCACCATCAAGATGAAGAACGGCGACATGAACCGTTTTCCGTCGGCCATACTCGGTTTCCGCAACAGCGACTTGCTGATCGAAGCCTCGGGAACAGGATTCGACGTTGTCGCGAAGAACGTGAATGTTTTTGCGGGCAAAAAGCAACTGCTCAAGGACATCGACTTTGAACTCCCCGCAGGCGAGATTCTCGCCATCATCGGGCGTTCCGGGCAAGGAAAGTCTTCGCTGTTGAAGCTCATCCAGGGCATCAACCGTTGCGACAAGCAGAGCATCGTCAACATCGGCGGAGTCGACTACCGCAAAAGCGAAATCCGCAGACGTATCGCCATCCTCCCGCAGGACCCGCCGTTACGTCCAGAGTTAACGGTCGAAGAAACGATTCTCGACGGTGCCCGTTCGTCGATGGACGCCAAGAACTTCAAGGAAGACGCGCTCACGAGGCTAGAAAAGTTCTGCGAACTTTTCGGGCTGAGCGCCCGCCGCAAGAACCTCGTGAAGACGCTCAGCGGCGGCGAGATGCGTCGCGCCGCCCTAGCCCGTGAGCTGATGGGTAACCCCGGCCTCGTGATTCTCGACGAACCGCTTTCGGGGCTCGATCCGTACAACTCGCGCATTCTCTGCACGCACTTGAAGCAGCTCGCGTTCCTCGGCCATACGATTATCCTCACGACGCACAGCTACGAAGCGCTCCAGATCGCAAACAAAGTTCTTGTACTGCATCAGGGCGAAGAAGCGTTCTTCGGAACCGTCCAGGCCGCCTACGCGAACTTCAAGACAAACGACCCGCAGGTGCTCCTCACGAGCATCAGCGCCAATGACGCCCACCAATGGCGTGAAACGCACAAGACCGAGCAAAAGCTCCGCAAGTCCAAGTACTTTTTCGAGCGCACCAAGCTCCCCCGCAACTTCGCCTACACCGTCCGCATCACGGCCAAGCAGTGGTTCCGCGACAAGGGACGCATTGCCGCCCTCTTCTTGCAGCCAGCAATTATCGGCTTCCTCCTTTCGCAGATTTTCTCCGAAAAGTCCTCGTTCTGGACGGTCGCCTTTGCGGTTATCCTTTGTGCGAACTGGTTCGCCCTTTCGCTCTCGATCCGTGAAATCGTCCAGGAAAAAGAAATCCTCCGCGACAAGTTCCGCAGGGGTGTTTCGGCACTTTCGACGCTTACAGCCAAACTCACGCTCCCTGTCGTATTCACGTTGATGCAGACTGCAATCGTCTATGCGTTCATCAACATGCGGTTGACTGTAACCCCCGACCCCAAATCCTTAGCGGTTGTATTTGCATGCATCGCCATCCCCGCAACCGCCGTCGGTCTATTCACGAGTACCCTCGCCAAGAACACGAGCCAGGCAAATGCCTTCCTCCCCTTGCTTATCATTCCGCAAGTGGCCCTCGCCGGCGCCCTCGTGCCGCTCGACCAAATGCAGGCCATCGGCCGCGCCCTTTCGAGCATTGTCTGGTCACGCTACAACCAGGCCTCGTTCTTAAACATTTTGCTTGAACGAAAAGACGATACGTTCAATACCATCCTCCCCCTCGCCATTGCGCTAGGTTTCTATATTGTCACTGCAATTTTACTACATAAATTAAAGAAGCCAAGATGATCCATCACGAACAACCTCAGACTTTTCCGCGCCCATTTAATGAAAACTATGAACTCTTGGGAACACTTGGCAAAGGTGGAATGGGCTATGTCTACAAGGCGCTCGACAAAAAGTTAAAGCGCGAAGTAGCATTCAAGATTTTGGACTCGACTTCTGACGTCGAAGCCATCAAGCGTTTCTATCTCGAAGCGCAGGCCATGAAGGAACTCGACCACCAGAACATTGTTCACGTGTTCGACTTTGGCCAGCAGGATAAGCAGCTCTTTATCGCCATGACCTACGTGCAGGGGATTTCGCTCGCCGAAATCTTGCAGAACAAGAGCAAACTCTCGTTCGAAGCGATCGAGGTCATCATCAAGCAGATTGCACGCGGCCTCCTCTATGCGCACAGCAAGGGCATTGTCCACCGTGACATCAAGCCCTCCAACATCATGCTCACGCGCGACAATCGCGTCTACATCATGGACTTCGGCATTTCTTACATCCAGGAGATGGAAAAGGAACGCCTCACCCGCACCGGCATGACGATGGGCACTCCGGAATACATGTCCCCGGAACAGTGCCACGGCGACGAAGTCACGCTCCAGTCCGACATTTACAGCATGGGCGTCATCCTTTACGAAATGACCTGCGGACGCCTCCCGTTCGAAGGTAGCCGCCCTGTCGAAATCGCCCTCAAGCACGTGCAGGAACCGCCTCCGGCTCCGGAACTTTTCCGCGAAGACATTCCGCAAGGACTCTCGGAACTGATCCTCAAGTGCTTGAAGAAAAAACTGAACGAACGTTTCCACGACATGCAGGAATTCCTGGACGAATGCGACCAGGTGTTCCCGCAGCACGATACGCCGCACCAGACACCCTCCATCGGCCGCAAGACCGGATCGCAGCGCCGCATCGCCCCGTCCATCGTAGAAACGGCCAAGAACTTTAGGCAGAACCTTTCGCCGCGCAAGCTCATGATCGTGGCATTCTCGGTGCTGTTCCCGCTCATCGTCTTATTGCTTTTGCTGCTCATGTTCACGCACAAACCGATGAACACGCTGCACGAACTCGAATGGAACGAAATTCTCGGGAACCACGAGACGCAAGCCATCGAACCTGAAATTACAGGGGGCTACCCGCTCTCGAACTTGACGGACGGCGACCTGACCACCGCATGGCTCAATTCCATGCCGCTCAAGCCACAGAACCCGGTACTTGCCATGTACTTTGACAAGAAGACACTCGTGATGAACATCGGTATTGCCGTGGGCTACCAAAAGTCCGTCGACGACGCCTTTGGCGACCGCTTCCGCATTTTCAAGAAGCCGCGCACCATCACCGTCGAAACGAAGGACGGGTTCAAGCAACGCCTCAAGCTCGAAAACATCAAGGGAGTGCAGTACCCGAACATCCAGGCCGTCGAAACAACTGAGCTCAGGTTCTACCTCGAAGACGTTTACGACACGGACAACAACGACTACGCCATTTCCGAAATTCGCTTACTCGGCATGGAAGTGAAATAGCTGTGAGCAGTGAGCCATGAGCCGTGAGCAGTGAGCCATGAGCCGTGAGCGATGAGCCGTGAGCCGTGAGATTCCCGCCTCCGCGGGATTGACAATAATAAAAGAGGGGAAAATGCAGACGCAAAAGACGAACAATCGCCCGAAGGGTAATGCCATAGAGACGCAGGCCGTGGCATACTTGATGCGCGAAGGATATCAAGTTTTAGCCCGCAACTACGCCTACCGTGGCGGAGAACTCGACATTGTCGCCCGAGACGGTTCGACCCTCGTCTTTGTCGAAGTCAAGTCCGTTTGGAACAACCAGCAAGGGAACCCGGCCGCCCGCGTAACCGCCACCAAGCAAAAGAAGATCTGGCACACCGCCTGCCATTTTTTGGCGACGCAAAAGCAATTCGCCCCCAAGGGTTTCGATGAACCGTGCCGTTTTGACGTATTGAGCGCCCGAGTTTACCAAGAGCCCTTGCAGTTCAACCACATCAAGAACGCCTTCGAAGGCACGCAAGTTTTACCAAGCGTGTAAAACCACCCCGTGACAACAGTCACAAGAGTCATCCAGAGCGCCCTCGAAGGTTCTCTGCAGAATAATTTTATATATATTTTCTCTTCAAAAGCGAAAAAACGCAAACAAAAGAAAATATGCGACTCGAAGTACATCCAGAAAATCCGCAAGCCCGAATCGTCAAGCAAGCGGCCGAAATTCTCGAAGACGATGGACTCGTCCTCTACCCTACCGAATCCGGCTACGCCATCGGCTGTAACGCAGAATCCTCGAAGGCGATCCACAAGCTTTACGCCCTCAAGAAGCCCATGAAAAAGTTCTTCATGGCGCTCATCGTTCCTGACATCCGATTCGCCAGCGGCTACGCTCACGTGAGCAACTTTGCGTTCAACATCATCAAGCAACGCGTGCCGGGCCCGTACACGTTCATTCTGCCCGCCGACCCGCACATCGCCCGCAAGCTCGACGTCAAGCGTCCGGAAATCGGCATCCGCATTCCAACGCACCCGTTCTTCAAGGAACTCTTCCAGCATTTTGACAAGCCGATCCTCAGCACGGCCGCAAAACTCAGCGACGAAGACATCTACGAAACCGACGAACTCTGGAAAACGTTCCAGCACTCCGTCGACATGATGGTAGACTGCGGCAACATCGACATCAACCCGACGAACGTCGTAAGCCTTGTCGGTGACTGCGTCGACGTCATCCGCGGGGAATTGGTGTAAGATTTCCGACGGAGTTTATCCCAGACTTGTTCCGGGAGGGGAAAGACAAAAACGCACATTTTTCACCTTCGCGAAGGCGAAGGTCTTAAAAGAAAAGGGCCACCACGAAGGTGACCCTTTTGCTATACCCGGTTCGCGAGTCGAACGCGAGTTTAATCCTTAGGAGGGACTCGTTCTATCCATCTGAACTAACCAGGCTCATTAGCGAGTGCAAATATAGAAAAAAAAGCAAATTCTTCAACTATAGCTATCGAAAACCACCCCACATGCGCTCATACTACGCCTCCAAGTTGCACTAAAATTAGCCGCAATTTTTCCTTCCATTTGAAAAAACGCATACAAATTAATTAAAAGAAATAAATTTATCGGCATTTTTCAGAAAAGGACTTTTAGACATATTTTTAGGAAAAATACACTAATTTTTACACGAAAAATCGACCAAATATAAAATATTTTAACAAAATTGTAACATTGGAAAAAGTTTTTTACACCCTTTTCGTAATTTTACTTTATTCACTACAAAAACGCCTCCGAATATCAAACAAACTAAACATTTGCAATCCCATATAGTACAACAGATAAGGCATTTTTTAAACCATTCGAAAAAAGTGTGTCATTTACAGACAAATTCTATTTTACAATTTTTGCAAAACCCGACAGAAACAATTTTTACATTCATGCTATTTTTTTCATAACTAAATTAAATGGCACCCATTTCCACAATATACACCAAGGAGATACGATGCCAAAAGAAACAAATCTAGGCATAGAACTTACTGGCAAAACAGTAAAATTCAACAATTACGTTCTTCGTAATGAAGACGGTACTTTAAACCAAGTTCAGGTCGAAAAATTCCTGAGTGAATTTTCTCGCGAAATAAAGGGTTCATCAGAATTGACATTAAATGTCGTTTCTGAAAAAGAATTCCAGACTCTAACGGATAAATACCAGAAACTTGAACCGTTCGCCGTCATTGATCCATCCAACAACAAATTCAATGCCAATTCCTTAAAGCAAGCCATCCAAACGGATCCAAGCGGATTCAAGAGCTTTATCGAAAACGAAAGAAACTGGGTCAACAAGCAAATCCCTGGCCTCCTGACCCGAAATGAACTCGTTGATACCAACGGAAAGTTGAACGTTTCGTTGACAAAGACATTTTTCCAGGATCACCAGATCGAAATTACGAACATACTTAGTCAAAACAGCGACCTGTTCAAAAAGGTTACTGGAATCGAACTCAAGGAAGCACGACTCAACCCGAATGAAATTTTCGGATACTACAAGAAGAAATACGAAACCGAATTCAAGAACTTCGTATTCACCGAACAAAAGTACATCACGGAAATGCTTGGCGTCAAGGACATCGAGTTGCTTCGTGAACAATACAACAAATTAGAAGTCCTCGACCGCGTCATCTTCGATAAAGAAGAACTCCAAGCCGGCTTCAGAATCCCGAATCAGGAAATTGTCGTCGGATCCATCGGCATCGCACATCCGATACTCGGATTAACGGCAGGTCAAAAGGAACTCTTAAAAATCAAGGGTGTAGACGAAAGTCGCGTACAGAAACTCGCAACTCTCGGAATCTCGTCTACAACCGACTTGCTTCTCAAAGCGAGAACTCCCGACCAAAGACTGGATCTCGCCAAAAAGCTTTACATGCTTGAGAAAAAATTCACACTTCCTCTCAAAACAGATGAGAAAGTGAAACTACTCCCCTCAACAGTCACCAAATACTACAACAGCATCACCTACTGGGTGAAACAGGTTGACCTGTGGCGTATCTCGACAATGGATCCAGATTCCGCTGATTTCATGGTAAAGATCGGAATCCGTTTTGTCGAAGACATGAAAAAGGTCGATCCAGACAAGGCTTATCCGATCATGGAAGCTTTGGCTCGCACACAGACCGATTACAAGTTCATCACTAGGGCAAGACTCGAAGAACTCATCGCCAATGCCAAGAAAACCGGAAAACGTTTCCCCCTTATCGAAGATAAATTCGAGCAACTGATTGCAAAGCCTTTTGCGAAGTTAGAGAAAAATCTTATTAAAGATTTAAGCATAACCAGCAAGAAGCGCGATGAACTTTTGCAGGTAATTTCTGAAGCAAAGAAAATCGACCTTAGCAGCCTGCTGTTCATCTACACCTTGGAAATTGACGAACCGGCCCCAACCTACCTTTTCGTCACCGATACATCTGCAGAAACGGCAACCGCCGAACTGAATGTCAACAACGCAGAAATCATCGCCAAGGGTTTAGGCTTCCTCCGTGATGTAGACCAAGAAATGCCGTTACCACGCAGAGTCGTCGGCTACGTCTACTCCATGAATTCCTATACCGATACCGGCGCTGAAGACGGCAACAACAATACGAAGGGATTCTCCGCAGCACATGTTGAACTTGACGGCATCGTAGACCCGACCAATGACGAAGCCGACGCTCCGAAGCCACAAGGTGAAACCGACCAAAATGGCCGATTCGCCATTACGCTTCCCAGCGGTTACAACTTGAAGGACGTGATTACCTTCACCATTTCTAGAGGCGAAGGAAACAAGAAGGGCAGCAAGAACTTTATCGTGACAGCCTCAGAATTCTTGGGCGGCGTCGATTCCCAAAAAATCGACAATTTCACAAAGCTCAACAAGCTTTACGAATACCGTTATCAAATCAATTTCAAGACAGACTCCGAAATTGACATTTTCACAAAGAATTACAACGAAAAAACGGCATCTGCAGCCGACAAGACAAAATACGAATATTGCATTAAATACCAGGAACTCAAGAATGATTTCACAGACATCGATCCAAATGACCTCTACATTTTGATCGAAGATATGCTGAACGACACTGGTTGGGAAACCGAACTTGGAAAAGATCCGGAACATCCGCTTTTCCTTATCGACGAAGCAACGTTCATCAATAATTCTGAAAAAGAAAACAAGCTTCTTCCGAGCGTCAAATTTATCGAAAACAACGGCAAATCCCTGTATCTCCCCACAGATACAGCACCTTCGGAAGTTTACAACTACTCGATGATTCAGAGACTTGTGGAACCGGCAATAGCTCCGATTCCAGAAGAAGGCACCTCCACAAAGCCCCGCATTTCCCTGAACAAGGCTATCGACATCACCAACTTCAAGGACAGCCTCCAGAACGACCCCAATAAGATTCCGCACATGAGTTCTCTCGGAATCGGCTATGCATTGAACATGCATCAAGCTTGGGTTCCGGACGGATTCGCTCTGGGAACGCTTTTGTATTCTACAATTCTTGCTCCAGGCGAAGAACAGCGCTTGGTCATGCGTGAACAAAAGCAATCTTACGAAATCATCGATCAGCAAGAAGGAATTGATTCCGCATCTGAAAACTATCAAAGCGGACAAACACAAAAAACGACAGAAGCGTACAATCAGGCAATCGCACAAATGTCTGATGGCGGTTCGGAATTCGAATACGAAGCATCGTCCAAATCCAATTCTTGCGGAGGAGGATTCTTCGGTCTCTTTGGTGGTAGCACCGGAAAATCCAATTCCAGCGGTTCCGGCAGCACAAGTTCTTACCAGAACAACAGCTTCAACGAAGCCACCAATGCCGCAAGAAACTTCCAAAACGCAATCAAGGCTGCTTCGGAAAAAATTTCTCAAGCCAGCAGATTGCTCATCAAGACGGCTTCTAGCGACGAATCGGATTCCGTATCCACAAAGATCATTGCCAACCACAATCATTCTCACGCCATGACCGTCCAATACTGGGAAGTCATGAGACGTTATAAGTTGGAAACCTGCATCGAGAATGTAGACCTCATTCTCTTCGTTCCGATGCAAATGATCAGTTTCTTGAATGGCCAAGCATACCAACTCACCGAAAAATTAGACGTCAGTACATTCAAGGATCGTTACGAACTCCTGTCTAAGCACTACGACGCTCTAAGACGAGCCCTTCCATACAAGTACAGAAGTGGATTGGATTTGGCAAAGCAGTATTACGCCTATCAAGACTTCAACATCGATGATAAGAGCGGAAGTACCACAACCATTGAAATTTCATTCGAAGCACGCACGTTGTCCTTTGATAAAATCAGAGCCGTTTTGGTGTTAAAGAACGGTAGCAAGGTTTATCAGAACGTCAATATCGAATGCAATACCATCCGCGAAGACATCGAAACTGCTAGCGATTTAAGACAAGAAATCAAGGACATCCGAGAATCAGGCACGTTAAAGAAATGTACCTGCACATTCACTTGCACGGCAGATTCAATTAGCGATGTCGCCTACATCAAATTGATTCACGATTGTAGCGATTTCGAATATACGCTTTACAAGAACAAAGAACACATCAACACTGCCTTTGGAGAAAGCCTTTTCGGCTATTTAAATCTGTTTGAGGCATGGACTCATCCTCATATTTTATGGAGAAAGTCCTACCTCTCGAACAATGGCCTGACTAAACTTCTTATTGAAAATCTTGAAGTCTCGTTCAATAACGATGTAAAAGCGAACAATACAAAAAATAGTTGCACGGAACGTTTGCAGTCCAACGATTTGACATATTCAACAGTCGTTTACATGGAAGCCGAAAAGCCATTCCTTTCCGTAAAGCAACAGCAAAAAATCGAAAACACGATGCACCATATCGCATCGCACACCATGCGCTATTCACAGGCCGTTTGGAATGCAATGTCCGCCGATGAACGTGCGCTGATGCTTGAAAAGTTCACCATCGACATGAACTTCAAGGATATCGAAGAAAACGAAGACACATCTTATGACGACATTCCGCTCTTGAACTGCATTGACGTCAGAAAGATGCTCGGTTTCTACGGTAACTGCATGTTGTTCCCGTTCACCTACCCTGAAAAACTTGCAAAGAGACTCGGTAAGACGGCATTTGAATTGCAGGACGCCCTCTACCGTTATCATAGCAACCACTTCAGAGTTCCGACCACGGTCATTTCCCTGCCCACGGAAGGCATGGTTGGCGAAGCCGTTCTTGGAGAAACCAATGTCAGCGAAAAGATCGACCTCACACGATTCTGGAACTGGCAAGACTCTCCGATCGACAAGATGGAAATCACAAGTGACTATCTTAGTAAAACGGACTACCTGAAAGACAAGAACACTAGCAGCATAACGCCACTCAACATTCAATCTGCAACTGCTCCTACCTCTTTGGATGCTCCGGATCTACTTAAGGAACTCAGAGAAAAGGACCGCCCCAACTTTGGTAATTTGACTGGCCTTGATCAGTTGAAGGAAGTGCTTAACAGGGGTACCGAAAGTGCAGAAAATGCACTTTCAAAGGGAATGGACTTGACTAAGGACGCTCTCAAGACCTCTGTTGAAGGCGGCAAGGCTCTTTGCGACTCGATCATGGGCTTTATAAACGGCAGTTCCAAGACAAGCATGCAGGAGGATTTGCTTAAAAAGTTAATTCCAGAAACAAAAGGTGCAGATGGAAAGGTCAGTTACGATACTTCGAAGGTAACCCCAGATTTGATTAACGCTATCTTCGGGAACAACACCACAGCAGCAGCAAAATCAAATGGTGAAAAAAAAGAGACTGACGGAAAAAAAGAGACTAACGGAGAAAAAAAATAACGATAACAAAAACAAAAATATAAACAAAAAGGATTTTTAATATGGCAGAAACAAATCAAACAGAACTTCTACAAACCTTAATTGACAGGCTTCTATCCAACAGCGATACAGAAGAACTCAAAAAACTGAGACAGTTGCTTTTGCTTAGAGCGGCGTTGGATACCGAAGTAAAGGCAACAAGGATTCCTACTCCCAAAAACATTACGGAAGTAGGCGGCTATTACAACTTATTGGCCGATCTAGAAGAAAAGGATGCCTTAAAAGCACAGGAAACACGCAATATGCTAAAGCAAGTCGTATCTTCTGCATTAGGGCTTCCCACTAGTTTTGCTCCAGAAATGACGAATACTCTTATAGCGTCATTACTCACAAAGCAAGATTCCTAAAAAAACACAAAAGACCCAAGAGATCATCTTGGGTCTTTTCTTTTTCTACAGTTTCACGGCTGCGGATTCAGACGAGTTTTCGTCCGGCTTGATTTGCGTGCGGGCATCGTACAACTTCTTTGAGATGTGCGAGAACGTCTCGACGATTTCAGGGTCAAAATGTTTGCCCGCGCCTTCGGTGATAATCGCCATCGCCTTTTCGTACGGGAATCCTTTCTTGTACACGCGTTCAGCAATGAGCGCATCGAATACATCGGCCACAGCCATGATTCGAGCGGAGAGCGGGATTTCCTCGCCCTTGAGGTGGCACGGATATCCGGAACCGTCCCACTTTTCGTGGTGATAGCTAGCCATTTCGATAGACTCGTTCAAATAGCCTGCATCGAACGTATCGCCGGCATCTTCAACGATCTTCTTGAGGATTTTTCCGCCTTCGGTCGTATGGCTCTTCATGATGGCAAATTCTTCATCCGTCAGCTTTCCGTTCTTGTTCAAAATCAAGTCCGAAACAGCAATCTTGCCGATGTCGTGAAGCGGAGCAGCCTGCTTGAGCTTGTTGATATAACCTTCGCTCAAGACGTCCTTGAACTTGCCTTCGGCACGCAGTTCCCTAGCGATAGCCTCGACATACTCGGCCGTCTTTTTAATATGGTCGCCCGTATTCTTGTCACGCGCTTCAACGAGTTCCGCAAACTCCGTCACCATCACGTTCTGCATCTTCTGGATTCGCAGAATCTGGTCACGCACCAGCTGGATAAAGTCCAACGTATCCGCAGTCATCGCATTGAAGTAATCATACAGCTGGCCAATTTCATCATTCGACTTGATGTCCAATTCTCGGACTTCGTCCACAGCACTCTGGAGTCGAGAAAGATCCAGGTTCCCCATCCTGAGGGCAAACCCAGCACGCATTGTCGCACCAGAAATCTTCATGGCCGCAAAAGACATCTTGTTCACAGGAATCACAAAGCCTTGCTTCATCACCTCGATAATCACGATCATGATGATAAGCGAAAGCCCGAAGAACAACGAAAGCAACTTGACAAAGAACTTGGTTTCGTCACGGATAATCGATTCCATGGAAATATCCGCCGCCACATACGCAACAGTGTTCCCGGCGTCATTCTTTAAAGGCTGATACACCGTCAAAAGCCAGCCGAACTGGTCGTCAGAAACAATCGGTTCAATTTCTTCGCCCGCCAAAAGGCTAGGCAAAAAAGGCTTGAAAGACTCGTCGAATTGAATCACGTCGCCAGGAGCGTTACCGGGTATTCCGTCCGTATCCAGGTCAAACACGACATGGCAACCGTCTTCCAAAATCTTGTACACATACACGTACTTTGTTTGCGGGAAACTTTCGCGGATACCCTCCAGCACATGACGGGTATGCTCGTAGCCCTCGACTCCAAAGCCGTGCGCCACATACTCGTCCACCTTATCCGCATTGATAGCAATAGAAGCCGCCTCGGTCACGCCCTTTGCGATACTGACAAAGTTATTGATGCAGTTATCCCGGTACAGGAAAAAGCCGATTGTACTTGCAATGCCGCCCAAAAGCACCTCGGCAACAATCACCATCCCCACGACCTTGTTCAGCAAGGAATGACGAATCGGATTGTTTTCGGTAAAGCCCCGAACCTTTTGCTGCTTGAACAAGCTGACATCTTTCAGGCCAACCTTGATGCCATGCGGGATAAAGTGGTAAATAAGCGCAGAACCAAGAACAATGGCACTCTTGTCAAAAATGTCGATGACGATATCGGCAAGGAGCTGCGAGTTAAAGCGGTTCCAGTGCATCACGTCATGAAACGCAATCGCAAACGGAGCCGATATGCCCTCGCCAAAGTTGAACCCGTACAAGGCGTACGTAAATATCGAACCGATACCACCGCCGATCAGTGCAAAAAGCAAAATGACAACGAGGAGTTTCCAGACACTCCCAAAGAATCCACGCCGAAAAAGAAACGTTGCCAAAGTCGCGATAAAGATGCTCAGCACGCCGTAGTACATGGCGACCGGCTCCGCAATCCCGTTGATGGCATTCACGCCAAAACCGACAACGACCGCTGGCAGATACCCGCTAAGCATAGCGGTCAGCACCGTTCCAAAGCAGTCCAAATACAGGGGTATTCCAAAGAAAATGGCTAGCTTAGCAGGGATAACGTTTAAAAGCAAGCCCGCAATAATCAAAACAGCCAACTTCCAAAAACGCAACACAAACACCTGTGCGTCTGCCTTGAGTTTTTTAAGTTGAAGCTTAAATTTCAAAACATACTTTCTCATACCCAAATTATTCCTTTTATCTTACATAAAATAAATAAAAAATGGGTAGCCAACACAGTTTTGCTATAAAAACACCATATAAAAAGGAGATGCCCGCTTAAGGCGGGCATGACACGAGCATCCGTTCAGGATGACGAGAGGATTAGCGGTATTCGAACTTGGCTTCGAAGAGGTGCTTACAGTTATTGCTGTCGTTACCCCAATGCTCAGACGAGCCTGCAAAAATCTGGATGCCAAGGTCTGCAGCCCCAGCCACAAGACGGCTCATGCCCGCGATTCTCCAGATGCCACGAAGAATGTCATCGCATTCCTCACGGCTCAGCTTGCAGCCATTCGTCTCGCCACGGTGCATGTACAGACCATCGTGAATAAACGGTGCAGCATTGTAGACGTCGTCGCCCTTTTTGATATCGGGAACAAAGCTCTGGGCAAAAGAAGGCGAAGACGCGCCGTCTGACATGAAGCCTCTCCTGAAGCGAACAGTCAGCATAAAGTCACGGAACTGTTTATCGGCCTTGGTATAGCGCGAACCCTTGACATACACGTAACGGTCCAACTTGAAGAAATACATCTTGCCGTTACCTTCGAACACAAGCGGATAATCAATTTCGACAGATTCCACGGTGATGGAATTGCGATCTTGTTGAAAATTCTTTCGACTCGTCATCTTGTCGATAAACATCTTTAAGTTAGCCATAAGCTCCTTCTTCGCACAATGTTATTGTTACACACAGGGTAAAAGATACTAAAAAACAAAGGGTAATTACCACCTTATTATAGCAATAATCTGATTACAAGATAAAATGACAATACACCTGATATACGCAATTTACTTTACATTGTTCACGTTTATTTTCCAATTATTCCACTTATGTATTCTTTAAAATCTACTTTTTCCCCATCATCTTTAGGTAAAGACATTACAAATTCAATGATTTTTTTACTTATTGCAGTATCATCCGCAGCATCATCGGCTTTAAATTTAAGCCATTCAATTGCAGCCCTATAAAAAACCTCTACAAAAGAATGGTAACCATACGTCGACATAAAACTTGCATTAAGTAAATGGAATTTATAATAATCTTTTTCTTTTGTAAAATGATTCTTATTCAACAAGAATTTTGAAATATCACGAGTTGTGCCAGACGCTCCTCCAATAAAAGGTTTTGACACTACAGCCCCCTTTCCTTCAGGAACATAGCGATGAAAACTTGCAAACTTATCATAAGGGATTCTCTTTTCACCAACAACATCAACCTTGGGATTTAATTGATCAAAAAAACATCCTTTAGTTCGATTTGCAAACACAGATTCTTCTACAGCATTCAGCAAGAACCTATTAGCTTTTATTTTTTTTTCTCCCCAAAAAAGCTTTAAAGCGGATCTAATGGCCGCAATATCACTATTGACTGCACCTAATTTTTTTCTTATCTTCTCTTTTTCACTTTCTGTGCTAGATTTACTCAAACTTATTTGTAAATCCACCTTATATTTTATTTTTTCAAGCAATTGTTTATCAAGTAAATATTTCGCATCAGACGCTTTCACTTGATTGCCAACAAAAGACAAATCGACACAAAAATCTTCACCACCTCCACTTATCTGTTTTTTAGTATGTTCAAGGATTCTAAGTATTTTAAAACATAATGCCACAGCCCGTATTTTTTCATTTTTTGTTTCATCAAAGTATTTTAAAATTTCTTTCAAACAATCTACTGTCGGCGGATTTTTTACAATAGTTTTTATAGAGTCTATTTTTCTTAGCTCATACAATTCATTCATTATGCCAAAATTGTGTTCTAAAGCAGCTATCTGTTTGTCAGAAATACCATTGAGTTCCTTAAGAGTAATTTGAATTAAGCATCCATTATCGGCATCAGTGTTCAATAAAGATTCAACTCCAAATTTTCGTTCAGATTCTACAAGTCCATCTTTATCTATATAATCAGAAGGAATACAATTGTTAAATATTATCAAATCCTTAATTCTTTTATCAGAATCAGCATCATCTGCATTTTTTTCAATTCCTAATTTTTTCATTTTTTTTAAATACATTGCAGAACCAAATTTAAGCTCCATATACAGCATCAACTTACTATAATCATCGTATAAAGTTTTTAGCATCTTAGCTGTATATAGATCCGCCTTTTTACCAGCAATATTAAAAAAAGCGGTATGAGATTTATCCAAAAGATGAACATCTGAAGGTACAAACTTTCCATTCTTCCAACGTCCAAAACCAATTTTTTCTTTAAAATCATCAAGAGACAGAACAGATCCACCTTTATTCAGTAAAGGATGATCAGTGGAAACTACATTTTTATCCACAACTGTTGTTAAAGAACTACCAACAAACCAAGGTTCTTTTAACAGAGGTGATAGCAAGGGTAGTCCAAATTGATTCCAAACTTTGAAATCTTCGTTCATTGGATTTAAGTCATCTTTCTGACGCGTTTTTTCACTTATTGCATTTTTTTGCCATAACTCAAATGATTTCCGAGGCATTTTAAACATACGAATAAGTGGCGAGTTATTTGCTGTTGCAGCATCATCTATCAAATATTTTAAATACCAAGAAAATTGCCTTACCGGAGATGCAATGCCTATTTGCAATTGTTTACCAGAAGCAACAAGCCCACTTTCATCCTGTACTATATCTTTATACGATCCATACCCTGGTCCAACAATAGACATATAACAATCTACATCTACTCCTGACGTCAACAAAACGTTTTGATTAAATAAAGTTCCAGTAGGCTCCATTTCGGTTGAATTTAAAGCTTTTTTCAACAAATCAACCTGAAAACACAACTCACTATAATAGCGATCATTATTATCAAGTTTTTTCTTTACAGCAAAACGTTCTCGATTTCCTAAGGCTAAGTCAAATTCACAAAACAATCGAGTTTGATTTTCTTTAACCTTTCCTTTCATCTGTTCAAGATAGACAATCTTCGCTTCAACCATTTTTTTAAAATTTTGATTTTCAAGTTCGGATTCTTCTTTTTCATCCACACTTTCAACACTACCAGTTGACTGATCGGCTTTCTGAGTTGTTTCATAGGATGGATCATCCTCTGCATAAGCCAATGCTGTTGTGGCCAAAAACTGCAAATCAACTTGTCTAATATCTTCAAACAAAGTTTGAACACGTTCAGCATCTTCTCTTTTGCATTTATCCCCAAATTTTTCAGTCAAAAAAGCAAGTATTTTACCAACATCAAAAACACTGCCATCTTCATCTCGCTGCACAACAAATTGCTTTACATTAGATGTTTTCGGATGAAATGAATTATTTGCGAAAACAGCACATAAGTCATTTTTACACTGCACAGCCTTCTCCCCCATCACATCGGCTTCATGCTCTAGCGCAGCATTGTCATTGACCGGCATTCCGTTGATATTTGTAGTTGGAGAAACGCGGCCAGCCATTTGCTGGGCTACATGCCAAGCTTCGTGCGGGAGGCATTTTTCTTGGCCGGGGGCAACATGGATGTCCGTCCCCTGCGTGTATGCAAGCGCCTGGACTGTGGCTGGTTTAGAACTATTGTAATGCACACGCACATCATCCATCGAGAATCCAGAAAGACTTTCGATACCAGCTTTCAAATTATCCGGCATACCCGTGTTGTTCGGTCGCGGAGTTTCCACACGCTGCACAGCGTTATTCGCCATATCAGCTTTGCGCTGAAGGGATTCGCCTTGAGAAGACGAATCAAGAACAGAGGCGGCATTGGAATCAGCAGCATTTTGGACGGTTGAGGACTTTTGTGCGTATGTAGAGTTCATGGGGATGTCCTTTTAATGCGAATACGAGAGTTGACTGAATCCTTCCGCCTTCGGCGTCAGGATGACGAGACGCTACAGGATGACGAGGTAAAAAACGAGTTGCAGGATAAACCGTGTAAGGTGCCCCCGGAATAAATCCGGGGTGACATTCACGGCAGCACGCCATCTTTACGCGAGTTCTTCCTCTTCGGGGATGGCGGCACGCTGGATGAACTTGCCTTGGGCTGGCAATTCCTCGTCTTCAAGGCCTTCGCATTGGATGGCGCTACCCATCATGCTTGCTTTGCGCTGGAGGCTTGCACCCTGTGCAGAGGAGTCCATAATGCTTGCGGCATTGTGGCTAGCCATTCGTTGGATGGATTCGGATTTTTGAGCGTATGTAGAGTTCATGTGTATTTTTCCTTCTGTAAAACTGTGTTAGGTGTCTCCGGCACGGTGGCCGGGGTGACACGTTTTTTTTACCATTACTGGATCCTTCACTCCTACGGGGTTCAGGATGACATCAACGGCGGCGTTTGGGGATATCGTTCTTGCGGTAAACCTGAAGCAAGATGATGGCAACGACTGTCAGGAGCAAAACAAGAATGGGGATCAGCCCAAAGGTGCCGCGGTAGGCTGCCACGGAGGGGTCAAAGCGAGAGATTATCGTCATCATCACTGCAGATGGGGCAACCACAATTCCGAGCAAGAGCGCCAAGTTGCTGTTGAAAAAGTCCGAAACCCGGAACGAGGTAAAGTAGGCCACGAGAACGCCTATTGCAATAAGGAACGTGATGATGTTCAAGAAGCGAAACACCCAGCGATGCGTGCAGAAGAACGAGACGACCGCCCCCTGGCGCAAGCCATCACCTTCTTCGTTTTCGAAATGCTTGAGCATGCAGGCACCAAGATTGCCCGAAGCGGCGCATGCTTCCTCAGCATCAATGGCTGTTGCATACGGGCCAATTCCCAGGTTGTAGTAAGTGTCGTTATAATACAAGGCATCCTTGCTAAACTGGCTCCATCCAACATTATCAAACCATACGAGAGGAACCAAGGAATGCAACATGTTACGGCGATCAAGGCTGTCTAGCTGCAAGTTCAAATCATTCAACAAGATTTGCTTGTTACGTGAAGCGGGTTCATCCAAGACAACGAACAAGTAATTCTTTACTTCTTCTCGAATTTGCTTTCTGCTAATTTTTCTGTCATTTTTCTTGGACTGGAGCAGTTTCAAAAAATTGCTATAGCTGTAGATTCCGCTATAAGGTTCATACGACGCTGCATCATCCAACAACAGTTGTTTATTGACGGCCAAGTCAGAGCGTTCCATCATCAAATTCACATGTACAGATTCATTTTTATAAGCAAGGTTTCCCTTCAAATGTTCAAAAAAATGATTGAACATTTTCGTGCTTTTTTTATCCGTCGGATAATTTTTAAAATACAGAGTCACTCCATCGCCGCGATTTTCATATTCATCGGTATAGAACGTAAAGGCATTCACAAAGCGCTGGAAATAGGAATTAATCTTCGTATTCAAAAGAGAATCGATTTCAATGGATAACTTATCAAAGAACGTTTCTAATTTGACATTGTTCCAATCATCCTTGAAAACGACCCAGTCTAGCTTTACATTATGACGATGGACCTCGTTTACAAATTCATAATTTTCTTCTTTGTCAAAAAATGCCAAAGCCGGTTTTCCAGATGCCGTATGAAGGATTCCACTTTCATCCATCTGTAGCCCATAATACGCAAGCCTTGTAACGCCTTCAAAGTCCACCCACTTGGTGGTATCCCCTGCGTACCAGTACGGATAAAATCCTATAACTTCGCCATTCAGCTCTTCTTTATGGCTGCACCCGCATGATTTAGCATTTAAAACGATCGGAGCATCCTCTTCGCTATTTATTTTAACAAGCGAGGAGTCTACAACATCCTTCAGGTAAACAAAATACAAAGAATCGAGTCGATCGAAAGCATTTTTCCAAAGGTCATCCGAACAGATTCGACCCCTATATCGTTCAATAAATTTCTTTTCACGCTCGATATCAGATACTAAGCTATCCTTCACATTACGGTATATTTTGCGAATATTGCAGTTTTTTTCCATGCATTCGCCATAATTTTTCGATTTTTTGCACTTTACGCTCTGGGTATTTTTAAAATAATCAATAAGGTTCTTTTTCTTTTTGGTGTAAAAAGATTCCAGAGCCGCATAATAATCTTCTTCTTGACTATTTATTTTTCCGTCACAGATTTTAAAGCTCGAAGCCAAGAGATTTTTTGCATAAAGATGAAGCTGCTTAGAATCCAAGAATTCCGTGCCCTGCATCTTTTCAATAAATTCGTAAGCCGGTTCGGAGAAAACCATTTTATACGTCAAGTCATCAAGGATATACCATTTTAACGAATCAATCGCATAATCATCTAAATAGACTTGCGAATTAATCATCCCTATCTTGTCAGAAACGGTATCCTCCCGGACGGTCCACGACGCCTGAATGAAATTATTCACAATTTTTTGATAGTGAGGAAAATCCTTGATTTTATCTAGAACTTTATCGGCCATTTGCAAACGGCTTTCATACTTAAAGGCCTTTTCATCTTCAAGAATACTGAATACTTTTGCCGTATCTTTTAACAAGTCCTGAGCCGCATACTCTTCCACCTTTTCTGGCGAAATCGTGCAATAGCTCATCGTTTCGCTTTTCGCGAACGAAAATACAGTGAAGAAGCAAGCCATTAAGCCTATGATGGAATATTTGATTTTCATAATATTTTTCCTTCCTTATGCAATTCCTTTGCCAAGGCTTTGATAATATCGTCGTTACAAATTTTTTTGCGTTTTTCGTGGGCCGCCGAGAGGGCCGCATAACGCGCCACGTTCGTAAGCGCACCGCCAGCGAGTTCATACTTTTGGGCAAAACAGTCCAAATCCACATCGTCGTCAAGCGCAGACTTTTTGGCGAAAATATTCGACCAAAGTTTCATACGTTCTTCAGCTTCTGGGAGCGGGAAATAGATGGCATTCTGGAACCTTCGCGAAAAAGCCTCGTCAATATTCGACTTGAGGTTACTGGCCAAGATCACGATTCCCGGGAAGTCTTCGACTCGTTGCAACAGGTAAGAAATTTCCTGGTTGGCGGCTCGGTCGTTGGAGCTGTTGGTTTGCGTGCGGGCGCCAAACAGCGAGTCCGCTTCGTCAAAGAACAGAATCCAGTTGCGGTGTTCTGCCTGGTCAAAAATATTCGAAAGGTTCTTTTCGGTTTCGCCGATGTACTTGGAAATGACCTGCGACAAGTCCACTCGATACACGTCCATACCGACTTTTGCGCCGATAAGCGTCGCGGTGAGCGTCTTGCCTGTGCCCGGAGGGCCATAAAAGAGAGCCCTGTAACCCCGCTTGAGGTTCTTACGGAGTCCGAAATCGTCCAAAACAACGTTGGAATATTCAATCCACGTCAAAAGTTGACCGATGTCGTCCATAGTTTCTTCGCTCAGCACAAGATCTTCCCATTGCAGGTTCGTCGTAATGAGCTTTGCCGGGAAATGCATGCTAAAGTCTGGTTTGTTGCGCACGCCGGTCGTAAAATATTCCAGGTATTCCGATGAAATTCGGAGCGCCGCCGAATTCGCCGGTTCGCCGGGTTCGCCGTATTCGAGCACTAGAATGCGTTGTGCAAGGAGCACCGAAGAATGGTCGAACAGCGACATCATCTGCAAACGCTTTTCGATATCGTTACCAGCCAAAAGGAACAATGCCGTTTCGCATGTGGGCAAGAATCCAGAATGGCTTTTTCCATGCCAGCCGCCAAATTCCGTATAGGGGCGTCCAAGCGTTCGGTTGTTCAGCAAAAACGAATCAAGCGCTTGTGGGCAAAGGTGCGGGATCAGCGAAAGTGCAATCACGAGACGTTCATAGAAACCGAGTCCATATTCTTGAACGACACATCCGTACGGGGATTCGTCATCAAGTTCGGGCGGTTCAAGCATCTCGATCTGCAATTTTTTCTCTTCGCTGTCGTCAGCAGAAAAATACTGCGAGAAACGCAAGTCTATGACCGCCTTGCACCACTCCATTTCATTTGTCAAACTCAGGTTCATTACAATTCTAATCCCACCTTACATTTAAAACTTTCGGCATCCAAAGATGCTTTATTGTCGTATATCCCCACGGCAGTTTTTCAAGCAAAATATCATACGTCTTATGCTCAACAGTAAGCACATCAGAAGCCCCCTCCATGTCCAACTTTCCTAATCTAACAAAATACGAAGAACGTAATCCGTCAGGGGACATTTTTCCAACCGCTTTCCAATTTGCCACAACAGCGCCAAGGAGCCCATCCACCAATTCTTTTTCGCTATCCGATACTTCGGGGAGTTCATCGACGTAGAACACAGGGGTCGCCGGCAAGCCGCAAAGCAGGTTCATCACGGCAGAATTCTTTATGGGTTCCTTGTACTGGCCAAAAGCCGCAAATTTCAGGATGGAAAGCGCTTTACGCTTGGATTCGTCAGTCGCAAGCGTACCCTTTTCGAGGCATCCGACTCTTTCAAATAGCGCCGGAATATAAGGAGACAGCAGCACCAGTCCAGAATCCGCGACTTCGAAATTTTTTTCGGTCACATCCGGTTCCGCAACAACGCGCAAATTCTGTTGCTTTTGTGCATTTTTCATCTGCATGATTTTCTGATAAACGACATAAGCAATCTGCTGGATGTCTATTTTCGGAAATTCCTGCTGCATGTTCTTGATGACCGATTCTGCAAACGCCAAAGGATTGAATTTTTCGTCATGATGCGAAAGGTTCCATTCTTCGGCCAAGCTATCAAACCGCTGTTGAATATTGCAGCTTTTATCCAATGGCAAATACGGGCAGTAAACATCGATCAGCATGTTTGTCAGCGGCGAGGATTGTGCCCTGAAAATCGCAGGCGCAAGTTTCGATTTTAAGGATGTCCGCAATGCACTCGCCATCTGTTCAAAGACGTCGCCATCGTTATTTACGTCAAGGTCCAATTCCAAAGAATCTATGACGATATGGCCATCGACATCCACCTCTCCAAGCACAGAATCGAGGGTTTCGCCGAGCAAACCATGCGCAAAAGCGTAAAGATCGCGTTCCGAAGACAATACCGAAGAAGAACCGTCAAGTTCGAGGTTCAAATCAAGATTGTCAACGATATTCCGCAAATCACTCATAGCCAAATCTTCTTCGAAATAAAAGGTTTATGAGCGATTAGCCAGTTCATCATACGCGAAGACATCGTAATCTTCATCGGGCCATCGTTTTCCCATTCGCTGTAGAGGGAAGCAAAAGCACGGCGTTCGCCTTTGGGCGCCCAATAAATGACGGGGAGCAAATGCGCCGGAGTCTGGTTACAGACAAAGCGTTCAATATCATCGGCGGTAGCTTCGTCCATTTGCATTTCGCTAAAGAGGACCACGTGAATACGGCCCGCCTTTTCATTCGCAAAAATCCCGTCGACATTAAAAATTTCAAGACGGTCAATCGAATCATGCATGATTCCAAGCATCAGTTCCATGCGACGACGCCACGATAAGCCCGTGCGGTGCAGCAAGAGTTCCGGCAGTTCACGCAAATACTGCACCTTACAACGCACGAGCCTCGGCAAGTCCACAAAATCAAAATGCGGAAAACGCACGCCATACATGGCAAGCATCTGGTCCAGCGCATGATTGAGAAGCCCCATGTTCTCCGAGACTTTTTCAAAACCAACGGAACGAACTGAAAACAACTGCGGGAAAGAATCTATCAAGTTCAAGAACTTTTTAAAGACAAACTCAATCGGTGCCAAGAACTTCTTTAAAGGTTCTGCACTCCCTCCCTCCCTATAAATCGTCGGGAAAAGTTCAATCATCGGCAAAAAGCCGGTCACATCGTGATGCACCCCTTGCGGAAGCTCATCGACCGTCGAAGAATCTTCAACTTCTACAAATTTCGCCTGGCCGCCAAGCCACTTGATACGGACATCGCAAACATGGTCGCCCATGCAATGCCATTTACGCCACAGTCGCCAGAACATGACAAAAACGGATTCGCTGACCCATTCGTCAGCCGTTCCGGTCATGAAAATCTCGACACGGTAAAATCCATTGTCGTCCACAAGGAAGTTGACCTTTTCGGGGTAGCAACGTAAACGGGTTTGCGGTTTTTCGCAGTAAATACGGGACTTGAAGAACGATGAATATTCTTCCAGTGTCACCGGGAATGTTTGCGTCATTAGCGATGGCGCATACATGGCCTGCGATTCATAATCGATATTCCCACTCGCATCGGAGAGGTAGTCTTCGACATCGAAACCCGTCTTGTAGCCGAGTTCCGTAAGCGTAAAGACGATCTGCTCCAAGATCGTAACGCCCGGATCATGGACGTTAAAGTCCGTCCAGATTTTACCGCTCAGTTTTTGAACAAGCCCAATGGCTTCTTCGCGAATGGCGGCGTAATCGAACGGCCTATTCTCTTGGCGAGAAATCGTTATGGATTTCAATTCACTCATTTGGCAATGGATCCAATCATTTGCGTATCAAACCAAAGTTTGGTCAAGCGGTAGCGAACCTTGATTTTTCCATCGTTGTCGTACTTGTGACGAACACGCATTTGGAGCGTGTATTCGTACTTATTTTCGCACTTGCGCCAACGGATATCGATTTTGGCCCCTCGCCCACCGCTGTATGACTGCGTGAGCTTCACGGACGGATGGCTGTTAAACACATTCACGGCAATCGCATGGGCCAAAGCAAATTTTCCATCGCCTTCTTTGCCGCCCACGCCCGCCACGATTTCAAAGCAATGGCAACCGGTCAAGACATCCGTGACATCATGCCAGTTTCCGTCTGCGACAACGACGAATTGATCGTTTTCGTAACCAATGCGCCCTTTCGAAGCCACAACGCCATTGACATCCAGTTCACATTGAGGCTTGACCTTGCCAACGCCCACGCGGACGCCAGAATCCTTGGACGCATTTTCGGAATACGGAGCAACGATGGTCAACGCCGATTCGTCACTTGCCATGCAGGGCGTCTTGAGGTTCAGCGCACTTTCGGCACTTTCGACGTTTTTGCGGAGGTTCAAATGCCATTGAGGCATGTGTTCCGTGAGGTTTGCAAAAAAACTCGCCAAGCGGCCACTGTCTTTTTTCTGCTTGACTTCCAAGCCATTTTCTTCGTTGACTTCAAAGCCTTCGTCAATGGAATTCACCACCGAATCGATCAGGCTCATAAAGTCTTCTTCGGTCGGCATGCGACCCGCCTTAAAACGAGCTTTAAGCTCTCTACGGCTCAACTTGAGATATTCCATATTTTGTCCAGCCATCATGTTTTCCTTATGATAAATGTTTGTCCAATTTCGAGTCCACCGTAACCGTTATTGACGTTATCTTCACCCGCCGCGGCAATGGAATCCACGTCGTTGATAAAGTGTTTACGCATCGGAACAGAAATGCTCCAGGGGAACGAACCGCGCAAAAGCTTGTCATCCGTATTTTCGAACAGGTTCACCATGAATTTCTTTTCATCGGTCGATGCAATTTTCATGATGGTAAAGTCGTCGCCCACGTTTTCCACGTAATCGAGACTTTCGATGTACGACTTGAGATAGAGCTTATCAAGCGACCATCCAAAATGCTTGCGGATTCCGCCCTCTTGTGGGAACCACGGCGACAGATAACGGTTTATTTTTTCGTTCAAGTCCAAGAGGATTTCGCCCTCGTTTTCGCTACGGCGCAACTTGACGTTGCAACGGACCTGCAACTTGTCAAAGAACGGGTTGATCACTTGAACTTTTGCCAGTCCAGTAATTTTCTTTTGCAAAAACTCGCGAATGTCACGCAAGACAGATCCGTTCAAGCACGGATCCCACTGGAAACTGCCATCGCAATAGATCGAAGATACCGGCACCACCAAAAGGTTCCCCGGACTCGTAAAATCGAAATGCCTTGAAGATTCGTCTATTTTCACATGCGGGAAACACTTGACCTTGTACACTTCCGGAAATTCTTCAAGAATCATGCGTTCATAATCTTCGATGCAGACACTACGATTCCTGTGGTACAAAGTTTCGGCCACTCGCACACGCATTTTGTGGTCGGATTCACGGGCTTTGCCGCCAAACGATTCTTCAAACTGATAAACGCTCGAAAGGCCGCCAATACTGGAGGCAAGTTCCTTAATGGTTTTGGGTTTGCAATGTTCCAGGACGCTGCCGTTTTCAAAACCGCAAACGCGCTTGACTTCGAGAGACTGCGAAAATACGGTCAAAAGTCTAGAGCATTCCCTCCAGCTTTCTTTGCTAGGCGTGATGCGGATCCAATACTCACCCTTTGGCATCAAATGCGTTTCTGCAGCCAAGTCATTCGGCAAATCTAAAGTCACGATTCCCGAAGTCGTAAAGTTCGCCGTCGAATCCGTCAAGCGATTTTCTTCGGGTAAATTTTTCCATCCATACGGGCCCAGATACGACCAAAAATACTTTCCGTCAGAACGCAAGGCCGAATCACGGTTCATCATAAAGTAAAGGTTCACCTTTTTCGGCTTACCCTTGAAAGTAAGGCCCAAGTAAAGCGCTCCATTACGCACCAAAAGCGATTCTTTATCGCCGAAACCGAACGGGTGCAGATAGAAAAATCCTTCTTCGACATCGGTCTCTTCCGAAGACTTCACGACGTCCGAATTCGCGGTATAATTCACAAACAAGTCTTCGACACACGGCGTATACGGCTGATTCGGCAAGTTATCGACATTTTTCTTCTTGAGAATCTGCGTCAAGAACGAATTGCAAACCGCACGAGAAATTTCACCATGCATAAACGCCATGGAAGGAGACGTAAGCTTCATTCTGAAGAATCCGTCCTTCATCATCGGCGAATACATAAAGCCTTCGTCGCTCGGAATACTTTCACAGACTCGCGAGCGCACAATGTTATTGAACGATATGTTGAATTCGTCTGGAATCAGCGAAACAATGCGGTCGTAGTCGTACAAGCTTTCTTTTGCAGTAGTAAACAACTTGCATGTCACGGAGTTCTTTTCGGACGGAAGCCAGGAGCCACCATAAAGCCCGCTCAGCGAAACCTCGTAATCC
>Ga0265300_10000411_pt1 | contig 44074 bp, 64 predicted proteins | sample AusTroGonzalo_MG_FD_193482 | JGI IMG/M metagenome (GOLD analysis project Ga0265300, IMG submission 193482) | Bovine rumen microbial communities from tropical cattle in Woodstock, Queensland, Australia - Gonzalo_03 | ecosystem: Host-associated > Mammals > Digestive system > Stomach > Rumen ... | reverse complement strand
TCTCTCGTGGGGATGCCGAGAAGTATTTCCCTGAACTCAAAAGCAAGGATAGGCGTATAAGAAAGGAAATCATTGACTTCTTGAATGCCATTAACAAAGACACCCTTGAAGGCCGCAATCTCATTGCCGATAGATATGGTGATGCAATACCAGATGATATGATACCTACTTGGATTGACTGGCTTGAGAAACAAGGCGTCAAGTTTGGAGTTGGCGACACCATACATTTAAAGGGGAGCCCTGCGGAGTATACTATAACGAGTATATCTGACGGCGCTTATCACGGTAACGGCTGGAAAATTGGCTTCGATTGCGAGGATGATTACGAGCTTGTAGAAGTTGCCGGCCTAATACTTCCGATTTCTATCCAAAAGATGGTTGACGATTATGCTAATAATCCCGAAAAGGGTAATGAAGAATTTGGCTTGCCGGTAAACAGTATGGTAAGAGCATACAAACAGGGTGTCGAGGATACTTTGGAAATAGGTGGGGTACAGAAACCTACCGAGTGGAGTGAGGAGGATGAAACAATAAAACATGATATTGAATGTCTTATAGCCTTCGCTTTAAATAAAGGAAGTGCAGTTGCTCCTGGCGTTAAAACAACAAAAGAGGAGGCGTTAAATTGGCTTAGATCCCTCAGTCCTCAGAACAGGTGGCAGCCGAGCGAGGAACAAATGAATGCTCTTAAAAATGCAGCTAAACATTTTGGCGGATGTGATCCAGATGATTGGGATGCTACTCTCGAATCTCTCTATAACGACCTCAAAAATCTAATGTAAAAGATATGAAAGATTATATCAAGTCAACTGATAAACTCCCAGAAGAAAACATCCCTGTATGGGTTCGTATATGTGGATGTAGGGCGAGAAAAATGTACCGCATAGGTGACAGGTTCTTCTACTACAACAAAATGCTGTTCAATAATGGAAATTTTTCTGGTATTGGAGAAAGCGTATTATGGCGATACTGCGACAAACTTAAGGCTTTGCGTGAGAATTAAGTTTAAGGTGATAAAGTTAAGGTTATAATAATAAAGAAGCGAGTATGAATATGAAAGAACTTTTACACAAGTTGTGCTATCTTCCAAGACATCAGTATAGAAAAGAGTGCGTTATGTATTTGGCGCACATATTCCCTGATGGAACTCTATTTTTCTTGGATTGCAGCAGTACTTTGCGAACCCCGCCTTTTGAGGGGATAAGAGAAGCAACATTGGAAGAAATCAAGGTTGCGTATGAAACCGAGTGTAGATATATCGCAAGTGACGGCTACGATTTTCAGAGCTAATAAAATATGACAAAGTATGAATTTCTTTTAGAATTAGCTGCTCTTATCGACAAGTACACTAAGGATAATCCGGAGTACGAAGATGTGCTACAAAAGATGGAGAGGAGAGGTGACGATAATCGCTTAATACAATCAGTAATTTCAACGCATAAATTTCATTAAGATAGGCAGCTATGGATAAGAAAGAGATTGATGAGGCAATGGCATATCTCGATGAAAAGATAGCTCTTGCAACAAAGAATCACTCTTGGGAAGGAGTGGATGTTGACGCTTTTATAGATGAAATAAGAGGCAGAGAGTCGGAAGAAGACGTGAGAAATGCCCCTGAATGCATCTATGGCAGGACCTATGAAGAAAGATTGAGAGTTTGTAAATTCTGCTCTGCTGCTTGTGGGGCAAGAGTTGAGTAATTATTGCACTTGGGGATAAAAACAAAATATGAAAGCAAACAAATATATCGTTTTAAAGAAAGACGGACGTTGGGGTATGGCTCTGGGTTTCGTGGAGTTTCACCGCGAGTTGGCATCTACTGAGGAGTTGGCTTATGGTATGGTGAAGGGCGGTGGTATGTTCAAGGTTGATCACGACAAGAAGCAGATTTTATTCTATGGCAAGAGTGACGACTTCGGCTATCCCGACAACATCGACGTTGCTCTGGCGTCATGCTACTATCAGATAAGGGACCAAATCGTCGACTTGGAGTTCTGTCGTACCCATGACGAATACAACCTTCACGACTATACCATTTGGTATCAGGATATACTTGGCAATAATCTCGCGGTGACTCCTGTTCGCGAGACAACGCAGATGGAGATAAACACCTATGAAATGCTTCCTCAAAAGAATCTGTCAACATATTATGCGCCTACGTCTAAGGGCAAGAACAGCAAACATCAGGTAGCCAAGGACGCCAAGAAGAAGGCTAAGGCAAAGCGTAGAGAACAGAAACGGGCAAGGAAGCACAAGTGATGATACCTGGTTTGGCAGCTAAAAGATAGAAAGTAATTATGGCAAAGATTGAAGCACCTTCGATTTCACGTCCTTTTGCGCCAGAGAAGGCACGCGAGTTTAACCGTAAATTAGGTAAACTTATTGACGAATACCAGGATGTAGAACCGTCTTGGATTATTACAATGCTCAGGTGTTCGGCAGCAGCAATACAAACAGGTGCAAAAACTAAAACGAGTAAGATATGAATGAGATCGACAAAATTGAAGCAGAATTAAAGAGGCGAATAGAAGTCAGTCGCATAAACAAGGCTAATGGCTATCCTGAATGCGATGGGGCTATTATTGAGTGTCAAGGTATGTTAGACTTTATAAAATCGCTATCCCATAAAACAGAGAATGGTGATAAACTTGATGCATACTATGGGACATGTGATAAAGAGCCACCAACAGAAGCGATTGCGACAAATATTAAACAGAGCATGCGTTTAATTGAGTTGGGGCTGGATCCAACAAGTGCCGATATGACCTACAAACAAGTGGTTCATAATCCTTCAGGCAAGTTTGAGTTTGAATTAGAGGTAGGTCTTGATGTTGCCATAAAGAACAACCTGTTTTCTTATAGGAATGGTTATGTTATCCCCGCCTGGAGTTTGCCTGCTCTATTAAAATTGATGCCCACTGGATTTCTTTTGGGTATGACGAGCGAAGGTTACTTCTATTGTGTGCATCCTTCTGGATTTCTTGCGGAAGTTTATAAAAAGCCTATTACTGCTGCTTATAATTTGATGGAGTGGTCACTCGCAAACAATAAAACACAAAAGGTATGAATGATAAGGGTTATTCCAAAGCATTAGATTGTTTTGAAAGAATTTGGAAAGAAGGTCTTGCTATCGGCAAATGGCAGGATGATGAAAACCTCAAGAAGATAATGTATGATTGGTTCTTGAGTGGTTGGCTTCTGAGAGTCCAGGTGGATGGCATTGAAGGTGAAGTGATAGATAATGGCGACTTTATTAAGTTTGCCGACGGCAAGTATATTGATCTCAATCCGACTATGGGAGCAGAGCCTTTTGTTAAGTTTATAGAAGATGATAAAGTTAAGGTCATAATAGCAAAGGAGTGAGAATGGATGACATAACAATGATAACTATGTTTCTTTTTGGTGGCGGATTTTTGTGTGGATATTGGTTTGGAAAGGCAATATCAAAACGAGAGAATAAATAGGTTATACCCATATTATAGAATACAAAAACATAATGTTATGAGAAGGAACGATGATTTATACATACCAGATGGCTACGTTGTTAGAGGTGGTATGTTATGCCCAAAGAGAGTTAATAACGATAAGTTTCATTACTCGGAGATACACTAACTATGACCTGGGAAGATAAAGGAGAGATGATTCGCTTAATGAATAATGGTCTATACAAGGAGGCTATTGATTTATTCAGTAAAGAGCAAGATTGGGATGACCAAGCAGTTACAATGTTTGTTTTCGGATTTGACTTAACACAATGCAATTTGCTTGAACCTATCAAGGATAGAATTACCAAAGTACAAACGGAAGATTTCAGAACAGCATTAAGGCTTGGGGTGATTCAAGATTATTTTGACAAACAATTAGTATAATAGGAAATACAAAAAAACGGAATTATGGACTATAATGAAGTAATAAAAATCTGTATAATAGTTTATCCAATAATAGGATTATTATTGGCGTTATTGAGTTTGCGTCTATGTGTAAAACGATGTGGCAAGAAGTTCTTGAAAAAAAGGGCTATTGGCGCAAGTTTTTCTAATCGAACTTTAGTAATTGTTAATAATATATGGTTATGGCCTCTTTATTTTTATTCGCTGTTGAACGAATTGGGAATTATACATATTCCAGATTGGATGAGTATTATAAAGGACTAATAAAAAACAGACAAAAGGTATGAAAATTAAGGTAAGAATAGAAGGGCACATAGATGTGCCAGATGATATTACTGAAAAAGAGGTAAAAGAATCAATCTATTTTTCTCTTGGTTTAGGATCTTTGTCGTTAGACAATCAGATGTTTGAGCCAGATTGGCACGATGCCGATGTAGAAGTATTTATTTAAGTATTAGGAAATGAACTAACAATGACCGGTAAAATGAATAAATTGTTGAAAGCGTTGGCATTGGCGTTGGCGTGCACAGTGCTAGGTGTTTTTATATATGGTATATCTTGGCTGTTGGCAACGCATCCACATTCCTATGTGGTTAATTCTTTTTAGCGTGTTTGCCTTTTTGGCGTTTTTTATTTTCTATTTGTTAGAAGATGATTGAGTTTGTGTTTTTGGAGATACGTTAATTATGAATGAGAAATTAGAAAGAGAGATAATCCGCTACAAAGTTCCTTTTGTGCGCGATGAGGAATGTCTTGATGAGGTAACTCTTAATAAGATAGTATTTCACTTTGTTGAATGGCAGAAAGCGCAGATACTTGCGGAAATAAAGAAGATGCAAGACGATGAAAGAAAGTGGTTTATGGAGGCTTGCGAGCAAGGTGAAGAACCAAGTTCGAGCGGCGCAGTAGTTTTGGCGAAACTGGAACTATTGGAACATAATATAAAAAAGATGTTTGACTATTCAGAGATGCACTAACGGATAAAAACCAATGGCTGATGACTGGAAATACATAGGAACATTTGACATTACAAATGATGTCAATGCGATACATTGTGATACCAGAGATTTCCATTGTCTCTGTCATACCGAGCCATTAAACACTAAAGATGGTAGGCATAGAGAAATCACAAAGAGGTATTATAATAAGGCATACCAAATCAAAGCCGATAGGATTTTAGATTGGCTTAAAGGTTTGGAAACTATGAGTGGTGGAGAATCCAACTGGAGAATGCTCTGCTTTGACAATATAAACTGCAAGGGTTGGTTGAAATACATCCGTATGTATAGAAACCCAAAGGATAAGGATTACTTTGTTGTATGCAACAGTTACAATACACCTATAACTTGGGAACAATGCACAGAGGAAAACCTGCATAAAAATGACCTTTACACTTGGTGAGTTAATATTTCAGGAAATACAATAACACTTTTAGATATGAAAGCAGAGGATTGCAAGTGCATTATATGCGGTAAACAAGCTGTAGCATTCTGGCCAGTAATTGACCCGGATATTCCATCTGATCCTTATTGCAGGGAGTGTCTTGATAAGACTAAAATGCGAATGCTTATTGATACCTTCAAAATGACAGAAGGCGAGGCAAGGACGTTTGTTAAAGAAGCCGGAAAGAGCAAGCAAGAAAGTAGAGGTTAATGTTTTTAAGGTTGCGCTAACTATGAAAGTTCCAGATAAGATATATCTACAAACCTGCGGGGATTGCCCCAAAGAGGATTGTGAAAATTGCAAGTTTGAAGACCTGGCTGATGTTTCTTGGTGCACAGAGAGAATTTTCAAGAGTGACAGGATTTACATTAGCAAAGAATCCCTGCTTGAATGGGCTAAGAAAAAGAAAGCAGAATATGATGCTAAAAATGATGATGCAGCTAGATGGGGGCAAGCCAATGCCTTTCAGCAGCTGATAGATAAACTGAATAGATAATTATATATTACAACTATGGTGAAAGAAATAAAAGAGCAACTATTGGAATTGGGTTTCAAGAACAATAAAGGTTCTTGCTACTATGAGTATAATGGCAATACACCCAGCGGCGAAAATTTAAGAATAGGCATTCATATCCGCAACTGGAACTGGTATGTTTTTTCTGCAGAGAGATGGATCATTTCAGAGTGGAAGCAGAAACACACAAAAGAAAGATGTGTGCTTGATTTATCAAAAAATGAACTGCCATATTTGATGAATCATTTTGGCTTGTTCATAGCAATATAACTTAAAGAAAAAATAGAAAGATAACCCTGCAGGGTTGAGATAATCATTATTGTTATTGAGTATTATGGAAACGAGGGAACTGACAAGAAAGTTTTTAGACGAGATTCTCTATGCCAACGATTTTATAAATAGAGAAGAGAAATTTTCATGTAAAAAACATTGGGGAAATTGGATTGAAAAGATAACCCCGGTAGTAGAAAAAGCGGTCGCAATTCTGGGCGTGGATTTCTTTACCGATGATTTTATCAGTATGTTTTGCGATGGCGATGATGCCGATATGCAAAAAGCAATCAAAGAGAATCCTTGTCTTAAGGAGTTGCATGATATCCTGAATGATTACTTTGATTGGCTAAGTTGATTAAGTATAATTGTAAATATAGCAAACTAACAATGGTAGGAAATGTAATAATGGTTGTAGTAGCGTTGAATATCGCCTCCTCTTTTTATCTGATAAGAAGGGATAAGGAAACTATAACCAAGCGGGATTATATTAAGCTCTTATTGGAATCTATATTCCTTACCCTTATGATACTACTTGCTTATGGCTTATATTTGTCTTTTATAGCAATGGCCAAGTGAACAGGTATAACTAAACAAGTAAAATTATGAAGTGTAAGGATTGCAACCAGTGGGGCTGCGCGTATCGGACTACTGACGCAGAGAAAGATTGCGCTTACCAGGCAAACGGACAATCTTATTCCGCTAAAGCCCAATGGATAAGTGATACGGCCGTCAAGCTGATGATGTCCATCCCCTATGAGTGGGTGACTAACGGTCTTGGCAAAGCAGAACCAAGACATTTGTATGCGGCCAGGATAGCAAGCGAAATGGCCGATGCTATATTTGGATAGCCATAATATTTAATGCAATAAGAATATGGATAATGAGAACTACGTTCAGGTAGTAAGGCAGACTTAGGAGGAAAGATTCAATATGTATATGAAACGCCCTAAGAAAGAGCTCGCATCTATGATGGCGGAGGTGGATAAATATATGCATCCGGATGCGTGCATGGAGTTTGCTGGCAAATCAGAGGTGGTCATGAAATCAAGGAGTGAGTCATATGGCATTTGACCTGGAGAAACTAAAGGATAATGACGCTATCTTCTGGACCTTTCAATGGCCTAAGATACGTGAAGTTGCTGCCGCTTGCGGATGGGCCGTAGCCATACATGGCTCAGTGGTCCACGACCTAGATTTGATGGCTATGCCGTGGGTGGAAGAGCATACAACAGCAGATCAACTTGCAGAGCGTATTGCATCGGTGGTTACAAGCAAGGACTTCTACAGAGATCCTATCAAGGATGAAAAGAGTAAGCCCAATAACAGGGTAGTATATACTATCTTTGCTGCAACCTCATACATTGACCTCAATGTTATAAAAGAAAGATAAGAGACAATGAATAAAGCACCAACATTTAATGAGTTCTGGGATACCTACGGTTTAAAGCGTAACAAGCTGAAGGCGGAACCGGCATGGAACAGGCTGACGGCACAGGAAAAACGGGCGGCCATCGCAGGCATCCCGGCTTATCGCGCCGCCTGCCAGCAGCAGGGCATCGCCATGATGTACCCTCAAAACTACATACGTGACCACCGCTGGGAGGATGAAGCGGAAGAGGAATATGCTGCCTCCTGCAATCTACAGGAACCCGACCTGTGGCATCAGCCGCCCGAAGCAGAAGAATCTACAAGGGTGCATGCGCAGAAGGTTGACAACTCCCCCTCCGCTCTTGAAGATATGGAGACATGGGGATAACACAGTGAGATAAAAGAGATAATAATAAATGTAAAAGCTAAAGAATATGCCAAGAAGTGAAGTGCATAACATCGACTGCCTGGAACTGATGCGCGGACTGCCAGACAAGGCGTTCACGCTGGCCATAGCCGACCCGCCGTATGGCATTGGCGCCGACAAGCCCGCAAAGAAGCCGCGCGTGGTGCGGCAGAAAAACGGCTCATTCCTGCCCGTGGCACAGAACGACTACGGACGCAAGGAATGGGACTCCGCCATTCCGTCGCAGGAGTTCTTTGATGAGCTACGCCGTGTCAGTGAGAACCAAATAATCTGGGGTGCCAACTACTTCGGCTTGAAGGGTGGTATGATTGTGTGGGATAAGATGAACGGTATCTGCGACCAGTTTGGTTGTGAGATAGCCTACCAGTCTTTTGACCGCCGGACAGACATCGTGCATTATTTATGGTCCGGTATGTTACAGGGCGAGACCTGTTCTATGGATGTCAATATCGCCAATCGTCAACGAGGCAACAAACAATTGAACGAGTCACGCATTCATCCTACCCAGAAGCCTGTCGCTCTCTACGCCTGGCTGTTGAATCGGTATACCTCCGATGGTGCCTCCATCTTTGACCCCATGATGGGTAGCCAGTCGAGCCGTATCGCAGCCTACAAACTGGGGCTTGATTACGTCGGCTGCGAGATTGACAAGGAGTATTTCGATAAAGGCTGCGAACGGTTTGATCATGAGTGCCATGGTATCGAGCACCTGAAAGACGGGCGTACCGTCGTACAGCAGTCGTTATTCGACAATTTTTAATCCAATTTTTAAACTAAAAACATATAAGATGAAAGCAATCCTAAAGACAATCCTACTGCCACTGCTGCTGCTCGCTGCGGTGGCCGGTGTGCTCGTGTGGCTGTTGCCTGAAAAGGTCACACTGTTTCTTATTATCATCATACTGGCGCTCATACTTATGGTGCTGGGTGACATAGTTAAGGACCGTAAAACGCCAGAAGGCCATGAGACAGAAGGATAGAGACCTCGGGCCCTGGCTGGACTACTTTCAGATGCTGCGCCGCTACGAACAAGAGGAACTATTACAGACCGAGGCTGTCAACCATGAAGCCTATATTGCTCAGTCCGCTCTGCATGCCATGACACCTGGTGATGATCCGGCACTGCAGGTATCTTCCGGCATTATCCTCGCCACCCTACGCCGCATCCGCACCTACTGCGCCTGGCTGCATACCCAGACCATAAACCCCACGGACAGCGATTCTGAGTCTTTACTCCAGTATGAGCGCGAGCCGTTTGCCCTCCACGTTATCGCCGACGTAAGGCCTAACGATCCTATCTACACCCTCCATATCTCCCTCCGCCGCCGCTGGTGGTGGCCATTCAGGAAGATGGAGAAGGTAGAAGTGATAAACTATAAAGAGGACTGAACTATGAAGTATAAAGTGTTGACAGTGAGGCAGCCATACGCCAGCCTGCTCGTAGGTGGCGTGAAGGATGTAGAGAACCGAAGCCGCAGGATAAGCTATCGCGGCATGGTACTGATACACGCCGGGGCGAGGATGCACGATGTTGTGAGTTTCCTTAGAAAGCGGCATGAGTTCACAGTTGAGGAAATAGCCGTTATGACGCAGGCGAATGAGGTGGAGGAAAACGACCTCTTTGGTTGTATCGTCGGCAGCGTGGAGATTGTTGATTGCGTACAGGACAGCACATCGCCCTGGGCGGAACGCGGGCAGTGGCACTGGGTGTGTCGTAACGCCAAGGTATTCGACCATCCCGTTCGTGACGTGAAAGGTCGCCTCGGCCTCTGGGACTGGGATGGAGAAATCTAATCAATAAAAGTGCGTATGATTGAAATACCTAAATATACTGTTGGGACCTATAACCCTCGGGCGCTGGAGGAGAACCGGCGCACGGACTACACCCGCCGCATACCGACGGGACTGAGCGAGAAGCAGATGGCACGCGACTCAAAGATTGCCATGCAGCTGATACGTATCGACCAGGAGGGTGGTGATAGTGCTTCAGAAAAGATACTCGACCTGTTCTTCCGCAAATCCAAGTTACTCTCAAACCCGCGCTATTGGGAGCTGATGCGCACGGTATGGGTGTCTGCCGGCTCTACTGAGACAGCCCAGTTATTCCGAACAATGATGAAGTCGTCACGCCCCTGCCGTTCGTGGTTTATGACACCCGAGGATACCAAGGCGCTTGACGCGATGCAGTTCCCCGTATTGGCGTATCGCGCCTACGATGCTGAGCGATATCCCGATAATACCGATCCTGGCATCTCGTGGACGCTCGATAGCCAGTGGTGTCGGGAGTATGCCGAGAGTAAAGGCCGTGTCGTCAAGTCGCGCATGGTATATCGCAGTGATATCTTCGCCTATATCACCCGTCGCGGAGAGGAAGAGATTATTATTTTGTAACAGATAGCAATAACGGCAATGAGTGCAACAAAATCCCTGCATTATGACCTCTGCGTGGAGGGAGCCAAGTGGCTGCATCGGCAGAAGTGGAACTACGAGCGGTGCCAGAAGAAACCTTGCTATAATACTGAAGCCTGTGGTGCATGTAAGAAATACCACTACGTGAGTGTGGAACTCTACACATGGGATAATGAGCATACCGACGTATGGGGACTTGGCAGCTTCAACGAAAGCGTAGTCATCGAGGTTAAGGTGTCGCACTCCGACTTCATGGCTGACCGTAAGAAATGGTGTCGCTCCGATATGGCCGAACGGCTCAACCAGCAGGCGGGCCGCATGCGGTGGTACCTCTGTCCTGAAGGTGTCATCAGCAAAGAGGAGCTGCCCGAGAAATGGGGCCTGCTCTACTGGAACGGCAAGAAGGTTTATCCTGTCGTCGCTCCCAAGCCGTTTGAGAACTCCGCGTCGGCCGATATGACTATCTTGACGAGCATCCTGCGCCGCGAGCATTTCCCGGAAAAGATATTCAACTATCGCGGCGTGCGATCGACTATCCATCCGAAGACCGTCAGCGGTGAAGCGGTGAAATAGAATCAAATTTTAAAAACAAGACTATTATGAATGAGCAGATTGATATACTGAACTTGCTGAAAGATAAGTCAGCGCTATTGAAATACATCCTCAATATGATCGTGTCGAGCGATAAGTTCGCCAGTAACATGCCACAGCTCCGACAGAAAGGCTGGACGGAACAGGGTATGCTCGACAAGGTGATAGAGGTGACAACCATCCAGTCAGCGCAGATCAAACACCTCGCGCTGATAGCCCTGCTGTTAGTGCAGTCTAACGATTTCGACGTGATGGTGGCCAATCTGATGGTTAAAATGGGACGCGGAGAAGAAGCGCTTAGCACTATGCTTGATGCAAAACTGAAAGGAAAGTGATGAGCCTATGAACGACCCTAACAACTCCAATATCATTGTGCAGGGCCCGTTTTACAGGGTCTCTGATGATATGAGCAGGCTACCCATAAGGGATTACCTGGATCACGGCTTTGAGACAAAACAAGACTTTTACGAGGCTGCGAGCGAACTTGTCAACCGTTGGCGTGGCCGCGAGGGCGAGTGCATCGAGATACGTGCATGGCACGGAAAAGACGGCGAGGCCATCGACCAGCGCCACAAGTCCCTGCGCCTCCGCTTTCACGACACCCCCGGCGGTTACCCTGACGAGGCATGGATCCCCATGTATCTTCTCGAACCCATCCCCACTCCGGAATACGCCATCCGCCGAACCCTCACACCTGACGAACTCATCACCAAAGAGCTCGACGAAGCCTTCGGGTTTGACTAGTTATTCGTTTTCCTTTTCTTCAAGGATCTTCATCACCTCTTCCTCCGGAACCTTCAGTTTGCTGGCTATCTCCCCAATGAGCGCTTTCTTAAGCAACCTAAGAAAGAGGAAGTTGGGGAAGAGTATTAGCATACTGGCACATGATGACCAGAACTCCACCAGGACAATGGCGGCAGCGACTAATGAGGTGGCCAGCGTGGAGTCCATGAACCTGTCAAGTCCGACGAACACAAAGATAACGCAACCATATACCGCAAGTTTGGCGATAGTGAGCCGCCCCAGCTCAGAGCGAGTAAACTGTCCACGGTGTACAGAAACCGCGATACCCCACGCGGCGTCAATCAATGTGACCGCCACAACAAGGAAGATGATAAAAGAATGTTCGGCAAAGTAATTGCCAAGGGCGAAGCATAAACCCAGCACCCAACCCCACGGGGTTTGCAGGATCTGGATCAACCGGTCAATGAAATGAGAGAACTGATGTATCATTTTGTGGTTATTATTTGATATGCAATTTCATCATTACGTGAATAAAAATCAAGGGCACGGAGAAAAAGCGTTATCCCTCCAACGCCAATGTGACGGTGAAATCCACATGTGGCATCTGCTGCTTCGTCTTGTCATATATGTTGATGTTCTTCTTTGCCGGCTCCACGATGACAGGGACATAAGTTGCGGTCGCCTGCCCGGGTCCCTTGTATTTCATCCACCAGCGTTTGCGCTTGCCACTCAGGAACTCCATCGTCCACCATTCCGCCCATTCCCTTGTGACATAACCGCTCGACATCTGCCATGAGCGGCGGCCGTCGTTGCCGATAGCCATCAGTGAACGTGAAGGCTGGAACGTGGGGCGCTCAATGCGGGTATAGCTCTTCATATCCACGTCAATGTTCATCGCCTCCTTCATCATTCCGCTGCAGGTCTCGATAGCCCCCCTGCGGTTCAGGAACAGAAAGTCAACATAATCCTGGTTGTCGCGCAGCACGATAGGAGCATGTTCCTCAGTGTAGTCATCCTGACCCTGTCCGTTATTGAAAGTCGCCGGATAGAACACGCTCTTCGTCCCGTTGCCGGTTACATCCACCCATGAGGTTACACTGTTCCGCCCCACCCTCTCCGGCGATTCCGCAGGCTTGGTCGAGGCGTCGCCGTTGCGGGTGTTGGAGTACTCCAATGCAGAGACATCACGTTTGGTGTTGTCAGTTATGAGTGACCGCTCCCACTCCGTCAGTCCGCCTATCAGACACTGGCCGCCCGGGATGTCTGTGTTCCCGTCTGCGTCCTTGCATTGCGTTACAACATACTCATTGTCCGTGCTGTCCAGGTATTCGGTATAGATGCGGAGGCAGTAACTGCGATACTTGCGTATGCCGTTCACATAAGCCGGCTGGCTTGTGCCGGGCGTAAAGCTACTGCCGGACGCCGTGGATGCCGCCGCTTTCTTTGCCTCATCCACCTCCGTATCAAAGTCAAAATCGCTCCATATCGCCTTAAGTGCCGATGATATATCAAAGTGTGCCTCGGTCTGTCCGCCTGTGTCCTCACGGAAATCCCCTATGACATTATTGTTATACACCACCTCCACACGGACAATAGTGAACGGGCTGGTAACAGCCTCACCTGGTCTGCTCCACTCCAGCCCGCTGATATCTATCACCACAGGCGAGTCGGCAAAGTAGGTGTGCACCTGCCCGTTTATCTTTCCAAACATTCCTGATACAGATACAGCCATATCATATTTATTTTGCAGCAAGATACGTAGCGGCGGGGCCGGAATCAAGGGCAGCGCGGCGCGAGAGTATGGCTTAATGCAATAAATAAACATATTATTTCGTTCTTATATAACAGCTATAACAAAATGAAAACAAAAACATTCTTTCCTGTAAGGCTCCTGGTATCACTGGTGCTTACATGTACGTATACTCTTGCCTTCATCGCTTGCAGCGACAATGACGGTGATGAGCTTGCTATTGACGAGCTGCTGTCAGAGGAAACTACACCGATAGAGTTTGAACTGCTGGATTATGAACCTTATGAAGAATATGTGCTTTTTGACTATGCAGGTAACAGATACGTTGGCTCTGACACCATAACACGCTCAAAGTGTACGCTTGATCTCCGACAAGGAAAACACCATCTCTTATGGATGAAAGGGCAATTCGGGGAAAGTATCGGGTTTAACCCCGAGGATAAGACTTTTAATATGGTAAATAGAGAGTGTTTCAATATACCATACCATGAAATGGATTTGGAGGTAACGCCATACTTGATGCCCGTAAAGAAGATACAATGCAAGGATGAGAAAGTGATATCACGTTGCTGTTTGGTCATTAACCCCACCGATATAGATGAAATGAGTAACCTTGACGTGAAAGATATAAAGGTGACAGGTTTGCCGCGCGTAAAAACCATCTCATGGGATGGCGGCAGTTACCAGTTAGAAGACAGATATGATGGTATCTATCTTATTGGAGGCTTGGGAGAATTATATACGGTTTGTCCCACGAAAGGGTTTGACGGCGTTGAAGTGAGAATTTATATATGGAATACCCGAGACGAACTAATTCCTACTACACAACTTCCAAAATTCAATTTACGCCAAGATTATGTCACTACCCTGCGTGGTCCTCTTTTTTCAGGCAATACATCCGACTGGACAGTGACGATGGCACCGGATAAGAATGAATACTGACTCTAGATATACATTATCTCCATCGTCACAATCCCCAACCCTGTCTTATTGCTTACTCCGTACTGTATTTTCTTGATGAATCCCGTAATATCACCCACAGTGACACGCACGGTCTTGTCAATAGCCAGCAGCTGCGCTATCGTCATATGTACCGGGCGCTTCACGATGCGGGCGTGGCGGATAAAATATGAATACTCCTTGTAGAACTGGTCGCACAAGCCGCGACCCTGGAGGTTTTTGTTGGTGATCTCCAGATATCTGCGATTGTTATTGCCTTCTGGTTGCGAGGCATCAAAATATGGGTTCGGTTTCTCGGCGCGGAGTTTGAGCGAGAAACGGCCTTCTCGTACATCCGTACCGCCGCTGATGGTTACGGTGCCGCCATTCGCGTATGCTAATTTCTGCAGAGCGAGCAATGTCTGCGCTCTTTCTTGAGAGCTGTCAATCTCAATGATATACCCGCCTATCTCCTCGTCCAGTTCAAGCATACTTTCAATGCTTTTACCTTGCAGGTAATGGATGTAATCTACGCGAAAGTCTCTCGGCATGAGTACGCCCTGGTCGGATGTGGCTCCGGCAAGAAGGATCTTATGTGTCTTGCCGGTATTATCCGTTACTTCCGGTAGCACATAACCTGTAAGATATGAGGATGCCGACCTGCTTGTAAGGTTAAAATGCGAATCGCTCCATAAAGAAGACATGGCATCTTTTGCCTCTGCCGGCGTTGTACAAACAGCATTATACCCAGTCCTTCCATCGTAGTCCCATGTGCGGCCGTAGTTGTCACAGGTATCAGGATGTGCTGTCACACTGCTACCCGACATGATATCCCATGTGTCGTTATCCTCGTTGTCGTCAGGATCGGCGGAGTAGTTCACGTAGGCGTCGCTGCCGCTACCCCTCATGATACCCAGTGTCAATCCCCAATCTTTTTTTTCAAGCGGCGACACCCCGTCGCTGTTAGGCTCATAGTTATCCTGGAGATACAGGCGACAGCCTTCGTTGATATAACCTTCGACAAGAGCTTCGGCTTGAAGCCTGGGAATCACATAACTTTGATGATCATGAACAAGTGTTACATTCCTCTTCTCACAAGTGACAGTCCGCCTGACAGGCATGTCGCTGTTTATTGAAAACAGACCGAGTTTCTTCTTTTCTTCAGGTATTTTGTTTACATCATAAACGGCGTCCGAGTCGTTATAAGATGCAGGCGGCGTCTTATCCTCCAAGTCCGGTCTGCGCGAGCGCATATCCTCACTGACAAACAGTGCAAATTGTTGGTCGGTATTATTATCATCGCTACGTTCCTGCTCAAAATTCACATCATTCACAACGGCGGGAGAGAACCCGACATTGATTGTCTCTATTGTTTCCGCATCACCCGTGCAGTCGCCATCTTCGGCATCCATATAACCTGCATACTCAAACAGCGACGGATGAAGTTCCTCGTATGCCTTCGCATCCTTATCTATCTTTATTCCGTAAGCGTCGCCGTTATTGGCAGTGACATAACATGTCTTATCAAATGCCGAGATCTGACGAATCAATGTTTTGTAATCGGCGTTGAGATTCCAATGCGAATAATCGTGTGTGTCGGAATCGTCCGTCCATAACTCGTTGGTCTTTGCTAACTTATCGGCAAAGCCTTTATAATAGAATGTGGTATCATCCTTCTTGTCGCCGTAGGTCATACGGAATCCGCGGATAGAGTTTTCGACTTTTACGTCTTCTCCCGCTATATCGCAGGTTATCTGCTGAATATCTGTGTTACGGAAGATGTTGCGCAGCAACACAATACGCACCCTCTGGTAGTTGTCAGAAAAAAGGAAACGCACACCAAACCCATCTTCCAAGGCTTTTATCACCTCTGATATATCAGCATTTGGAAAACACTCATTGGTGGCATAGGCGTAATGATACCGACGATTCTTGGCTGCATAGTCATCCATGTCGGTTATACGTGCGCCTACTATGTCGGCCTGCATCTTTACGGCATAATACCATGCATCTGGGTCTATAGGTACGTATGTTCCTGTTGATGTAGACCAGATTTTCCAATCCCAGCTCTTTACGTCCAGTTTGCTGTTTGCAAGATCCACTGTATTTTCAAACCGTTCTGCAATATAGTCGTCATAATGGTATGTAGCAAAGCATCCATAACGTGCACTACGGTTAGCGCCTGTACGGTCAAACTCCGTCGGAACCTCATAAGCACAGTTGGTGTTGACAAAAAACAAACGTCGCAGGTCCTCCACATCCATCATCTGATTCTCCTCAATGTTAATCCCCAAATGCTTCATCAGGCACTTCAGCCAATACAGAACAAAGAAATTCGGCGCACTGTTTACCCGGTTGGCAGGTGCAATCTCATAGCCGCGCAATGTCTGTTCATCCGCACTATAATCCACTTTGCCATTCACGGTAGGAAAACCATGCTTTTGATAGCATATGGCAACATTACAGTATGGATGTGCGTCATCATATGGAAAGTCTGTATTGAGCTGGTTGACCTGCACACCTCCGCTGGGGGTTGATCCTCTCTGCACTTTAAACACTCCTTTTGGGAAAACCATACGCGGATAGCTTGTGCATATGCCTATATCCTTGCTAGACACATCTACTGCTTCTCCGTAGTATCCAGGTAGCACGATGGTAGTTCCGTCTGTCACTCTTCCTGTGATATCAAACTGTGCACCATCTTTGATGGTGGCGGTAAGTCTCACATTGATGCTCATATCGACCTCTCTTTTCTGCCAGAGTGCCATGCCTATTAAAATATCCTCAGTAAAAGGAACCTGGTTTGCCTTGGCACCCTCTATCATCTCGTCGAAGGTTTTCTGGCCGCTTTCAAAGGTCACATCCACATCTCCATCCTCATCTACCTCCGCCTCGTCGCCCAGCTTAAGGTAACCGAGATAGAGTGGTAACCCCTCCACCCATAGACGAACACGACGCTTGTCAATCTGCTCATGCAGTCGCCCGCCGTGGATATCACCTGCCGTCCCAAATATATGGGCGTTAGCAAAGACGTTCAGCTTGAACGAATAGCTCCATACGTCGCCGCTGGCAAAGATTTCAGATGTATCAGTGATGGTGATACTCTCGTCCTCCGAGAGAACAGCGTATTTGCTGCCCGTCGGATTAGGGTTGTCTTTTGTCTTCAGATCGAAGACCTCGAGTGCTAAATGTTCCATTAGGATGATTTTCTGCCCTAAGAATACGGTGTGGCTGGTGGAAAATCAAGGGCATTTGAGCGATTATACCCTATACTGCCCTTGATTTCGGCTTCTCCGCTACATATCTTGCGGGAAAAGAATATTTATGGCACGCACGTCTCCAGTCCACTACATAGAGCCTTCGGCTATTTCAATAACGCCCAATGCTAACAACTCTCATCGCGACCTGGCTGTCTATGTGACTAAGGATGCGAAAATAAAAGTCCTCTGTCCGAGGGCCGGCATTGGATATTCAGCCGACGGTGCCTACCAGGAATGGACTTTCAGTGGTCGTAACCGCCGGCTGGCAGACACCACAGGGACAATACCATACACTATCTATGCACGTCTAAAAAAATCTGGCGGCAGGACAGGTTATCTGGTGTTCGTAAAGAAGATACAGCATGGCAATGACTGGATTGACGCATATTCAAGTCTGACAAATGACACTGTCGACGGCTATAGCGTTCTATATACGGATGGCGGCTCTGAGGTACGCGTAACCAGTCCTGACTACTATTACGTCCGCCTTGGTGACGTGTCGGTTTCAGAGAATGGCCAGCGTACCGTTACGCTTGATACCGGCATCCTGGGCACAGATCAGTTTAACGACGAATGGGCGCTGAACCCTGACCTTCTGCCGCTGCGCATAGAACTGGGCTGCACTATCAACAACAAAGACGCAGGACCTACACCCTATGTTTATTGGGGACAGCTCCTGGTGCTCGCCGCCACCCTCACTGAAGGATGGACAGGTGCGGATATCCAGCGCTTCGACCACTGGGAGATAACACGCGACTCGGGCGATAGTGTGGCCGATGACCTGTGGAATCATCCGACAGGTGCTGGCAGTTTCCGCACATTAGGCAGCGACGGTCGGATCACGCTGAGTCATGTCCGTGGTGATGACGACGACTTCAACGGAGCAGTGGCGGCAACCTTTACGGTCAAAGCTATAGGACGCCCCGAAAGTTCTGACTCTTCCAGCAGCTCTTCTTCTGGCTCACCGGAACTTGTTGTCCTAAAAACCGCCACCATCAACATCCATGCAGAAACGGTGGAGAAATATGAGCTGGCACTGTCGACTAATATCGTGGGTTACAACCCGCGGACGCAGACTTTCGATCCCGCCAGTATCACCGTCCGCCTGCGTGCCACCACCCAACGCGGCACCGTGTTTGAGTTGACTATGGGACAGCTTGACAACGCCGGGCTTGCAGTTGAGTTTGCCGCTGTTGACACCGATGTGTGGACGCCGCTGGTTTTCTCAGGTGCAAGCAGCGATATAGCCACGGCATCACTTGTCACCGCCCTCGCCTTTGCCTCCCAGCAGAGTCTGAACGTGCGTCTGGTACGCACCACAGAGACGGATGGCAGTGACTCTGACAGTAGCAGCTCCGGTGAGCAGGCTACAATAGAACTGATGCGTTATACAATTGCCTTCGTCCGCGACGGTGAAGACTCCAGAGAGCGTGAGTGGATATTCTATCGCAGCGCTGAGGCCGTCACCTTCGGTACAGGACAGGGACAAACTACACCGCCTGCCGCTATCAGTGGTGGCCAGGTAAGCCCTGCAGGTGCGGCTACAGGCAATGATACCGACAAGAACCAGGATGGTTGGGTGCCACAGGGTTGGTATGACGAGATGCAGGGAACCAATGAAGACAACCCGTATGAATACGGTTCGTTCCGCGACTTTATTCATGAAAATGACAGCAGCTCGTCAGACTCGTCCAGCAGTGACGGTGGCGGACATTGGGGTCCGTTCTCTATGCCTAAGATATGGAGTCACTTCGGGAAGGACGGAAAAAGCATCACCAAGAAGAGCGAGGCGGTAACATACCAGGTGTCTGCCAGCGGCGCGACAACGCCTGCCGGCACATGGTATAACACCAAGCAGGCTGCCATCGACGCTTACAACGCCGCCAACAACATCAGCGGCTCGGCATGGGCGCAAGGCACCTATATGTGGAGTAAGATTGTCATCACATGGAGCGATGACAGCACCACCACGCTATATAACACCGAGCGTAACCCGAATGATGGCGTAGCGGGGCAGGATATCATCGTGGATGGATCGACGGTGATGAAATACTACGTCGGAAACAGCAATACCACACATCCTGCAGATAACAGCAACGACTGGAAAGACCTGTCGCAGGTCACACAGACACAGGGCATGTGGCTGTGGAGTCAGGCTACCACCTACTACCGCAAGGCTGACAGCGCGTCGGGCAGCCACGATGCAGGCAGCAGCATCAACTACGGGGTCAGCTATATATCCAAGGACGGCCTCCCCGGGCGCGGCATCAAGACAACTACCGAACTTTACCAGGCCACTGACAGCAGCGCCGCACGTCAGAAGCCTACATCAGACAGCGGATGGAGTAGTGACCCCAACCTTTCGGATCTGACAAACAAATGGACCGAGGCGTATAAATATCTGTGGAACTGTGAGAAGATTGTCTATAGCAATCCTGACGGCACCGAGACCACCGAATACACCGTACCTCATATCCTCGCCATCTGGACAAAGGACGGGTCGGCAGGTAAGGGAATCGACAGCATCACCAACTACTACCGTATATCCAGCGAATCGACAGGCATCACCCGCCCGCAGACTGACGGCGCAAGCCCGTGGGATGACGATCCGATGGCACCGACGGAGGATGAACCATACCTGTGGAATTACGAAAAGATAAAATGGCTCAACTACGGCAGCGGACCGCAGTATACCTACACCGACCCGTGCGTCATAGGCCACTTCGGGAAGGACGCGCCTGACATGGGTGAGAACATTCTTCTGAGAACAATCTTCGACAGAGGGATAGATTTCATGAAGGAAGCCTGGGCTGCCAGTCTGGGTTCGGCTGTAGGTGCAGGCTACTGGGATGACATATCTATAGATGGTACCCATGCGGTTGAAGGCCGTTCCAGCGCAAAGATTGACGCCACATCACAGCCGTCTGGCGACGTGACGAAATACAGAGAGTTGGTGCAGAATGTCAAAGGAAAACTCGAGGCTGGCACATGGTACACGCTATCCTTCTGGGCTTGCGCCAACCAGGCATGGAAAACCTATATCTACAACTCAGAGAGTTCTTCAGTTATCGACAGGGAAGTAAGCATGATAGCTGACGGCGTTGAGGTGGTCGGTTATGTGAATGGCGTGGTTGACTGGGGTAGTTCAACCGGCATGGTTAAACATACTCTGATGTTTAAAACCAAGTCGAGCCTTTTCACGGAGGATATAAAAATTATATTCAGAGCCTTCGGGGGTGGTTATGTCTGCCTCTGCATGCCCAAACTCGAACGTGGTGAGAATGGTACCACATATATTCCTCATGAGGATGATCAGGAGGGTGAGCAAGGAACGTCTATCACGGGCGCGAATGTCTGGTATGCCCTGACTCAGTCAGGAACAGCAGTTCCGGCCGACTCGGCATTTACTTTAGATAGTTTCCCAGACACGTTAAATTCAGAGTACTATGTATGGGAAGCAACAAAGGTCACATTCTCATCGGGAGATCCTGTCTTTACGGGAAAGATGTGCCTTGGGCCGACAACAGATTTCCTGGCAGGAACGGAGGTCTATGCTATCAGCACAAGCAACAGTACCGCTCCGGCCGATAATCAGTTTGGTACGACATATAACAAAACGCAAGGTTATTATCTCTGGACTGCCACGAGGGTGCAGTACACAAACGGAACCTATGCTTATCTTAATAAGAAATGCGTCGGCTATTGGGGCGAGGACGGCACGTCCCCCTATCAGTTGCAATTATCTCAGGAATCAGCTCTCATCAACTGCGATGAGAGTGGAAACGTTCTGCCCGGACAATCATACGAGGTCTGCCGTTTGATCATCTTCCAGGGTGCAAATTACAAGTTCTCTGATTTTAATATCCTCATCCTCCCCATAGGAATCTCATGTAACGGTAATTCATCTTCATTCAGCCTGAGCGAAGAGACAAAAGCGTCTGCCGATTCAAGCGGTTATTACTCTATGGTACCGAGTGCGATTACCGCAGACGCGGCGCAGATACGCATTCAGGCTACCCTGAAGGCTGACTCCAACTTCGTTCTGACCGCAGCTTACAAGATAAACAAGAACAAAGCCGGTGCAACGGGCAAGACAGGCCCTTCATACTATCCCGCAGGAGAGTTCAATGCAAGTACCAACAATGCATTCTCCAGAACGGATGCAGCATGTCCTGTTGTTTTGCACACCGACAATAACACCCCCAATTACTATTATCTAAAGCAGTCTTCAAACCTACGCGATGGCGTGAGAATACCGCCTACAGGCAACCTGTATAGTTCTGATTATTGGGGCCTGTGTGATAACTTCCAGATGGTGTTTATCAAGGCCCTGTTTGCTGCATTTGCAAGCCTGGGTTCGTTTATAGTTAACAAAGACTGGTTCATTTCACAGTACGGAACACTTGTTGGACCCAGCCCAAACGAACCAATCACTATCAATTCCAGCAATGTCGGCACGCTGTATAAGATCAGCGGCAGCACTATCTCTACCGGCTCGGGAGGTCAGGTTGCATATACTTACTTTGATGATGAAGATCCGCAATGCGAAACGACTCCGGCATCAGGTCACATGAAGTTTGTGCCGAAGTTGGCCATTGATGCTAAAAGCGGGAAAATCTATGGCAGTGATGTAGAGTTTAGTAATGGCAAGTTTTCTGGAGAAATTCATGCAAGCAGCGGAAACTTTGGTAAGATAAGCATTGTTAACGACAAGATAGTTTCGGATGGAGGACAGTTTGAGATAGACTCATACGGAAACGCAAGGTTCTCAGGTAAATTAGATGCTGCCAGCGGTATATTCAATGGCGGTTTAAGACATCCATATAAATGGTCTGGTAGCATAGAGACGCATAACAATGTAAAAACCATCACATTGCCAGATTTTAGTTGTTTAGAGATAGATGACAATGCTACTTATGTAATTCCCGCTCCTGATGCTGATTCTTACAATGGATTGGTGGTGGATTTGGTTAATCTTTATTGGGGGTCTGCTCATACAGCCACAATAAGGATAAACGGGCCATTAATAAGGGCGCATGATGGATATCGGTTGGCGGACTCAAGTTCCACTTATGATATATCGTTACCTATGGGTAAACATTTATACCTCGTCTGCATGGCGCGGCCGGGTACATACGGAGACGCACAATGGTTATGGGTTAACTCGCTTGATTCTTTCAGCGAACAATTAAATTATCTGATTGAGAAAAAAAACAATTTTCAATATTATATTGAACATGATTCTACTATCCGCAGATTGATATATTGGTGGGAGGAAAATGAGAGAAACAATTAACGATATGGACTGGAGTATAAACTTGGCAGCCATGTAAACCCTAGACAACTTTGAGCGGACAAAGTTCACTGTCATTCACTGCCCTTGACGAAGGTTCCGTCACAATATATATTGCAGCCAACGACAACAAAAACGAATAAACTTTTAATATTATGGCTATTTACAAAGGAACAGAGGTTAAGTTCGGCATTAACCTGGCAGCACCGGGATTCAATATGGATACCGATGATTTTGAAATCAGCATCGTCTCTGCAGCCACATCTGTCAGTGGTGCAAAGGGCAATCCTGATCCGTCAAGTAAGATCCGCATCTTCAGTGAACCCTCCGACTCGTCCGGCGAATCCGGCTCAAACTGGTACGCTATCGCTGAGACAGACACGCTAAAAGCAGGTCCTCTCAAAGTGATAGCAAAGGCATATATCCCTGATGCCAACGCTGCAGACGGCATCCGCACAGAGGTGGCGGTTGCAGAACTCGGTATTCTCTCTAATCCGTAATGTGCTATGTCTTGCCTTGATTTACAAGTCGCAAAACCACTCAGCGGCTCACTGACGCTGCAGAAGTGCACGCCGCTCAGTCTCAGTCTCGGCAAACCGAACCCTGCTTCCCTGCAGGTGGAGCAGTCCGGAGCACTGAGGCTGACCGTTGGTGAGGTGTGCGATGCCAGCGGCGGCACGCTTGTCGTGCTGGCCGCCAAAGACGGTCCGCTACGCACGAAAAACGGTGGATATCTGTTGTTGAACCCGGCGACAAATCCTTCGGAGCCCTGATTCTTCACGGGGATAGAAAAAAGTCCCCGGCCTCTGCACGTAAAGCTCTCTTACCTTCTTTAACGCTACCCGTCACTGACGAAAAGGCCGGGGACTGTATGGTCTCCTGTTTTTTCCCGGTGACGGGTTTTTTATGGCGTGAAGGTAAGAGACTGCAAAGATGCAAACTATTTTATTTTTGGTAACTATGAGACGTGCAGATTTAATCGAATTTAACAAGGAGCTGTTTCAAAAGCTGAAGCAGGCGGGAATAAAACTCGATGATTACAAGTATTGTGACCTGTACCGCGACTATGTGGAAATGTCGCGCACAGAACCCAACAGAAAGGTTGTGATGTTGACGTTGGCGCAACGGTACAGCATCACCGACAGACAGGTATACAACATTATCAACCATATGAAATCGCCTGTGTCATAACAGGTTGAACCCAGCACTTCACGGATGAAGAGGTGACTTCGGGTGACATGTCCATATTTCTTTTGCACTGTGTATGTGAGTAAGGATATTCGCTGTCGGATTCCAGCAATGGTTTCCGCTTACAGTTCACTTATTTATTCACAACACTAAAACTTAACATTATGGCATTAGAAATGAACGATCTCCTGGCCCTGAAGTCTATGGGTAAGGGGGACGGCATGTCAGCTTACGAGCAGTTTAAGGTCGGACACATGCAGTCAAGGCGTGCCAGCGGCACCGCCATCGCAGGTCTTGGAGTGGGTATCGGTGCGGCCGTGGCTGCCATCGGTGCAGGCTTATGGGCAGGAAGCCGCGCCCAGAACGCCAAGGAGGTGGCTATCGCCAAGAACGACGGTCTGAAAGACCTTGTGACAACTCTCGCCACCACACTGGCAGCAGAGCGTGCCGAGCGCATCAACGGCGACCAGTTCACCTTCACCCAGACACAGACCGACACACAGAGCGGTTCGCAGCAAGGCTCCATCGCCAACCAGATTGAGAACAGCGCCGTAGCACAGGCTACCCAGACGTTGCTCACCCAGGCTATGCTCGGCAATCTGAGCGAGAACGCCCAGAAGGTGCAGATCTACTCTGCTCCCCAGCCCTGTGGATGCCCCGGCTGTGGCTACAACGGCTAAAAGAGGGTTGTGAGGATATGTACCCGGAATCATCAATCAGGGTACATATCTCTCACGATGCGCTCCCAAATCACGGCAATATGATGTGGAACAGAAAAAAAGAACAGGAAGAGATGCTGAACCAGATTCGATTGATTAACCCAAAGAGCAAGATGTCGCTATCACAGCAGTGTCTGCTTATCGCCAAGGGTGACATAGACGAGGCGAAGAAGCTGCGTGACTACTTCGCCGACGTGATGGAAGACCTGCCAACGGTGGATCTGCCCGACCCCACATGGGTGGACTCGACAAAGGACGCGCTGGACGGCATCCTATCATGGGGTGATGAACACCGGCAGGGTCTGCTGCAGGTTTATGAAATCGTGCGCGGACTGACAGGTAACCGCCTGCCTCCGCTGCCGATCGCCGGCATGGCAGCCGCTGCCAGCGAGGTATCCGCCGACGCGCTGCCGCCCATCAATGAAGAGTGACAATAAAATCACGGCAATATGAAAGTATTCCCAATCACGATAAAGATCTACGCCGAGGACGAGCAGGAGGCAGAACGCGCCCGCCATGCGCTCGGTGGTTTTATAGACCAGATGGGACAACTGGGTATTATGGTTACCGGCAGTAAGATCGCCGACGGCATGGAACGCTGGGACAAGAACGTCTTCGTCAAGTCCAGGATTATCGACCATTTCAAGAACAAATAAATAACAACGATCATGGCAGAAAAGAATAAAGACACTGCAGATGTGACGACTGAATCCGTCGGCGCACAGCCGCAACAGGCGCGGCCATGTCCGAAGGACTGCCGCCTATGCTCGATAGCACAGCAGGTCTGCTGCTCGTCGATGCTGTCATTCCAGATGTTTGAGGTGATGAGTGGTGTCATCGCCCGCCTTGACATACAGGCACAGTGTATCAATGGGCTGGAACAACAACTCGCGGCCATCCGGAGCACCGGGACGGAGCTGTCCGCTCCGGCACCCGTCCAGGGGGAACTGCCTGAAAAGTGAAACACAGAGGGAGGTCGGTGCAGAGAATAGGACCTCGTATAAATAAACCCACAAAACAAAACAATTATGGCTTGTAACAATCAAAACGGAAAGACGTACTACAACTCGCTTACGCCCTTCCCCGGAGGCACAGACGCCTCCACCTCGTATCTGCTGGATGCCACACACTACACATGCGGCAACAAGCAGATGTGTATCAACTCTGCTGAGGGATTTCCCCTTGCAAGTAACTTTGACATTCAGGTACTCGGCACACCCCGTCCGCTGGGTGGCAACCTCTACTGCTGCGACATCCGCTGCATCTGTGATCTCACCTACCGACAGGTTTATCGCTGCGGGTGCGGCTGTCCCAACTCATGCCTGGAGACAGAGAAGGTCATCGTCACCAAATGCATCCCCTGCCCCTCTGCCGACGTTCCCACCGTCACTGCCGTCGGTGTCAGCGCATCGCCTGTGGGAGCCACCTGTGGCTGTCCATCAACCAACATGGCCGACGTGGAGTTTGCCTTTACCGTAGAGAGCGGTGCTGCCGCAGCAGGAGAGTAAGTCATGTGTTGGAGTGATATTGCGGCCATTGTCTTTGTCTGCACGACGATCAACCATCTCGGGCTGGTAGCGGCTGTTGAGCACATCGTCCGCCGTCGCTTGCCCGTCGTGAATTGCCCTAAGTGCCTCGCTTTCTGGAGCGTGCTCATTCTCGGTCTGAGCGGCGACGGCGTTTCAGCCGCCAACCCCTCCGGCGTGGTTCATTGGCTTGCAATATCCCTCCTTGCTGCATACGCAGCCGTATGGCTCGAACTGTTCATGTTTTTTATCGATACTTTTTACAACCGTATCTATGACACGCTCAGCAAATACAACCCCGAAGAAAGCGAAAGCGACTAAGGAAGCGCCGGAGCGCTCCGTTGAGCCTGCTGCCGTGACACAGCAACCCAATGTAAAGGCGAAAACCCGTAAGGCTGTCGCCGCCGTTCGCCGCGTCCCCGTACAGTACACTCCCCGCATCCCCGGCGCGCATTGCCGCGGATGTTAGATTCTCATAACAACCAACAACTAAACAGCAGAAAAATGGCAACAACACAAGAACTTAAAGAGAGATACATGAGTCTGTATGACTACATGTCTCAGAGTAAGGATCCCAAAAACATGAAAGCCTTCGGATGCGTCATGACGGAGATGATGGATGTCATGCTGGCTAAGCTCCCCGCAGAGGCTGAGGATATGATAGACAAGCTTGAAAGTATCAGGTGGCATCAGTATCTCACGCCGAAAGAAGCGGAGAAGATAGTGGCGGCCATGGATCCGAAAGCCCCGTGGAGCCGTGACGCGTGGAAGCAGGCTATGGATTCCTTCGGCCTGCCCGTCGAAGACGCACCGTATTATAACCGCTGTGCGCTTTGGGTGGAGATGAACAAAACCTACAGCGACTACGGAGAGGAGATCGCCGCGCTGCTCGGCAAACCGCTTCAGCCGAACGACGCCGACATCATCAGCGCCTGCTACAAGATGGCTCTGAAGACGCTCCGCGACAAGGATGGCGTCTATAATATCCGGAAGTATTTCCTCTGGTGATGGATATCGGCGCCGCTGCAGAAGTCCTCATACGTCGGAAACTCCTGGAGAGTATCTGCGACCGCATGACACCCGACGAACGCCGTCTGTTCGTCCAGATGGCGATGCAGCAGAGTGACTCCTCTGATGTCATGCGGGCGCTACAACAGCAGCAGACACAGCTGGCCGACCTGCGTAAGCACCAGCAGACCTTTGGCGAGGACTTCCTGAGTAACGTGGCCGGCAATGCAGCGTATGATGCGATGCTTTACCTGGCTCGTCGGCTGTTTAAATAGAGATAACCGTCATTCGCCGTGATTGGTTGTGGGGTGTCGGAACCGAAAGGTCCTGCACCCCACTCTTTTCTATGTGTCTGCCCTTGATATTAGGTCTGCCGCGCTATATTTTGCAGATAAAAACAATATGAAATGTAAGGAATACCGCGACGATCTGATTGCCATTACGGCCGTTCCTGTCGCTAAGATCAGCAACACCGCCTCCGTAATGCTGGTGACAGCGCCGACCGTTGACTATGACTTCTCCCAGCACTTCGATGAAGACACTATCGTCATAGGGATGTCAAAGGCAAGGTATATGGACGGGGGCACTGCGATAGCCGTCGGTTCGCTCATTCCCATCAAAAACGGGACCGGTAAAGCGAAAGACAACGAGAGTGACGGCGTGGCAGGGAGGCTGCATACCGTCAGCGTGAACTGTGAGGCGGACGACCGCGACAGTGATGCATGGGACAGCCTGCTTCAGCTGGAGCGTACACCCAGTCACCTGCTGCTCACGTTTCGCGATAACAGCCGGGCTTTCGTACATGCCACCGAAGACTCCTATGTCTGCCAGGTGGAGCGTGACGGCGGTAAGACCTCCGTGTCGTTCAACATCCAGAACCTCACGGGTATTCAACTGATTACTGATTAGATGTGGCAATCCTACGCCATATCTTCCACAGGTCTCCCACGAGCGAAGGTTTGGTAGTTGCCGTGGCCACGAAGTGGCTCCCGTATCGCAGGTTCATGAAGTTGAGGATGGCGATGTCTGGCAGAAGGATGACGTGCTGTGACTGACGGCGGTTGATGAGTGTCATCCGCGGCCCGAAAGGATTATCTTGAAGCCAGTCTGAAGCCGCCGGCGATTTTTCCGGTGACAAGTCCGTAATAAGTGTCATATGGCTGATAACATCCAGCTTCCCTTTTCCGTCCATCCGCGCCCATTGTTTCCGCATCCAATGCGTGATGGCCTCAGTGGCACGGTCAGGAAGCTCCGGGGCTGCTATCAACATCTCCGTCTCGCTGTAGCGCGTCATCAGGGCAGGCAGCAGCTCCGTGATGCTCATGTCACCGAAACACTCGAACAGCGTTGTCCCGCTCTTTCCCATTTCTTCACGTAAGGCCAGCAGATGCTTCTTTGTACAGCAGGGCTCGATTATTTGCATAGCTTTTGTTCTTGTCTAATTGAAAAACGAGGCCCAGGCTTATCTTGCAGCCTGAGCCTCGCTGATGTGTAAGAGATTGTATGTGAGGATCAGTTACTTGAAGCAGCCTCCTCTTCCTCCTCGATGGTACCGAACCACTTCATGGTGTCGTACACCTGGTAGTTGCAGACTACCTGCGGAGTTGTGCCATGATCATCGGTACGTGCAGAACCGCTGTCGTTGCCAGATGAATACTGGATGTCACCATCGGGGTTGCCGACAACCTTCCACTCCTTTCCTTCATTGGTAGCCTTGCCAGTGGGGAAGAAGCAGAGATAATGGCCACCCATATTGTTGAGTCTGCGTCCCAATACCGCCATGTCATCCTCGTTGGTGTCAACGCGCCAGGTGCCGGTGTGTGTCCATCCTGTGCCCTCGCCGTTGTGCTCAGAGGAAACCTTGCCGGTGTTGCTCTTGAACTCGACCTTGAAGCCTTTCAGGGCTGTAGAACCGGAAGGAGGGGTGATATCGTATGTGTTTTTGTTGTCGTTGACAGCAATGGAGGCGATGTGGTCTTCGTCCAGAGGCACCACCATCATATAGCTACTCAGACCGGCGGGATTCTCCTGGCAGTCTTTGTTAGCCTTTACGTGTCTTAAATCGCAAAGTCCCATAATCGTATAAGTTTTATGTTTGTGTTGTTACTTTTTCTGTGTTAGCATAATCGAGGTCGGAGGGCGGCCGCCTGATCCTGATGGTTCAGGCGCCGCATCTCCGATGTCGATTTAGTTGCTTGATGAGCTGTCCGATGAAGATGAAGCGGAGCTGTCACCCTCTTCCTCGAACTTAGCGACGAGATTGACAACGCCGCCGGGGAACTCGTAGTTGAGCGGGTTGGCGGTGGCGCCGTTGCTCCAGCCTACGAACTTATAACCACTCTTGGGGGTGGCGGTCACGGTGATGATGTCACCCTCCTGATAGAGGTCCTTGGTGCCGCTGGAGATAACGGCAGTGCCCTCGCTCTCGTCGTCAGTGCCAACGGTGAACACATCGGCGATGTAATCACCAGCGGGAACCTTCGGGGCTACGTTCACCTGCTCGTTCACGCAGATCACCTTCGGGCTGTAGTCGCGGATACGGGTGGTCTGGGCGGTCTGAACCTGATAGTCGAACAGGTTGTGGTCGTCGCTGTTACGCTCCACGGTGATGTTGGCATCGCTCTCAGGACGGATGTCGCAGATGTACTCCAGTGTGCCGGGCAGGCAGAAGATGATCTGTGAGCCGCGACCCATCGAAGCGTGTGACTTCATCTCCAGATTCTTCATGGTGGAGAAGCGCCATCCGGCGTTCTGTGTTGAGGGGGCCAGCTGCGGGTGATGGAGCATGTAACCCTCGGTTATCTTGTCAACAAGCTCTGAACTCATGTAGGCCAGGATCTCCTCAGCACCGAGCAGGTCGGGATCCAGGGCGTTGTAAGCCTCCTTGAACTTGTTGTAAGCCTGTTCGGGAGTGACACCGGCAGACATCAGGTCACCAGTGGTGATCAGGTTGCCGATGGCGGCGCTGATAGTGCCGTTGGTGATACCCTTGGCGATGCGGGTGTAGATACCGTCGTAGAGAGACAGACCCAGCTTCACCTGGTTTTCAGCGGTCTCAGGCAGGTTGGCGTTGGCCTCGTTGCCATAGAAGAAGTTGGCGCGGACATCCTGAGCGTGACGCTTGGCGATCTTGTCAAGCAGGAACGCGGTCTTCTCGGCGTTGTTGGTGCCGTCGGCGTTCACGTGGAAGGGCTCCTTCTCACGATACTTCTGGATGTTATCCTGCGGGTGAGTGACTGCGAGAACAACCTTGGCGGGGTTCTCGGTGATGGTGCCGAGCTGTACCTTCTTGACAGCACCGGGCTTGTACTGACGGGCCAGGAGACCCTTGTCGTTGAAGAGCATCAGTTTGTCAATGTTCTCAACGTCGGTGGTGACGGTAACCTGCAGGTCATCCAGCATCTTGTCATCGAGCATGGAAGCGCGACTGACGAGGTCAACATGAAGTTGCTCGGTCACGGTCTGCACCTGAGAAAGATTGATTGCGTAAGCCATAATCTGTGTTTGTATTAAAAGGTGAATAATTGTGTTTGCGTTAACTGTTGTTTACTTGTGACGGTAGGTCTTCTGCTTCTGGTCCTTATGACGGAGACGCTCACGGATCTCCTCGACGCTCATGTCACAGGTGATCTCGCTCTTGACGCTACCCATATCCTTCGGACCTTCACCGGTGCCGTTGTCAGCAGGGATGCCGCCGTTCGCGTCGGTCATGGGGGCGGGCTTGTCGGCCAGTTCCTTCACCTCAGCATTCAGCTCGGCCACCTGCTTCTTCAGGCTGTTGATGAGGGTATCCTTCTCCTCGATGCTCTTGTCGCGTGCTGCGATGGTTGCGTCCTTCTCGGAGAGTTGGGAGTTGAGATTAGCAATCTCGTTGTCCTTCTGTTCTATCAGCTGCACGGCATCGTCCAGGGCCTTCTGGACCTTGTCTATGTCCTCGGCGGCAGGTGCCTCCTCAGCGGCGGGTGCTTCCTCAGCAGCAGGTGCCTCTTCAGCAGCAGGTGCCTCTTCAGCAGCAGGTGCCTCCTCAGCGGCGGGTGCCTCCTCAGCGGCGGGTGCCTCCTCAGCAACAGGTGCCTCTTCGGTCTTCTCTTCTGCGGTGGCTGGAGCTTCGGTTGCAGGTGCGCCCTCCATATCTCCATTAGCCTTGTTGTCTTCTTTCATATTATCTTGTTTTTTAGGTTGTGCAACTTCTACGGTTTCAGGGCCAAACATGCCTTCTTTCTCTTTGGTGACATGTCCGTCATCAACCATTACCAGGTCGCCGCCGCTTGTAGCGATGGCTGCCTTCTGCTGTTCCGTGAGGTTAGCCATCTCCTCGGATCCCTCATGTCCGGGCTCGTCGTCCGCTCCGTTCTTAGGTTCGGCTGTCACCAGTCGCGCTGCTGTCAGTGTCTTGTCTGCCAGCCCGAATATGCACTCTATGGCGCGGTTCATGTCACCTATCTCATCGACAAGCTGTGGTATGACCTCCTGCGCCTCAAACACCCTGCCTGTGAGCATGTCGTCGGTAACGAGCGGGCGATTCTGGCGCACCAAATCATGGAATGCCTCTGTGTCTTTGTCGAGCTCAGCCTGCAGCTTCTCGTATTCTCCTGCGGCAGCCTCGCGGTACCAGTCATTCTTCTCCGGGCAGTCCTTACCGACAAGCTCCACATAACGGTAGCCATCCTTGTCAACAGTGTCGTGAGCCACAGCCCAGAAAGCCGCCATTGTGCCGATGCAGCCAAACTCATCCTTTGCATTCATCACTATCACGCGGTCGCAACGGCAGGCGAGATTTACGCCGCTGGAACAGCACATGCCGTCCACGAAAGCCACGGTGGGTTTACCCTTCTCACGGCAGTCGTTTATCATCATCTCATAGTCGTTACGACAGGCGGACTGACCGCCGGGAGTATTGATTATAAAGAGATGGCCGACCACCTGCGGGATGGTGTTGGCATACATGACCTGGTCACGGAAGTCCTTGGTGCCATACGAGCAGCCGTCACCGTCGCGTGTCACAGGTCCGTCAACCACAACTACGTTGATGATCTCGTCATCATCCTGCAGTTCCTCGTCATTCCAACGCAGGTGATTCTCGACGCGATGGATGTTGCCTACATATAGCTTGTCCTCAAAGTTGGCTCCGACTGTCTTGCCGTCCTTCTGGTAACCCTTCTTTGACAGGAAGTAACCGTGCTGTTTGTTTATGTCATTAGGCAGATGCAGCTCGATGGCCTTCTTCAACGCGTCAGCATACGTCTGCGCCAGGTCAGGACGGAAGTCCCACACCTTATTGTGCATAATGTTCAGTAATCCGATTTCCATATCATCAAAGTTTTTTACTGTTGTTTTTCGCAAATTACCTCATATCGGTTTTGAAATCAAGGGCAACCCGAACTGTCATTTCTTCTCCGGCATCCTATGTGTGGCCGGGAAGGCCGTAAACAGCTTCCGGCTGGTCACTTCGTTCTCTTGCAGAGAGCGTCGTAGTCGGGCTTCTTCGGCGTTCCGCTCATGCTGTCGGGCCTGCTGTTCTGCAGCCTTCACCTTTCTATATATAGGGCTTCCTACCGCCGTCTCGCCGAGTGCCTCCAGGTTCTCCTCGATATAATCCTCCGCCATAGCCATCGCCTGCTGTGCGTCGGTCATGCTGTCGCGCCGTGCCAGTTTTTCCTGTGCCGGAGTCAGTTCCGTCCGGCGACTCTCTACGTAGAAGGCCAGTGCTGTCCTCAGCAGTGACAGCAGCTCTTCCATTGTCTCGTCATGACGGTACTCCGGTGTCTTGTTACCCTGACCGTCACTTGAGGATGTTGAACTGCTTTCCGGCGAACTGCTGCTTGACGAATCCCCGTGCTCTTGTCCGGTGAGCTGCTGCTCTGCAGCGATCCCTTCGTTGGCATACTTGATCACCGCCTTCAGCAGAGTACCTCCCACCCTTGGTTTCAGGTATGTGTTCTGGCAGAACCTGATATCCCTCACCAGCGCCACATACGCCATCCTCTCCCCTTTGATGTCGAGATACTCGTTCAGCACACGTGCTGTCTGGAAGAGCAGATCCTTATGCATGTAGAAGGTGTCGGCCGCCTGCCACTTCCCGGTAAACAGCCTCGCTCCTTTGGCGTCGGCTTCAAGGAAAAGCAGCAGGTCGTCAATAGCACGCCCTGCACTCATAAAGGCATCCTTTGCCGCCCGTTCCACCTCCTTGGCGTCGGCCGGCTCGTAGCCGTCGGCACTCACACGGTTCATGCCACCGCCGCCGTTGAAACTCACAGTCAGCAAGCCGGCCTTGTGACTCAGCATCTTGTAGAACTCTATTCGCTGGCAGATACGTAACAGACGGATGGTCTTCAGATCCGGCTCCGTCACGTCAACCTCCTCCTGCGGCATCGGCGCGCCGCTGCAAGGGGTCAGCACGCCAGCCTGGATATTATCCAGCCTTTCGGTGACGTCAGCGTATGTCAGCCCCGGGTCGTCCTTTGCCTTTCCTGTCGGCTTGATGGTGGTGGCGGTGATATCCACATAGGTATTTCTCAGTCGCTCGTACTCCGTGCAGAGATGCTCGTACAGCGGCGTACCAAGCAGCGGCTCCAGCACACCGCGCTCCTCCTCTTCGAGGTAGGGAAGCAGCTCCTCCGGCTTGCTCCACCGTGAGGTGGGCATCACACTCAAAATCTCGTTTTCTGTACGTATAAACATAACCTATGCCGTTTTGGCTGCAATTTGCGATATGACGGTCTGAAAATCAAGGGCAAGTAAGTGTGCCCTTGATTCCCGGACCGTCACAAAGTATATTGCAGGCATAGACAACCGACATAAAACTTTTTGATTATGACAAACGAAGTAAACATTGACCCCAGGTTCATGAAGTATGACAAGGCAGAGGTAGAAGAGATTCTTGAAAGGGCGGACGAAATGCTTGTCGTGGCGAAGGAAGAGGATGTACGAGGCATCGTAGCCGACTATGACCCGGATGGCAGCTCTTCAAGCGAATGATATGATCTACCCGGGCTCTGACTTAAAGTTTCAGATAACCTCTACGCAGCCGGGGTTCCATCTGACGGAGGATGACTTTACCATCGTCATCAGGGATCAGTACGGACGAAAGAGGCAGGTTATCCATAAGAACGACTGCTTCTACGACTCGGACGGCCGGTTCTACTTCACGGTGGAGGATGTGCGGCGTGGTGTCTACTACGCTTTCTTCGACGGCTCGTATGAAGATGACGACTACCCAAAGCAGCACCGGGTGTTCACCGATGCGCAGGAGCTGTACCGCGTGGACTACTGCGGTTGTCCATGTCACCGTGAGCATGAGCATACGGTGAAGTACGAACAGGTATGGACTGTATCGCTCGATGATGATACGTATCTGACTGACGCCAATGGGCAGTATATCCTGACCTCGGAAGGCAAACGTATCGTCTTCCATAATCTGAATGGCGGCACGGCAAGCAATACGGGTAAAGTGAGGATGAGCATGACAGGAGAAGAGTTCCTGCGTAAATGGGAGGGGTACAACCCCAACGGCGCGATCGACACTGTACCGGAGATGATGGATGCCATGAGGAACCAGGATGATGACGGCACGACCCAGCTCGGCAATCTGACCGACGAGGAGATGGAGGGGTGGTTCAGGGACGGCCCGGCAGATGAAGGCCCAGAGGAGCCCGACGAAGGTGCCGAACATGGTGAGTGACACACCTCTCAGTATACAGTTCACTTTTTAACAACCAAAAAACTTTGCATATGAGTAAGAAGAAACTTTCTGAGCTTGAGTTGACACTCAAAAAACTGGCCATGCTAGCCAAGTCATACACCGACTCTAAGGCTGACGCCGAGAAAGTGCATCTCATCGAAAAGGCTACGGCTAATACAGGCTACCTGAAGACTTATATTCTAGCTGTCGGTGTTTCTACGGAATCAGCCGTCACCAACGAAAATAAGATTGGTGAGATCGACATCCCGAAGGATTTCCTCGTGAAGGGCGGCAAGATGCTGTCCGTAGAGGCGGGTACGGGCGCCAACGAAGGCAAGTATATGGTGGTGGCCGAGAATGGCACAGCCGTAGGCACCCCCTACGAAGCTCCCACCGGCGTGAATGCCGCCGGTCAGTGGATTGACCTTATCATCAACACCAAGGATGATGACTCCGCTTCCAGTCACATTGTCATCAGTGTGAATAAGTTGGTGGATGTTTATACCAACGGCAACGGTCTGAACCTGTCAAACGGTGCGTTCAGCATAAAGCTCAATGCCACCAATCCCGGTCTCGCTGTCGATGCCAACGGTCTGAAGCTCATCCTTGGCACCAACACCAACGGCCTGAGCATCACCGCCAACGGATTGGAGTTGGCTCTGGCTTCTCCGTCAACTGCCGGCGTAGGCGGTTCGGCCGGTGCCATGTCGGCAAAGGACAAGGAGAACCTGAATAAGGTCAACATCGACCTGCTCACCGACACCGAGCTGGGCAGCTGGTTCGGATATGCCAGCAACTCGACAATGGTGACAACCACCCTGCCCGCCGTCAGTGACGACAGCCTGACTGACGAGTAAAACAGATCTCTTTCTGTGAGTATGGAGCGGCTCCGTCAAACCGTGCCGCCCCTTTTTCAAGAATCATAATGCAATAAGACTACAGAAAGATGGGTAAGAAGAAACTATCGGCGCTGGAGCTGAAGATGAAGAAGATGGCGGTGCTTGCCAATGATAAGTTCGCCACCAAGGCCGACACATACACCAAGCAAGAGGCAGATACGCTACTAGGCACAAAAGCTACGAGTTCGCAGGGCGCCAAGGCTGATGCGGCAAAGACGCTGCTCGACAGCCTCGGGCTATCCGTCGTTGACGGACAGGTGTGCCAGACATATAACACTTAAAACACTGCAATCATGGGAACAGTGACAAAACCATTACTCCTCGATGAGACGGGACGGCGAATTGCTGCCGCGCTTGAAATACTTGCGGCACACTCCAGTGATATCTATTCTGCCTGCGAGCAGGCTGCGCAGAGCGCCAACGAAGCCGCTGCGGCGGCTCTTGCTGCCGTAGCGACGGCAGAGCTTCCTGCGGTGGCTGTAGAGAGTGACATACGCAGCATCGTCACCGGTTACTCCGATAGTAGGACTCCGCATAAATAACAATGAACAAACAATATTAACCAATCAATAAACGATTATGGCAAAAACAGATTTGATTACTAAAGAGCTCCTTGAGGCGTTTCATGACGAGCTCCGGCAGGCAATGGCCAACGGCGACGTTGACATCCTCGCCACCACCCTGCAGTCATGGGCTGAGGATGTAGGGCTGAGTGTAGAGAACACTTGGGATGAAACTATCCGCACCACCGCAGGAGAGGATCCGATCGAGACCGATTTGGGCGGTGTGCTGGAAAGTATAGTAGCCAAGACGGATTTCAAATGTACGAAGCTACGCACGACAGCTTACAACCAGCTGCGCCTGGCATCAGACGGCGGCGGTGCTGTTGTCGTCGGTACGGGTCGTTACTTTCCTGTTCCGAAGCTGACCCTCGGGCAGTTCGGTGACGCATCAGAAAACAACGGTCTGCTGCTGACTGACAGTGACGGTAATAACATTACCAATGCCACTGTCTATTTCAAGGCGCTGGCCAACGGCGTCCCCAACTCGGTTACCGACGGTGTGGCATGCAGCAGTCAGACCGTCAGCTATGGAGGTAAGAGTTATAAGGTCTATACAACTCCCGGCCCCGGCTATCTTATTGTGAGCGGCGTCACTTTCGCCAACGTCTGCGCGCATATCGCATGGGAGGACTGGTACGATAAGTTCGTAAGTCCCACCGATGAGGATGATGTGGCTGACAGCATCGACCTGAGCGGGCTGTTCAGTGCAGCTCCCAACGGCACGGGTAAGTTCCTTGTCTGCGGTAATGCCGCCACGCGTGCCGAGCGTACCGACGACACCCATATGCTCATCACCGACCCCATCGGCCGTGCCACCTCACCTTCCTGGACCAACACTCTTCAGGAAGACGGCGAGACCTATCTGCATGAGCTGACCATCAGCGGCATGAAGAGTGGTGGTGCCGCCTTTATCGAGGGCAGCGAGCAGGTGCTGTCGGTAAGTGACACCACAGTGAGCTACAGCGACCAGAACGCCACAGCCATCAGCGGCACGGTACGTTATGAGAAGGCCACCGCCGCCACCGCCACCGTCACCCTCAGCAAGACAGCCTACGCCCTGAATGACTGCGGCGTGGAGATGAAGGAGGGAGCTGAAGGTACGGCCTGGCTCGTCTGCGCCTACACACAGAATGTGCCCGACGCACTAAGTCAGATCGCCAAGGTGAAACTGGATGCTATATCACAGGTTGCCGGTGAGGCGTTGAACCAGCTCTATCAGGAGAATGTAGGTCTGAAGGCTCTCGTTGCCGCCATGATGGCTGACGACGAGTATCACAAGCCGTTGGAGAGTGATACCGCCGGAGCGCCCAGCGCGTCCAATATACCGACCAACTGGAACGAGGAGATGATGGGTGTGTGGAATGGCTGTCCGCGTTTCACAGGACAGGAGTATATCGACAAGGCGTCGAAGAAACTCTATCGCTGTCTGTGCACGCCGACCAACTCGACTGCCGACTGGACGGTGATGAACTAAGTGAAAAGTAAAAAAGTTAAAAGATATTAGATATGGCTATCAAGAAAGTAAATACTCTGAGTGAGTATAACGCCCAAACCCCTTCGGTGGGTGAGAGCGATGTGACCCTCGTCTCACAGGAGAGGGCAGTGAAGTATGACGGCGTAAATGTACGTACCGACATGCCACAGGTAGGTGACGCCGTGTATCACGATAACAACGAGGCGGTGTTTATCAAAGGCAAGACCCTGAAAGACTCGTTGCTCGACCTCACCAAGGTGGGTGATGTTATCGGGTTATTCGGGGATCGTATCCTTATCCGTGATAAGAATACCGCCAGCAACAAGTATCTCGATGTATGCCAGTATAGCATTACCGCCATCAGCTCGACCAGCCTGGTTATCAAGCTACGTATGAGTCCCGATTACAGCGTAGACACCACCGTGAACGTTACGCTGACTTCTGCTGCCATCAATGCCACCAGCGCCGCCGAGATCAGCGCCGCCGTGGCTGCCAAGGCTACAGAGGTGGGTGACACAAAGGCATGGTGGGCATACCTGGCCAATGACAACGACGAGAAGGTGGATACTGGCGGCACGAAGATCATCATCCAGTGTGACACTTGTGTGGATTACCGCTTCTACAACGTCTCGGCCACAGGCTGTACCATCGCTCACACCACATGGGGTGACCTGCCCGCCAAGGACAATTACCTGAAGGTGAACGGCAAGACCACGAACTATCGCGGCCTGATGAATATCGCCCGAGGTGCCGCATACTGGGCTACCAACAGCACACGTGTGCTGAGCGCCAATGTCGCCGTACACAGCGAGGCGGGTAATACCGACCCGATGAAGAAGAGTGACTTCCTCACCAGCGCCTACGCCGCCGAACTGAAAGCCTACTACGGCACCTATGAGAAGTATCTTGCGGGTGAGTTTGGTATTGTTGCCCCTCAGCAGCAAGGCGCGTTCTCTCTGCCCAGCGGCAAGGAGATGACGATGAAGTACGCGCTGAAGACCGCTCCCACCAAAGCCGGCGGCACAAAGTACAAGTTCCCGCACCTGTACTACTGCTACAACCGCAGTTATGGCATTGACGGGCTGAGCTTCGGCGACTGGTTCTCACCCGGTGTCATCGAGGGTGTGCAGATGATGGATGACAAGACAATCGCTCTCGTCAATCCCACCGCCACCAAGATGGGCATACCGACTATCAGCAATGGCTCGACCCGTTGGTTTGCTCAGAGGTGCAACGCTTACAATGCCTGGCTTTTCAACGGCACCAACGGCACCCTCAGATACAACGGCGTGAACAGCGCGATTCTCTCGCAGGCGGTGGCGCTTTACAAAATTAAACATTAACATCAGCTTCCCGTCCCGTCCGCTACGGCGGCGGGCGGGAGTTGTTAAAAGGCGCGTCAGCGCCTCGCAAACGGAATAAGAATGGATTACAACAAGTTCAGGGACTACGGCGAGTATCTCGAATACTGTTGTGAGGAGGCTGCCGATAAAGCGGAAAGGGAATATGAGCAACAAAGCCAGGAACGACAAGGGAAGCATACTGATTGACGTGGAGAACCTGCTCGACGTGTTTGAGCCGTGCTTCATGCGGATGCCGAAGATACGACGCATCCATGGCTCTGCCGTCAGGATGGAAGATGCCGCCTATGATCTTATTCACTATTACCACATCGCCTATGAGATGGGGCCGGACGAAGCCCGTGAGAAGCGTCATTACATCACTCAGATGATAGGCGCCTACGGCAGGATGCAGTCTTGCTTCAAACGGCTGATGAAAGTGGATATCGACACCCAGAAGCGGAGTAATCCGGAGAACAAAGGCGAGATGAGCCTGTTCAGTGACACGGCGAAACTGGCTATAGCGCAAAGTATGGAGCGTATAGAGGAAGGCATCAGGAAGTGGCGCAGTTCGGTGAAACTGTCCCGTATCATGAGCACAGAACGGTCGGCCCCACAGTAGGCAAGAGGTTCTGTGTCAGTATTTCGGGAGTAAAAGGCGGCGCGGCTATCATTTATAGCATAACAGACGATGCGCCGACTACCGCTCGAACCGTTGGTTTGCTCAGAGGTACAACGCTAACAATGCCTGGAATTTCAACGGCAACAACGGCAACCTCAACAACAACAACGTGAACAACGCGAATCTCTCGCAGGCGGTGGCGAATTTGCTTAGCGAAACCAATATACAGAAGACAATGACAGAAGCGGAAATCTTTGTCCAGCAGATGGAGCTTAACTTCAAGACGTGGCGCAACAAGCGTCGCGGAAGTGACTCGCTGGCCTATGAGCGGCATATCATATCGAACACCGTTCGTGGCGCCCGTCGCCGGATGGAACGTACGCTTCGCATCGAACAGAACTTTGCCTTCCTCACGCCCATACCCCGCTGGCGGGAGATCATGGCCACGGAGTTTGAGGGTCGTAAGGTGGATCACGAAATCTGTGACCTCGTGATACCGCTGGCCGACAGGATACTCTCTCCTTATACCTTTAATAACCGCAAGGGCATGGGTTCGCAGGCCGCCATAAACCAGCTGATAGAACATATCAACACGGCGACGGAGAACTATACGAAACCTGCCCGCATCATCAAAATCGACTTCAAAGGTTATTTCCCCAACGCCCTATGGTCGTTTGCCGAGCAGTGCATCTGCCAGGTGATAGACCGGTCCGACCGCGAGGATAAGCCTTATCTGAAGTGGCTCACGATGATTGCCGTTCACTGTAACCCCGCCGCACATTGCGAGTTGCGCACGCCGCGTCATTTCTGGCACGGACACATCGACCCTGAGAAGTCGATACTCACCAAGCCGGAGGGTGTGGGTGCCGCTATCGGTAGGCTCGTCTGGCAAACGTCAATGGGACTCTATATCAACGACATCATCCTATGGCTTACCGAAGAGTGTGGTATTCTTCTTGCCTGTTTTGTGGATGATATCGTGATGGTGGTGCCTGAGCGATACCACGAGTATGCGCTGGGGCTACTGCCCGAATTACGTCGCCGTCTGGCGGAACGTAACGTCCGTCTGAATGAAAAGAAATTCTACGACCAGCCTTACGAGCATGGTGTGGAGTTTCTCGGCAGTCATATCAAGCCATACAGGCTACACCTGAACAACGTCACCTACGGGCGGGCTCTCAACCGCATCCATGAACTCAACGGCAACCGCTACAAGGACATTGACGCGATGGTCAGCTCATTCAACTCATACGGCGGGCTGTTGAAGAGCCGTAATGACTACGACAGGCTTATCAGCCTGCGTGACGAGATGGCACCATGCTGGTGGCAGTGGCTCGCATGGGATCAACAGCGCCTCTGTATCATCTACAAGCCGCAGTACAGCATCCATTCCAGATTAAACCAAAAGTATCATTTACACTTAAAAAAGTTAGCAGCATGACAAAATCAGACATTCAGAGTCTGCTCAACGAGCAGCACAGCATCATCCTCGACCGCGAGGCAAAACTGAAAGACTATGACTACATCGGCGTAAAGATAGCCATGGGAGTCAGCAAGAAATCGGACTACACCGAACAGATAGCCCAGACGGAGCAGTGGCGACAGGACATCAATGCCGCTCAGGCCCGCATTGCCGAACTTGAGGCTGAGGTGTCGGAGGACGAAGAACCCGTCCCCGCCGAGTAGTTCCTCTTACAGGTATCTTAAAAGGCATCACCCCGGACATCATTGATGGCAGTCTGGGGTGATGTTGTTATTATATAGTCGGGATTTTACCGCTATGACTGCTCCCACAAATCCCTGTGCGCCCTCAGCCATTCCATCGGGTTCTTGTCCCTCCAGCTCCCATGTCCAAGGTGCAGGATATAGTCGCGCAGCGGCAACTCATACGTCGGAAGACCGGCCTCTCTCACGGCCTTGCAGAACCAGGCTCCCGTATCGTAGCGGTGGTTGGGTTGCCGTGTCGTCAGGTTCCACATCCAGTCGCCGTTGAAGTAACGTATGCCGCGCTCTTTCATCATCGTCACATTCAGGAAGCAGAGGAACGGCTGCACCTTCTGGAAATCATAACCGAAACGACGTCTCACATTCTCACCCAACTCCCCCGCCCATGCACATTCGGTATGTCGCCAGAATATACTTATATCCTGTCGGATGAGCACATCTGAGTCCATCAGTACAAACGGCTCTTCTGTGTGGTCACACAGCCATTGTACCGAGTAGCAGTGCTTGGCGCTTCCGTAGTTGTTACCAGGTGAAGGCTCACGGTCCGGAAACGTCCGCAGCCATGCCTCGAAGTCTATCAGCTGTCCTTGTGTGTTGTCTATGACCGTCACCATGGGAGCAAAGTCCTGTACGAAGACGGCGTTCTTCGACATGAAGGTCAGACGGTCCGAGTTATCGAACACGGTCACATGCACCCCCGGCGTATGCTTCCACAGCGAGAGTATGGCGCACCGTGTCAGTCTCGGGGTGTTATAATGGATGATTGCGGCCTTCATTGATACATCCTCCCGTTCTCATAACACCATACCGGCTTGCCTGCCAGCTGAAATATCCGCTCCGCCTGGCGTGCGTCACTCTCCATGAACAGCTGTGCCCATGTCGCCTGCCGGTACAACTGCGCCTTGTATTTTGCCGGGCTCATCATGCTGTTGCGGATATCCCTGTTCGGTGCGTTAAACATCAGTAACTCACCGTAATCTATGCCGTGTTCATGCAGCCACGCCTCCGTCACGCCGCGGTATCTCTCCAGCCTGTAGGTCACGAAAGCACCTATGCGTGTCGTTGGGATAATCATCGGCGAGGCATCCGGCAGGTAAGCCTCATAGGCCGGCGTGTTGCGGTCGTCGGGCGGATCCTTGCATATTAGCCCGTCGATATCCCACATGCTCAGCTGTGTCTTCTTCCCGTAGTGATGCAGCACGTTCCACTCGTACAGCCACATCTTCTCACCTTCGCGCCAGATGTCTTCCAGCCAGAGATCCACCATCTGCTTGGCGTTCCCACCCTCAGCATACACGCATCCGTAGATGATATCATATTTCCCCTCCAGCGGTGCTAGGCGCTCCCTCGCCTTACGCATGGCATTACCGAAGAATACCGTATCATCCAACACCAGTACCTTTCTTGTTCCGGCTGTATCTCTCATCAGCCGCAGCCTGCCGCCGCATGACATCTCACGCCCTTCGACGAAGGCATCCAGGTCGGCACACCGCTTGTTCAGCAGCTCCGCCAGCATCAACGCAGGAATCATCCCTGAGCGGGGCACACCTACAATCAGGTCAACATCCTGCGGTATCTTCCACGCGTTCCGGCGGATACAGTCTGACAGATCCTCATAACTCTTGTATGTCATCTCTGATTCTCTATGTTCAACTTGTTCTCTATCTCCCTCCTCACTATCGCCGCCCGCTGCTGCCAGTCTCCGATACGCTCGTTGTCGTTAAGGCAGACGATTCCGGCCTGCGGGTCGCGGATAATGGCACCGATGTTCGCTGTCGGCGTGTTCTGATCGGTATAGTGTCTTATGGGTCTGTGTGCCACATATCGCCCGGTATACTGCTGATATAACAGATATATCCAGTTGTTGGCAGAATGGTCGGTGCGGCTCAGCGGTGAGAGATATTTGCTAATCTCATCCCCGTGCCTTCTCCACACCTCCTCGCAGCTGCTCTTCAGGATAGCCGAAAAGATATGTCCCGTGTCAGGGTATGTCCTCGTAAAGTGTTTCCCAAACGGCTTGCCTATCATATTCTGCTGCCACATACACTTCTTTTGGAAGGTGTTCGGGTTTGCCGGATATGTCCTGTCGGTAATCATCTGACACGGCAGCGGTGCGCCGTCAGGTCCCGAACGGAAGAAGTCACTCGGCTCCAATGGGGACAGAGGGAACATGTCGTCATTGGCATAGATGAAACACTCCGACAACCCGGATATCCTGTGCATGAACATCTCTATACACGGTGACGCAAAGCATGGGAGGTGTTCGGCGGGGATGAACTCGCGGTGGAAGACGATACGCAGGGATGAAGACTGCAGTCCCCTCATCCATGGCTGCACTTGCGACTCTCTCGCAAGGAGTATGTAGATGCAGCGTATCCATGGCATATACTTCATACAACACCTCACCAGCAGCTCCTCTGTGTCCCAC
>Ga0265300_10000410_pt1 | contig 44079 bp, 43 predicted proteins | sample AusTroGonzalo_MG_FD_193482 | JGI IMG/M metagenome (GOLD analysis project Ga0265300, IMG submission 193482) | Bovine rumen microbial communities from tropical cattle in Woodstock, Queensland, Australia - Gonzalo_03 | ecosystem: Host-associated > Mammals > Digestive system > Stomach > Rumen ... | reverse complement strand
GTGGATTATGTCTTGAATTTCAATGCCCTGGCCGAGAACGACAATCCTTTTACCGCGAAGTTGTATGCCGGTCCCGGTATTGCCTATACCTTCGACTTTACCGATCCCGGGCATCCCGAAGTCTGGGTATACGATCCGAACCTGGTTCCCTGTATGAACCTGGGCTTCATCTTTGAATATGACTTTAAGGATGATTTTGGCTTCTTTGCTGATTTGGGACTGTCTTTTTATACGGAGCGCTACAATGGCCGGGTAAGCATGGGATTCCCGGTAGATATGGAAACCGGTTTGCAGGTCGGCTTGATTTATAATTTTCCGTTGTCAAAGAAACGCAGCTGGTAATCATTTTGCCGGATGGCTGAGTCGCTGAAAGACAAGACCGTAAAAGGTGTATCCTGGAGTTTCGTCGAGCAGGTCTTGACGCGCGGCGTCAATTTCGTGATCGGCATCATCCTGGCTCGCCTCCTCAGCCCGACCGACTATGGCCTGGTGGGCATGCTCGGTATTTTCATTGCCGTTTCGCAGCTTTTTGTAGACGGAGGCCTGGCCAGTGCATTGATCCGTCAAAAGGATGCCAGCGATGAGGATTATTCCACGGTATATATAATTAATCTTACCTTAAGCGTTTTCTTCTATTTCCTCTTGTTCTTCACTGCGCCACTAGTCGCTGATTTTTACGATCAGCCGCTACTCAAACCTTTGATGCGTGTTGTGGCGCTTATTTTGATTATCGGCTCGTTAGCTTCCGTGCAGGGGACACTTCTTGCAAAGCGGGTGGATTTCAAGAGCAAGACGCTGATTTCACTCGCCACTTCCGTCATTTCGGGAATTGCAGGCATCGTCTGCGCCCTCAAGGGTCTTGGCGTGTGGGCTTTGGTTGCACAATCCCTAACGGGAGCATGCGTGGCCACATTGTTTACCTTATGCATCGTTCGCTGGATGCCCAGGCTGGTCTTTTCCAAGGCATCCTTCCGAAAATTATTTTCATTCAGTTCAAAGATTCTGGCGGCTTCAATCATCAGTACAATTTATGACAATGCGTATCCGATGGTAATTGGCAAGAAATTTTCAGCAAAGGAAGTGGGTTTGTTTACAAGGGGAAGCCAGTTTCCTTCCATGGCCAATTCTACTTTGGTAAGCACTTTCAACCGGGTAGCGTACCCTGTCTTGAGCCAGCTTCAGGACGATGATGAACAGCTGCTTCATTTTTACGAAAAATACATCCAAGTTTTCTGTTTTATCGCTTTTCCGGTCTTGATGCTGATATGTGGGTGCGCCAGGCCGCTGGTATCGCTACTGTTAACTGACAAATGGATAGAGTGTGTCCCTCTGATGCAGATCATCTGCTTCAGCCTGCTTCCGAACGGCTTGATCCAGATTAATCTGAATCTGCTCTATGTCAAGGGCCGGTCAGATCTGGTCCTCCGTATGGAAATCATCAAGAAACTCATCATGTTCGGTGTCCTTTTCCTATCCATTTTTTTCGGGCTGAAAGGGATTTGCGCTGGCATGGTTGTGAACGCGTTAATCGATCTGTATTTCAGTTCCTATTATACCAAAAAGATTTTGAGCTATGGGCTGGGGCGGCAGCTTCGTGCGGTGGCTCCATATTTTCTGATATCCTTGGTCATCTTGGCTGAATCGCTGTTGGTATCCCATTTTTTTTCCTCTAACTGGCTTTCCTTACTGATTGCCGCCGTGGTTACATCACTTTCGTTCTGGAGTGTATCCAAGGCAACAAACCTGTATGCTTATCGGGAAACGTTGTCGTTGGTTGAGGAGAAACTTCTCAAAAAGGCTTGATACTTTTATGAAGGAAAGCACTACACATACGCCCAAGGTGTCTGTCATTATTCCTGCCTACAATGCTGAAAAATATCTGAAGCGTTGCTTGGATAGTGTTGCCGTTCAGACGATGCCTGATTTCGAGGTAATAGTTGTTGATGACGGGAGTATTGACGAGACAGCCAAGATTGCAGATTCTTTTGCTGCCAAGGATTCCCGGTTCCATATTATTCATCAAGAAAACAAGGGTGTTTCAGCCGCAAGACAGTCGGGTCTTGATAATGCGAAAGGAGAGTATACCATACATGCCGATTCGGATGATTGGGTTGATCCTGAGATGTTAGAATCTCTTGTAAAATGTGCAACGGAGAATGAAGCTGATATGGTGATTTGCGATATGTTGATTGTTCATCCTGGAAGTATCATTGAATATAGAAGGCAACAACCCAAATCGCTGGATCATATGAGCGTTTTAGGCGAAATGCTTTTTGATCTACACGGTAGTTTATGCAATAAACTCATCAAGAGATCCCGACTCCAGGAATTTGACATTCATTTTGTACCCGGAATGGATCTTGCCGAGGATCAGTTTATAGTCCTTCGTTTACTTGCACATGACATTAAAATTGCTTATGTTGGGAAAGCATTTTATCATTATGATCACACACAGAATGAGGCGTCAATATGTAATAAGGGAGTGTTGGCCAAGGATCGTCTTTTCCCTCTTGAAATGATTGCTGATTATACTGATATTACACCCATTCAATATTACTTTGATCGTGCTGTGTTCCACATAGCGTTCGAATATCTGTATGAGCCGGCTGAATTGTGTCCAGATTATTCTTCTGTATTTAGGGCTCATCGGACTTCATTGTGGAGAGTTAAGGGTTATCCGTTACGTTCAAAATTTTTTGTCTTACTTCGAGCATATGGTATCCATCTCCCAATGAATACAATCAAAAAGTTTGGCAGGAAGTTCTTCCATCGTGGAAAAGAATAAATATACATTTCTTCTTCCAGCCTATAGGGGCCGCTATCTTTATGATGCTTTGAGCAGCATCATTAATCAGACTTTTTTGTCTTTTCAGATTATTGTTTCAGACGATGCCTCCCCTGAACTACTGCAAGAGATAGTCAAAACATGTAATGATTCCAGGATTTCATACCGCAGGAATTCAACCAATCTTGGCGCAGATAGATTGGTCGATCACTGGAACATGTTACTTCAAAGATGCGAGTCGGAATATGTCATTATTGCATCAGATGACGATCTCTATCATCCAAGTTTTTTAGAGACAATTGATACTCTTACAAAGCAACATCCGGAAGCCGATATTCTTCGGGCTTCCGCTTGTATCATCGATCAAGACGGAGTGGTAACGAAGACGGAAAACAACTACCCGGATTGGCTTTCTATGAGCGATTTCCTCCGGCACTTGCTTATGCCGGAAAGCGTCCTTTGTATCGGAAACTATGTCTTCAGGACAGCAGCTCTCAAGGCAGCAGGTGGATTTGTTCCTTTCCGGCTTGGATGGAAATCAGACAGTGCTACACAGATTCTTTTATCTAGGAATGGAGTGCCTTGTACCAAAGATGTACTCTTTTCTTTTCGAATGTCAGGGCTGAACATATCATCTCATCAGGCGCGAGATCGAGAAAGAGACAGGGCCAAACTTTGTGCTCTTATTGATTTTGATGCCTGGATGACAAACAATGTTGAACAAGCGGCACTAGAACAATATAGGAGTGCATTTCGGAATCGGCTGGAAGGGGAGTCTCGATCCTATTTATGGACTCTTTCTTTCACTGAATTCCGTCGACTCTTTGAGATATTCAAGAAAGAACAATGGTTTCGATCGATTAGAAGCCAGCTGTCTTTTATTCTTTGCTGGGTACGAGTTCATTATGCGTAACGCTTGGCTTATCATCGCTCATAATGAATTTGCTATTTTGCAAATGCTTGTTTCTGCTCTCGATATGGCGGAAAGCGATGTTTATATCCATATCGACAAGAAAGTATCACGATTACCCTCATTAAAGGTGAGGGAAGGCCGTCTTTTTATGTTGGATAATCGCATGGATGTTCGTTGGGGAAGCGTCTCGCAGATTGAGGTAGAGTTGTTACTGATGGCTGCTGCGTCAAAGAATGGACCTTATGCTCACTATCATATCCTTTCTGGTACGCATTTGCCACTTAAGCCAGTTGAGGACCTGATGGCCTTCTATGATGCACACGCAGAAGAAACAGTTGTTCGCTATTGGCCTAAGGATTCTGGTGATGCTGATTTCAAATTGCGCCGCTATCATTTCCCGTTAGGACATTTCAAGTATGGCGGCTCATTTCGCCGTCACATATGCCAGAAGACCTGGCAGGGTGTGATCAAAGTTCAAAAAGTATTAGGAATCAGGCATTTGAAGGGGGAGGTATTTGTCAAGACTGACAATTGGCTGAGCTTGAGTGACCAGGCTTGTCAGTATTTGATAAATCATAAGAATGATATTTTACATAAGTATCGCTGGTCTTTTTGTGGCGATGAGTATTTCGCTGCCACGGAGTTGATGAAAGGTGGCTTGCCTTTATATGATTACCCCCAGTTGCTATATGTAGAGTTTCAAGGGGATACGCCCAGAACTTTCCCTGTCTCAGCCGTTGACGCGTTGTTAAAGAAGACAAATTGCTTGTGGGCTCGTAAATTTACGATGGACAGTGCGGACGGATTGGACTAGAATTCAGTCTCAAACCATTGACTGGCTGCGATTTCCGATGGCTGTGGCGGTAGTGATGTTGCATTATTCCAAAACAGTTTTTCTGGAAGCCGAAGGCACGCTCAGATTTCTTTGTATCCTTTTTCAGGAGGGTATTTGTCGTCTTGCGGTTCCTTGTTTTTTCTTCATTTCCGGCTATCTCTTTTTCAGCAAGTTAGAAGATAAATGGGACTGGGATATTTGGAAAGGCAAAATGCAGAAAAGAGCAAAGACATTATTGCTTCCTTATTTATTGTGGAATATCATTGCTTTTTTAGCATTCTGGATTTATGCCCAAGTGGTTGGATCCCCCATTCCCCTGCCACAGCATTATCTGAATGAGGGCGGCATCAGAATGTTCTGGAGCGTCAATGGTGGCATTCCTATCGGATCTCAGACCTATCCGGTGGACGGTCCACTTTGGTTTATCCGGGATTTAATCTTCTTCATCCTGGTGACACCACTGGTTTTCTTTTTCGTCAAGCGGACGGGTTTTTATGGAGTATTGGTTTTGTGTGTGTTGCATCTGGCGGTCAACCGTCTCGTTCCGGAGGGATTTGTTTTCTTTGTGACGGGAAGTTGGTTCAGACTGTCAAAAAAGAATATTATCGAGACGCTTTCCTCGCGTAAAAACATTTATTACGCCATAGCGCTGATGTCCCTTATTGCACTTGTTCTTATACAGTATCATTTGGATTCTGATACTTGGAAAAAGATTGTCAAATTCGTGTTTTTATTCTCAGGAATTGCGGCATCGTTTTGTATGGTAGCAGTGTCGCTGAACAAGGGTAAGATTCGGGTTGTTCCTTTTTTGGCTGAAAGCGCTTTCTTTATTTTTGCCGCTCACGAAGTGTTGATTTTGCAGAATGTTGCAACGCCCATTGTTAATCATCTGCTTCCGCAAGGTCAGGTCTGGAACTGTGTGGCTTTTTTCCTCGTTCCGGCACTTGCGGTTGTCATATGTCTCGGTCTGCTGTTTCTTTTGGAAAAGTTGTTGCCAAGAACAACGGCAGTTCTGACGGGTAATAGAATAGTCAGCGTAGTTAAATAATCCTAATCCGATGAGTTTCAAGGAAAGATTTCTCGAATGGTGGATCCGCCCCGAGATGTACTACATCAAGCGGTATCTGCGTTTTTTGCGGAAAGAAGAGAAGTTCACTGGCAGAAACAAACTCTTGTGTTTCTGGTATCGCGGCCGCAAGAACCGGTTGGGCGCCAAGCTGGGCTTCATCATCAGTGCGGGCTGCTTTGGCGAGGACCTGCATCTGGAGCATTTCGGCTCGGTGATCGTTAATCCCAAGGCACGGATCGGGAAGGGATGCATCATTCACGGCAACTGCTGCATCGGCAGTGACGGTGGATATCCTGACGATTCTCCCGTCATCGGAGATAACGTGGACATTGGGCAGAATGCCCAGATTTTGGGCGGCATCCGTATTGCGGACAATGTCCGTATTGGTGCTGCTGCCGTGGTTGTGAAAGACATTTTGACACCTGGGGTTACCGTGGTTGGAATTCCGGCGCGTGTCGTCGAAACAAAATAACAGGCTTGACACCGCGTATCTCCTTTATCTTGCCTGCCTGGAAATATCGTTTCCTGCGTGAAGCGATAGCCAGTATTGTGGCACAATCTTCATCCGATTGGGAATTGGTTGTCGTGGATGATTGTTCGCCGGATCCGATCAATGAAGTTGTAATCTCTTTTGATGATCCGCGTATCCGATACATTCGAAATGAGAAGAATCTGGGCGGGCATAATCTGGTTAAGCAGTGGAACCATTGTATTGGCTTTGCTACGGGAGATTATATCGTACTGGCGTCAGATGATGATGTCTATAAGCCGACTTTTTGTGAAGAATGTCTTCGGTTGGCCGCTAAGTACCCACAAGTGGATCTGATTCATTCTTCAGTTGAGCAGATTGATGAGGAGGGGAAACATCTTTGGGACGACAGTATTCTGCCGGAGTTCACGAGTAAGTACGAATATCTCAATTGGTGGCTGACAGGCAGGTCTTTTACCTGTATAGGCAACTTTGCATTCAAACGGACAGCTCTATTGGAATCAGGTGGTTTCATTGATTTCCCTTGCGCTTTCGGATCAGACATCGCGACACCGATTGCTCTTTCTCAAAACGGGGTTGCCAATACGTCGGAAATGCTCTTCTGTTTCCGGCAGTCCACGCAACATTTGTCCGCGGACAGTACGCGTTTCAAAGAGAAAATTGAAGCCATTTCCCAACTGTCCGAGTGGTTACAGGCCATCGACTACGAAGAACCGGAAAATTCAGTAGATAGATCTTTTTATGCCATTAAGAACCCAGACTATCTGCATAAGAAAGTAGTCTATGAGTACTTTTACCTTGTGATTAAATATTTGCCTTTCAAACAATTACGGGAGTATTTGAGATTATGCCGGCTGGCTACGCCGACAGACAGGTCGATGATGGTTTTGCGTTGGATTAAGAACAGAATAAGTAGATAAAGTCGCTCCTGTCAACGGCGATAGAGTCTTTCTATGAAACCATTGGACGTCCGACAATCTATATTGATCAAGGCGATGCGGTTTCCGCTGATCGTTTTGGTCGTCATTGCGCATGCTGCAGGGACTCCACCAGAGTCATTGTCTTTTCCGCTGGATGGGGTTGGCTGTTATTCCTTTGTCACAGAGATGCTTTCCAGACATTTGTGCCCGATTGGCGTATGTTGGTTCTTCGTTTTTTCTGGCTATTTCTTTTTTATAAATCTAAAGGACGGGCAATTCGGATATCAATGGATACTTGGCAAATGGAAAAGCCGTGTTCATTCATTGTTGATTCCGTATCTCATATGGAACATTCTCGCCATAGTGTTGCCGCTGATTGTTTCAGTACTCTGTGGAGCTATTGGCATTACACAAAGCACTGATGCAATGTGGGTTGTTCGGCAAGGTCCGCTATATTGGTTCGTGACAGGTCCGGCCAATATGCCGCTCTGGTTCATGCGGGACCTGATGTTGCTTTCTCTTATCGTGCCCTTGTATTATCTCCTGGTGAAAAAGTTTCCGTGGGTCGGGTTGGCTATTATTATCGTTTTTTACCTATCTTGCCTCCTTCCGTCTATTCCGCAGTACAGAGCTATTTGTTTCTTCGGGCTGGGAGTCTGGTTGGGGATAGGCAAGTTTAATATTCTCGGCCTTTGCCGAAAGGTCAAGATTCCGGCCGCCATTTTGGCTGTCGTTCTTTTGTTGGTGTCCACGAGTCTGATCGGACATCCCGGTCATGAATTGGTACGACGCTTATTCTATCCTTTCGGCATGGTGACTTTTATGAATTTATGTGATCATATGATGAACAGAGGGCGTGTAGAAGAGAGGCTGACACGTCTTTCTGCGGCCGTTTTCTTCATTTACGCTGCTCATGAGATTCTCATCCTCGGATGGACAAAAAGTTTGCTGCTTCGGATTTTCGGGAGTTCTTTGGTTGGGATGTGGGTCAATTATCTTTTGACACCGGTCATCGTTCTGACCGTTTGTCTGGGTTTATTCTGGCTTTTGAATAAAATAATGCCCAAAACGCTTGCCTTTGCCTGCGGCGGACGTACTCATTCTTCATCCAAATGACACCGCTTGCCATCGCTTTTACGCCCAATTACTTCGTGCAGGCTGCCACGATGCTCAAGTCGCTGCTCGACGTTTCGACGGGCGACTTCGAAGTGATCTGCATGGTGTCGGACCCGATCCCGGACGCCATGCAGCAGAAAATGGTGCGGCTTGCTGGAGGACGGATGACCTTCCGGTACATTCCGCTCAAAGGCAGAATGGAAGGCCTGTATATTGACCCTCGTTATACGGAGGCGGCTTCTTTCCGGCTTTTGCTGCCGGAATTACTACCCGAATACGACAAAGTCCTCTATCTGGACTGCGACATTGTTGTACGGCAGGATGTTGGAAAACTGTATCGGGAAACGGAGCTGGGTGAAAACTGGCTGGGCGTGGTTTTCGAGGCACCCATCGAGCGGCAGGCCGAGCGGTTCCGGGCATTGGGCTGCGATCCCAACCGCTATTTCAACTCCGGCTTTTTGCTGATGAATCTGGCACGGATGCGCGAAGAGATGGTGACGGAGAAACTGTTGGAAGCCTGCCGGGTACCCTATCTTGAGTTCCCGGACCAGGATGCGCTCAACCAGGTATGCCAGGGGCATGTGCTGCCCCTGAGTCCGCTGCAGGACAGCATCCGGACTTTCTTTATCTTGAAATACAAGCCCGATTTCGTGCGGCAGTATAGCGAGGAACTGTGGGAAGCTGTTCAGAAGGAGGGTACCATCCATTATACGGGCGGGAAGCCTTGGGACCTGTTCACCGTTCAGTTCCGGGCATGGTGGCAGGTTTTTGATTCGCTTCCGGAAGAAATCCGGGCGGAGTGGACACCTGGACCGAAAATGTATCGTTTCTGGAAATGGTATCGGGTCGCACCGGTCGGGTGGACTTTCGATGCTCTCAGAAAAATGAAGCAGCGCGTATGAAGCACGCTTATCTGATTCTGGCCCATAACGAGTTCGGCTTGCTCCAGACACTGGTTTCCTGTCTGGATGATCCGCGTAACGACATCTTTGTCCATATTGACAGGAAGGTGCAGGAGAAGCCGGAGTTGAGGACCGGAAAGGCCGGTTTGAAGATGATTGACAAGCGTTTCGACATCCGTTGGGGAGACTATTCGATGGTTGAGGCGGAGTATGCCCTGATCGAGGCGGCTGTCGCCAACGGCCCCTATGCCTATTATCATCTTCTTTCGGGTGTGGACCTGCCCCTAAAGAGCCAGGATTACATTCACCGTTTCTGCGAAGAAAACCAAGGCAAGGAGTTCATCGGATATACGCTCACGGAAATGACACCGGAACTGTCGCAGCGGATGCAGTGCTGGCATCTTTTCCCCCGGCATTTCAGCCGGAGCAGGAATGTATACAGCGTAATCCGGGCGCTTTTCATCCGTTTGCAACGGCTTCTGGGTATACGACGCAACAGGGGTGTGGATTTCAAGAAGGGCAGCCAATGGGTGAGCATCACCCAGCCTCTGGCCGAATATGTCCTGTCGAAGAAAGACTGGGCCCGGCATACGTTCACTCATACTTTCGTTCCCGACGAGTGTCTGATGCAGACGCTGGGCTGGATACAGCCTTTCCGGGATCATTTGTATAATACGACTGCCGATGAGGCAGGATGTCTGCGTGCTATTGGCTGGCGGGATGACGAACTGTACGACTGGCAAGCGTCGGATTTTGAAAGCCTGGCTGCCTCACCAGCCCTCTTTGCGCGCAAGTTCAATAGTAAGGATCCTGCTTTCATCGAACGCATCGTTTCTCTGTCAAGACAATGAAGATCAGCCTGATCATACCGGTCTTCAACGCTGAAAAGACACTTCCGGCAACCTTGGACAGTATTCGTTCCCAGGTGTTCCTGGATTTCGAAGTGATTTTCGTGGAAGATGCAGGCACAGACGGCTCGCTCGCCTTGCTGGAGACTTTTTGTGCAGAAAGCGGGTTGTCCTGCAAGTTGCTCCGCCAGCCGGAGAATCACGGCGCGGCAGCTGCCCGCAACCGGGCACTGGATGTCGCGGAAGGGGAGTATCTGGCTTTTGCCGATGCCGACGACCTGCTGGAACCGGCCATGCTGGCTCATGCCGCCGCTGCAGCACAGACGCCCGACGGTCCGGCAGATATCGTTGGCTGGGACTGGATCCGTGGGCTGGATCCCGGGGGACGATATATGCGTCAGGCTGATTATGACGAGCCTGTCAAGGCGTTGTCGCAACTGACAGGTGGCGCCTCGCGCTGGAACCTCTGGCTTTTCCTGGTCCGCCGCGCCCTGATAGAAGAAAACGGCATTCGTTTCATTGACGGTGCTGACATGGGAGAGGACATGCAGTTTATGCTGCGTTGCTTCCTGCATGCCGAAAAAGTGGTACAGTTGCATGAAGCACTGTATCGTTGGAATGCCGCGAACAGTTCGTCTATCAGCCGCAGTTTTGCGCCGGAAAAGCGGGCCCAGATCGAGCGCAACATGGCCGAATTCGCCCGCGAGTTTCCGGGGACGGCCTTTGCCCGGGCCAATCCGGACGCTTTGTCCGACTTGAAGCTCTATCTCAAGCGGCCTTTGTTGATCAGCAGCAGTCGCAGCGACTATGAGACCTGGTACAACTGGTTTCCCGAAGCCAATGCACGTGCGACCGCTGCTGCCGACCTGCCCCGCCATACCCGTGTCCTGCAGGGCATGGCCGCCCGTCGGAACTGGGCGGGTGTGCGGCTCTATTATTTTCTGATCCATAAAGCCATTTACAGACTCCTTTATCGATAGATGATTCGAAGAATCCTGATAGGTGCTGTTTTGCTGGTGGTGACAAGTTTTTATTTGTTCCCCTTCAGTTTCACTTTCCTGCCTGAGACGGTCAACTCCAAGATTCTGGTGGCTGCTTTCGGTTGCCTGGCCTTCGTTTTCGACAGCATCAGAAAGAAAGCAATGGAGTTATCACAACCCGTGCTGATCTCGATGCTGCTGGCGATTGTTTTTTCGCTCTGGTGTCTTTTCAGCGTAACCGTTGCCAATACCTATGAAATGGATTATGCGACTTATATCGTTTCTTTCCTGACCTGGATGGCAGGGGCGTATGGGGTGTATGCGGCATTGAGAATCGGGCATGGAGAGGTAAACCTGTGGTTGTTGATCCGTTATCTGGCCCTTGTGGGAGTTTTTCAATGTGTGTCTGCCGTGATGATTGACAACAATCAAAGCTTCTGCGACCTGGTTGACAGATTTGTAGTAGGGGGCAGTTATTATCGGGAGCATATGCGTATGTATGGTATTGGTGCGGCGCTCGATCCGGCCGGCATCCGTTTTTCGACCATTCTGGTGTTGATTGCCCACCAATTCTCTTATGACAAGGAAGTCCGCAGCAAGGGCCTGTATCAGACAACAGACATGATTGCCTTCGCCATCATCTTGATCATCGGTTCGACCATATCCCGTACAACGATTGTGGGTGGAGGCATGGGTATTGTTTACATGGTGATTTCCTTGATCCGCTTGCGGCAGGGCGGTTTTATCACCACGCGTATGATTCAGGTGTTCTTCATCTTTATCGTGGTTCTTTCAGGTATTATCCTTGCGGCCATTTACTTTTACCGGACCAGTGCAACATTCGCAGGTTATCTGCGCTTTGGTTTCGAGGCATTCTTCAACTGGGCGGAAACGGGTGAATTCCGGACCAGTTCGACGGACGAACTGGGTAAGATGTGGGTGTGGCCTGACGATATCAGGACCTGGATCATTGGGAGGGGAACCTTTGGCGTTTTCGAGAACGATACGGATATCGGTTATTGTAACTTTACTTTTTATTGCGGCTTGATTGGATTAACGCTCTTCTCTTTGTTTTTTATTTATGTCCATTTGGTCCAGAACCGCAAATTCCATCGTTTCTGGCTGGTTTCTCTTTTGCTGGTGGCACTAACCTTCATCGTTTGGTGCAAGGTGACGACAGATATTTTCTTCATCGACGCATTATTGTTCTGTATCAATCCGGACCCGTTAGAGGAGGAGCCTGATGCTCCCGTTGATGAGGTCCTGGCACTGGACGTCCGATGACTTTGTCCTTCAATAACGAAAAAATGCGGCCTGTCCGCGCTGTCCTGGCCATCCTGATCGTTTTGGGGCATTTCTCCTATTTTATGGAAGGAGGCTTTGTCAAAGGGATGCGTATGGCCGCTCCGGCATCTGTCGCTTTCTTCCTGTTCATTTCGGGTTACGGGCTTACCTGTTCCATGCGTACGAAGGGAGTTGCTTATCTGAAACATTTCCCGCAGTCCAAACTGGTCCGTATTGTATTGCCTGCCGTCCTGGTCGTATTGCTCCATCTCCTGCTTTGCGGAAACGGTGGGGTGTCGCTCTTTTCGAGGGTCGGGCTGGTGTTCTCCTGCGGAAATACCCTGCTCCCGCACTATTGGTTCGTCTGGATGATCCTGTTCGATTATCTGCTCTTCTATGTCAGCTGGCGTTTCTTTCCGCAAAGATGGACAAAATATATCATCCTCGCAGGCGTCATCGTTTTTCTGTTGGCAACGGTGCTCAAGGGTTTTGACCGGTGTTGGTGGATGTGCGCCCTCGCATTTCCCGCAGGCATCTTTTTTTCAGAGTTCGAACAGCCTGTCTATGACTTTGCCGGGCGGTGCGAAAGCAGATACTGGCTTTCCCTTTTCGTCCTTGCCTTGCTCTTTGTCGGTTTGTATCTGGTTCCTGTCCTGTGGGCCAGGACAATTGCCTATGCTATCTGCCCGTTTTTCATGGCTTTGTGCGTGGCACGAATTCCTATCGATAAGCTGCGTTTGCCCATCCTGTGTTTCCTGGGTGCTATTTCTTATGAAATCTACCTGTCACATATCACAATGATGTCTTTCTTGCGCGGTGATGTTGTCTGGATTTCTTCCAGGTACATATATGTGGTCGTTGTCTTTGCTTCGACCATTCTCGTAGCGTGGCTGATTCATCTTTTGTGTGAACGTCTGTTGAAGAAGGTGCGATGAAACTCGTCTATTGCATAGCAGATGTCTACAACCCCGGCGGCATGGAGCGGGTCCTGCTCAATAAGCTGCGCTGGTGGGTGGCGCGTGGTGATTGCGACCTGATGGTGGTGACGACAGACCAGAACGGTCGTCCGCCTTTCTATGCTTTCCCGCCGGAAGTACGGATGGTGGACCTGGGCGTGAACTACAAGGCCGATAACGGCCGGAACCCCGTGGCTAAGATCCTGTCGTATTTCCGCAAGCGTCGTTTGCACCGGCAGCGGCTGACGGAACTGCTGATGAAAGAACGGGCTGACATTGTGGTGTCGCTCTATCCTTCGGAGTCCTCTTTTATCCCGAAGATAAAGGATGGCAGCAAAAAGGTGCTGGAACTGCATTTCAACAAGTATTTCCGCCTGCAGTACAATCGTGACGGACTGCTGGGCCTTGCCGACCGTTTTCGCACCTGGCAGGACGAGCGCATCGTTCGCCGTTTCGATCGTTTCGTGGTGCTGACCCGTGAGGACGCCGGCTACTGGGGCGCGCTGCCCAATCTGGTGGTCATTCCCAATGCGGCCCTCAATATCCCTGACGTGCAGCATAATCCGGGAAACCACCGTGTCATCGCCGTCGGCCGGCTCGATTACCAGAAGGGTTTCGACCGATTGCTAGAGGCCTGGGCCTTGCTGCCTGCTCCGCTGAGGGAATCCTGGCAGCTCGACATTTTCGGGCAAGGGGAGTGGGAGCAGATGTTGAAAGAGAAATGCGTGACGCTCGGCATTGCGGATTCCGCCCGGATCAACAAGCCGACCAGTGCGATTTTCGAAGAATATGCCGCCAGCGATTTTCTGGTGATGAGTTCGCATTATGAAGGATTCCCGATGGTGATGATCGAGGCGATGGCCTGCGGACTTCCGGTAGTGTGCTTCGACTTTCTGTGCGGCCCCCGCGACATCATTGTTCCGGAAAAGAACGGCTTGATGGTCAAGGAAGGTGACATCCCGGCCTTGGCTGCTGCCATGCAGCGGGTCATGGAAGATCCGGTGCTTCTGGGTAACATGTCCCGGGGTGCAAAAAGGATATCACAGACTTACTCCGAGGCGGCCGTCATGGCGCAGTGGGAGGCCTGTTTCAAGGAACTGATGCAAAGATGACGGCGGAAAAGGGACAGCGTCTGGATTTTATCGATCTGTTGAAGGTCATCCTGACCGTGGGCATTGTGTTCCGTCACGCGGAACTTGTGGGGATGGAAGGCCGGTCGGCGGTATTCGATATTTTTACACGCGGCATGATGGGGATCACATCGGTCTGTGTCCCGTTGTTCTTCGTCCTGTCGGGGTTTCTCTATTTCTACAAGGTTCCGGATCGTCCTGGTGCGGAATACTTTTTGGGGAAGACTCGCAAGCGCGTCTTTTCGCTGCTGATTCCCTACCTGATCGCCAATGGCTTTGCCTTCCTCTGTTACTGGGCGGCTTACCGCTATGCGCCATCCATGATGTCCGGCTTCTTTGGCGACGACTGGAAAAACCCGCTCTTCGTCTTTTGGACGGGGCCCGTCAATATGTCGCTCTGGTTCATCCGCGACCTGATCATCGCCTGTATCATGGCACCGCTGTTCTATCTGCTGGTCCGTTATACGCGCATCTGGGGCGTGCTGGCCTTGGCTGCCGTCTGGTTTTTCATCGGCGGTTCGCACTGGTACAATCTCTGGTTTGCCATCGGGGCCTGGGCTTCCGTTTGCCAGGGAGAGAACTTTGCCCGCTGGATCGGCCGTATCCGTTGCCGGGTTCCGGCTCATGCGGCAGCCTGGTGTTTCTTTATCTATCTGTATCACTATCTGTTGGTTATCATACTTAAGAAAGGGTTGATTGCGACGGTCAATCCCGCGTCGATAGGGTCCTTGCTGGGCGTTTACCTGACCATTGCGCTGGTAACGCTCGCTGTGCTGACGGGAATCTTTATCCTGCTGAAGAGATGGTTTCCGAAAACAACAGGTGTTCTGGTGGGAGGCAAGCTATGACAAAGAAATTACTGCAGATCAATCCAGTGGTCCGGCTCAATACTTCGACCGGCCGGATCATGAAAGAAATCGGCGAATTGGCGATGGCGTCGGGATGGGAAAGTTATGTGGCTTATAGCGGCGCCCGTGACGGCATGCCGGTCCACAGTTCGCAACTGGTGCCGGTGGGCGACAAACTCGACCTGGCCGTCCATGCGGTGGCGACCCGAGTGTTCGATGCGCACGGACTGGCTTCGAAACGCGGTACGCGGCAGTTCATCGAGCGCATCAAGGCCATTGATCCCGACGTGATACACATCCACAACATCCATGGCTATTTCCTGAATTATCCGCTGCTTTTCCAATACTTGCAGGAGAGTGGGAAGCCGGTTGTCTGGACTGTCCATGATTGCTGGCTGTATACAGGACACTGCTATTATTATTCTGCCGCTAACTGCGACAAATGGCAGACGGGTTGTGGCCATTGCCCGCAGAAACACGCCTTTCCGGCCAGCTGGATCTTTGACCGTTCCGCCCGCAACCTGCGCGACAAGAAGCAGGCTTTCGGCGCTCTCGAGAATCTGACCATCGTGCCCGTTTCCGATTGGATCCGGCAGGAAATGGCCTCCTCCATCCTGGCCGGCAAGCGTTTTCAGGTAATCCATAACGGCATCGACCTGGAGACCTTCCGCCCGGAAGCGGCGGAAGGCGAGGCCCCGGTTGAAGGGACGCAGTATCTGGGCGTGGCCAGCATCTGGCTGGAGGAAAAAGGCTGGAGCGACCTGATGAGGCTTTCCGGCATGCTCCGGCCCGACGAGAAGCTGATTCTGGTGGGCAAAACGACGGAAGAACAGCGAAAACAGACCCCTTCGAATGTCAAATTGATAGAACGAACCGAAAATATCAGTAAATTAGCGACTTTATATGCCCGATCGACCGTGTTTCTGAATCCTACATGGCAAGACAACTATCCGACCGTCAACCTGGAGGCCATCGCATGCGGCACACCGGTGGTGACCTATCGGACCGGAGGAAGTGTGGAATCGGTCACGGAAGGGACCGGTTTCGTAGTGGATCAGGGCGATGTGGACGCGATGCTGGCACGGGCACGAGAACTGGCCGCGGAAGACCGCGCTGCGGCCACAAGCCGTTGCCGGGCGCAGGCTTTGTCGCACTTTAGAAAAGAAGACTGTTACCTGAACTATATAAAACTTTATGAAAATCTTACAACTAGGTAAATTCTACCCGATCCGTGGCGGCGTGGAGAAGGTGATGTGGGATTTGACATGGGGTCTCGCCGAGCGAGGCATCCCGTGTGATATGCTCTGTGCCTATTTGAAGACCGATCCTGTCGACCCGGAACACCAGGACCTTTGCCGTGAGACGGAAGATGGCAGGGAATTCATGCTCGGCCCTTACGGGCGTGTGATTTGTGTGCCCGCCAAGGCCAAGAAAGCCAAGACCATGCTTTCGAAAGCCATGATTACCTGGCTTCGTCAACATGCCGCCGAATACGATATCATCCATATCCATCATCCCGACCCGATGGCGGCCCTTGCCCTGCGCATGAGCCATTACAAAGGACGCGTGATCCTGCACTGGCACAGCGATATCCTGGCGCAGAAGCTGCTGTTGTTCTTCTATAAGCCGCTCCAGTGGTGGCTGATCCGCCGTGCGGAACGGGTCATCGGAACTTCGCCTGTGTATATCCACGAGTCGCGGAACCTCTCCCGTATCCAGCACAAAGTGATCTGTGTCCCCATCGGCATTACGCCGGTTATTTATGATTTTCGGGCGGCGGAGGCCATCCGGTCTTCGATGCCGGGCAAGAAGCTGATCTTTGCACTGGGCCGGCTGGTCCCTTACAAGGATTTCGGAACGCTGGTGGAAGCGGCGAGATTCCTCAGTGAGGACTATGTGGTATTGATCGGCGGATCCGGCCCGCTGAAAGAAGAATTGCAACAGCAGATCGACGGCTACGGCCTGCAGGAAAAGGTCCGGCTGCTGGGTTATCTGGAAAGTTGGGACGTGCCGAACTGGTTTGGCGCCAGCGACCTGTTCGTCCTGAGCTCCGACCGGCGTACCGAAGCCTTCGGCGTGGTGCAGATCGAGGCCATGTCGTGCGGCAAGCCGGTCGTGGCCACGATGATTCCCCATTCCGGTGTGTCCTGGGTCAACGACAACGGGGTGTCGGGCTACAACGTGCATCCGCATGATCCCAAGGCGCTGGCCGCGGCCATCCAGCAGATCTGCGACGACCCCGATACCTACATGCAGTTTTCCGCCGGCGCCATGGAGCGTTTCGAGACGGTATTTACTTCCCGTGAAATGATCGACAAAATTATCAAGATATATGAAAACAAAATGTAATTGTTGGATACTGGCAGTGCTCCTCATCCTGCCGCTGTCCTGCGCATCCCCTGCAAAAATCGGCTATTTGCGGGATTTGGAATACAATGATCCGATGGAGGCCCGGCCCGCCCCGGAACTGCATCTGAAGGTTGACGACCGCATCAGCATCCAGGTATTCAGCGAAGAGGTGGAACTGGCAGCACCTTTCAATGCCGTTGTTCCCCGCAGCGGTTCAGACGTCGGCTCGCTGCTGGGATCTACCTATGGGGTGGATGCATCCGGTAATATCGATTTTCCGGTACTGGGTACCCTGCACGTCGAAGGGAAAACGCTCGATGAAGTCAGGAAGGAGATCGCTTCGGAAATCATTCGCCGTGGCTATATCAAGGAGCCGGTGGTCAAGGTGGAACTGGAGAACTTCACGATTACCGTACTGGGTGAGAAATCTTCGACCATCTTGCCCATTGATGGGAACAGCATCAATATCTTTCAGGTTATCGCCTCCACCGGCGGAACCGTGGAAACTGACAAGATTCCTGACGTCATGGTGATCCGTACCGAGAAAGGGAAACGGACGGCTTACACCATCAACCTCCAGACCAAGGACCTTTACGATTCGCCTGTGTTCTGGCTCCAGCAGAACGACCTGGTATACATCAAGCCGCGGGGTCTGCGCCTGTCGAGCGGCGGCGATCTCTTCCTCAAGATTTTCAGTCCGGCGGTCGCGGCCCTTTCTTCGATTGCTTATATGTTGCTCTGGACAGCCCGGTAATGCCATGAAAAAGAATGTACGAAAAGTAACGCGCAACGAGCAGGTCAACCTGATTGATATCTTTTATTATCTGCTCTCCAACTGGTACTGGTTTGTGCTCTGCGTGATTATCTCCCTGGGCGTGGCGTATTATCGTTACGCGCGGATGCCCTATGTCTATTCCAACCAGATAACGGCAATCCTGAAAGATCCCAGCACCGGGCCCCGGTCTGCCCGGCTGGATACTTACAGCAACATGATCAACACCATCTCCCTCACCACGGAGGAGCTACAACTTCGTTCCTGGACCTTGATGGCAGAAGTGGTTAAAGCGCTGGATATTGATGTGAGTTACACCGAACATATCAAGTTTCGGGATGTGGAGCTCTATACTTCGCTCTCACCTGTCAAGATGGTTTTCGATCGCGAATGGGACGATCCCGGGATGATTGATATTATGGTGACGCCGCTGGAAGGCGAGGTGCTCCGCATCGATATGGGCGCGGCAGGAATGCAGTCTGTCGCATTCGGTGACACAGTTAGCCTTGGAAAAGGGAGTGTCGTTTTTTATCCTACGCATCGTTACGGTCCTGATTACTACAATGTTCCAATCCATGTCCGAAAGAGCCCTGTGCCCAATGCTGCTGTTTATTTTGCCGGTCGTGTCAGGGTGTCGGACAACAAGAACGGTACCATGACCATCTCATTGAGCGACGCGAATGCCCAGCGAGTGGCCGATATACTGAACATGCTGGTTGTCAAGTATAATGAAGATGCCATCCGGGAGAAGAACAAGGTCGCGGTCAACACCTCGAAGTTCATCGAAGAACGGCTTCGGATCATCGAAGAGGAGTTGGGTGGTGTCGAAGGCTCTCTGGCTCAGTTCCAAAGTTCCAACCAGTTGATGAACGTGAATGAGGCGGCTTCTACCTATCTGGGAGAGAGTCGTGCCTATAAGAAGGATGTCGTGGAATTGGAGACGCGTATTTCGCTGGCCACCTATCTACGGGATTACATTATGGGACAGGAGAATAATTTCCAGATGATTCCCGCCAATACGGGTTTGGATGATCCCAATATAGAAAGCCTCATCGAACAGTACAACCAGCAAGTTTTCCGCCGCGGACAACTGGTGAAGGCCAGCAGTCTGGAAAGTCCTGCCGTCAAGCAAATTGAAACGACGATGTTGTCTTTGCGCCGGAATATCCTGAGTCTGATCAACAATTTACTGAGAGGTCTGGAAATGAGTAGGAAGGACTTGCAGCAACGCGAAGAGGAGTCGATTCGGAAGTATTCTGCAATGCCCAACAAGGCCCGCCAGATGCTCGAAATCGAGCGCCAGCAGTCCATCAAGGAAGAGTTGTATGTCTTCCTGCTCAACAAACGGGAAGAAAGCCAGTTGACGCAGGCGATGGCCGATGACAACATCCGCCCTGTCGATCCGGCCACGGCCAACTACACGCCTTCGTCTCCGCAAAGGATGAAAATCATGCTCCTGGCATTTCTTGTCGGTCTGGCCATTCCCGCCTTCATCCTGATCGCCCGCCTCTTCCTCGATACGAAGATCCGCACACGCAAGGAGATTGAAGAGAATATCGACGTGCCGTTCCTGGCGGAGATTCCGCTCAACAAGGAGATGCGGAATTTCATCTGGAAGAGCAAGCATCACCGCAAGGGACAGAAATCGCCATCGCCGTTCGTGTATGAATCCAGTTCGAACAGCGTCTTTACCGAGGCCATGCGCATGATGTGTACCAACCTCAACTTCCTGGATCCCGACAGCGTGCCGCCGATGGTGGTCGGCACCACTTCTTATTCGTCGAACTCCGGCAAGACTTTCATCGTGGCCAACATGGGCGCCTGCCTTGCGGATGCGCAGAAACGGGTGGTGCTCGTGGATACCGACATGCGCAAGCGCTCCCTCTCCGGCGATCTGGGGCTGAAACACAAGACGAAAGGTCTGTCGAACTATCTCTATGACCTGGACATGACGCTCGACGACATCCTGCACAAGGACGTCAAGCCGGGCGTCGATTTCATCCCGGCTGGTTCTACACCGCCGAACCCTGCCGAACTGCTGAGCCGTCCGCGCTTCGACGATCTGATCAAGCAGTTGCGCGACCGTTATGATTACATCCTGCTCGACGGCGTGCCCGTGCAGTTGCTGTCCGAGCCGCTGATCGTCAACCGGGTGGTCGACTGCAACCTCTTCATCCTGCGCAGCGGCCAGCTGGACCGCCGTATCCTCCCGCAGCTCGACGAGCTCAACGAGAACCGCCACTTGACCAACATGGCCATCGTCTTCAACGGCCCTGAGGTCAAGCGCCGCCACGGCTATGGATTCGGTACCTATGGTTACGGCTATGGCTATGGTTACGGCAACGGCTATGGCTACGGTTACAACGATACCGAGGATGAGAAGAAATCCTTCTGGAAACGAATCTTCCATAAGAAATGACCATAGCAGTAGACTTTGACGGTACGATCGTCGAACACAAGTATCCGGAGATCGGAAAAGAGAGGCCGTTTGCCATCCAATGCCTGAAACAGTTGCAGATGGATGGCAACCGGCTGATTCTCTGGACATCCCGGGAAGACAAGCTGCTGGAAGATGCGATTGCTTTCTGTCACGAACGCGGGCTGGATTTTTATGCCGTGAACGGCAACCAGCCCGATGATGCCCTCTTCAAGCGCCACACAGCCAAAGTGATCGCCGATGTTTACATCGACGACCACAACCTGGGTGGCATCCCCGAAGACTGGGGAGAGATCTATGAAATGATCACGAAACAGCGGGCCGAGCGCCATGCGGCCCGCCACAAGAAATCCATCTTTCCCTGGCGCAATCGCTGAAGGGGAGAGCGGGGGCTATTTTCCCCGTAAAAACCGCTTCCGGTAGCGGTCCAGTGCCGGAAAATTGAGGTGGCGCCGCGCCTTGTCCGGGTGCATCTCGTCGAACTTGATGAGGATGCCCGCCTCGATGACATCACCGAATTCGTCGTTGATGCCAGCGCCGAACGACTTCATCGTCGGCGACATATTCATGTACGTATTGACCAGCGGCGGGATGTTGACGCCCATCTGCTGGATTTCCCGTTTGAGGATCTTGTAGTCAGCAGCGAAGTCGTCTTCAGTGAGGATTTCGCCGTATTCCTTTGACATTCTGATTTTTACGGGATTCTTCGGGATTACCATGCGGTCCAGACGCTCCTGCAGTTCGGCCTCCCAGGATCCGAAATGCTTGCGCAGGAAGTAGAGCAGCAGGCCCAGGCCTTTTTCGGGGAACGACGGGTAGATTGTCATTTTACCGAAGAAATAGTCCATACGGCCCTTGTAGAGCATGATCAGGCCGCCCAGGCCGTCGAAGAGATTGTCGAGGGCATAGAGGCTTTTCATGCCATGTTCCGAGCTCTGGTATTCCGGACGGATGAACGAACGGCTGAGTTCGATGGTGCGCAGGAAGCCGTTCCGCAGGAATCGCTGCGTGAAACGGAATAGATGGGCAGATGGCATGATGGGCTGGCCGAAACGGTCGTACATTACTTCGTCACAAAGGACATAGCGGTAGCCGCCGATGATGCATTCGGCATCGGGGTCCCAGAGCACGAGTTGTTTGTATTTGAAGGCCGCGTCGAGGTCGAAGGCGTCGAGGTCGACTTCCTTGCCCGTTCCGCCGCCGCCTTCACGGAACGCAATTTCGCGCAGGCGGCCGATTTCGCGCAGTACATTCGGCGCGCATTGATTGTCAACGATATAGAGTTTGTTTCCTGCGTGGTTGGTGTCGCGCAGGAAATGTTTGTCGGTGAGTTCCTGTTTGAGCAGCTCCTTGTCGACGGGAGCTATGATGGTTTTAGCTTTCATGCAATTCCTTTTCTTTCAGCTCATAGACTTTTTCCCGTACCCAGGCGGCCCATTCCGCATCGCGCTTGTCTGCGGTGAAGGTTTGCCAGGGAATGGGCTTCCCGAAGACCAGTGTGTAGGATTTGTGCCGGGTCTTGTACAGTTCGTCGGGAAGCGTGAGCATGGCGATGTTCAGTTTGAGTTTGAGCAGGTTCCGCAGTTTGTCGATGCGGTAGAAGCGTTTGGAGTTCTCGCCGCTGAACCAGACGGGTACGATGTCGCGTTGCGACATCCGGCTTTTGGTGATGAAGGTTTTCTTCCAGGGGAGGTCCTGCACCACGCCGTCGATCTTGCGGGAGCACAGGCCGGCCGGAAAGATGATGACCTGGCGGTCGGAATTGAAGGCGTCGTTGATCTTCTCGACCAGGTCAGCGCTCTGGCCTCCGAACTTGTTGACGGGTACCGTGTACTCGGCGATGGGCTTGATGGCCATCAGCAGGTCGTTGGCGGGAACCACGATTTTTCCGTCGAACTTGCGCCCCACCTGCCCGATGACGCTCAGGGCATCGATGCCTCCCAGCGGGTGGTTGCCGGCAAACGTATAGCGCCCGTCAACGGGAATGTCATCCAGCCCCTTGACGGTCAAATGAATGTCATAGTATACCAGCGCCTGCTCGGCGAACTCTACACCAAGCCAGCCTTGTTTCAGATAACCGTTCATGTGGTCCTGATGGATGAAGCGTTTGAGCCAATTGACGACCGGTTTCGGTATTTTTTTCTCACCGAAACGTTCTTTGACGATGGCGTCAAGGTCCAGTATGACGGTTTCGTTGACAGGCATAGGCTATGAATTAATCGATTTGTGGATCGAGAGAATGCAAAAATAAACATTTCTTGACAAGAAATCATTACTTTTGCAGATTATTAGGCGATGGCAAAGTTAATTTTTGATGCGGTTGTCTTCGGATTGACACTGGCCCTGTTTTTCGGGTTCGGACCGGTGTTCTTTACCTTGATGCAGACAAGTATCGACCAGGGTTTCCGTTCGGCGGTCTGGCTGGCGCTCGGTGTCCTGTTCAGCGACTTGCTGTTCGTTTCGCTCTGTGTGCTGACTTCCATCCAGCTGGTTGTCCAGAACGACCGGGAGATGTTTCTCTTCAGTCTGGCTGCTGGCATTATCCTGATCCTGTTCGGGCTATATACCTTTTTCAAGCGGGGTGGCAAGGATGCGTACCAGCAGATGGAGGCCCGGGTGGCGGCGATGGAGAAGGCGGGAGAAGAGCATCCGCTGCCGGAAAAGGCTCCGAGCTGGTTTATTTTTTTTGGCAAAGGTTTCCTCCTGAATGTTCTCAATCCTTTTGTGTTCCTGTTCTGGTTGAGTGCCGTGGCCGTTACGGCAGCCAATTTCGACGGCGATAAACCCCGTACCCTACTGTTCTTCGTCATCGTCCTTTGTACCAGTTTCTGCTGTGACCTGTTGAAAGCCAAAGGGGCCACGTTCCTGAAAGGCTTTTTCAATCCCCAGCGTCTGCGTGTGCTGAATCAAGCGACTGGAATCGCTCTGGTCGTTTTTGGCGTCGTCCTCATCGTCCGGGGTTTCGTCAAATTCCTTTAGACGTACTGTTGAGCGCCAGCAGTGGCTCGATGTAATCGCGGTTGTTGCTTAGTCGCGGGACTTTATTCTGTCCGCCGAGCTTGCCGCGCTGCTTCATCCATTCGTGGAAGAGCCCGGGTCGTGCCTGCACCAGTTCGAGTTCCTGCAGGGTGATGTCCTTGAAGCGTTTGGCTTCGTAGTCGCTGTTGATTTCCTGTAACTTGTGGTCGAGCAGGCTGGCGAAGCGGGCCGGGTCGGCGGGTGGACGGGAGAATTCAATCAGCCACTGATGGCGGCAGCGGGCATTTCCGTCCATGAAAACGGGGGCGGCAGTGTATTCCAGTACGCTGGCACCGGTTTCCCGGCATGCCCAGGCGAGGCCCTGTTCGGCATTGTCGATGATGAGTTCTTCGCCGAAGGCATTGATGAAGTGCCGGGTGCGGCCGGTAATGACGAATTTGTACGGCCGGGTTGAGGTAAAGCGGACGGTGTCGCCGATCAGGTAGCGCCACAGGCCGCAGCTGGTGGAGATCACCAGGGCGTAGTTGCGCCCGGTTTCCACGCCCCAGACCGGGACGACCGTCGAGTTTTCCCGACCGAATTCGTCCATCGGGATGAACTCATAGAACACCCCGTAGTTTGTCATCAGGCGAAGGGCCGGGTCGGCCGGGTCGTCCTGGATGCCGAAGAAGCCCTCGCTGGCGTTGTAGGTCTCCATGTAGTGCATGTCCGGCAGGGTGATGATGTGCTCGTATTGCTTGCGGTAGGGTGTGAAGGCCACGCCGCCGTGCATGAAGACTTCCAGGTTGGGCCACACTTCGTCGAGCTTGTCTTTGCCAGCGAGTTCGAGCACCCGGTGCAGCACCGAGAGCATCCACGAAGGGACGCCGCTGAGGTTGGTGATGTTCTGGTGCAGTGTCTCGCGGGCAATGCGGTCGCGCTTGGCCTCGAAATCGGAAAGCAGCGCCGTCTCCTTTGCCGGCACGCGGAGCAGGTTGACGAGCGGGTTGATGTTTTCGATCAGGATGGCGCTCAGGTCGCCCACGATCGATCCGGCAACATTGTAGTTTGGGGCATGGCTGCCACCCAGGATGAGACCCTTCCCGTCGAACATGCGGGTCTTCGGGTTGTTCTTCACATAGAAGGCCACGGTGTCGTAGCCGCCCTGGTAATGGGTGTCGTGCAGTCCGGCCTCACTGACCGGGATGAATTTCGACTTGTCGTTGGTCGTTCCCGACGACTTGGCGAACCATTTCACGCGTCCCGGCCATAGCAGGTCGCGCTCCCCATGCCGCATGCGGTCGATGGCCTCCTTCAGGTCCTCGTAGCTATTGACCGGCACCTGCCGGGCGAATGTCTCGTAGTCGTGGATGCCGTCAAAGCCGTGCGCCTTTCCATACGCCGTGTCCCGTGCCGTTCGCACCAGTCGCGCCAGCACCTCCCGCTGCTGCACATCTCCCTGCTGCGCCCCCCGCTCCAGCTTCTGGGCGCGGATGCTGAACGGAATACGGAAGACGGGTGAGAGATGCATGGGCTTTTGCGTAGATTGTGCCTGCAAAAATAAAGAAAGAATCCGAGATTGAAACATCTCGGATCCCACTTTTGCCGCAAAAGCACGCTGAGTCCTCCCAGCGTGCTCTCGTGGCAGCGTTTTCTGCCAAACGGCCTCTTTCCCAGCCGCGACGACACTGTGACGTGCGCTAGATTGTCGTCGCGTCAAAACAAGGTCATTGAATCTCAATGTCAAGCGGACTTACCCAGAGGACATTCGAATCGGTAATCATGCCACTGACCGGGATGTTCATTTCCACTTTGTCGCCAACAGCGAGCCGCATGTTCGATACCAGATGATATGCCTTGAAATAGTGGACTTTAACCTGTAGTTCGACGCCGTCGATATCGAGCGACATGTCAATTGCTTCAAGCTTTTGCGGCAAACCATACGCTTGCTTTACTGCCGGAACAGTCCAGAGCGAACCGATGGAACTATCAGGATTGTAGACACCTTCTTCATCGTGGATGGCCCCCAGGTTCTTGATTGTGCCAAGGACATAACGCTGATTGGCTTTGCCGTCCCATTCCTTTGAGCTGTGATTCTCTTTCCAGGTAGCAATCTGTTCTCCTGAGAGATAATAGGTGTCTTCGCCCCGCTGGCGGATGCGGACCGGGTAATTGAAGGCATCGAATCCGTCAATATACTGCATTTCAAAAGGACGGAGGTAAGCCGTGATATCGCGTGTGAGACGGGCCATGCTTCCTTTGTAACTGCACGGATCGATGTCGGTGGGCGTGAGGGTGAAATTGCCTCGGTCCCGCTGCGAGACATCGATGTCGAGACCTTCCGTCTTCAAGATCGTAACCGTGAACGGGCTGTTGGCACTGATCTGGATGTCGGGCGTTCCCGTCACGTCAAATGTGTTCTGATTCACATAGTGGTCGATGTCAATGCTGTACTGGTTGGTGGGCAGTTCAATGCCCTTATCAAAATTCTGGCACGCGGTCAGGCTGAGTGCGGCAATACATGTGGCCGCGAGGAAAAGTTTTAAAGTTTTCATGATGATTAATTTTTTTAGTGTTGTTTTAAATGTTTTGTGAATAAGAGCCAGATTGGGCAGGGAATCTATCACTTGTTCCGCAAAAAAAAAGCTTGCCGAAAGTGTGCGGCAAGCTAATCAAGAGCGTTTAGGTTCTTTCGTATTAATCGATGCCTGCCACTATCTCCTCAATCCTTTTGACTAACCTGGTTTTTGGATGCATGCTGGAATCAAATTTCATGAGATAGGACGTATTGTGTACGCTACGGCCAGAATCACGCTGATATACAGTTACGACTTCCCATCCCTGATGGGCCAGATAATTGATAGCTGCGATGATATTATCAAAATTCAGCACATGGTCCCCGGTTTCATCCATTAATTTGAATTCTTTCAGGGCACCGGCGTTTTCTCCAAAATTGAAAGAGACAGAACGAATACCCATGGAGCTCACTTCATTTACCTCTACGTAGCAGATAGACGGGCTTTCTAAAGGCTTTTCTTCTTGAAGCTTATCTTGGGCAAATACAGCCGTGCAAATGGCAATCATGCCAAGCAAAAGAATAAAGATTTTTTTCATGGTAGTAGATTTTTTTGATGGTTTTTAAATTTGTTCTGACTATAAGAGCCCGGGTGATGCGGAAATCTATCAGGAAAAAGAGCAAACAATCAAAAAGACCGTCATAACTTGTTTTTACAAAGGGTTTTTCGTATATTTACAATCTATACCTATTTTATAAGCAAGTGACCGAAACCCAAATCATCGAAGGCCTGTTGGCCCGCGACAACAAAATCACATACGATTTCTTCTATACCTATAAAGAGAAGTCGTGCCGGGCGCTGCTGACCAACATCATCAACTATGTGTTCTCCTACCCGGTGGAATACGAGGAGGCGGTGAGCGAGTTCTACGCGTATCTGATGGAAGACGACGGGAGGAAACTGCGTCAGATCGAGAACCGCAACACGCTTTTCGGCTGGCTGAAGGTGAGCGCTACGAGGTTTTTTATCAAAAAACGCGACAACCTGATAGAAAACCGGAGCCAGAAGGCTCTTTTGGATCGAACGGCGAAAGAAACGTATGCCGACGACTATGCCCGGGAGAACGCCCGCAAGGATATGCTGCGGATCCTCTTCCGGATGAAGAACAAGCGCTATGCGTATGTCCTCCAGCAACTGATCATGAATGACCTGGACCCGGAGGAACTGGCAGCGGCGATGAACATTACCACGGCGAACCTTTATAACATAAAGCGACGCGCCATGGCGGAATTTACGGAAGTTGCACGAAAAGACGTAATGTATTATGAACGATAAGTACGAGATTTCAGACGAATTGCTGACGGCTTACACCGAAGGCACGACGACGCCGGAAGAAACGATGCGGGTGGTCGAGGCGCTCAAGCATGACCCGCGGCTGCGCGAGGCGCTGTTCATCATCAACAGCATCGATGCCCTCGAGGAATCCGCCGGCCAGGAACTGCCGATGGCCAAGATGGCCGCTGCCTCTGAAGATAACCTTTGCGACGTGCAGTGCGAACGGCGGATCCTGCGCGATTACTTCCCGTACGACGACGCCGACCTCGAAGCAGAGGCGGAGAACAATCGCTGGCTGCAGGAAGAAGGCATGCCGCTGCACCACATCGGCCGTCTGCTGGAGCAGAAGGGCCTGACGGTAACCCGGAAGTACGACTGCACGCTCGAAGACATCAAGCGAAATCTGCAGCAGCGTGTGAAGATGATCGCCGTCATCACGACAGGCAAACAGTTCCACGCCGTGGTGCCGATGTCCATCGTTGGCGGGCTGATCCGCATCTACGATCCTGCCGTCGAGCTCGCCGTGGAATGGTTGGTTGAAGAGTTCGAAGAAGCCTGGGCCGCATCGCGCCACTACCTGGTGAGCGCCGCCATCGGCGGCTTGGTCTACGATCCCAAGCCCATCGACCTGAGCGACGTGCTGCTCGACGACGACCTGCTCGCCCTGACCGAGGCCATTGCCGAGAACACCCACGAAGTGTGGGCGGTCGAACGCAAGAAAGAAGGCTGGACCTACGGCCCCGAGCGCAACGACGCATTGAAGCAGAACCCCGACATGGTGCCGTATTCCGATCTCCCGGAGAGCGAAAAAGAATACGACCGCAAGACCGCGTTCGACGCCCTCCGCCTCGCCAAGAAGCTCGGCTTCAACGTCTCCCGCGGCCCGAAGCACAAATGCCCGCATTGCGGCGGCGGCATCGTTCCCAACATGAAATACTGCCCGCATTGCGGAGAAAAACTTAGCTGGAAAGATTTCGAATGAGCAAAGTCTTCATCAGTTACGGCAGCAAGAACCGGAAGGTAGCGGAAGGGCTGTGCACCCATCTGGAGGCGCACGGCATCCCGTGCTGGATGGCCCCGCGCGATATTTCGTCCGGCACCTACGCCGGCGAAATCACGCGCGCCATCAAGGCAGCCGACATCTTTGTAGTCATCTGCTCCAAGGAGACGCGTGAGTCCGACCACGTGAAGAACGAGGTCAACCTGGCCGTCAGCCACACGGGCCTGATCGTCCCGTACTGCCTGGATGACACCCCCTTTGATGATGACCTCGAGTATTACCTCTCGTCGAAGCAGCGCATCTTCTCCCAAGGTGATCTGGAGAAAGACTATCAGCGGATTGAAAGCATCATTCGGGAACATCGCGGAGAGGCATCTGTCGCCGCCGCAGCATCAGTAACTCCCGCGCTGCAGCCGTCGCGCAAAAACTCGCTGCTGCTGCCGCTCCTCTGCGTCGCAGCCCTTCTCGTGGCCGCCGGGTTTTTTTTCTGGGGGCAGGGGAAAAAGGGACAAAGCCCCGAGGAGAATCCGCTTCCTGCCGTGGATACCGTCATTCTTCCGACGATTTCGCAGGGAGAGTCTGTGAAGACGGCGAAGCCAGCTGTCACGCCCTCCCGTGTGGTCGCGGCGGACGAGGATGCCAATACCTTTGACGGCACCATCATCGACGGATATCCAGACGGATATGGAACTTATACTTTCAAGAAACGCCGCCGTATCGACATGCACGACGAGAAGGAGCGCTGGGCCGAGGCCGGCGACTATATTGACGGGACCTGGAAACACGGCCATCTTAATTATGGGAATTGGTGCAGCGCCGACGGCACACCGAAAGAGTACATCGTGTTGGGTGACAACCCTGATTATAAACTGGATCAGCAACTGGGGAAATGCGTAAAGCCTTGACCATACTCTGTCTGCTGGTGTTTTGGCTTTCCTACGGCGCGCAAGTGCCACAGGACGGAAAGATTATGGTCCCGGAGAAGGACAAGCTGGAGCTGGAGCAAGCGTTCTGGGAAGGCCTGCAGGTCTATATTCCCAAAGGACTGGATCTGCCAGTGAAGAATGCCAAACGGATCGAGAAGAACCTGTATGTCATGGAGAACGGTTGGTATGAGACGGAATCCGTGCAGAACACGGCCTTTTTCAGGAAGTCGCTGTTCCTCTGGCAGCCGGTCTGCGAGTCCGCCCGGCCCTCCGAATCGGTGATGACCCAACTGACAGGCCATACGGGTAAGAAGCGTTATACCGTACACCTCTTGCAGCATCGTTATAAGTTCGGGACGGCCGAGACGGAGATCCCGCTTGCTTTGCTGCTGGAGTATTGCATGAACATGGGGTGCACGCCCTATGTGGGGATTGAATCATTGGCGGGAGGCACGATCGACGCATCCCTGTTCATGGTCAACCCCGAAGCCGGATTCTGCCACACATTTCGCTTCACCATTGACCAGGCTTTGCTCGACGAAGAGGAAGGGCTGCTGCGTGCGGAGGCGTATACGTTTACCCCTATCAACAACCTGAAACAATGAGGTATCTTGTTTCCATACTTGTGTTCTTGCTGAGTGCGCTGTTCTCGTCTGCACAGGAAAACGATAGCACGCTCGCGCGGATGAATGCGGTCAAACTTAGCCCGGATTACATCTATGGAAGTTGCACGATGCCCGATGAGGAGGGTTCGCGAATAGAGGCACTTGCCGATTTGGGACACCGGGTGGAAGCCTTCCTGTTGGAAAACAATACATCGTTCGTTCGCAGTCTCGAACAGTGCCCGGAGGAGATGGTCAAATGGTTGACTTACCGGAAAGGGAAGAAATATGTGCGTTCATTAGCATATGTCGAGAAGAAGACACTGCTGGACCTTGAGCGGGAACTGGAGTATGCGTATGAAAACAAAGGCATTCGCGAGGCGGTCGCCAAGTTCAAGCAGCAGCTCGCTGACATCAAGAGCGTGGATGAGCTGATGGACCTGATTGCCGCCTTCCGGGAAGAAGCGGGGGAAAATGGCCTCAAATATGGCAGCCTGACATCCCCGCAGGATGACAGCTATTTGGTGTATTACGAGAAGACGACAGGTAAGATTCTGTTAATCCGGACACCCATGAACGACGAGCGTATACGGATGGATGCCCGGCTGGGGACGCCGAGTCTGCCCAGAAAGGGAAGTCCGAATGAAAGTATTATATGGGTTTATATTGATGAACCGAAAAAGTAATAGCTATGAGGAAGACCATTTTATTTACGATAGTCCTGCTTGCGTTCAGTATTGCCAACGCGCAGACGGTGAAATTCATGGTGGGAGAGGGCTTGTCCGAGGGCCCGCTGAAGGACAAGATCAGCTCCAACATTTCCTTGCTGCTGACCGAATTCAACAAAGCGGCTTCCGGGAGCCGTTCGCTCGATTTCTCCGAGATATCCATCACGCCCGATGCCGCCAGAAGTGTAGGAAACCTTTGGCGCAACCGGCCTTTCCGCTGTGATGAGGCTGTGGTCGTGGAACGCATCCTCAAGACATATGACAACGGCTGGCAGGTGCGTGACATCCCTATTGAGATGAAGGATGAATATGGGAACGACGTATATCAGGAACTTGTCATAGACATGAATGCTTCCGGGACCGTCACATTGATCAATATTGCCATCGGGGCCCATCTCTACCGGAAAATCATGGAAGACGGATCTCAGGTCAAGGACTTGCGGCAGAGACAAATGATTCTAGACTATGTGGAGCAGTTCCGTACGTCTTACAATAAAAAAGATTTGGATTTCCTGAAGATGATCTTCAGTGATGACGCTTTGATTATTACTGGAAGAGTTGTCAAAAAGAATGGTAAGGATCGTGCGGCTGTTATGAAGAACGAGATTGTTTATAAGAAGCAGACCAAGACCGAATATTTGAACAACTTGCAGCGAGTTTTCAACCGGAACGATTATATCAAGGTCAATTTTGACGATGTCGAAGTCACAAAACACCCGTCAATAGAAGGATACTATGGGGTGCTTGTCAAGCAGGGTTATGAATCGACCACCTACTCTGATGAAGGCTACGTGTTCATGCTCTGGGATTTCCGGGATGAGGATCATCCTCAGATCCATGTCCGCACCTGGCAGCCCTATTGGATAGATGATGCGCATACGCGTGTCATTGATGACAGCGAAATCATTAACATAAACAGCTTCAAGCTTAAATGAGAAGAATCCTCATAGTATTGCTGCTCTTGTCTCCAATTGTTATGCATGCTCAGAGCAGGCGTCTTGTTTTACGTAATTTTGATGTAGATCTTGTGGATCTACGCGCCAAAACAGACCCTGTATATGATAATAATGATAAACCAACAGCACTCGTAGATATTTCTATTGTTTCTATCGACTCCCTATTAGTGGAAGATATTGTTGGGATATCCGAGCATTCTCCGGGTAATTGGGTAGTACATATGTCCGAAAATTCCAAACAGATTGTCATTAGAGTTGAAGGCTTTGAACCATTCATTTTTGTTTTTCCTCCGCATAAGCCCTTGATTTCTGGCAATGTTTATACGCTTGATCTTGCTGTTCAAATTATCAATCCTATCCGAACGATCGTGATGCCTACTTTTAGTTACAATTTGTCGCAGTATTCCTACGGTATTATGCTTGGTTTTGGTAATCGCAACGTCGGTTTTATTCATGCAAAAACTGATTTTCATTTCGGCCTCAACCCTGATATTTCCTGCGATGCCGAAGGTAATATTGAAGGCGTCAAGGGTTGGTTTACTGGTAAGACGCAGAAGAGTCGTTTCGCTATTACTGCCGGCTACATGAGACAGATTATTGATCCTCTTTTTATTTTCGCCGGAGGTGGCTATGGCAGCCGTATACTTACTTGGGAAATGTTTCAGACAGAAGAAAAGTATAATTATGCCCGTGTGGAACCTTTTTCATTTAGAGGGTATGAGGTTGAACTTGGCCTTCTCTTTCGATTTGGGCCAGTCTGTCTGTCTGCGGGTGTCCAGACCAACCAATTCAAGTACTTTGAGGCAAATGTTGGCATTGGAGTGATGTTGTAAATTATGAGACGATTTTATTCTATTGTTTGTTTGTCATTCCTGATGCTGTTATCGGCATCTTGCATGAAGGACGCAACCATTATAGGTAATTATCCAAGTGGTCTTTCAATGAGAATCTTGGATACAACAAGAATGTCCGTGACACTGGAAGGTTCGATCGTTACGGTTCCATCCTATACTATTTATGGTTTTGAAATTTCAGATGATAATTTTTATTCAGAGCCTCTCTTTACGAAAGAGTATAGATTTTCTACAACACAACAAAGCCCTTCTCATTTCGTCTGGAGACAGGATAACTTAAGAAGTGGAGCTACTTACTTTATTCGCGCCTTTGTTACTAATGGGTTAAGTACAAATTATTCGGCTGTACATAAAGTAGTCATGCCTTTAGAGTCAAAAGCGGTTCTTTCTGATATACGGGTAAACAATGATTTGTTGGTTGCGGATATATTAGATGATGGTGGGAGACGTATTGTTGAATCAGGATTTATTTGTGAGCAAGAGACAGACATAGAAAAAATAAAAAGAGGAGAAAAGCATAAAGGCCAAATGACCTCCGATGGTCGAATCGTTTTACCCATCCATGAGTTTGCTTCGGACAAGCAGTATAATTGCATTGCATATGCAATTGATAATTCCGGTCAGGTAGGATATAGTTATCAGATGGTACAAATAGACATTAGTGGAGATGATATTGCTGAAATACCTTTTGTGGATTCTGCCTTCAAGAACTTCATTATTTCAACATACGATACAAATCTAGACGGGGCATTATCATATAGAGAAATAGAAGCAGTTACACGCATGTCGGTCAAAACTGACTCTATTTCATCATTGGCGGGAATTGAGTTTTTTAAAAACTTGAACGTATTAACTTGTGATGGCTATCCTAATGGTAAATTATCTGCCATTGACATCTCTAGAAATACGAAACTATCGTCATTTTCATGCACGCAGAATAGACTTCTTACCGAAATAGATATAAGTAATAATTCGGCATTAGTTACATTGTCTTGTGGTGGCAACCAGTTGACGAGTCTTGATGTGACAAAGAATTCATCATTAACAGAATTGTCTTGTGATGACAACCAGTTGACGAGTCTTGATGTGTCTAAGAACGCTTCGCTACAGTACTTGAGTTGCGATGGCAACAAATTATCGAGTATTAACGTGTCAAACAATATCTCGCTGATGAGGTTGAATTGTAGAAGAAACCTACTGACAACATTAGACTTGTCAAGTAATACTGCATTAACAGTCCTGTCATGTAACGGCAATCAATTGGATAATCTTGATGTGTCTCAAAACACCACTTTAGATTTCTTAGAATGTACCAGCAACCAATTGACAAGTCTAGACTTGTCGAATAATTCGTCATTGACTTCCTTGCAATGCGGCTATAATCAATTAGCGATTCTGGATATATCAAATAATACGGCGTTAACGTTCTTGAATTGCGCTGACAACCAGTTGAAGGAGCTTGATATTTCGAATAACATTAATTTAGAGAATTTATATTGTTCGAATCCTGATTTGAAGAGGATTAAAGTATGGGAGGGCTTTTCTCCAAATAGTTTGACGGACTATAGCATAGGGAATGCTTCCTTTGCTATCGATAGTGATGATGAAACTGAGATTCAGATAAATGATAAAATCTTTAGGGATTATTTATTGTCTAGCTTCGACGGAAATGAGGATGGTAAGCTATCCCAGACGGAAGCAGCATTTATTGTAGATATAAGTGTTAATACTGACAACATAACGTCCATAGACGAAATACAGTTTTTCCCTAACTTAAAGACTCTTTCGTGCCAGGGCTCATCGTGGTCTAGCGATGCTGGAAGTAGTGGAAAACTGAAAAGCCTGGATGTTTCGAAGAACACTGAGCTTCATAGTTTAAGTTGTGCCTACAACCAACTTGCGTCTCTTGATTTGTCGAAGAATACGGCATTAACTTATTTGTCATGCGGCTACAACCAGCTGACGAATCTTGATGTGACAAAGAATACGGCATTAACACAATTGCAGTGTTACAACAACCAACTGACGAATCTTGATGTCTCTAAAAACTCATACTTAGGTTATTTTTTGTGTTCTAATAACCAACTGGCGAGTCTTAATGTGACACAAAACACTAGGCTTTACACTTTTGATTGTTCCGGCAACCAGCTGACGAATCTAGACGTTTCAAAGAATACGGCATTAACTTATTTGTCATGCGGCTACAACCAACTGACGAATCTTGACATATCCCAAAACGTGAGATTACAGCGATTATACTGTTCGAATCCGAATTTGAAGAGGGTAAAGGTATGGGAAGGATTTTCACCAAAAAGTCTGGATTCGTACAATATAGGAAACGCGACTTTCTATCTTGCCAATGATGATGATACAGAGATTCAGATAAAGGATGCGAACTTCAAGAAGTATATTCTAAACACTTTTGACGGAAATGGAGACGGGAAGTTGTCTCAGACAGAGGCATCATTTATCGGCCGAATCGAAGTTAACACGGAAGACATAACTTCCATAGACGAAATACAGTTTTTTCCTAACTTAAAGACTCTTTCATGCCAGGGCTCATCGTGGTCTAGTAGTACTGGTGGTAGTGGAAAGCTGAAAAGCCTGGATGTTTCGAAGAACACTGAACTTCAGAGTTTGGACTGTTACAACAACCAACTGACGAATCTTGATGTCTCAAAGAATGTTTCACTCCAGAGTTTAAGATGTGGCGGCAACCAACTGACGAATCTTGATGTTTCGAAGAACATTGAGCTTCGGGGCTTAAACTGCAGTGACAACCGATTTACGAATCTTGATGTGACAAAGAATTCGGCATTAACACAATTGCGGTGTGACAACAACCAGCTGACGAATCTTGATTTGTCGAAGAATACTGCATTAACATATTTGTCATGCCACGATAACCAGCTTACGTCTCTTGATGTTTCGAAAAATACGGCATTAACATATTTGTCTTGTAACGGCAACCAGTTGAAGAGCCTGGATGTTTCGAAGGATGTATCACTCCAGAGTTTGAATTGTTGCCGCAACCAGCTTGCGTCTCTTGACGTTTCGAATAATACGGCATTAACTGATTTGTCATGCTTCGACAACCAGCTGAAGAACCTTGATATTTCGAATAATACGAAGTTGGAATATTTGTCTTGCTCTAATTCAGAATTGAAGAGAATCAAAGTGTGGGAGGGCTTCAGTCCTCAAAGTTTGCGAAGTTGTAGCATCGGAAATGCCACCTTTTACAATGAAAACGATGATGATACTGAGATTCAGATAAACGACGCCAATTTTAAGATGTGCATTTTGGATGTCTTTGACGGGAATGGTGATGGAAAATTGTCTCAGACGGAAGCATCTTTCATCGTAGAGATCAGTGTTAATACGGATGACATAACATCCATAGACGAAATACAGTTTTTTCCTAACTTAAAGACTCTTTCGTGCCAGGGCTCATCTTGGTCTAGCGATACTGGTGGTAGTGGAAAGCTGAAAAGCCTGGATGTTTCGAAGAACACTGAGCTTCAGAGTCTAAGTTGTGCTTACAACCAACTTGCGTCTCTTGATTTGTCGAATAATACGGCATTAACATATTTGTCATGCAACGGAAATCAGTTGAAGAGCCTGGATGTTTCGAAGAACACTGAGCTTCGGGTCTTAAACTGCAGTGACAACCGATTTACGAATCTTGATGTGACAAAGAATACGGCATTAACACAATTGCAGTGTTACAACAACCAGCTGACGAATCTGGATGTCTCTAAAAACTCATACTTAGGTTATTTTTTGTGTTCTAATAACCAACTGACGAGTCTTAATGTGGCACAAAACACTAGGCTTTACACTTTTGATTGTTCCGGCAACCAGCTGACGAATCTTGACGTTTCGAATAATACGGCATTAACATATTTGTCATGCAGCGGCAACCAGCTGACGAATCTTGACGTTTCGAATAATACGGCATTAACATATTTGTCATGCAGCGGCAACCAGCTGACGAATCTGAATGTCTCGAAGAACACAGAGCTTCGGCGTTTAAACTGCGGCAATAACCAGTTGTCGAGTCTAGATGTGACAAAGAATAATGCATTAACAGAATTGTTGTGTTACATCAACCAGTTGACGAATTTGGATGTTTCGAAGAACATTTCTTTACAACGTCTGACTTGCTATAATACTCAATTGAAAATGTTGGATGTGAGTGAAAATGTTGCCTTAACCTATCTATATTGTCTTTCCAATCAATTGCTTACTGAAATATGGCTCAAAACCGGTCAGACCATTGCTGAATTTTACTACGACACATCTATCACTACCATTAAATACAAAGAATGATATGATTTGTCCTGCTTGCTGACATTTTTCCGGTTACGAAAAAGATCTTTTATTCGGATTGTATTTTTGCGGAAAAGGGTATGGCGCAGTGGGCGGTGCAGATGTTTAGACAATAAGCGCACTTTCATAGCGACGAGGTTTTAAAAATTAATAACGACTGCTTTCCAAACGGGAAGCAGCCGTTTTTTCATGCCGGTGATAGTTTTTCCGTGATATCCTGCTCTTAATAGCAAAATACAAAACAACAGGTATCATGAAAAAATACAGTTTACTCATCTTGATGCTGTTCTGGATCATTCCGGCATTCTCCCAGACCATCCAACTACGGGAAGAAAAGGATGGTTACCTTACGCTGATGACAAGCTACATGCAGGCAAGGGTAAAGCCCCTTGAATACGTGGGCGTTTCGTTAACATCCGCGACAAATCTGTCCAACAATGAGAAGATCATTCTTCTGGGCTTCTATTATGATGTCGATAAGACCTACACGCAGAAGGGAAGCAGGGCCATCATAAAAACGTTTACGGGTGACATCATCACGCTTATCCAGGAAACGAAGGATATGGAGGTTGTCCAAAGTAGAAAACGAATCGATGACAGAATGGACAGCTACCGATTCTTTGTCAACTACTTCGTTTCTGAAAAGGAATTGAATAAGATCATCAATGAGGGCATCCAGGTTATTCGTATTGAAGCGTTAACAGGGCTTAAGGACTATGTCTTCAAGGAAGATGCCCTGGGCGGATTCGTCCAATCGGAATATGCCCTCATCATGCAAAAACAGGATTTTGGACTTGACTTTTAATACCATACCATCATGAAAAAGTATTTTATCATCATTAGTCTACTCTTTGCTTCCTGTGGCGTTTTTGCCCAGCAGATCGAGTTCAGAAGAATTCTGTTCCCCGAAGGCCTGTCTGTAATGACTTCGAAACAAAGTGTTATTTCAATGGGAAAACCGGTCGTATGGTATGCCCTTCAGTATATCAAGAGCTCGGATGGCTCTCAGGAGCAATACTATCTTCATTTTTACTATCTCTCGGAAAGCAAAAGATACGTGGTACCGGATGGAGGAAAGTTATTGATCAGAACGACGGAAGGTAAGGTACTATCTTATAGTGATGTAGGCATCAGCAATCTTCGGGAATACAGTTCCGATTGGGATACCAGTAAAGAAATGGCAAGAACCAGATGGTTTGAGGGAAAGGTCAACCTTATCATGACGGCCAAAGGAAATATGGTCCATTCTGCTTTTGCAATCTCCGAAGAAGACCTGAAAACATTAGCGAAGGAGGGGATTATAAAGCTGAGGTTGGAAACGGATGTCGACCCCCTTGAACTCGCCCAGGACAGCAAAAAGGCCAAGGAGACGGCCGGCGTGCTGGAAAAGCAGTATCAAAGCATTCAGAATCAGATCGATCCATATAAAAACATTTAACGCTATGAAAACGATAAAATACATCCTGATAGTGAGCCTGCTCTCATTCGTATCCCTCAATGCGGGGGCGCAAAAAATAAGCGTAAAGGAAGATGATGGCGTCCATTTGAGGATTGGCACCGAGCCGGTGGATATTACGATCCAAAGCACATCCAAGGCTGCCGATAATTACATGGCCCCGGCATTATATCTTACGGTTGATAAGAAAACTAAAAAGGAACAGTATACTGTAACCTTTGTCTTGGATCCTCACTACATCTTCACTTTCGATAAAAATAGTCACTTGTATATTCAGACGAACGAGGGAAACACGATAACATTGACCAACCGTGAGAGAATAGAAGATGTTCTATATACATATGATTTTTTTAGTGGTAGTTATGTACAACCCCATTATAAAATTTCAGCCAAGGATTTGACCCTGATCATGAAGGAGGGGATCAAGGCCATGCGATTTGAGTCCACGGCGGGAATTATCGATTTCATTTCTACAAAGAATACAGTAGCACTGGTAATCAAAGAGGAATATGAACTTATAAGAAGTGTCATTGACTTTGATTCTAATTTCTAAAAATAGCACGTCATGAAAAAAATAGCGCTTATTATAATGATTGCCTTGGTTTCCGTTTTGAGCGCAGTCGCTCAGGAAGCGGTTTGCTTTAGGAAGCTTCTGGACAATGGAATACTGATTGTCAACGAAGACACAAAAATCTCTTCTTCCGAACAAAGCAAGCTTGAGTTGGCCATTCAGTATAAGAAAGAAGGTAATGTGCCGGAGTATAGAATGCTCCTTAATATTGGGCCTGGAGAGGATTTAACAATCCCGCAGGGCGCAAAATTGAAGGTCAAAACCGCGTCAGGCAAGGTCCTCGATTTCGTAAATACCATAGATGCCCATTATCCGTATGAAGGGCAGTTGCTCTACTGGGTAAAGAGATCCATCTATCAGAGAAAATTTGGTAACACGAAAGGGAACACTGTATGGAAGTCATTGAGTGAATCGCACTATTATCTATACTCCCGAATGTATGATTTCATTGACCCTAATGATAAAAGAGGTCATACTCCGGAGGACTATTGCGGCGTTGTTGAAGCATGTGATAAATCTATCACCGGATGGGGGATACAGACAAAGATTCGTGGATCCTATAAGCTAAACGATGAGATCTTGAAGTGTCTCACGGAAGAAGGAATAATCGCTATCCGGTTACAGACCTCTAAAGACAACTATGATTGGACATTCAATGGGATGGAAGCCAAGAGAATAGCTGCGATTATCTCAAGCCAGCTTACGACCATCGAAAGAAACATTGATCCTTTTAAGTCATTCGGGAAGAATATCCCCAAGAAAGAAACAACTGTGGCCGTAACTCCTGCAGCCAAGAAAGACCTCGAACCGGAGCCCACGGTCAGCGTAATCGATCTTTCCGGGGAGTGGGAAAGCGATGAGATCGAGTCTGCTGACGGCCGGACAAAAATGAAGTACCATTATGCATTCCAGTCCGAGATGCAGGAGGGACAAAGAACTGCCGGCCTTGATTCCGGAAACGTCAATGTGACAATGCTGGTTCGTTCGACGTATGACATCAAGGACGCGGCTGTCGCCGAAAAATGCCAGTATCGATATTCCGGAAGATACCAGTATCAGGACGGCTGCCTTGCGGTTGTCTGGGATACGGAGTCGGTTACTGCGGACATGTTGGAGTTCAATCCTTTCCGAAGCAAGCTTTCCGAGAAGCAGAAGAAAGAATTTGTCGAATCCATGAAGCAGCAACTTCCGGAGAAAAAGGCCAACGCTATGACCAATGCGCTCAAGGCCAGCAATGAAAAATATGGGGAAAATAGCCCGAGCCGCCTCAAGATCATTAATGAAAATACATTTGTCATCAGTATCGAGGACGCAACTGGAAATGCAACGGAGTATAAGATGCATCGCTAGGCTAAGGCGTGATAGATTTCTGTTCAGTAATGGTTCTTATAGTTAGAACCATTTAAAAACCATCTGCATCATGAAACGATTTCTGCTTATTCTTACATTTGTTTTCGTGTGTGGCGTCAACGTATATGCCCAGAAGACAAATGCTTGTGTTACACTCAAAAATGGAACTGCTTTATCGGGCGTTGTTCTTGAGATTGATCCTGCCTCGTACGTCAGAATGATTGTTGCGGGAGTTGTAACAACCATCAAAATGCAGGATGTCCAGTCAATCGAAGAAACAGATGCGTCCATTCCTGTACGAAAAGCGCCTGAGCCAAGCGACGAAGAGAATCTGCCTGAAACCTATATGCTACAGGTTGGCCCTTATGAAATAGAAATGGCACTGGTCCGTGGGGCTACCTTTACCATGGGTTTTGACGGACATGGAAGCCTGGCCATGAATAGCGAACCGGTTCACGATGTTACATTGAGTAGTTTTTATGTCAATGTAAAACCGTTGGAGAAGGCTATTGTAGACTATTTGAACGGAAAAGAGACAAATGCGCGAACGCCTTATCGGCCGTTGTTTTCTGAGGATGTCTTTGCTGTCACGAGCAAATTGGCTTGTAAGTGCGGACTGCCGATCGATGTCATTACCGAAGCCCAGTGGGAATATGTCGCGACCAGTGAAAATAAAATCAAATTCATGACGAGAGAGAGGAATTGCTGCCGCGATTATTTTGATGAGTATAGATATACGAGTTCACCCCAGTTGGATCCGGTTGGGCCGCGGAAAGGGGCCGACCATGTCATCAGATCTTTTGCCGGAAAAGGGAATGATATCTATCATCGATATTCAACAGGCATAGATAACAGCCCCTCCATTGTATTCACTCTGCCTGCCGTGCGTTTCACTTTTCATGCATCGGCTCTTTTAAAAGAAGGAGAGTGATTCCCAAAATACAAGAATATAAGCAAATAATGGTCAGACCCACATTTTAACGAAATGATTATGAAAAACAGTGCATTCTTTTCCATTCTTCTTTCGGTACTTCTATGCTGTTCAATTTGGGAAACCTATGCTCAGCCATACATCTATGAGGGAGGCGACCCGCAGTGGGGCGAGATTAGGATGAATGATGGCAGTACGCTCAGTTTTGCTTTCGATTATGGAGGAACGGACTTCGATGGCTTTTCGTTGGAAGAATACTGTTCCTATGAGGAAGATTTCGTAAAAGAATTGAAAGGCGCCGAGAAACGCTTTATTTCTGAATTCAGGGAACAGTGGATCAATAGTTCCCGATTACCTGAAAAAAATATATCCATTAAGGTTGGCCCAAATGCAGACTATATCATTCAAATTCATCCTCACGCATTTGAGAAGAATGGCGACTTTTATGGCGATATCATCGTCATGAGGGCTGATGGAGCCATATTGTTTACGCTTATGCAAACATATGTAAAAGGTGGCGTTTTGGGCAGCTTTTCCAACCTGATTGGCGATGGCTTTGAGAGTCTCTCACAGATTATTGTAAGGGCTTTCGAAAAAGGTGTCAGAAAAATGAAAATCTAGAGCCAACTTATATGGATTTTTCCGACAAATTCGAGAAATCGAAAGCATTACATCGACGATTTTTTTCTGCAAGTTAGTTGTGCTTACTTCGTGGCGGTAAACCATACGATGACTGCCATGAATACAACAACTGAAGAACCTGTGACGCCAGTCACCATCAACCCCTTCGTAGACTGGGGCTTCAAGTATGTCTTCGGCCGGGAGGAGACCAAAGATCTCCTCATCGGCTTTCTCAACCTTCTGCTCAAGCCGGAAGTGCCCTTTACAGACATTACTTATCTCAACCCGGAAGTGATTCCGGAAAGGAAAGACATGAAGCGCTGCGTTTTCGATGTCCTCTGTCGCGATGCGGAAGGAGAGCGCTATCTGATTGAAATGCAGAAGGCCTGGCGCCAGGACATGAGCAGCAGGCTCGTGTACTATTTGTGCCGGCTTATTGACCGGATGGGCAGGCATTCCGAGAAATGGGAATACGGGATGATCAAGCGCGTCTATGGAATATGCCTGATGGACTTTACCTATGAAGAACATCCTCAATTGCGGCATGACATCATGCTCCGAAACCAGGACGGGAGCACATACTCAGATTTGCTGAACATCATTACGCTCCAAATCCCCTGCATCCAGACGAAATCGTTGGCTGATTGCAAGGAATCTTATGAGATTTTGCTAAATTTGCTCAACTTAACGAGCAAGAAGATGAAGACGAAGGAAGAACTGCTGAAAGAAATCGATGCACTGGAACATGTCTGCGAAGACACAAAAGAAATGTTCCGCCGCATGGTCATGACGATGAACCACGGACTGACGCCGATTCAATTATCGGAATACATGGCAGAAGTGGATGAATACGAAGCAACCTTTGGTCTGGAAGCTTCCGCCCGATTGAGAGGTCTGAGAGAAGGGCGGAAAGAAAGAAGTCATGAAATCGCCCGTGCTATGAAAGAAAAGGGCATCGATCCTCAGGTTATCGCCGATTGCACCGGGCTATCTGAGTCAGAAATCATCGCCCTATAAAGGGCCGGTCATATAATGAAATCTGCCCGAAGGAGGACATCTCCTTCGGGCAGTCTTTTTTATCGGATGGTTCATTTAGAATGATTACTCTTCCTGGTCATTGATAAATGTTCCAGTCGAATAAGCGCCGTATGGGGTGGAGCCGGACCAATAAGCACTGATCGTGATTGCATTTCCGTTAATCAGAAAAGGTTCGCTGCCGTCTGCGGCCCTGCCGCCGAACGAAGATTCAAAATGACAGTCTGCGTCGGTGGAAACATCTTTGTATTTGCCGGTCTTTTCATCGAGGAGCAGGGCTTTGAAGACAATGACTTCACCCGGTTTGAGGATCCAGCCGGAGCGAGGATAGATGATGAACTGTTCGGCATCACCGTCGGGGAAGAAAGCTTCAGTAGTGTATTCGTCAGTTCCCATGTGTACAGTAGTCTGGGAATTCGGCTGCGGAGATCCGGAATAGAAACTACGATCTGGATTGAGATCAGTGCAGGAAGCGAAGAAGACGACCATCAAAGTGGCGAGGAGGATGTGGAAAATAGTTTTCATGATGTTTGTTCTTTTATAGTTATTAATTGTTCTTTGTTGTTGTTTCCGTTTTTCTGAGCGGTTTCACATACAAAGAGCCAGATCCTCCTCAGAATCTAACATCCAATCGAACATTTTTTATATTTTCCCGACAAATTCGAGAAATCGATGAATTACATCTGCCATTTTCCGTCAACTTGTGACACCGCCGACTTTGTCGGGGAGCTGCCTGCGCAATTCAACGTGGAACGACCCCCTGTACTCAAGGGTTCGTTCCACGCAACATCCTCCTGAATGAATTGTGTGCAGGATGTGCTTGTCACGGTTTGACGAAATGAAGAAGGACGCCGTGTGATGACGGCACAACGGCATTAAGAAAAAAAACTTAACTTTGCCAAACCTGGCTTAAGCGAAGAATACGAATATGTTTGATAAAGTACAGGCCATCCTGGCCAAGCAGCTCCGGAAAGATCCGGCCATCATCACCCGTGAATCGAAGATCAAGCGCGACCTGGGCGCCGATTCGATCGACATCCTGCAACTGCTGATGAAAGTGGAAGACCAATACGGCATAGTCATCCCCGACAAGGCCCTGGCCACCTTTGAGACGGTCGGCGATGTCGTGGACTACCTCGAAAAACAGGAAGCTAGTAAATAAACTTGTACTCGGTAGAAATCCCGTTGAACTCCTCGAGCACCATCCGGATCGGGAGGTCGTTCTTGTATTCCATGATGATCTTGGAATAGCCGCGGGGCGCCGGTTTGCGGGCTGT
>Ga0265300_10000408_pt1 | contig 44111 bp, 31 predicted proteins | sample AusTroGonzalo_MG_FD_193482 | JGI IMG/M metagenome (GOLD analysis project Ga0265300, IMG submission 193482) | Bovine rumen microbial communities from tropical cattle in Woodstock, Queensland, Australia - Gonzalo_03 | ecosystem: Host-associated > Mammals > Digestive system > Stomach > Rumen ... | reverse complement strand
GCGGTTATCGAGTGAGGGTCATACCCGTTCCCATCCCGAACACGGAAGTCAAGCCTCAGATCGCCGATGGTACCTGGTCCTCGGATCCGGGAGAGTAGGTCGCCGCTGGATTCACGGGCCCCTTGAGCGAAACGCTCGAGGGGCCCTTTCTTTTTTATGCCGTCACCCCGGCCAGTTGCATTGTCACCCCGCACCCCGTTGCGGGGCCGCCTTGCACGGCACCAGTTGCGCAGTCATGCCGGACCCGATCCGGCATCGCCTTGCGCGGTCCCCTCCCGCGCCGCTCATCCCTCAAAAAACGCCCTATTTTTACCGAAAATTCCTTAAAATTCCCACCAGACGATTTTACAATTAATTTGTTACGAAATTTTGGCCCAAAATTCTTTCGTCGGGGCGCTTGACCCTTTGTTTTGCTGATTTGGCGGGATATAACGTCTCTAAAAATTTTTTTAAAGAAAAAACATTTTTTTTTAATATTTTTGTTTTTTTTTACAATAAAAAGGTTACATTTGTAAACATGGGTGTGGAATAATCTAAAGGTGAGAGACGTATGAGACACCTATATTTGGCATTTTGTGTTTTCGGAGCCCTTGCATCTTCTGCAATGGCTAATTTGACTGTTCATTTGCAGTCTCCGTTTGGTCCATCTGAGACCTCTGGTACAATTCCACATCTTGTAAGCAATTCCGGATCACCGGATGTTTCTGCGACTTCTTCGACGATTATGAAGGACGAAGGAGAAAACTGGTATTCGTTTACATGGAAAAAATCGCTTACGGATTTTAAGGTTTCCGATACTTTCACTTTCATGGGCTGCCCGGAAAATGCAGCTAGCAATGCTGCCTGTGTCGCATGGGCCGATGGCGCTTCTTTTAACGTTCGTGATTTCTTTGACGGTAGTTCCGAAGTTTGGCTTTATACGGATGCTGTCGCGGGAACATACAACAAATCTTTTGCTGGACCAGGTTCAAAGATTGTTTGGTTCAAGAGTCCTTGGGGAAACAAGGCTCTCCCGCAAATGATTTATGAACAAGATACGATTCTGATGCATCCTTCCGATGATGCAGGCAAATGTGGATGGTTCTATGGTGCTCTTTCTAAGGAACTTTTAGATGGGGATGTCATAAGTGTTGTGAAGTTCTCTCGCTTTATGGCGCCATGGCTTACGGTTCCCGAAGACAAAAAGCAGATTATTGATTTGAGTAGCTCCTTGTCGAAAAAGGATACCATTTATGTTGATGGTACTGAGGCGACACCTGCTATTACTTTAAAAATTGGAACTGTCGGTACATGCTTCAATAAAGATCGCGTGTTGCATGTCTACAATCCGTGGCGTAACAATAGTGTTTATAAAGATAGCACTGTTTATGTTACTATTGACGGTGTTTGGCCGGATTCAACGACGGGTCTTTCTCTTGATGCAAATTACAAGTACTGGCTTTCTGTAACTTTCCCGAACGATGTGGTTTCTACGGCGGATTGGAAGTCTGCCGATGCAAAGGTGCAGATAACCCGTAGCTTTAAAGAAAGTCCTCGGATTCAATATTTTAACAATGAAAAAAATCGTCCGCTTGCAAGCGATTTGTTCCCGCCGGGAGTTTATGAGACTTGGTTCTTTGCAAGTTCTAAAATGAATGATGTGGATCTTTCTTACGCTCCGCTTGAACGTAAGGTTGTGCGTTTCCTCAGCCCGTGGAAGAATACGCCGACTTCGTTTGTTGTAGATGCCAATAACGATGTCGTGAGAATGTCTACGTTCTCGAAGGATACTTGCGGATGGTTCGAAGGAACTTATTACAAGCATGCTTTTGATTGGAAGGTTTATTTCAAGCAGAGCTTTGGGCTTGAAAAATATGACTTGAGCGGTGTTGTTAGAGAAAATGATGCCATCGGATACCTCATTGATCTTGATTCTGTGATGATGGCTCACGATACGGCTTATGTGTACCCGTCTGACAAGAAAAAGAGTTATAGCCGTCCTGATATTTCGGCAACATACCCGGTTGGTCGCCTTGGAACATGCCCGAGCATGAAGATTTCCGCAATGCTTATTGACTGGGCTGGCGAAAGCTATCATGATAGTATTGATGTCGATTTCGGAAATACTTTTGGAGGGAATGATTACACAAAGCATGGAAACTATAAGTCTTGCGACTTTGCTAGTCGTGATACGTCTTTAGGTTTGCCTGTAACGGGTATGGTGCAATCGACTCTTGTCAATGGACGTCCTGCCCGTGTAGATTCGACGAAGTTCCCGTGGGACAAGTGCGCTGCCGGTCAAGAAATCGATAAGTGGTTTGTGCCGGAAGTCGTTGCGACTGTCGGTGGCAAGGAATACACGAACTCCGTGTGCAAGGATATTGAACTCCAACTTGATGATGAAGGCTTCTGGTATGCCGACTACACGAACGAATCGGGTGACTGCAATGACTCGGTAAGTCCTGGTTTCTTCCCGTTGGACGACTTTGAATATCTGGATTCGGCAAAGACCGTCAAGAATCCGAAGTTTGACTGGGATGTTCCGGGTTGGGTTCATTGGGCTGGCGAAGCAAGTGGTAAGACGGATACTTGCAGGCATAACTATAGCTATGCCATGTCCGTTTCCGCAAGCTTCAAGTACGTGAAGGGCCAGTACTTTGAATTCCGTGGCGACGATGACGTCTGGGTGTTTATCAACAACAGGCTCGTCGTGGACATTGGCGGTGTCCATGAAAAGGTGGAAGGTGCTGTAGACCTTGATACGCTTAACTTGAAGGAAGGTCGCGAATATCCGTTCCATATCTTCTATGCCGAACGCAATGCGACGGGTTCCAACTTCAAGATGCGTACGTCTATCAACTTGCAGAAGCAGAATACGTACCTTGCTACTGTCGGTGAAACGCAAAAGAACCATATCTCGGGTATCCTCAAGCTCAAGATGGATGCCGAAGCCATTAGCTGTAACCCGAAGGAACAGAAGCAGGTGGATACGACCGATGCTCCGTCCGTGTTCTATCTTGATGGTGGAAACTTCTCTGAAGCGGCTGAATTGAAGGTGGGCCTCAACTATGGCGGCGTCATGATCAACGATGATGAATCGAGCTTCGAGATCAATCTCGATGAAATTGTCCGTCTGCGTTCGCTGAGCCCTGGCACGTACTACCTCTATTACTTCTTGAAAGAAGATATGAGCTTGAACGATGTCTATGAATTTGTCGTTCCTGAATATCCGACTCCGGAAATCGCGTTTGTGGACGTGTTCAGGGATAATTCCGACGGCAAGTTGGTGACGTTCGATCCGACGAACAAGAATCTCCGTGGTGAAGATATTGTCACGGGTGTTAACGATACGTTGATGACCCACGTGCGCTATCCGGGCGACATGAAATACTTGGAAATCGTGGTGACCTACATTGGCGAAGTTTGTGGAGATTGCCATGTGTTGCTGGATTTGAAGCCGAGTGATGGACGTTTGACGTTCTATAGCGAAATGGACTCCTTGATCAACACGATTGAAACGGACGAAACAGGCCGTGCCCGCTTCTATGTGATGGGCGAAGGCGCTATTACCGGAGCTTCGTTCGGTGTGGTCGGTATTAGTGGTGTCAAGAACCAGCTGAAGTGGGATAACATCAACTTTAAGGATCCTGAAGTCCCGCTGGCCAAGACGGGTAGTATTTACGACCGCAATGGTGATGGCGTGCCGGATAGCATTTACATCCCGTTCGAATTCGACGCTCTCAAGGAACATGACCTGGATGCGATTGCATGGAACTTTGGCAGCAAGGATTGGCATGAATTCAATTCCTTGGAAGAAATTTCCAAGCTCATTGTGAACGATTCGACGGTGGTCATTACGGCCGATAGCTTGATTGATTCTGTGTTGACGGGCTATTCGCAGGGTATTGTGGACGGTAATTTCCGTTACCATTACATCTATGTGGATGAGGTGACCATCAAGACTCTTGAATCGGAAACGTTGTTTAGCAAGATTCAAGAAAAGATCGGTGCAATTATCGTTGACAAGCCGATGCTCAAGATTACTTCGGAAAATGCGGTGAAGGTGACGATCAAGCTTTCTGAAACTTGCGATGCGACCAACCTTGTGGGAACGTTGTTCGTGGAGTTGAAGGACAAGAACGACGATCTGGTGGATCCGTCGAAGTATAAGGTGCTTTCGTTCACTCCGTCTGTTGAAAGCGATTACTATGACTTGATGTTCCAGAAGTCGCCGGACCTCGTGACTCCGGAAGTCGGTTTCAAGATCCGTTTGCTGCCGGGTGTCTTGCCGGACATGAGCGGCAATACGCCGCACAAGAACAACCCGTGGCGCAGAATCGAAGGTGAACAGCCGTTGCAGACGGAACGTCCGAAGGTCGTGACGGTGAACCCGAACATGTTTACCAGCGAAAATCCGTGGCCGGGTGACACGAACGATGTGGTGCCGGTCCGTGTGGACGATGGCCTCACGATCAAGGAAGTCATTGATCAGGAAGGCTTGCCGGGCGTGTTGGTCAAGTTCCAGCTGAACGACTATGCTACGACTCGATTGCTGGAAGACGGCAATTTGAAACCTGGTACTCTTGAATATGAAGAAGCTTTGAGCAAGGTCCGAGTCAACTGGGATATCGAATTCTTCTCGAGCCTTGGTCAGTACGTGAACTGGGTGAAGGGCGAATTCGCTTGCAACGACAAGTCCATCTTCGGTTCGGACTGTATCCAGAATGCGGGTAACATGTTCTTCATGTGGGATGCCATGAGCGATAAGGGCCGTATTGTCGGAACAGGTGTTTACATCGCCAAGTTCAAGTTCAAGATTTTCTCGGATAAGGAAATCATGGGCAAGGGCGAAGAGACATTTACGTTCGGTATCCGTCGTAATGAAAACTACGAAACAAGGACCAAGAAAATCAAATAGGTTCCTTTTGGACTAAAGACTTTTTAGGCCTGCCCGTAAAACGGCGGGCCTTTTTTGCAGGCGTTTTATGCCGTAAAAAAGGCGTTTTTTTCATTATGACATTTTTTATTTAAGGAATTGAATATATCTTTAAATCAAAGTGTGGGACAAAAAAGAGGTGTGTTGAATGAAACACAGTTGTTTGGGTATTGTCTTTTCTTTGTTGCTATCTGTCTCGGCGTGGGCAGACTTAACAATCCACTTACAGTCACCGTTCCGTAGTGACGCTACGGCTTCAAGCTATACTCCGCACATCGTGGGCGGTGTTACGGAGTACAATCCGGGTTTTGGCGCTATGTCCAAGACGATGATGACGAGCGAAGGCAATGACTGGTATGTGTATACCTGGTCTGGAAAGACCATTGCCGATTTCCAGGATTGGCAGGATTTTGAATTCAAGGCTTGCCCCAATACCGACGACAACAACTACAATACCAATAATTGCGTTTCGTGGACTCAGGGCGGCAAGAGCCGAATCACGTCGTTTTTCGGTACCGAAACGGAAATCTGGCTTTATACGGATGTGACGGACAAGTCCTATACTAAGTCCTTCATGGCACCGGGTTCAAAGATTGTGTGGTTCAAGAGCCCTTGGGGAAACAAGGCCTTGCCGCAGATGATATTCGGCTCGGATTCCGTTTTGATGCGTTTTGAAGAGGGCAACAAGGATAAGTGCGGTTGGTTCTATGGGGCGCTTACGCCGACTATGGTGGAGTCGAATCCGCTTTTGACGGGAACTTTTATACGCTATAAGGCTCCGTGGTACGTTGTTCCGGCCGATAGGGATTCTGTTGTTGATTTTGCTACCATTATCCGGTTGCAGGATACGTTGTTTGTCGATGGAACTGCGGAACACCCTGTGGTTTCTACGGAAATGGGAACGAAGGGCGAATGCTTTGATCCGACCCGCAGACTTCATATTTACCACCCATGGCGTACGAACACGACTTATCGCGATAGCACGTTCTATCTCAAGATTGATAACAACATCTTGAATACGCCCACGGGACTGAGTGACGAAGGCGAATACAAGTTCTGGCGCCACATTGATTTTGCCGATTCCGTGGTGGGTTCTTCGCAGTGGAATTCTATGATGGCGACGGTGCAGATTTTGCGCGGCAGCAATGAATGGCCGCAGCATCCGTATTTCTCGGAAATGTCTCGCCCGCATGCGAGTGACTTTTTCCCGACTGGCATTTACGAGGCCTGGTTCTATACCTCTATTTCGTTAGAGACGTTTGACTTGGTATTCTACCCGCCGGAACCGAAGGTGGTTCGCTTAAAGAGCCCGTGGGATAACATGTCGCCTTCGATGGTGATTGAAACGGCGAATGATACGATCAAGATGGGGCCGCTGACGGATACCTGCGGCTGGTATTCCGGAACGGTCTACAAGCATATTGACGATTGGAAGGTTTACTTTAAGCAGACCTTTGGCATGGAACGCTATGGTGGCAAGGGAACGGTTTCCGAAAACGATGTCGTGGATTCCCTCATTGCCCTTGATTCTTTGATGGCGTTGTACGATACGGTTTGGATTTATCCGAACCCGAAGAGAAGTTACATGCCGAGCGATACCACGCATTATCCGGGCATTCTCGGTATTTGTCCGTCGCTCAAGATTTCGGCGCTTGTCGTGGACTGGGCTGGCGAAAGCTACAATGACAGTATCGACGTGGACTTCGGTAACATTTGGGGCGGTAACCCCTATACGACGGTTTTGATTGGAACGGACGAATACGTGGGCTGCAAGGCTGAAAATTCCCCGACGTACAACGGTGTGGCGTACGGCATGGTGCAGGACACGCTTGTGAACGGATTGCCTGCGCGTGTGGATTCTTCGATTTATCCGTGGGCGGAATGCTCGGCGGCACATGAAATCGAAAAATGGTTCGTGCCGCAGGTGGTGGCGAAGGACGCTTTCGGTAATGAATACAAGAACGGTGTTTGCCGCGACATCAGCCTGACTTTGGACGAAGAAGGTTTTTGGCTGGCCGACTTTACGAACGAAATCGGCGACTGCAACGATACGATCAATCCTGGGTTCTATCCGATTGACGACTTGAAGTATCTGGATTCGGCAAAGACGGTTTTGAATCCGAAGTTTGACTGGGATATTCAAGGTTGCCATCACAATTACAGTTTTGCGATGAAGGTTTCGGCCCAGTTCAAGTACGTGAGGGGCCAATATTTTGAATTCCGTGGTGACGATGACGTGTGGGTGTTTATCAATAACCGCCTAGTCGTCGATATCGGTGGATGCCACAACCCTGTGGAAGGTGCCGTGAATTTGGATACGATTGGGCAGAACGATCCGTCGTTAAAGCTTGTCGAAGGTCGTGAATATCCGTTCCACATCTTCTTCTCGGAACGCAATGCGACGGGTTCGAACTTCAAGATGCGTACGTCGATTAATTTGCAGACGCAACGCACGTACTACCCGGTCGAAGAAAAGACTTACGATGGAACGATCAAGTATTCCATTTTGCAGTTGTTGATGGACGAATCCATTAGCTGCGACGTGTCGAGTACGGCAAAGATCGATACGGCTCTGGCACAATCGATGTTCGTGCTGTTTGGCGATGACGATAGAATCCCTTCGACGGGCTTGGAACTTTTGCCGGGCACGATTGCGGGTATTGAAATCTCGGAGAACATGGCGGGCTTTGTCATTGATACGGTGGCGATTGTGAAGAACCGCTCCTTGGCTCCGGGCTCTTACATGTTGCAGTTCTCCTTGGCTAGCGATCCGTCGCAGTCTAGCGAAGTTTACTTCTCCGTGCCGGCGTACCCGCTTCCGGACATTGCGTTTATCGATGTGTTTAGCGGTTCGGATTCGATCAAGGCGTTTGATCCGACGGGCATTAGCTTGCGCGGCCTGCCGCTGGACGGTAGCGTGAACGATACGCTTTTGACGCATGTGGCTTACCCAGATACGATTCCGCTCAAGGTCGGCGTGTTCTATGTGGCGAACCTCTGCAAGGACTGCTTTGCGGTCTTGGATTTGAAGACTTCGTTCCCGATGACGTTTCTGGACGAAAAGAAACAAAGGACGAACAGGCTCATTACGGACTCGACGGGTGTCATCAAGTTCTATGTGGTGGGTGATTCTTCCGTGACGAATGCCAGCTTTGAAGTCTCGGGCGAAAGTGTCGCGAACGTGATTTCGTGGGGCAATATCCACTTCAAGGAACCGCCTGTTCCGTTTGCGAACCGCGGTGCTGCCTTTGACCGTAATGGTGATGGCGTACTCGATAGCATTGCCGTTGAATTCAACAAACCATTTGACGAAACGATCCCGGATACGGTGGCTTGGGCATTCGGTACCGATGAATGGCATACGGTTGCCTCTGCCGAAGCGGTTTCGTTGCTGAAGGAAAATGAACAGAAACTTGCCATCAGTGCCGATAGCTTGTTGAACAAGGTATTTACGGGTGGCGCAAAGGATGTTTACCAGGGCTCGTTCCGTTACCATTACACGTACTTGGATAAACAGACCGGACAGATGACTCAGTTGAGCTTGGATGGCCTTGCCATTGAAGACCGCATCGGCGCTATTCTCGAAGAAAGGCCGATTGTGAAGCCTGTGGCAGAGAATGTGAACAAACTTACTGTGTATATTAGCGAAGCGATGCAGATTGAGGCCGTGAATGGGTTCCAGTTCTTGGAATTCAAGGACAAGGCCGGTGAACCGGTGGATCCGTCTCGTTTGTCTGTTGTAGCGGTATCGCCGGTAAAGAACAGCAATTACTACGATGTGCTATTCCAAAAGACGGAAAATACGATTTTGCCGGATGTGGGCTTTATGGTGCGCCTGATACCGGGTGTGTTGCCGGACTTGAACGGGAATTTGCCGCATGAGAATAACCCGTGGCGTCGCATTGAAGGTGAACAGCGCGTGGGTATGGAATATCCGGGCGTCGTTGCTCTGGATCCTGCAAACTGGACTCCAGACAAATGGCCTTACGGTAAAGATGACGTCGCGCCGGTCCTTGTTGACGTGTCGAAGAAGATTGACGATATCATTGCCGAAAAGGGACTTCCGGGTGAACTGATCAAGTTTGACTTGAGCGAAGTCGGAAAGTCGTTGCTTTTGAATACGAACGAACCACGAGAAGTGGCTCTCTCGAAGGTTCAGATCAAGTGGGAAGTGAATTACTTCTCGAACCTTGGCCAGTTCGTGAATACGCAGAGTGGTGTCGTGTCTTGTACCGACAAGAATATATTCGGGACGGATTGCGTTGAAAATCCGGGGAATGTGTTCTTGATGTGGAATGCACGCAGCGAAAGCGGCCGCTTTGTGGGAACGGGCGTGTTTATTGCCAAGCTCAAGTTCAAGATTTTCTCGAACGGAAATCTCGTGGGCAAGCAGGATGAAACGTTCTCCTTGGGTATCCGTCGCAAGGGAAATAAGTAAAAGTTCCTGTATACACATTCTATCCACAATTTGACTGCCGGAGCGCCGTGAACTAACTCTTTGAATAATAAAGATTTACAAACGGCGCTTGCTTTATTTGGAGTTTTTATTTACATTAGTATCATCGAATTCCTCGATAAATAGACAATCGCTGGGAAGAAAACCTCAGCAAGGAGAATAAAATGACACAGAACAATACGCGCAACTGGCGCGAAAGTCTTGAACCAGAATACAGTTGGAACCAGTCGGTCGAAACCCATAACGAGCGCAAGACCGCGGAACTTCAAGAATCCTGGTGGTACGACGAAAAGTAAAAATGACGCCCTGGCTTAAAGCTGGGGCTGATTTTTTTATCTATCAACAACTTTATTAAAAAAATATGTCGTCAATGTTACAACTTCGTTGCCAATCGTTTTGCTTTTTTTTACATTGTTCAAAAAATGCACTTTCCCGGTTATGGTAGGTTCGTCGGGAAAGGTGTATGGACTTGAAACCTACAGAGAGTTGTTTAGAATGAAATCTATGTTCAAGGTTATTGCTGCCGGTTTGTTTGCCGCATCTCTTGCTAATGCGCAGGATGCCGCTCCCGCTGCCGAAGCCCCTGCTGCTGAAGTTGCTGCCCCTGCTGATGCTCCGGCTCTTCCGGATATGCCGATGATGGCAAGAAAGGAACTCCCGGTGAGCGCCGATATTTCCAACCGTTACTACGAAAGAATCTTCTACCACTGGAAGGACAACAAGGAAAAGGGCATCATCAAGGTTTATATCCATACGGATGCTCTTGCTCAGGAACGTGAACCGGATGTCTTGAACTACGACGTTCTTTACAGAGATGCCGACAACAACGTGATTTACTGGAAGGACCATGTGGCAAAGTGCGTGAAGTGCTTTGGCAAGCCGCTTGTCGAAGGCCCTACTCCGGAATCTCCGAAGACCCTCGTGTTTGACTGGGATCCGAAGAAGATCGACGAATCGGTAACGTCCTTGGTCATGGCTGAATTGCCTTCTGACGAATATCTCGTCAAGAGCGAAAACGACATTAGAAACCTCAAGTCCCGTTGGAAGGCTCCTTCGGACAAGGAAAAGGGCGAAAGCACGTTCATGAGAGCTTACCGCATGAGCAATCTCGTGAAGTGGACGTCTCCGAGCGGTGACGAAAAGAACGCCAACCAGATGAACTTCATCTTCAAGAAGAACGGCAAGTACTACTACATCGCAGATGCATACGCTCTCTTGAACCAGGGTGTTTACAATGGTTTCGGCTTCCCGGAAAATGTTCGTGAAATCGAAGTGACCGACTTCAAGGAAGAACGCGTCAAGTCCCCGATCGAAGAAGTCCAGGAATCCATTGCAAGAGGCCCGTCTCCGGTCAAGAAGGCTGACCTCCCGAAGGAAGCTTGGAAGGGTCCGAAGATCGAAGGCCAGCTCAAGGGTCTTGTCAAGAAGTACAAGGTCAAGAAGCTCATCATTCCTATTGCTGACTGGCAGTACGAAAGAAACTTCTTTGGCGTGATGCTCTACAGATGGGTCCGCTTCGATATCGTCTATGAAGGCAAGAATAAGGATGGCAAGAAGGCATTCTTCTACAAGGCCGGCTTTATCGGTAAGCAGAGGCACAACGGAAAGGATTTCGACAAAAACTTTATCATGACTGGCGTGCCGATGTCTTGGGATCGCGAAGTTCTCGACTGGAAGTAATCTTAGTCTTTGCTGAATTTAAAAGGACGGCCTTCGGGTCGCCCTTTTTTCTATCTTTACCTTCGTGATTCAAGTACAGAACGTTTCCAAGTCTTTTGGCATGCAGGTCCTTTTGGATAACGCTAGCATGCTTGTTGCCGACCACGAACGCGTCGGCCTTGTCGGTCGCAACGGTTGCGGCAAATCGACCCTTTTCAAGATGATTCTCGGCCAGGAATGCCTCGATGGCGGTAACATCGACATTCCCAAGGGCTATACCATCGGCTATTTGCAGCAGCACATCAAGTTCACGCACCCGACGGTTCACGAAGAAGCGTGTAGCGTGCTCAAGGTGAATGAAGACGGCTGGCTCGAAGAACACAAGGTCGAGGCGATTTTGTTTGGCCTTGGCTTTGACGAAGAATCGATGCAGAAGGATCCGATGCTTTTGTCGGGTGGTTTCCAGATCCGCTTGAACTTGGCGAAGGTCTTGGCGAGCGAACCGGACATGCTCTTGCTCGATGAACCGACGAACTATTTGGACATTGTGTCTATGCGTTGGCTCAGCCGCTTTTTGCGCGCATGGAAGGGCGAAGTGCTTTTGATTACGCATGACCACCACTTTATGGACGAGGTCTGCACGCACACGGTGGGCATCCATCGTCACAAGATGCGCAAGGTCAAGGGTACGGTCGAAAAGCTCCGCGAGACGATTGCCGAAGAAGAAGAAGTGGCGATGCGCACGCAAGAAAACGAGCAGCGCAAAAAGGAACAGCTCGAAAAGGTCATTGAACGTTTCCGCTACAAGGCCGCGAAGGCTGCCATGGTGCAGTCGAAGATCAAGGCCGCAGCAAAGCTTGCGACGGGTGAGCGCCTCTCGCATGAACGCAACTTGGATTTCAGCTTCAAGAGTGCAGAATTCCCGGGCAAGCGCATGCTCCAGATTCACGGGTTGCATTTTGCGTACAAGAACGAAGACGGCTACGGCCCGGAACTCATTACCGATTTGGAAATGGAAGTTTTCAAGGGCGACCGCATTGCAATTATCGGTCCGAACGGTCGCGGTAAAACGACGCTCTTGAACTTGATTGCGAAAGAATTTGAACCGACTCAGGGAACGATCAATTACAATCCGAACCTGAAGATCAATTACTTTGGCCAGACGAACATCAACCGCCTGAATCTCGACAATACGGTCGAAGAAGAAATTGCAAGCGCGATTGCGGACGTTTCGCAGAAGAGTCGCGCCCGTAGCCTTGCGGGCCTCATGATGTTCAGCGGCGATACTGCGATGAAGAAGGTCAAGGTGCTTTCGGGTGGTGAACGCAGCCGTGTGCTTTTGGGCAAGATTTTGGCGAACGAAAGCAACATGCTTTTGTTGGACGAACCGACGAACCACCTCGACATGGAAAGTATCGAGAGTTTGATTGATGCGCTTGAAGATTACGATGGTACGGCTCTCGTCGTGACGCATGACGAAGAACTGTTGCATGCGTTCGCGAATCGCCTGATTGTGTTTGATGGCGGCAAGTGCCGCGTGTTCGAAGGCAGCTACGCCGACTTCTTGGAAAAGGTCGGTTGGGCATCCGAAAAGAAGCCGGGTGGCGCAAGTTCTGCAAACATCAAGGTTTCGAATATCGATGTCACGAACGACAAGCCGGTCAGCTCGACTCCGCGTTCCAAGGAAGACCGCAGGGCCCGTGCCGACTACATCGCCGAACGCAGCAAGGTCATCAAGCCGCTTGAAAAAGAGACTGCGCGTCTCGAAGCCGAAATTGCAAAGGCCGAAGCGATTGGCGGCGAACTTGAAGCGAAACTCGTTGCCGCTTCGGAATCGGGCGATGGCAATGCCATTACTGCGATTGCAAAGGAAATGGACGACAACAAAAAGTTGACCGAAGAGCTTTACGCCGCCTGGGAAAAGGCTAGCGCCGAACTCGAAGCCGCGAAAGATAAGTACAAGTTAGATTAGGGGGATTCCCGCCTGCGCGGGGTAAGCGTCATACCGTTGCTGCGGTAGTATTGAATGTCCGTGAGCACTTGCCCCACCCAGTAATGCTTTTGCGGGTCCTTGCGCCAGTTCTCGAACTTGTTGCGGTGTTCTGCATCGGGGTAGAATTGTGCGACAGCATCGGCGAGCGTGGGCGATGTCGCGAGGACATTTTTGAGGCGGCGGGCGCCTATGTCAATTTGTTCCAAGCCTTTGCCTGTGTCAAGCGCCAAGAGTCCAGACGTGTTGTTTTTGCCTTGATAGTTCATCTGGAATCCAGAAGTGTGGTGGATGATAGACATGAGAACGGCGGGGTCCGTGCGTTCGCGGAGGCAGGCTTCGAGAACGGGCAAGTTGCAAAGGTGTTCGCTGTCCCAGGGCTTTCCGACATAAGTGATTTTAAGCGTGTGGTCCGTGCTATCGGATACGATAACGGATTCGTAACGGATACCGAGATCTCGCTGTAGCGCTTTGATGAGGCGGATTCCCCTGTTCCTAAATTTCTTGTAACCGATCATCTTGATTTGGAGCGTGTCCTTGATGGATTCGAGAATCGGTGTGGTGGGGCGCGTGACGATGAGATTGTAGTTGTTGATGATGGTGGGGAGGATGTAGGCGAGCTCGGGTTGTGCACTGTCGAGGTCGCAATTCATATCGATGATGAGTTCGCCTTGGTCGCAGAGCTTTTGGATGGCCGACGTAGTGTACTTTTGATATTCCGCCTGCTCGTTAATGGGGTCTGGTTTTTCTTCGGCGGGGTGCGTCGCGTAGGCGATGGCGATGGAGACGATTCCGAGAATCCAGGCGAGAATGATCAACTTTAGCTTGGTACTTCTCCAGAGGATGCGAATAACGGCACGACCTTTTTGGGTCATGCTGATGCAGCATAGCCACAGTATGGTGATGATCGTCCAAAGGAGAATTAAATTCATCGCTGATCCTTATCGGATGTTGATTCGTTTGTAACTAAGGCCGGACTTGACAACGTATGCTCCAGAAGTCGGAACTGTGACGTGGGCGCCTTTTTCGCTCAATTCTCCGACGGAAATCACTTGCCCCATCATGTCCATGACGGCGTACTTTTGCAAGGTATTTGGCAAAGATTCTTCCATGACAATTTCGAATTCAAAAGCGCCAGTCATTCTGACATAGAAGTTTGGGATTTCGTCGTTGGACATTGCGCTGCTAGACGAAATTTTTTTGCTGGAACTGGATTTCCCGCTTGCAGAACTGCCAGAAGACTTGCTGTTGCTAGAACTGGGATTGTCTTTTGTCGAACTGCTTGATGTGGCCTGATATGTCGAAACAGTGAAGTAAACATCTTCGTAAGCATTGGAATCGCTCTTGAGCGAACTGCGGACGTAGTAGGTTCCTGGCGAGAGCGATTGCGCCTGCGAAATGGATTTTGTATCGATAGTGAGCGTTGTGTAGTTGTTCGAAATCGTGATGCCGCTATAGTATGCGGAATCGAGCTTTTCGAGCGTAAGGCCCGCTGTTGAGAGGTTGCTTCCAAACAAGGTGAATTGCGACGGGCCGAGTTCTGTGGGCATGTTGTCGGCGCTTACGGAAAAGTCGCAGGCGAGAGTATTTTCATGAACGTTTTGCCAAATCTCTTTCTTGATGAGTGTTGGATCCGTAGAAAGGTCCTTGACTTTTATGTTGGATGGAATTTTTAGGTCGATTGAGGTTCTCATCATGAAGTTCGATGCGGAAAGATGACGCTCGGCATAGAAAAGGTGGAACGGATAAATGGATCCTTGTACAAGACCGAGTGTATCTAAATTGACGGAGCCAAAGATTTGTGCATGTTGGCCTCCGATGTCCACAACAAGGCGGTTGTTGATGAAAACCCACACATCGTCATCGCCAAAGAATTCGAAGTACTGGCCAGGAATATATTCGAACGAGGCCTGGATCTTCATGGTAAAGCCATAGTTATGTTTTTTGTTTGTGCTAGAAGTGAGGGCGTCGAAGTACGGATTTTTTATTGTTTTTGCTTCGTCAAGGTACTCGAAATCGTCGAGCAAGAAGAGGCCGCCCTCAGCACTATATTGGTCTTTTTGACCGAGCCAGAATCCGGCGGTGTCAATCCCGAGTTCAATAGAACGGCATGTGGCGTTTGTATACGATACTCCATTCTTTTGGGCAAGGACTTCCGGCAAAAACCATTGATTCAGGTGATCTGTAATTTTACAATTCTCAGGGAAGTATGTGGCACGTACAGGGACTCCGTTTGCGCCCAAGGTCGGCTCGACCATTCCAACGGTGAGGCCGCTGCATCCGCCAGAACCGAAGTCGGCGCTTACACCATTGGCGGGATCGCCGTTTGTACCTTCTACTACGCCGTTTTTGGCATCGCCTTTGTTGCCGTGGAGCCAGTCGAACATCATCACGGGAAGCGTTTTGATGGGGCAATCGCTTAAAATGCCGGGATAATTAGTGTGCATTTCGGGAGATCCGGATTTGCGGCCGACAATCCATACGGTATCGCTTAAGGCGAGTATGGAATCCATGGCGATAGGCGTAAGCGAGGATTCGTTCTCGGTTATTCCGTTTGCTCCAACGAAGTTGTTGGCGGTTGTCTGCTTGAAGTAAATTTTGGCGCCATCGGATGGAACGTCAATACGGGCTTCGTACCAACCGCAGTATGATGTTGCACCCATATTGACGGTAAGCTTGTCGTTCTCGCTGTCGCTCAAGAACATCATTGCGTTTGTATTTGTCCATGGCGTGAGGAAGCGGATGTATTTCTTGGGAGTTACGAAAATAATTGGTTGGGTGTTAGAAATCGTTAACGTCTTGTCTTTGTTGATGACAATCCAGACTTCTTCTTTAGGGTATGCATATTCTCCATTAATGATGGAGTTTTCCTTATATTCCGGGAAGAGTTCTCCGAGGGTTGGTGTGTTGTCTGGATTTAAGGATGTTCGGCATGTGTTCATGGTGCAGTTCTGAGCAAACTTTAACGTACAAACATCTTTTTTTCCGTTTGCCAGGTCTTCGTCGGCAAATTCTATAGTGTATGTTCCGTCGTCGCTTCTTGTTGCGGCGTTGTATGTGGAACGACCTTCATTATAGCTATAGTACAGTGCGATTCTGTTTCCGTACGATACGTGCGCAATCGCGACGGTCTGCGCAAACGCACTGGCCGTGAATGCGGTCAATGCGAAAACTAACGCTTTAAAAATGGACTTTTGCATGATATTCTCCCTCCCTTACAAGAACCAATAGGTTGCGTTGAATTGTCCTTGCCATGTCTTGGGGGCGTCTTTGCTGTCACTAATGCGGGTCATGCCGAACGCCATTCGTAAATTGAAGTCGAGGATGGACTTGCCGATGCTGCGCGTAATGCCGAGGCCTGCGGCGAGGTCGAATTCAAATGCGCTTAAGTCGCCTTTTTCTTCGTACGTTTGGGTTCCGCGGGTATCCGTGATGTTCGACTTGCTTTTTGAATAAACATTGAACGAAATCATCGGCCCCGCTTCAAGGTAGAGCGCTTTGGGAATTGTGACGCGTGCGAGTAGCGGAATGTCGATGTTCAGTTGTGAGGCGCTATATTCGACTTCCAGGGCGGATTTCTTTTCGACGTTCTCGTTGTCGGATAATGTTACCATGAGGTTTGTTTTTCCGGTGCCTTGCCTAAAGCCAAGGCCGAGTTCTCCGTGCAAGCCAAAATAAGGCGACACGATAAACAGCCCGCCGAAGCCGGCCTTGAATCCGATGCCCCAAAAACTGTTTAAAAGATCGTCGTCGCCTTGGACGGTGAGTCCGTAGCCGGTTTCGTTCTTGATGTTGTTCAGGCCGAAATGCGAACTGTGGAAATCGTTGTACAAGATGCCGAGTGTTGCGCCGCCCCAGAGAAGCTTGGGTGTGCCCGACGTGGCTTCGTCGTCATTCGCAGTTGCAGTGGAAACTTTCTTGCCGTCTAGTTCGGCGTAGGCGACATCTGCTTTTTGGCGTGCTGCGTCTGCCTTGGTGGGGGCCGACGCAATTTCCTTCATTTCGTAAGTCGTTTTGACGATTTCGTGCCACTTGATGTCGACCGGAATTTGTTCGCGCTTGCCCGAGTTCTCGATTTCAATCTTGGCGCACAGCGGGACTTCGCCTACGAATGGCGTTTTGCCGGCGTCGTTGCCGTCGATGAATACGGGGACTGCCTGCGGAACGCCTTTTTTCGTAACGGATAGTTCGAGGCCGCCGATGCCGCGCTTTAACGTATCCGAGATAGTCTTGGTTTCGTCTTTCTGGAGAGCGACATTGAGTTCGATCGGGTCGTGGCAGGAATGATGGATGCGCACGGAATAGAGACCCGGCGGGACTTCGTTCGTGCCCCAGTTTGCCTTTTTCTCGTTGATGGAGGCTGTTGCGGAACCGACGTTCTTGAATTCGTCAGAGATTTGGGGCTCGATGTTTATGTAACCGACATTGGGGACTAGGTTCAGGTTAATCTTTTGTTCGTTCTGCGTGATGTCAATCAACGTGTCCAAGTCTTCGAATCGTTCTTTCGAGACGATGATTCTATGCCTTCCGGCGTCCAGCTGTACGGAGCAGGGCGTGCTTGTGCATTGGGCGTTGGCTTTGCCGTCGAATGTCGGGAGCGCATTTGCAGGATTGGTCGTAATCGCAACGATGAATTTCTGCATTCCTTGGAAGGAGAAGGAATAGTTGGTGTTGACGTATCCGATTCCCTTCAGGGCGTTGTCGCGTGCTTTTTGGAAAAAGGCTGGGGACTGTTCCTTGATGATTTTTTCGATGTCCTCGACCGATTCTCCCTTGCCGACATAGCTTGCGACGAGTTTGCTGCTTGCCGTTTCGTAGACTTCGGCGGTGATTGCCAAGGATTTTCCGAATTGCGAAATGCGGGCCTGCGCCACGTAATCGGCGGCGATGTTCTTGCCCGTTTCGGCAAGGCAACTGCCTTCGCATTCTTCGATGGTTTTGCCCGGTGGGAGCATCACGTTGATGTTTTCGCGGGTCATGATGGTCCAGTTCTGCTCGGCGGGGAGAATGTTGACTGCTTGCTCACGGAGAATGTCTGTCAAGAAAAGACGCTCCTGCGTTGTCAGCAATTCTTTTGGAGAAAGCGTTTCAAGGACGGCCATGTACTTGGCAAAAATCGAGCCGGGGAGCAGTAATAATAAAGTTACTGCGAGTGAGCGAATCTTGTTCAATGTGGGCTTCCCTTTTGAGGTACAAATATTTTAGAAAAAATGTAGAAAAATGATATTTGCGTATGGACGCACGCCTTTTTATGAAAATGAAGAAGCCCGCCTTTGGCTGCCAATAACGACAGGCTCTAGCGGGCTTAATAACAGATTTGGGGGAATGTCGGCTATTTTGTGGCTGCGGCAGGTTGTGGGGCCTGCTGGGCCTGCGACTTTCCGACCAGATTCGGTGTCTTAGAGAACATCGAGGAACTAGCGAGGATCTCGCTTGCCTTTTTTATGGTCTTGATGGTGTTAGCCGTATTGTCGAACTGCGTCTTGATCGCTTCTTGGACGTCATTGAACATTTGCGTAAAGCAGAACAAGTCGTCCTTCGATTCGTTGAATAGTTTGTATGTGTTTCGGAGGGCGACGAGGTTTGCGGTTTCGCGTTCCAGGGATTTCTTGATTTCTTCGGTCTGTTCGTCACGGAGGGATTTTTTCAATTCGATGATTTCTGGAGCGTTTTCTCTCAAGATGTATGTCGGGAGCGTTCCGTATTCCTCGTACTTTGTTTGGATGTTTCCGCTAGATTGGTTGACGGAGGAACGAAGGCCGCTGCTGCGAACTTGGGAATCGATAGAAATGGTGCAGTTGGACGTGCCGTGGTAATTGCAAATGACGCGCTTTTCGATTTGACGGAGTTCGTTATAGGGGTGGAAATCAATGTCGGTTTCGATGTACTTTAACGGGGCGTAGAGCGGTGCCGATTCGCCAGCGATGGTAATGCGGTACGACAAACACTTTTCGCCGTTAAACGGTTTGGTCTCGTATAAGTTGTTCGAACTATGGACGAGATGGTTCACTCGCATAAGAAGGTCGTTGGCGTTGTATGGCTTTTCGAGAAGGCTTGGCGTATTCTTGTACAGCTGCGTCATGAGAATGTCACGGTAGCTTTCGGAAATGGCTGTGTTAGAGGCGCTGCGGCCCCAAATGGAGGTCCCGAGGAAGAACGTGTCGATAAGCTTTGTTTCGCTGCGGCCGTTGAGGTATGCGATGGCCTTGACCATGTTGGAAAGGGCTAGCCACTTGCGGATAGGAACGTAAATGCCGTTGTTGACGCAAGTTTCTGCGACCTTGCCGATGACTTCGAGCGTGTTTTGCGAAAGCGTGACCTTGCTGATTTCCTTGAGCCATTGGGCCTGTTCTTCGGCGCTGATGGCGATGGTCGGCGGCACAGAAACGTTGTTCTCGCCGTCATGAATTTGCAAAAGCGTGCAGAGCGCTTGCGGAGAAATATTTTCGGGCATCATGATTGTGAGCGTAATCTGATCGCTCACTTCGGAACGGTTCAAGGCGCATTCCGGTTTTTGATCGCCCGAGACGATGATGGAATTCTTTTCGTGGTCGTGAATGACAATCTGGAGATTGCTTTTGCTTTGTTCGTCAATCGGCGAGAAGTTGTCAAAAATAATCAGGTTATAGTCTTTAATGTTGTCTGGAAGCTCTCGTTGCTTTTTGCCGAGCTTCAAGATTTTAAAATCCTTGAATGCACTTGAAATTCTGCGGATAAAGAGGGAACTTCCGCAACCGGGACGGCCGTACAGATAAAAAGGTTCCTGGATGAGGGTTGTGAGGAATGCGAGCTGGACGTAATATTCTCTTTCAGGAATATCCTTGGTGATGATCTGAAGAAGTTCTGCAAAACGTTGACGTAAATTCATTGTTTTTCTCCCTAAAATCTTGTACATAAAGATATAATAAAATAGGGAATATCGCTAAAATATTGTTTTTTAAACAATAGAAAAGGGCTTGCGCTTTAAATAAACTGCTCGATTGCTTTTAGGGCGTTGTCAGAGACGGTGGTTTTTTGTATAGCGGTGTGGAGTTTTGGGTGGGCGAGGAGCGATTGCGGCAAACGACAGGCGTCTTTTTGCGAAATCACGACGTGGTTCCCGGTAGAAAGTTCGGCTTGTACGGCATGTAAGAAACGCTTGTCGTGATCGCGACGGACAATCGCCTTTTCGACGTTTATTCCGAATGCACGAACGTCTTCGATAAAGCGCTTGGGGTTACCGAGTCCGCAGATTGCTGTTGCTGCAATCGGTGTGTCGGGGGCGTAGTTTGTGATGGACTCGATGGAGAAACTGACGTCTGGTGAAATGGCGCTGTGGCTGTTTTTGGAGTCGGCGCAATCAAGATGGATAATTGTGCTTTCGTCGTGGTCTTGCTTTAGGCTGCGGAACGGCCCTGCGGGCCAAAGCGTCTTCCAGGATGTTGGTGGCGTTTGCCAATCCAGGCAAATGTAGCGGGCGCCTGTAAAGCGGGTGTCTTCGAAACCGTCGTCGCAGAGAATGAAGTCGAATTTGTCCTGAATTTCTTTGGCGGTTGCAAAGCGGTTCTTGGTTGCAATGACGGTGGCATTTGGAAAATCCTGCAGTTCCCGCTGCAACATGATGTGTTCGTCCCATGCAGCGTTGTGGCAGAGGATAGCGACTTTTTTATCTTGTTCTAGATAACGTTTTGCAAGCCAAAGTGTAAACGGCGTCTTGCCGGCACCGCCAGCCAGGTAGCTCCCGACAATGACGACGAGCGTGCGCAGGGGCGGTTGCGGTCGCAAGAAAATCTTGTGGTGTAGCTTGTACCCGATTCTGTAGAATGCGGCTGCTGCAAGACGGAAAGGCTTCGTTGTGTATATCATTAGCAGTGCCTCGATGCATGTCATGCCGGACTCCGTTCCGGCATCGCCTTTTCATAAGCGAGATGGCGACCCCGGAAAGGCGAACGAGGCGAACGCTGCGTCAAAGATTTTAATCTTTGACATAGCTGAGCCGAAGGGCCTTGCGCTTGCGCAATAAATCTGGGATGACAGTCCGGGGAGACAAGTTGATGCCACGCATGGCTGTTTACAAGCAGTTGCGCTTTTGCTGCAGGTACAGGTCGGCAAGGACGAGGGCGGCCATGCTTTCGACGATTACCGGAGCACGGACGGCAACGCACGGGTCATGACGGCCCCTTGCGGCAAGTTCGCCGTTCTCGTGACCGCGGCCCGCAGTCTTTTGCAACTGCGAGATGGTCGCTGTCGGCTTGAACGCCATGCGGCAGTAAATCGGTTCGCCGTTCGAAATGCCGCCGAGGCTTCCACCGGCATTGTTCGTGCGGGTGCGGTAGACGTTGCCATCAAAATAAATTTCGTCGTTGTGTTCGCTGCCGTGCATGCGTGCTGCTGAAAAACCGCTTCCGATTTCAAAGCCCTTGCAGGCCGGGATCGAAAGCATCGCTTGGGCGAGGAGGGCGTCGAGCCTGTCAAATACAGGTTCGCCGAGGGCTGCCGGCACGTTCTTGACGAGGAGCGAGACCGTTCCGCCGATGCTATCGCCGTTGGACTTCGCTTCGAGGATGGCGGCTTCCATCTTTTCGCTGGCGCTCTTGTCGGGGCAGCGGACGGGAGAAGATTCAATCTGGTCAAGCGTGAGGGCGTTCAAATCGGTAGCCGGGCAGTCGACTTCGCCGACGGAAGCGACCCACGAGAGGAATTCCGTACCGGCGACGGTCTTGAGGAACGCTTTGGCGACGGCGCCTGCGGCAACACGGCCAATGGTTTCGCGGGCGGAACTTCTGCCGCCACCGCGGTAGTCGCGGAAACCGTACTTGAGGTCGTAGCAGAGATCTGCGTGGCCCGGTCGGTACCATTTGGCGATTTCGGAATAGTCATTGCTATGCTGATCTTCGTTAAAGACGACGAAAGAAATCGGCGTACCTGTCGTTTTTCCTTCAAAAACGCCAGAAAGGATCTTTACTTGGTCTTTTTCGTTTCGGGCAGTCGTCAGCTTACCCTGGCCAGGGCGCCTGCGGTTCAGTTCTGCCTGAATCATTTCTTCATTGATGGGGAGGCCGGCAGGGCATCCGTCGAGGACGGCTCCGACGGCAGGACCATGGGATTCACCCCATGTAGTGACCGAAAAAATCTTTCCAAACGTGCTTGACATGTGACCAAATATAGATACTGGGTCAAAAAAACTTTTTTTTTATGAAAAATTTTTGCTTACTTGGAAAAAGTTTACTATCTTTTACAATATCTAGAGGAGTCTACTGTGTCCAAGTTTGGAATTGTCGTTACTTTTTTGATTCTTGTGCTTTCGCTTCACGTGCAAGCACAGTCTCAAAATAATTTTGCCGGCATTCCGTTTGGCTCCACCCGCGAGACCGTCATCGAAGAAATGATGAAGAAGGGCTATGAACCTTATGGCCAGAGCGGTCAGGGTGAACGCGTTGTCATTCCTGTATATATGTTCGGCGAACTGCCGGTCCAGGTTGACTTCATTTTCAATAAAAATGACAAGTTTTACGCGTTTGAAATCCGTACGGGTCGCGTGGAACGCGCTCGTTTGAGCAAGACATTCGAGGCTGTCGCCTATATGTCCGATCAGTTCACGCTCAAGTATGGCAAGGCCTCGGGCGCTCCGGCAATCAATGAACTTTCGAACCTGAAAGAGAACGTCCATAACTTCTATAAGGAATGGTTCTCCGTGAAGGCTTTGAACGCTTATACGGCTGTCGTCCAGAAGGGTTCCCGCTATTACGCCGTGGGTTCCGTGACGCACCGCCAACTCGCTGTCGAAGCGGAAAAGCCGCGTGCCCGCGAAAAAGTTTCCGAATCTCCGGCATTCTAACCTAAAAGATTGTAAACATCTATAAATGTAAATCGGCCTCTCAGGGGCCGTTTTTTTTGTGCTGTATAAAAAAATTCAAAAATAATTTGAAAAAATACTTGACACTATTTGGAATAATTGTATATTTGTAATCGTTACAAATATCAGTACAAAATAGGAGTGGTTATGAAAGTCTGGGTTTGCAAAGTTTGTGGTTATGTTCACATGGGTCCTGAAGCACCGGAAGAATGTCCGCAGTGCCACGCCCCGAAGAGCAAGTTCTTTGAAAAGGTAGAACAGCCTGCTGGCAAGATCGTTTGGGCCGACGAACACAAGGTGGGAGTTGCCCAAGGACTCGATGCCGAAGTCGTGCAGGGGCTCCGCGAGAACTTTGCCGGTGAATGTACCGAAGTGGGGATGTACCTTGCGATGAGCCGTCAGGCTGACCGCGAAGGATTCCCGGAAGTTGCCGAAGCTTACAAGCGTATCGCTTTCGAAGAAGCCGAACACGCTGCCAAGTTTGCTGAACTTCTGGGTGAAGTGGTTTACGCCGATACCAAGAAGAACTTGGAACTCCGCGTAGCTGCCGAAGCTGGCGCCACCGAAGGCAAGCTCGCTCTTGCCAAGCGCGCCAAGGAACTGGGCTACGACGCCATCCATGACACGGTTCATGAGATGTGCAAGGACGAGGCCCGTCACGGATCTGCATTCCAAGGATTGCTTGGACGATATTTCAAGTAATTGGTTGGGTGGTGGATGGGCGGCTCTCGGTTTGGGGGCCGCCTTTTTTTCTTAAATTTTAACTAGGGTGCGAATATGCAAGAAACTGCGAACTTACTCAAGGAACATGGCATTAGGCCTTCTTTGCAGAGGGTCTGCGTTTTCCGTTATTTGCGTAGCGTCAAGACGCACCCGACTGTCGATGAAATCTATACGGCGCTTTTGCCGGAATACCCGTCCCTCTCGAGGACGACCATTTACAATACCCTCGAACTTTTGCTGTCTAGCCACCTCGCGATTTCGCTGGACTTTGGCGACGGGTTCTTGAGGTATGACGCGGATTGCTCTCCGCATTGCCACTTCAAGTGCAAAGATTGCGGCAAGGTGTTTGACGTGTTTGTCGCACCGCCGGACTGTACAAAAATAGTCCCCGCCGGCTTTACCTTGATGGGGACTTCTCTTTACATGTTCGGCCAGTGCGCGGACTGCGCGGCCAAGAAGAATTCTTAATTAAGCTTTTAGTTTATCGAGCGCGTCGTTCGGTCCAATCAGGAACAGCACGTCGTCTTCTTGCAGGATGACGTCGGCGATGTTACCGATTTTGGGCGCCGTTTCTTGCGGGTCGCGGATGGCGATGACCTGCACGCCGTACTTGTGCGTGAGCGAAAGGTCCTTCAACGTCTTGCCGACAAAGTTCTGCGGGCAGACGATCTCGACGATGGAGTAGCCTTCCATGAACGGGAGGTAGTCGACCATGTTCGGACGATTCAGTCGTTCGGCAAGGCTAATGGCGGCATCGCGTTCCGGGTGGAAGATGTCCGTAACGCCGAGCTTTTCCAGGATGCTCGTGTGTTCGGCACTGCTCGACTTGGCGATGATGTGCTTGACTCCCAGTTCCTTAAGGTTCAGGATGGTGAGGAGCGAGGCTTCCAGGTTGCTGCCGATGCAGACGATGACGCTGTCGGCCTTGGTCAAGGACGGGATGGAGGCAAGCTGCTTTTTGCGGGTACTGTCAGCCACCACGGCTTGCGAGACCAAGCTTGCGATGTCCTGGATTTTTTCGGGATGGGAGTCGATGACCATGATGTCATGACCAAGCGACGTCAAATGACGGGCAAGAAAGTTTGCCGAGTTCCCAAGACCGATAATAACGAATTGTCTAGAAGCCATAGTTTAAATATAGTTATACTAACCTACCATGATATCTTCTTCGGCGTAGTAGGCGGTGTCCTGAAGCTTGCCTGCCACAGCAGAAATCAGGAACAACGGACCCATTCTACCGATGAACATGACTATGCAGATGACGATTTTCCCGGCGAGGGTGAGTTCTTCGGTCAGTCCCATCGAAAGTCCGCATGTGGCGTAGGCGCTCACGACTTCGAAGAGGATCTTGAGGAACGGGGTGCCGTTGTCGGTGTAGCTTGTGCCTGCCGGGATTTCGGTGCAGAGGAGGATCAGCGTTGCCGTCGCGATGATGACGATAGCGGCCACGAAAATTCGAATTGCCTTATCGATGGTGTTGCTCGGGAGGGTGCGTCCGAGAACTTGGGTCCTTTCCCTGCCGAGGAGCCTGTTGAGTGCGAGAAGCCCGATGACTGCGGCTGTCGTAATCTTGATGCCGCCGCCACAGCTACCGGGGTTAGCCCCGATGAACATGATGATGATAAAGAAGAAGAGCGATGCTTGCGTGAGGTCGGGGATGTTGATGGAGTTGAGGCCAGCGGTGCGGCTCGTGAATGTCATGAACAGGACGGACTGGGCATTTTCACCGAAGGTGTGACCGCTAAAGAGGTTGTTGTATTCTGTGAACGCAAAGACGGCGGTACTGAGGGCGATGACGATGAGGGTTCCGATGGTCGCGATGCGGGTGTGCAAGGAAATGCGCCGGATGGTCTTGTACTTGAAGTCGAAGATGTAGCGCAGTTCTGCGATGGCCAAGAAGCCGAAGCCGCCTGCAAGCACGAGGATGCACGTCGTCACGTTGATAACGGGATTGTACTGGAAGCTCACGAGTGAATCGGGGAACAGCGTAAATCCCACGCCGCAGAACGAACTGACGGCCTGGAACAGCGAACAGAATATGCGGTCGTACATTTCCATCGAGCTGAACTGCGTAAAGTAGGCGATGCCACCGATGAGTTCGAGACCGAGCGTAAAGGGAATCACGGCCCTGAGGATGCGGCCGGCGTCGATGCTTCCTTCTTGTGTGAATTCCGAAAGGAAGACGGACTGGTGGCTGAATCCCGGGTGCATGCCGGCCAAGAGAATAAGCGTCGTGGACGCCGTCATGATGCCGAGCCCGCCCAACTGCATGAGGATGACCAAAAACCAAAGTCCGGTGTGCGTGAACGTGGAGGGAATGTCGACAATCGAAAGCCCTGTGACGCAGACGGCGGATACGGCGGTAAAGAACGCTTCGATAAGGCTTACGGGGCGGGAGGCGGCTTGCGGTAAACTCAGGAGTGCAGTCCCGATCGCAATGAGCAGGAGGTAAGCGAGCACCACCAGCATGATGGGGTTGGACTGCGTCTTCGTCTTAAAAACGTTTTCGGAGAGCGAGTCCGCGAACATCTGGTACTTAGAACGTAACATAAGTCAGAATTTAGTAAAGTTGGACTGCGTCTTTTTTGCCTAAAAATAAAAGACCCTGCAAGAGCAAGGTCCTTTATGATAGGAGGAAATTAGTGAAAATTGATTATTCTTGGACGCAACGAACGCTGAAGCGCTTTGCCTTCTGGTCGACCTGGAAGAAGAGTCTGTCTTCGCCTTCCTTGTCCTTGACGTATTCGGGAGATTTTTCCACGATGATGAGGGCACCGTTAGCTCCGCCGTTTTCGTCGAACTTCTTGTCGCCGGATTCCGGAGTGCCGGTCGTCCAGTGGAAGCCCATATCGCCCAAGAAGTTGCAGTCGCCGTCCTTGCAGCGTCCGCTGTAGCTCCAAGGCATCGCTTCGTTGCTGAGGGCTGCTTGTGCTTCTTCGCGGGAGGGGAGTCTCCAGCCGGAGGGGCAAGCCTTCTGTGCGGCGTTGAACGTGTAGAGTCTTCCGTTAGAGGCGCAGTTGCTTTCCTGTTCGTTGTAGCATTCGCTGGTGGTGCCTGCGTAATTGAGGTCCTGGGCCATCCAGAGCTTGCCGCCGACTTGGATGAGCTGGTAGGCTTGGTTGTCGCGGGTGTCGGTCATGGTCGTGCCGCTAACGACAGGAGCCTTGTTTTCCGGGACGTCGATCGTGATTCCGCCACCGTTCGAAGCAGAAGACACGGCTGCCTTGGAAGACGAAGAGACCGGTTGGATCGTCTTTTCGCATTCGGCAGTCCAGCAGAACGGGATGTCGTCATTGGTCGTGTAAGGGTAGGTAACGCTAGAACCGGAAACGACTTTAATCACCTTGATCGTCGTGTCTTTCTTGTCGCCCTTCTTAGAAGAAGAGGATTCCAGAACCTGTTGGATGGAACTGGAGGACTCTACTACAGGAACGAAAGCGGAGGAAGATTCGACAGCGCCAATAGGAGTGGGCGCCGCCGGATTCGGTGTGTCGTCGCTGGAACAGCCAAAGAATAAGGTTGCAAAACCTATAAAACCAAGAGAAAGGAGATTTTTCTTCATGATTACCAAATATAGTTTACAAAATTCCATTGATGTAGCAAAAACTTTTTTACTATCTTTTGCGTCACTATGAGTAATGTTGAAATTTTCGACACCACATTTGCCATGACGATCCTCGTGATCATGGCTCTCTGCATCCCGACCATCCTTCTTCTTGCCAACTGGTTCTTGCACCCGGGCAAGATCAAGCACACCGTCATCAAGGGTTCTGCCTACGAATGCGGTCTGGCTCACGTTTCCGGTACGGCTAACGAACGCTACCCGGTCAAGTACTACATGGTCGCCATGCTGTTCTTGGTGTTCGACCTCGAAGTCGCCTTTATCTATCCCTGGACCATCCAGTTCCTCGCTGGCGGTTGGGAACTCCTGTTCGTCCTTCTCGGATTCCTCATTATTCTCGAATCCGGTTACATCTACCTCTTGAAGAAGGGCGTGCTGGACTGGAATAGCGTTAAGGATTAATCCTTAAACTGTTGATTATTCTATCTCAAAATGGCGGATGCAGACTCTCGGGTTTGCGTCCGCTTTTTGTTTAGGTAACAGAACTCATGGCTCATCGCTCTCAGTTCTTTAGAATGCATCGCGGACATACATCGTCATGCCGACGTGCTTGAAGTCCACCCATGAAAGTTCACAGCGGGCGTACAGGTTTTCTTTCTGGTTGAGGGCGAACCTCCCCCCAAAGCCCACGCTCCTGTGCCACTTGTTCCGCATCAGGTCGCTAAAGTAATCGCCGGTCTTTCCGCCTTCGAAGAAAATGTCTCCCGCAAGGCGCCAGAACAGCTTTTTGCGGAATTCCACCTGCAAGAATATCGCCTGGTTTCCGCAGAAGTAATTCTTCTCGACGCCACGGAACCGCTTGAGCCCGTCCGACCCTGCCAGTTTGTCGAACGGAACGTCGCCGTCGACGCGTTGCCACAGGAAACCGACAGCCATGGACGTGTTCCAGATAAACTCAGAATACCCGCGGAGGTCGAGCTCCTGATGGGTGTAGCCGAAATCGCTTAGGGCCGTGTTGTAGAAGTATTGACCCCATTGGACCAAGTAGCCATGGCGGGCCCAGTTGGTGTTGTCGCGGGTGTCGAACGACAGGTGGTAGCCCATGCCGTTACGCCAGCCGTTGATGTTGGTCGGCTTTTGGAGTTTTCCGGTATAGGACTGGAATTCGATTTGGGTATTGTTCAATTCGAGGAAAAGCCCGTACTTAAAGGAAGGGACCCATTCCAAGGTGCCAAAGTTTGTCTCGACAAGAGCCGTAAAGTAAAAGGACTTGCGGTCGAACTTGCGGAAGTCGTCGTAGTCGGGATCGTTGCCCGAACCGAAATAGTTTCCGACCCAGTCTTCGTAATGGAGGTCGATATCGCTCGAAATACGGTCGTTCAGAAAGAAGAACTTGGGAGAGATGGATCCTGTTACTTGATTTCTGGAGGTGCCGTAAAAGGAGAGGTCCAGTTCGTGGACGTTTCCGCCCGGAAAATCCGGCTTGAAGAAAAGAATGGCCATGGCCCCGAGCTGGTATTGCGTTTCTTCGGTATAGCCGACAATGGGCACTGCGGAAAGGCGCTGGAACTCATCTTTTGTCGAATCCGCAGGCTCTTCGGCCCCGGCAATGGCGGGTGTCAAAAGAGCTGCTAAGGTCAGTAACTTTTTTGTAATGAAACGCATTGCGACCAAATTTAAATAATTTCTATTTTTCCATCGGAAAAAAAAGAAGCAGGTTGTCGTATGCCCATATTGTCTGTTCAAAATATTCTGCTCCGGTTCGGTGGTCCCCCTCTTTTGGACGAAGTTTCGTTCGATATCGAGGCTGGTGACCGCATTTGCCTTGTCGGTCGAAATGGCGAAGGCAAAAGTACGTTGTTGAAAGTTTTGACGGGCGAAATGGAAGCCAATTCTGGCGAAATTATCAAAAAAACGGGGCTCAAGGTCGCCCGCATGATTCAGGAAATCCCGGCAAGCATCGACGGGACGGTCCGTGATATTGTCATGGGGCATGTTCCTGTGGTGAGCGGTGGAGCAGTCATTTCGAAGAAGATAACGGATGATGGTACCCACAACGCGACTGCCGAAGCGATTCTCGGAAAGACGGGGATTGATGCTGACGCCCGTTACGATAGCTTGAGCGGTGGCCAGAAGCGCCGTGTGCTTTTTGCGCGTGCTGTCGCCGAAGACCCGGATTTGCTGCTGCTTGACGAACCGACGAACCATCTGGATATTCCGGCCATCCAATGGCTGGAAGGGATTGTGTCTCGCCTGAATTGCGCCGTGATGTTCGTGAGCCATGACCGTGCATTTGTCCGCCGTACCGCGACCCGCATTTTTGAACTGGACCGCGGCCGTATCCGCTGCTGGGATTTCCCTTACGATAAGTTTGTCCAGTTCAGGGACCAGGCGCTTGCCGAAGAAGAAAAGGCGAATGCGCTTTTCGACAAGAGACTTGCCGAAGAAGAAGTCTGGATCCGCAAGGGAATCCAGGCCCGCAGAACCCGTAACGAAGGCCGTGTCCGTGCGCTCATCAAGATGCGTGAAGAACGTGCCGCCCGCCGCACCCGCACGGGCAACGTGAACATGCAGATTACGGAAGCCGACCGCTCCGGGCGCCTTGTGGCGCGCCTTACGAACGTGAGCTATTCCTATGATGGGAGCCCGCTGATTAGCCATCTGACGACCGAAGTGAGCCGTGGGGACCGCATTGGCATTGTGGGTCCGAACGGGTCCGGCAAAACGACGCTCTTGCGCCTTATTCTGGGTGAACTCCAGCCGGAATCGGGCGACGTTCGTTTGGGCAGCAACCTCCATATTGCGTATTTCGACCAGATGCGCACCCGCCTTCGCGAAGACAAGTCGCTCATCGAAAACATCGGTGACGGTCAGGCGTATATTACCTTGAACGGCGTCAAACGCCATGTGTTAAGTTATTTGCAAGACTTCTTGTTCTCGGCAGATCGAGCCCGTGGCCCGATTAGCGCCCTTAGCGGCGGTGAACGCAACCGACTTTTGCTTGCGTGCCTCTTTAGCCACCCGAGCAACGTTTTGGTGCTTGACGAACCGACGAACGACCTCGACATGGAAACGCTCGACCTGTTGGCCGAGCTCCTCGCCGACTACAACGGCACCGTCCTGACGGTCAGTCATGACCGTGCCTTCCTCGATTCCGTGGCGACCGGCATCCTTGCCATCGAAGAAAACGGGAACGTGTTCGAAGCGGTCGGCGGTTACTCCGATTACGAAGCGAACAAGAAGCTCCGCGACAAGGAAGCCGCGAACGCCGCCCGCCTTGCCGCCGAGCGTGAAGCCGAAAAGCAGGCCCGCACAAATCCTGCGGCCGCGACCCCCGCGCCCGCCAAAAAGAAAAAGCGCAGCTACAACGAAGAGCGCGAATACGCCGCACTGCCCGAAAAAATCGAAAAACTCGAAAAGGAAATTGCCGACAGCCAGTTGGAACTTTCGAAGCCCGAAGTCTATACGAACGCTACCCTCATCGTCGAATTGCAGAAAAAAATATCCGATGGCGAGGCTGAACTCGAAAAACTGTACGAACGGTTCGAAATATTGGACAATTTGGGCTAATTTTTTTTACGCTCCCTGTGACATAAGTCCAATTCTATTATAGATTTACTATGATGGATTTTAGGTGTTTGGATCTTAGGTGTCAAAAGAGGAGTTTTTTATGAAATCGCTATCATTGTCTATTGCGATGATTTTAGCCGGCGCTGTTTCGGGTATCGCCGGTACAAGTGTTTGGAGTTTTGACAAGCCCAAGGGCAACGAAATGCAGCCCGCAAGATGGGGCGATGTTTATGCACAGCCGGAAGCAGACGGTGCAACAGGCAAACTCGCTACTACGACTGAAGGTTACCAGCAGTTTACCACGAAATTGGTCTTTAACGGAAGCCAGTACAGTGCTGCCGGTTTTTCGCTGGTGTGGAAGCAGTCCGCCACTGTAGACCTCTCGAGTTATCCTGGCCTTTGCCTTACTTATAAGGCCGACCGTCCTTTCCGAGTGGACTTTAAGCAGACTAGCGTAACGGACTATAACTATTACGGCATTGTCCTCGATGCCCAAACCGATTTTGTATCTAAGTTCATCGATTTCCAGAGCCTGGCCCAAGAAGGCGGCTGGGGTACGGAAGTTCCGCTTGATTTGACAGAGCAAGAAGCCATCCAGATTAACTATAAGGAAGGCATTGCCTCCATCCTCGAAGAAAGTGATACGGACCGCTTGAATAACGTCATCACGGTTTCTGCCGTTTCTCTCGGCGAATGCGAAACGGAACCTCCGGTCGTCGAAGAATTCACGGTTCTTGAACCTTATGACCAAATCCAGAAAATTACGGTCAAGGAAACGGAAACCCTGGATATCGACCTCAAGAAGGTCTTTGCTGCCAAGGAAGGCGAAACGATTACCGTAACGGCCATGGTGCCGTCTGTGTTGAAGCAGGTAAAGCCCGAAGGTGCTATTTCGATAACGGATGTCATCTCTTTGGCTCCTACGTCTATTGACAAGGATGTCACGGCTTCGTTGATTATCTATGCCGAAAGCGAAAACAAGTCCGAAGCTGTCACGTTCAAGATTACCATTACCAACGAAGAAGATGGCCCGGATGGCCCGACTTGCCCGGGTGATCCGGAATGCCCGGACGATCCTCCTGCAGAAAACCATCCTGTGACGATCAAGGCTCCGTACAACGTTGAGGCTACTATTGTTAACATGAAGGAAACGGACACGTTGAAGGTGGCTCTTGATGACTTGTTCGAAGACGAAGACAACGACAAGATCACGTTTGCTTTCGCTATGTCGGATCCGCTGATGAAGAACTTGACCTCTATGGACAAGATTACTTTGAAGGATACGGTTTTTGTAATCCCGACGGCTATTAAGAAGGATACGTCCTTGATTATTGCCTTCTATGCAACGGATGGCAAGGACACCTCGATTGCTACGGTCCAGTTTATTGTGAATATCGAAGACGTGAACCTGAACAGAGTGCCTGTCGCTACTGAAATCGAATACGATGCCAAGGAAGATACTCCGCTTACCGTTTCGATGGCAACGAGCATCAGCAAGCAAGTCACGGATCCGGATGGCGACGATTTCATCGTAGTCCCGGTGGATTCGACCAAGCATGGTAAGGTGACCCTGTTTACGCAGTACGGTACCTTTGTCTATACGCCGGAAAAGGACTTTTATGGCAACGACACTTTGACGTACGTGCTTGTGGAAACGGCAAACCACGAAATGATCAGTGCCAAGGCTGCCGTGGTGATTCACGTGAAGCCGGTCAACGATGCACCGACGTTCGTTGTTGCTGACAGTGCGTTCTTGCAGGATACCTTGAGACTTGATATGAACTTTGACGAAGACAAGATCCCGCAGCTCAAGGTGCCGGTCAAGTCTCTTGTGTTTAGCGATGTCGAAGTCACCGAAGGTTTGCAGAAACTTTCCTATGGTGCCAAGGGCACCAAGATTGTTGCTGATCTCGATAGCGTCAATGCGACTTACTACTATATCTCGCTCAAGCCTGTAACAGACGCCAATGGCGATGCTTCGATTTTCTTGTTCGCAACAGATGAAACCGATACTGCCGGTGTGAAGATTCCTGTCAAGCTCGTTTCGCCGAAGGATGTCGCCCATGCTGAAAAGGACACCTATTCCACGTTTAACGACACCGTGCTTACGGTGAGCGCCAAGGAAGGCGTGCTTGCCAATGACGTTTATCCTGAAGGTGTCACCAAGGGAATGGAAGCCGAACTTGCTCAGAAGCCGACCTCCGGAACGCTCGTGCTGAACAAGGACGGTAGCTTCAAGTACACGCCGGCCGAAGGCTTTGAAGGTGTGGATTACTTTGGTTACTATGATGTTGTTAACGGAGTGAAGTCTACGGCTGCCATCGTGACGATCACGGTTGAAAAGCGCAACTTGCTCCCGACGGTTACTGTTAAGGAAGGTGCTCTCGATACGACGGTTGCAGAAGACTTCCCGGCTTCTAGAGCTTTGAAGTATCCGAAGTCCGTGGTTGCTTCCTGGTTCAAGGATCCTGAAGGCGATTCGCTTGCTTTCTCTGCCAAGAGCAAGGATGGCAAGCTGAAGGTCGAAATCACGAGCGCCGGTACTTTGGAAATCAATTCTGTTGAAGATTCTACGGGCAAGGCTTACGTGACGGTGATTGCAACCGACAAGAAGTCCGGTTCCAAGAGCTTTGATTTCTGCGTGAAGATTACTCCGGTGAACGACAAGCCGAAGCTGTTGCGTTCTGCGGATACGATGTACGTGGCTAAGTCTGGCTGGAAGGTCAAGTGGAATCTCGATACGCTTGTGACGGATGTCGATGGTGACGAAATCACGTTTACGCCGAATGAAACGAGCGCTTTGACAAAATATATGAACATCTCGTTGAAGGGCTCTGTGCTTACCGTAACGGCAATCGATGGCCTCAAGTACAAGGATGGCCAGAAGTTCGCTCTCGGCGTGAAGGCTTCCGATCCGGAAAAGCTGAACGTGACGGTCCCGCTCTACATCATCGTTGGCGAACGTCCGGCAAGCTTGATGCCGCAGCTCGCCCAGCCGAAGGCTTCTTGGCAGAACGCTGTGATGGCTAAGTGCGGAAGCGTGTCGATCTTGGATATGCAGGGCCGCATCGTCTGGAGCGCCAAGCTTCCGGTGAACCCCTCTGAAGTCAAGAATGCCTCTGCTCAGATTCAGGGCCGCAAGATCCTCCGCGTGAACAAGCAGACTTGGACGATCAAGTAGGTTGTGAGCTCGGGCTTCGCCCTCTGAGGCGTGAGGGCGCTACGCTTTGAGCATTGTAATATGAAAATGTCACCCCGGCCCATTGTGCCGGGGTGATTTTTTAGTATAAAGGAATGGCTCCGCAATCGCGGAGCCTCTTTTATACTCAAAGGCGCTTTGCGCCGAGCTCATACCTCAAAGCCCGCCGTGGCGGGCGTCTCATAGCTACTTCACCAGAGCTTCGGTGTCGAGGGCGATAAGCAATTCTTCGTTTGTTGCAACGACGATAGCCTTCGGCGTGCCGTCCTTCGTGATGAGGTGGTTGGATTCCTTGCCGCTCTTGAGGTTGCGTTCTTCGTCAACCTGGTAGCCGAGAAGCTTGAGGTTGTCCAAAGCCTGCTTGCGGACGTAGAAGCTGTTTTCGCCAATGCCGCCTGTGAAGACGATGGCGTCGATGCGCGGGAGAGCCATGGCGAGGCCGCCGATTTCGCGGGTGAGGCGGTAGCAGAACACGTCGAGAGCGATTTGTGCCTGCTTGTTGCCTTCGCTTGCAGCCTGCGTGAGCGTACGCATATCGTTAGAAAGGCCGGAGAGACCGAGCAAACCGGATTCCTTGTTCACGAGGTGGTCGAGCTTGTCGATGGTGCCGTATTCTTCGCCGTACTTCTTAGCGATGTAGAAGAGGATGGCCGGGTCGAGGCTACCGGAACGCGTGCCCATGATGAGGCCTTCGAGCGGGGTGAAACCCATCGTGGTATCGACGCACTGTCCGTTTAAGATGGCGGAGCAGCTGGAACCGTTGCCGAGGTGAGCCGTGATGAGGCAGGTTTCTTCGGGCTTGGTGCCGAGAACCTTGCAAGCTTCGGCAGTCACAAAGCGGTGGCTTGTGCCGTGGGCGCCGTAACGGCGGATGCCGTCCTTTTCGTAGAACTTGTACGGGATACCATAGAGGTAAGCCTTCTGCGGCATCGTCTGGTGGAATGCCGTATCGAATACGGCGACCTGCGGGAGGCCCGGGAAGAACTTGGTGGCGCATTCCATACCGGTTGCGTGTGCCGGTTCGTGCAGCGGGGCAAAGAGCGTGATGCTGCGGATGTAGTCGATGACTTCCTGAGAGACCTTTTCGCTCTTGATGTACTTACCGCCATGCACGACGCGGTGGCCGATAGCTTCGATCGTGGAGGTGAGCTTCTGGGCGTCGAGGAACTTCTTGACCTGATCGACGGCTTCGGCATGCGTGGGGCAATCGAAGTTGAAGTCGATGTTGCCTTCGGGGCCCTTGGCCTTGGTGTGGCCATTCACGCCGATATTTTCGACGAGGCCGCTTGCGATGGACTGCTTGGTCTGAGTGTCGATGACGGCGAACTTCACGGAAGAGCTGCCGCAGTTAAGAACGAGTACGCGCATGAGATTTCCTTTATAGATTAAAGACGAGAGACGAGAGACGAGAGAATTTTCTCTTTTTTCACGCGAAGCGTCTTACTAAATCTTTCGTCTTTCATCTGTAGGCCCGTAGGGCCGTTCTTTCTTCTAAATAATAGTATTTTGGTGTGGCGTTGGCTTTAAATTTGATTCGAGCGGGTAATATAAAATTCTAAATTCTTGTTTATGCTCAAGAAAATTTTTGATTTTGATAACCGTGTGTCGGTGTATTGGACGAACCGCCATTTTTCGCGCAAGACGAATGGCTGGCTCCGTTTTTATGTGCGCTTGGGCGATGGCTACATTTGGGCTTTGTTCATTGCGTTTCTGGTTTGGAAAGTCGGTTGGGACAGTTTCTTGCCGATTCTTTGGCAGGCGCTTGTTTCGCTCGCGATGAGCCTTTTGATCTACGAAGGGGTTAAGCTCAGCACCAAACGTCCGCGTCCGTTTGCGGCAAATCCGCAGATCAAGGCGGAGGTTCCGCCGCTCGACAAGTACAGTTTCCCGTCGGGCCATACGATGAACAATTTGGCCGTGGCGAGTACGGTCTTCTTTTGCATGCCGCAGTACGGCTGGGTTATGATGCTGTTGCCGCTCACGTGGGGGCTTTTGCGCGTGTACTTTGGCGTGCATTGGTTCTCGGATATCGTATGTGGATTCTTGCTTGGCATCTTGAGCTTTGTGCTTGGGCATGCCTTGTGGATTCCGATTTCTGCCGCGATTGGAGCGTAACTTAGGCGTTATTCTTTTACTTTGTCATCCCCGACTTGTTCGGGAATCGCCTTTCTCGGATTGAAAAATGATTACCGATTTTCTTCCTGCTTCTGAATTTTTTTCACAAGCTGATTGGAACTCAAAAATTTATCTGCTCTTGCGCCATGCCGAACGCAACCACATAACGCCGCAGGACAAAGACTTTGGTGCGCATGTCGGGCTTACGGATAGTGGGCGCCGTCAGGCTGTGGCTCTTGGGCGCATTTTCCCGGCTTTTGGCGATGCCTCTTATTTTTCGAGCCCGGTCGGTCGCTGCATGGAAACGGCGGAATGCATTTATGAAGGCCGTAAACTGGCCGGCTATGTGGATAACGATATCGTTGGCGGTTCTTCGAATGCGGCGGTCGGTTCTACGTCAAAGGTCGTGCCGCTTTATCCGTTGGGCGATTTCTTTGTTCGCAACAAGGACGCTTACGAGCAGACTTTGAAGGACGGCTTTTACGAAGGCATTTGCAAGTGGCTTGATGACGGCGAACATGCGGCTTTCTTGCCGCTTCGTGAACGGGCCGAGCAGATGCGCGAAATGATGTTTGAAAAATCGAGTTCGCGCTTTAACGTCTTCGTGACTCACGATGCGTGGGTGGTGCCGTGCCTCTCGCATTTCTGCGGCTTCAAGTTTACGCCGAAATGCTGGATGAACTTTTTGACGGGCCTTGCTTTTGAAGTGCCCGAAAAAGGCGATGTGAAGATTACTCCTATCACCGCCATGGAAACTGGCTGGCTTCTATTTAGATGAGAGAACGGACCTGCGGTCCTATAGACGAGAGACGAAAGAAATATCTTATTAAATAATCTCTAGTCTCTAGTCTGCGAGCGAAGCGTTCTTTCGTCTAATTTTATACATTAACGGTATGATGCAGTCGAATTGCTATAGACGGATTTTTGTTCTTGGTTCTGGATTCAGCAAGTCCTTCTCGCCGCAGATGCCTACGCTCCGCGACTTGAACGAGCTGATCCCTTTTGGCATTCCCGATGAATTCCCGCATTTGCGCGATTACTGCAAGCGCTTTGTGGAACTTTGCAATGGCGATGATGAGTATCTCGGTATCGAGCCCTTGGCGACTGCGATTCTTTCGGCGCAGATTTTCCCAGGTGAACGCGAACGCCTTTACCATGCATCGCTCCGCTTTGAACTTCTGCGTTTTATCGCAAACGTTATCCGTAGCGATAATGTCCTAGATGAAAGCTCTACGAAAATCCTTAAGCAGTTCCTTAAGACGTGCGAAAATAATCCGTCGGAAGGCTCGCGCGATACGCTTTTGCTTTCGTTCAATTACGACACGCTTATTGAAACCGCGATTGCAAACGACAAGGAACTGAGCGAAACGGTGTCGGTCGATTATGGCGTCAAGATTGAACCGGCAGACCGTTCGGCCAAGCGCGGGAAAAGAACGCGCACGATTGATCTTATCAAGTTGCATGGTTCGCTCAACTGGTTCCCGGTCAAGGGCGCTAGTGACGAACTCGACTTGAAGAATGTTTGCGAGGTAGAACCTCAAGACCGCAGTTTCCCGATTTACTGCGAAGATACTCCGGTGTATATCCCGATGGCCCACGCGAAGGAATCGTTCTTGCGAGGGAGCCTTTTCAATCTGTTGTGGTCCAAGGCCGATTACTACTTGAAAAATGCCGAAGAGATTTACTTTATCGGTTACGGGTTCCCAAAGACGGATATCAACAACTTGGAATTCCTGTTGCGCCACCGAGACCGCTTTAAAAAGGTCATTGTGCTGGATAGCAAGGGGTGGCTTGACGTGCAGCGCTTGCAAAAACTGCTCGGGAACGAGCTTGTCGAATGCTGCGACGCCAAGGAGTTCATAAAGAATCTTTAATGTGTTAAATCGATTAGGAATTCGATGGTCATGTATCCGTCTTCGTTAACGAGAACTTGTCCGTCTTCCGAGAATTTAGACAGTTGCTCGTTCAATGCATTCTTGAAAATGGGATCAATATTTGTTTCTAAATAAAAGATGAGTTTAACGTAGGTGATTCTTTCTTGAGGCTGTTTCCACGGATTGATTTCGCTTTTCTTTGAGTCTAAATAAATGGCATCACAAGGATAATCAATGTATCTGTCAATGTCAAATACATTTTTCCATCCATGTCTATACTTATCTAAGAAATTGCACTGACCAGATGTTCGTGAACCGTCGCTTAAATTGGTAAAATTCTTTTGGCGTTCCAAACGCTTTTGACCTTTTTTCACGTGCGTTTTCAAGAGACTATAATTGCATTTCTCTGTCCCATCTCCGTAAACAATCTGCTCGAATTTTTCTGTGAAGTTTGCAATTTTTTCTGCAGATCCAGCAGGGAATTCTTCCGGACTATTTTTTACCTGTTCACGCAATCCACGCAACGCGTTCACGATGGCGTAGGTTTTCTTTAGAAGCTCGTCCGGAGTCAGCTTATGAGTTTTTAGGATTTCGGGGAGTTCCCACTTGTTGTGTTTGAAATCATAAACAAAACGGTTGATATAATTTTCCCCATGCAAAGGCACAGATGATAAATTACGAATCCTTAGTGATATATCATCAAAATCTATAACCGTAGAGGGATTGTAAATCTTTGCCGATTTTAGTGGCATATCTATGCTTATGGAATAACGGAGTTTGCCATAATTCTTTGTGATGCCGTCACCCATATGGACAGTGTATGGCTCAACATCCAATTCTCTGATGTTCGCGGAGATGGACAAGTCAACCCTGCTAATGAAGCAGTCTTCCATTATAATGAAGCCTTCGAATATGTGGAAATTTAGCTTGACGTGTGCATCAAGGCTTACATTGATGTCTCCAGCACTCTGCATAATTCCTCTATTGTTTGGAACAAGTTGGAGTGAATCGAGTGTGACTTTGTATATTAAAGTATTTGATTGATTGTGCAGTTTTGCTTTTTTGATTTTGCTAAAATCGCTTGTACTCCGTATATCGTAGAAATTATTTTCGTCGTATTTGTCAAGGAAATATTTTAGAGATTCGTTGAGTATGGCAATGCGGCCTGGTGGAAATTTCTTTTTAGGGAAATGGGCAAAGGCGTTTTTTATCTTGGTCAGGTGCAACTTTCCTTCATTCCCGCCTTTGTCAAGGACGATACCATCATCTAAAGCGAGTTGCATGTATATGTTATAAATGTTTACCATTTCGAAAATTTCTTTTATATCTAATGGCTTTCCGGCTTTAGAGAATTGCAATTTACCGAAAAACGGGATGCCTATTTTTTTCAGTGTATCAATAACATCGGTTTCCATGGCTACGGAAAAATCGGTAATATTGGTTTTTACTCCGCTTGGGGTTATAGAAACTTCTAATTGACTACCATCAACAACATATGGCACGTACGGCAATGATCGTGTATTCTCTGCGGATATACCGGGGGCTGTTATTTTCCATGAGTTGAACTTTGACTCCAGCTGGTATTTGTCTTCTTTTTTCACCAATTTTAAATTGACCAAAAAAGAAGAATTGATTTTTGTTTTTAAGACTGAAGTTTCGAAATGTGCTTTTTGCAAATCGGTATTGAAGACAAATTCTATTTCTATTAAATATTCGAAATCTGTTGTGTGATATTCTTTAGGAGAATTTAAAAGGTTTATAGTTGTAGAATCATTTTTGTAAGTATGATGTTTAAATCTTAAGTTAATTTCCGAAAATAGATTGCCTTGTTTTTTTAATGATTGAACGGCCTTTTTTATTCCGCGCAAATCAAATTGAATTTTAGATCCTGATGTTCTTTTGATTTGCAAAGCTCGCATAAGGCGTAGCCTGGTTTCATCCGTTTTTCTTATAACCTTGGAGGCGCTGTATTCAACACCGCCTATCATCAAATTTTTCCCGATATACGGAATTTCGTAATTATGGCCGAAATTTGGAAGAGATCCTATAGAATCGGTATTTATCGTTACAATGGAGTCTTTGACTGTTTCTTCTATACAAACATCCGCAAGCATGCCATCGCCATCGATATCTACTTTATATCCGGCTGGGACAAAACCTTCGCTGCAGAAAATCTTTTCCTTTTGGGGAGGATGGTACATTCTGACTAAAGCATGACTTGTGTCGAACATGAATAAAAGTATGGCGGTCACAGCGAATAAAATTCGATGATGCATTTCTTTCGGGAAAATTGAATCTTTCATAAAAACGATGGGTGAAGTTGAACTTTGTTCGGACTTCGTGTAAAATACAAAAAAAGCGGCCTGCTGACCGCTAGAATTCCGGATCTCTAAAGTTCCCGTAGAGTTCGCGCCCGTCGAATACCCAGACGACCGCCTTCTTGTCCTTTAAGAATCTGGACTTGCCTTTGAACATTTGCGGCCCGATGTTTCCGCCGCCGACTTTGCTGATGGAATACGTCTCGACGCTCGTGGCCATCGCGATGTAGTCGCCGATGGTGGCGGCGTACGATTTTCCTTGTCCGGCATTGCTGTCGCCGATAACGATAATCGGTGCTTTTTTTGTGCCGAAGTATTTGTAACCGTCAGGGCTTATGACTTTCTGTTCCTTGATTTTGTAGTGGATGTCGGAGTCGTGCAAAAGCGTGTAGAGGTTTCCGGTTCCTTCGACAACTGTGTCCCTGAGAATGTAGCGTCTGCGGTTCATCCCGTACAGGAGCGGTGCGAGGGAATCGGCCACCATGTTGGCGAGCACGAGTCTTGCGGGACCGGTGCAGTGACTTTCGTACGGATCGAACATGGGCGTTTCTTTGCCCAGGAACTTTTCGAGGTTCTTGATTTTGTCGAGAGCGTCAATGACGGTGACGTTGTGCTTGCGGAGCTTTTCCACCCATTTTTTGTATTGGGGGAGATTGATTCCTTTTTTAGCTTTATCGGAATAATGTTCCGGAGCGGCAAGCAACTTGTCGGGGACCGGGACCACGATAAGCTTGATGCCCCTGCTTTCGAGAGAATCCTTGAAGGCGACGATTTGCGGGGTGTTGTCTTTCCAGGGCTTTACGATGTGCAACAGGCTTTCTTGCAAGTAAAGCCATCCGCCTTTCCCTTCAATGACGCACGTGATTTCTGCTTGAGTGCTGCCGCATTTTTTAAGGTCGCGGATGATCTGCTTGTGCAGTTCCGAAGCGAACGACGGTACAACCAGGGCGCACAAAGCGAAAAGCGCCACAAGGGCGCTCTTTGTTACCTTGCACGTCATTCGGATGACGTTTGCTCGATGGAATACCTTAGCCACTAACCACATAAAAGATTGATATAGTAATGAGCAATCAGCAATGAGCGATGAGTGGTGAAGATTAATTTGGAGCCAAAAGGCTCGATTAAAAACTCAAAGGCACAAAGTGCCGACCTCATGGCTCGTAGCGTAGCGGGCTCAATGTTCGTTTCTACTTAATCAGCGATTCTCCGGATTCGACGCTCTGGTAGATGAGGGTGTTGATGGTCATCGGACCGACACCGCCCGGCACCGGAGTGTAAGCGGAAGCGACTTCTTCGAGACCCTTCTCGATATCGCCGACGCCACCCGGATGGTAACCGGCATCTACGACGACGGCACCCGGCTTGATCCAGGACTTCTTGATGAATTCCGGCTTGCCGACAGCACCCACGAGGATATCTGCCTGCTTCACGAATTCCGGAAGGTTTTCGGTCTTGCTGTGGCAAATGGTCACGGTGCAGTTTGCGTTGAGGAGCATCATGGCCATCGGTTTTCCGAGGATGGCGCTACGGCCAACGACTACAGCATGCTTGCCTGCAAGCGGGATGTTGTAAGCCTTGAGGAGGCGCATAATGCCGGCCGGTGTTGCGCAACCGTAAGCCTTTTCGCCCATGGACATGCGGCCAAAGCCGAGGCAGGTCACACCGTCGACGTCCTTGCGGGCATCAATCGCTTCGAATGCGGCGCGTTCGTCAATGTGGCGCGGAACCGGGTGCTGCAACAAAATGCCGTGGACGTTCGGGTTCTCGTTGAGTTCCTGAATCTTGTTGAGGAGTTCTTCGGTCGTGGTGTTCTTGTCCATCACCACGCGGATGCTTTCCATGCCGACGCGGGCGCAGGCATTGCCCTTCATCTTGACGTAGGTGGCGCTTGCCGGGTCGTCGCCAACGAGGATCGTTGCAAGAATCGGGGTCTTGCCGGTCTTTTCCTTGAGGGTGGCCACGCGGGCGCTGAGTTCTTCTTCAGTAGTCTTGGCAAGAGCCTTGCCGTCCAAAATGAGTGCTGCCATAAAATCTCCGTTTTTTCCAAAAATAAAAAATTAGGCCCGTTGAATGCGGGCCGAGAGAATCTATTAATGGATGTTTTAGTGAATGTTTTCGAGGATCGAGGGGATGACAATGCAGACGATTGCCCACGGATAGGAGAGCGCTCCCTTGAGCCAGCCTGTCGAGTATGTCGGCCTTTCCTTCTGTACCAAAAGCTTGCTTTTGTAATCCGTTGTGGAAGATTCCGTAATAACCTTATCCAAGGAATCCTTAACGTGATCAACAGATTCATCGAACTGCTTCTTTTGGGCAGTTGCAGAATCGATATAACACATAAAGCTCTTTTTCATTGGATTTTTTCCTTTCCGCGGACAAAAATAGTAAAAATATAAGGTCTCTTAAAGGGATTGTGTGTATTTTTATTTACTTTTTGCACAAAATAGCGACTTTTATCACATTTTTTTGAGAAATTTCGCCATAATAAGGTATTTTTAAAGGACTGATTTTTCCTTGGAGGGTGTTCATGAACTTTTTTGGCCATTTGTCAGTAATTTTTGTTGCGGGATCCCTTGTCGCTTGTGGTGGGAGTAAACCTGCACCAGCTGTTGAACCTAAGGCGGCCACTGCAAGTGCTCCAGAGGTCAAAACCGCTCCTGTAGACGCTCCGGACCTGAACCCTCTTCCGGAACCGGCTCCTGCGACCGAGCAACCGGTATTCATGGACAATGCGGTTGACCGTTACAGCTATGCGCTCGGTCTTGACTTTGGCCGTGCGGTTGCCAATATCAATGTCCCGGTCAGGCTGGATGTGTTGATCAGCGCCATGCACGACGTTATCGATTCTACTCGTGAGGTCTTGCTGACGGATTCGGCATCCGAGGCGGCGCTCCAGGATTTGCTTGCCCAGATGCAGAAGCAGAAAGAAATTGACGATGCCGCTGCTGCCCGCAAGTCGCTTACCGACCAGGTGGCGTTCCTCTCCAAGAACATCCAGGAACCGAATGTGAAGGTCACGACGAAGGGCGTGCAATATGTGGTTCTCAAGGAAGGCTCGGGCATCAAGCCGAGATCGTCGGACAAGGTCCAGGTGCATTACGTGGGCACTCTCCTTGACGGTACCGAATTTGACAACAGCGTCAAGCGTGGCGCTCCGATGGAATTCCCGGTGACGGCCGTGATTGAAGGCTGGCAGGACTTGCTTTTGGAGATGAACGTCGGTGAAAAGGTGAAGGCCTGGATTCCGAGTGCGCTTGCCTATGGCGAAGCTGGCGCACCTCCGAGCATCCCGGCGAATGCGCTTTTGGTGTTCGAAGTGGAACTGTTGCAGGTCTATGCCGATGTTCCTGCGGGTTCGACGGTCGTTCCGGCGAAGGGTTCTGTCGCACAGCCCAAATAAAAAACCTTATTTAATGTTCAAATCGCGAAGGACTTTCCGTCCTTCGCTTTTTCTGTTGCTACTTTTTAGGCTATGAGTAACGCAGCGTCCGATTTTTATTCTCAACACTTCGAAGTTGCCGGATTCATCCGGGAAGTGTTTGGCTACATGGATAGGTTTAAGGGTCAGCTTTTCGTCTTGAAGATTGACGATAGCCTGATGGACCATCCGATGTTCCCCGTGCTGATGCGGGATATTGCCCTTTTGCACAAGGCGGGCATCCGCATTATCATCGTGCCGGGAACGCGAAACAGTATCGACGCGCAGCTTAAGGCTTGGGATCTCGAAACGGCTTTTCACAATGGTGTTCGACTCACGAGCGAAGAGGCTTTGCCGCTTGTGGAACAGGCGTCCTTGGGTGTTGCCCAGCGCATCATGAGCCATTTGACGGCTAGCGGCCTTAGCGGTATTCAGGGCAACTGGATTCTGGCCCGCAGCATGGGCGTGATCAACGGT
>Ga0265300_10000406_pt1 | contig 44184 bp, 66 predicted proteins | sample AusTroGonzalo_MG_FD_193482 | JGI IMG/M metagenome (GOLD analysis project Ga0265300, IMG submission 193482) | Bovine rumen microbial communities from tropical cattle in Woodstock, Queensland, Australia - Gonzalo_03 | ecosystem: Host-associated > Mammals > Digestive system > Stomach > Rumen ... | reverse complement strand
TATTCGCCAACGGACTATTCGAGCGAGGACAGCACAAACTACTACTATGGAAACGCAAATACCGATTACATCGGAACAAAGACATTGGCTTCTTACGTTGCAGTTACCGAAGAAAGTAGTTCATCAAGCGGTGGAACATTTAAGTCAAGACCGACAAACACATCAGTTCTGTACTGTATCAAATTTTAAGGGGGTTAAGATATGAGTTTGGCAAATCCAAAAACAGCCGTTACAGAAGAACGGCTTGCTGATTTTTACACGGCAATCAAGCCCTATTTAGGCGCGACGGAAGTTGACTCGGCATTAAGTCCTACGTCTACGAACCCCGTACAGAACAAGGTAGTCAAAGCGAATTTAGATTCTTGGACGCAGGCGGCTACGGCGGCTACGGTCGGTAGTGACGTGGTAGTAGAGTTTGATAATCTGTCCGACAACTACGGATATTCCTTATACGGAGTAGACGAAGACGTGACATACACTTCGGTCACAGAGAGTACGGGAACAATCACAGGAACGATTAAACTGACCTATGTTTTAGACGGCGCGACAACAGGCGTTACACAATGTAGATTAAGGATTCTAAAGTAAAGGAGAACGGGAAATGGTAGAAAGAAAGTTTTTCGTAGAGTTCAACACTCACAATGGTAAGACGGATGCGTGGAATTACAAGCAGACTAAAATGTTTGCTGACCTTGATACGGCAAGAAAAGAGTTCTATACGGACTTATCAACGTACATTCAGTACGGCGACCTTGACCACGTATCGGTAGTTTTGTTTGATAGTTTCGGCAATCAACTTCTTCACGAATACTGGGATGCACCCGAAGAACCCGAACCCGAACCTAACGAAGAATAAATACTCATTCACAGTGTAACCTCCATAAAGCGGACTGTCTTCGGGCAGTCCGTGATGAAAGGAAAACGTTATGGCTTTGATAGAAGCAAAAGGAAAGGGTAGCAGTTCCCCCACTTGGGAAACGTGGGTTTTAGTGGGTAGTTCGGTATCCGCTGGGAACACCACAACAATAACCGTACAAAATTCATTGTGGTCGCAGTACCCCGAACGTGATTTACGTGGCTTAACTTATGGCACGGACTGGTTTATAGTTCCTTATCGGTTTCCCGCAAAAGTACCGTCCGTGCCGAGTGGTTCAGCCCTTGGTTCAATATCTTTTAAAATAGACAGTGTTACTCAAAGTACAACTTCTACTCGTGACGTAATTACGTGTATGTATGACTGTATGAACAATTCATACATTACAATGTCTACGACAGCCAATTTGTATTATTTTAGAGTATATAAAAGAGTTGCATAGAGGAAGAAAAATGTATATAAAGGCAAAAAAAGGCAGTTCGGCAGGAGTAACGTATTCTACAATAAACGGGTCAAGTGGTGAAAGCATTACGGACGGAAGAAAGATAACCTATAATATATCGAGCCTAAATTTAACGGGCAAGATATTAGGAACAGACTTCATAATAGTTCCCGAAATGATAGCAACATCGCCTTCAAAAAGACATACAAGCGATATTTCTTGTTATATGAATGTTTCAACAAACAGCGATAATACGCGGGCATACGTTGAATATACATCAGACGCGTCGACCTATATTACACTTGCATCGGGGTCTTCTTCCAATAAAATAAGAGTCTATGTGTTTGGATAGAAAGGAGCGCATTATGAACAACATTTTTAGTTCAAAAGTGTATGACTGGCTCAAATGGACGTGCGTTATATGCTTGCCTGCATTGAGTACATTCACAGTAGTAATCGGTCAGATATATCATTTTGAAGAAATAGCAGGAATGGTAGCGCAGACAATAACGGCTGTGGCAACGCTTATAGGTTCGCTTATATGCGTTTCGTCTATTCAGTATAACAAAGGAAACAAAGAATGAACGGTATAGACGTTTCAAAACATCAAGGGAATATAGACCTATCGGTAGTTCCCTCGGACTTTGTAATAGTAAAAGCCACACAAGGCACGACGTACATATCCCCGCAGTTCAGCAGGCAGATAACACAGGCTGAACGAGCGGGGAAACTTTTAGGCGTATATCACTATGCGTCACAAGGCGGGGCGATACCCGAAGCAGAACACTTCCTTAAAACGGTCAAGGACTATATCGGGAAAGCGATTTTAGTCCTTGATTGGGAAGGGGAGCAGAACCCTAACTTCGGAAACCCCGAATACGCAAAAGCGTTCCTTAACTACGTCAAAGAAAAGACAGGCATTACGCCTTTTATATATATGAGTAAGTCGGTATGCCGACAATATTCTTGGGATTCTTCTTTTCCCTTGTGGTGTGCGCAGTATAAAAATCAGCAACCGACTGGCTATCAAGACAACCCGTGGACAGACAACAAAGGCTTCGGAGCGTGGCAAAGTTGTCAGATATTGCAGTATTCATCCAAAGGTCGCTTAAACGGATATAGCGGCAACCTTGACTTGGATAAAGCATATATCTCACCCGAAGAATGGCTTATGTACGCGAAGGGCGAAATAACACCTACCGAACCGATTACACAGTACCCGCTTTTAAAGAAGGGCGATAAGAACGAATATGTCCGTCATTGGCAAATGTTCTTGAACCTTAACGGGTATAACTGCGGAAACGCAGATGGGATTTTTGGTGTAAAGACAGAAGCGGCGGTCAAAAAATGGCAAAAAGACCACGGCTTAAAGGTTGACGGCATAATCGGCAAGCAGACTTGGGGAAGCCTGCCGAGTATGAGATAAGGGGTGCGAAATGGACGGAACAGTTATTACGGGCATACTTGCCTTGATAGGAACATTAGTCGGTACGTTCGGTGGTATTCTTACTTCCACAAAATTGATGAACTACCGCATTGAACAGTTGGAAAAAAAGATAGAGATTTTAGGCGGAATTATGGAAAAGGTCACGATCTTGGAAGGGAACGACAAGTTGTTAAACGAAAAGATTGATGTGGCTAATCATAGGATCGCTGACTTGGAAGAAAAAGTTAAGTAAAAGGGGGCATATAAAAATGGCAAGAGATTTAAAGAGTCGTGGGTTTAGCAGTTACAACGCGGACCGTTTTCGTAATTACTCGGTTTCGCCGATAGGTTCTAACTTGACTAGCCGTGATTATCCCGGTTCAACGGGTATCAATTCGGGGAACATTGGGGTAACAACAACTGCGTTAAAGCCTAGAAACACTAGCACGGGTTCGACAAAAAAGACCGGCGGAGTGTCAGGGTTTAGCGCAAATCTTTCGAGTATGTTCCAAAAGAACCCGTGGGATGACTACCTTAATCAGCGTAATAGTCTGGCACAGGCGGCATACGACAAGGGTATGGGCGCACTTGACGCGGCGTTTGGTGAGTATATGGCGGCACTTGCAAACAACCTTGAAAGTGCAAAGGGCGCATTAGAAGACTCATACGGACGCTCAAAACAGAACATTGCAGAAGACGCGGCACAGTCTTTGAAGCAGGCTTATATCAATAAGATGCTGTCCGCAAAGAACTTCGATCAGCAAATGTCAGCACAGGGAATTAGCGGCGGTGCTTCCGAAACGACAAGAGCGGCTATGTCAAACAACTACGGCAATGCCCGCAACGATATAAATGCACAGAAAGCCCGTAACCTTTCCGAACTTGAAGGTCAGTACAATGACAACATTGCACAGGCTTATCAGGCATATAATCAGGCAATGGCGCAGGCACAGTTACAGAAAGCAATGCAGGCTATCGAACTTGAAAATATGCTTGCTGACGGACAGATTGCGGCACTTGACGATTACTATTCGCTTATGGATAAGTACGGCGGGTTTGGAAGCCTCGGTGACTTTTCTGCACAAATGAGCGGTATCGGCGGTGGACTTGACAACTATGAGTTCTCTCCGACCGAAGCAAAGAACACAGTATCGACCCCCGAAGTGATACAGTCACAGAATAACGGCGCAGACCAGAGAGATTACTCTAATCTTCTTGTGGCATTGCAGGCTCTTATGAACAAGGCAAACGGTAACGGTATGCCTACGGCTATGAATAGTAACTACCTAAACGCACTTCTTTCACAGTTAAGGGGGGCTAGATAATGGCGAAGATAAATGATTACTCTAACGGCAAAGAAAGGCTTATATCAGCGTGGAATGACGCAGGGGATAAGAGATACGGCTTTCTTTCTAAAGACCGTTCTTGGGAAGACCCTCGCAAAACGAGATACGGTTTTGGACTCGATAACATACTTGACCCGTATGGCGGTGTTTCAGATAACGAGATAAAGACGCTTCTCGGAACGATTGATTATGGACGTGACGGTGACACAATCGGAGCAGGCTTTACGCCCAACTTCTTTGCAGGCAGACGAGAAACGACCCCTATGACCGAAGGCGGTAGTTATGTAGGCTATGATAATGGGAATGTCGGAGCGCAGGCAGGAACATACGAAACACCGCAAGGAAATGTAGGTGTTTATTTGGACGCATTAGGACAGACCCTTGCTGACGCAGGAATATGGGGCAACAAAGGGGCGCGAAGTATGGGTTTATATGCCGCGCCACTCGGAACTAGAGATTATGGTAAAACCTCATACGGGGAATTAGATACGCCGCTTGGAATGTTTGGATATGGTAGAGATAATGGCGGTGTATTGGCAGATTTTACGCCGGATAACCAAGCCTATATGCAGGCTATAATCAATCTTTTAAGAGGAAGATAAATGGCACGAAGAAAGAAAAGGGGCGGAGAAAATACCGCCCCTAAAAATGTGAATAACGGTGCGGCAGGCGTAAGACAGGACGTACTTGACGCACTTTCTAAAGGCAAATACGGTCAGTTGACCGGGAGAACCCCTCAATACACCAAATCTAACGAGCAGAACGTCGCTCAACGCAGAGTTCCCTCATTAAACGGTATTAAGCCTATTAGTGCGCCTAAAAATACCGAGCAGAAAACTGAACAGAAGAAGACAGAAATTCCAAAGCAGGACGTAAAAACCGAAGCACCGAAGCAGGAGCGCAAGGAAGAACCGAAGAAGACGGAGAAAAAGACCAAAAAGACCGTTACTACGTCCAATATGGAGTTCACAAAGGACTTAAAAGAGAACAAAGCAAAGCCCATATTGAGCGAAAAGCAGTCCGATCTCGTCAAAACCATAAGCAGCGAGAAGAAGACAGTTCCCGTAATGGACGACAAGCAGAAGAAACTTGCGGCGAAGGTCGAGAGCGAAAAGGCTAAAGCCCCGAAGCCGTCTGGCGTAGCGTCTACTCGTAGGTCTAAAGAGGAAATGTCTATGGATAAGGCTATGCGTTATCAGCAGAGCCTTGAAGACGAAGCCAAAAAGTATTCCTTTAATGAAGAAACAAAGGCAAACAATACCCTTGATAAGAAAGACTTGGCATACGCCCAAAGGCTCGTAGACCAGTTTGGCGAAAGCGACTTAACAAGAGAGTCTATCCTTGAAAAAGCACGTAGAGAAGGTTGGGAAGAAAAGTATAACAAGCCTATTGAACAGATTTACGATGACCTTATTGCCGACCAAGGAAATATTAGAATGGAACGCGGTAAAGAACACCCGATCCTTTCAGAAGCGGGAACTGTACTTGGCAACGTACCTATATCTTTAATAAGTACATTACCGAGTTTGGCGGCTAATGCTATTGCGCCCGAAAGCGAATTTGCAAAGAAAGCGGAAGAAGCGCGTAGCAAGGCAGAAGAAAATAGACGTTATCTCCGTGAAGGTGTCAAAGAGAACACGGGCGACACCGGGGATAAGATTATTGATACAGTCAATGCCGTTGGCGACAGAATGGTAAATACCTCTTTTGGTAAGTTACTTGGTGGTAATGTCCTCGGTGGCGTTATGGCAGGACTTTCTGACGCTAATCAGCAGATGGAGAACCTTAATCTCCGCCCCGATATGGACGCCCGCAGAAAGGCTCTTACTGCGCTTGCGCACGGCGGCGTAGAGGGTCTTGGAACGGCTATTACCACGGGTTTACTTGATAAGATACCCGCTCTTAACGGAATAGGCGGAAGACTTCTTAATGTTGGTAAAGGCGCAGGCAACGCGGCTATCGAGAACTCTATATCAGAAGCAGTAGAAATGGGTCTTGATTCCGCTATTAACGGAGAGAATAGTCAGAAGCAACTGAACAAGGCTCTTTATATGCTTAACGGAATGAGCGAAGAAGAAGCCGAGAAACAGTCTTGGATAGACGTTGCAAAGCAGGCAGGAAACGCGGCTCTTACTGGCGCACTTTTTGGCGGCGGTATGCAGGGGCTTAAAGAAGTCAGCGACGTAGCCAAATCCAAAATACCCGATTTATACGGAAGATATAAGTCGGGCAAGTTGGAAAGGGAAATCGGAACAAACGAAGACATAAGGGCTATCCTCAATGACGAAGTTTCCGAGTCTACACCCGAAGTTGACAATGCAAGAGTTCGGCAGGAAGCAGAACAAATCGCCGAACAGCGCAACCTTGAAGCAGAGAGAGCGCAGGCAGAAAGAGCGCAGTCCGATATGGATACTCTACGCCAGATGCTTGCTGAACAACCCGAAAAATTACAGACACCTATGGAAAAACTGGGGGCGAATTTAGACGAAAAAGTGCCACAAACCCAGCAAAATCAAGGGTCTGAAAATTTACAAGAGGGTATGGGAAAACCGGGGAATTTAGATCCGACGGAAGAACCCCTGCCGACTTGGGATAAGTATGAAGTTGACTCCATAATGGATAATGACGGCTCTGAAAAGTTCTTTGTTGTCGGAAAGAATAACGATGGCACTATGGACTTCGCGGAGAAAGGCGTCTACTACAACTCCAAAAAGGAAGCGAGAGCGGCTATTAAGGCTCTTAAAAACGGGGAACGAACTGTAAAGGCAGAAGCACCCGTTGAGCAGGAAGCCGAGAATTTACAACCCGAAGCGGAAAAAGTACCCGAAACGCCCGAAGAAATTACAGAGCCTATTGTAAATTCCGAGGAAGCACCCGCCGGTCAACAGCCGCTTGTTTCTGACACGGTATCCACAAATAGCAAGGGCGAATCGGATGTAGTCACTAATTCTGCTATTAACGCGGGAATTATAAGGCGTTACGACTACGATAATGACCCCGTATTAAGAGAAATCGCAGAGTACGACAAGCATAGCAATGAAAAGACGTATAACGCCGCTCTTGAAAATGTAAGAAGAAACGGCGCACAACTACTTGACGAATACAATTCTGATAGGCGTCTTATTGATAACGATACTGACGTCGATCAGGCTATGATTTTGTTAAGAAACCTTAATGAGCAGATAAAGTCTGACCCGAAATCCGCAAAGGAACTTACGGCACAGAGGAATATGCTTCTTTCCAGATTGCGTAAAGCAGGAACGAAGTGGGGCGAATCCATACAAGCATTTGCCAAGTGGAACGACACGCCTGATGGTGCGCTGATTAACGGTGAGAAAATGAACAACGACCGTGTTAAGGTCTGGAAAAGCCGTAATCAGAAGCAAGTCGCGCAGAATGAAAAGGTAGCGGCAGACCTTGATAACATTGGGCGAGAAATCCCAGAGGGTGATGTAAAAACTGACGAGCCTATTACCACAAGGACAAACGCCCGAATGGATAGGGCTTTGCGTATGCAGGGCAATGACGGCACTATTGAAGCACAGCCGAAAGCACCTAAAACGCACGAGGAGATCAGAGCTGAAGTAACGAACTCTCTTAATAAGGAACTCGGTAGTATTGCCAAGAACCTCACGGAAACGGACATTGAATACTACACCAACCTTATAGAGAACAAAGTTCCCATTGGGGATATTGTAAGCGAAATAGAGCATAGGCTTAACTATGGTGAGTTCTATACGCTTGATGAGAGCATACCAGAGCCGAAGCCACTTCATTCCAAACTGTTGAGCGCGCTTAATTCTCTTGTTGAAACAGAAGAAGAAGCACCAAAGCAGGAATTATCAATAGACGAACTGCGCAATCAGGTAAGGAACACCCTTGAACGTGAATCTGCAAGTATCGGAGAATTTACGGACGAGGACGTAGATTATATCGCAAACCTTATCCAGAACGGAGCGACCAAAGAAGAACTTGCGCAGGCTCTTGATACAAAGATGGCTACGGGCAAGTTTGGTATTTCGGCAGAAACCCAGACGAAGGTCAACCGTTTGTTTGAACTGGCAGACCATTATGACCCGAACAGCAAGGAAGCCGTACAAGCAAAAGCCGCCGCTTATCGTCTAATAGCGGACGAAGTAATAGGCGACGCCGCACCGTTTGAAAAGTTTGAAGCGTGGCGTTATTTGGCAATGCTCGGAAACCCGAAGACAATGCTTCGTAACTTTGTTGGTAACGCCTTATTTAACGCTACAACGGGCGTTTCCAACACTTTGTCGGCGGCACTGGAAGCGGGCGTAGACAATAGCATAAAACTGACTAAAAAGGGATTAAACAAGGCGTTTAATACCAATTTTGACACCTCAAAGGGTATCGAAAGAACGAAGTCAGTCCTTATCCCCGGAAAAGACCACGCTCTTATCAAGGGCGCGTGGGAAGACGCCCCCTCACACAGATACGCGCAGTTAAACGGTGGAAAGTACGAAAAGAGTGGAGTAAGGGATAAAATAGCGGCTGAAAAGTCTGTTTATAATAGCAAGTTTATGAGGTTGTACGAAAAGGCAGTAGATGCAGGAATAAACGATTATCCTGCAATACGCACAAAGTATTCTACTTCTCTTGCAGGGTGGATGAAAGCCAACGGACTTGACGAGAAAGCCTTTGACGCTGAACCTAGATATAAAAACCTTCAAGCCGAAAGTAAAGTCAGGGTTCTTACAGACGCGGAACGCGCTGAAATGGCAGACCTTAAAAAGACTATGGACTTGCTTGAAAAAGGTCGTGATTATGCCATAGATCAGGCAGAATACGCTACTTTCCACGAGGATAACGCAATCGCAAAGGCTCTTTCAAAGGCTACAAACTCGCTTATTCATAGCGATAATAAGGCTACTAGGGCGTTTGGCTATATGATAGAGGGTGTCGTACCGTTTAAGAAGACGCCTGCAAACATTCTCCGTAGTGGTATTGAGTACAGTCCTCTCGGAGCAATAAACAGTATCGCAAAGACTGGCAAACTCATATATGAGAATACTGGAAAGCGTAAGGGTAATCTCGGTGATACATACACGAAAAAAAGTATGTGGCGTGGAAATGAAAAGGAAGTCCAGAGAACCCTCGCAAACGAAGTTATTGACAGTTGGAGCAAGACCTTAACGGGTTCTGGACTTGCAATGCTCGGCTACTACTTAAAGAGCAAGGGCATACTCAATTCGAGCGAAGCAGACGAGAAATATCAGGACGACCTAGAGGGTATTCAGAATTACTCAATAACGATAAACGGCAAGACGTACACACTTGACTGGGCTGCTCCTGCGGTTATGCCGCTTCTTTTGGGGGCAGAAATCAAGAAGACGTTTGACCGCAATGCTATACCCGATAAAAAGTGGTACACGGACACTGACGAAATAGTTGGGTCTGTAAACGCATTGCTCGAACCCATATTTGAAACGTCTATGATGCAGGGCGTACAAAACGTATTTGAGAGTGCCGCTAATGCTTCTCGTTATGGTAACGGCAAAGAAGCGGTCGGCGGTGTCCTCGGTTCGGTAGCGGCTAACGCTCTTACTGGATATTACACGCAGGCATTACCGACGGTTTTGGGTCAGGTTGCAAGGACGGTTGACCCCGTAAGAAGGTCTACCGATACGGCGACCGATAGTAGTTTCCTTGCGGGCATAGAAAAGCAAGGCAGAAAACTTATGAACAAGACCCCGTTCTTGTCGAAGTTTAACACGCCTTATGTAGACGCCCGTGGCGAAGAACAAACGAACAGTCCGTTTAATAATGTAGCGGGAAATCTCGCATATCAGACATTAAGCCCTTCGTATATAAGGGATATTGATACGAGAGAATCCGATACAATGGCTAGGAACGTATATAACGCCACTACGTTTGACGAAAACGGCAACGAAGTACCTATTCGTGACAAGGACGTATTTGCACCGTGGAAAAGCAGGATTACATACGGCGGAGAGAAATTCTCACCCGAACAGATGTATACTTACCGCACGGAGTCAGGTAAAGCAAGCGAAGAAATCAGAACCGCTCTTGCCAAAGAGCCGTGGTTTAACAACCTTGACGGGCAGAAGCAGACCGACATTCTTAAAAAGGTTAATTCCCTTGTAAACAAGATAGGTCTGGAAGCCAACGGCTACGAGCAGGACGACAAAGCACTTGACGCTTACAAGCAGAGTATACCCGCCTTAATGAACTACTATCGAGGGAATCAGTTTAATAAGACCCTTCAAAATGCGGGCATAAGCACCTCGTCGAAACTTGCAGACAACGCAAAAGAAGCGTTAAATACTGGCGGAGAAGAAGCGGCGCAAAAGGTAATTTCAGAAGGGTTGCAAGAAAGAGATAGGGCAAAAGAACTAGGCTTTGTTGACAAGGACGGAAGTATAAACGTAGATCAGTACAACAAGGTAATGGCGAACGCCGGAGATAACCGCGCTCGTTTTGAGAGAGATATTCCAGTCCTTAAACAAGCCAATCTTAACCGCGACTCATACGACTTCTATTTGAACGCAATTAAGAACCATCCCGAATTAAGTGCTTCGGAGTTCGCTAGGAAGTATAACGAGATAGACACGAATAAGGCTAACAAACTTATTCAGGACGAAATGATGGCTTACATCATCAAAAATTACAAGAACCCTAGTAATTTAACGGAAGCCCAAATGAACGCGGTGCTTGACCTCTGGCAGACGTACAGTGACGGAACTTGGAAGCAAGTACCTTACGTCAAGAAAGACGGAACTTGGAGCAAGCATACCCCAAACAAATAAACTGTTCCATTTTTGGAACATCAGAAGTGTAACTATTAAGAACCCCCTTTGTATGGTTATAATTTAATCAGCAAAGGGGGTGTTTCTTATGGTTATATATATTTATAGTGTTTCAGTTGCTCTTTCGTTTATGATCGGAATAATAGTCGGGTACGCGTTGAATGGTGGTTTCTGATTTTACGAAGCCCGAACTCGATTATTACAGAGAACAGTGTAATTTTGTCGGGAACGAAGTTGAAGTTTTTGAGTTGCGAAGTCAGGGAATACCGCTAGAGGAAATAGCAGAATCCCTAAATATGTCAGTAGAGGGCATAAAAAAGGTCAGTCGAAAGGTAAACAGCAAAATAATGAGAGTACACTTTTAAGGCACTTACCGTGAATGGTGGGTGCTTTTTTTTATTGCCATAATCAAGGTATGGATATAAAGAAACTGTACGAAAAAGTCATACAGAATAAAGACGTACACGGAATACCGCTTGTCTTCATCATTACGGTACTTAACGCCGTTCTTGAAGCAATAGGCGACGGAGATTGTTTTTACGAGAATGAGTAAAGGAGATAAATATGTTCCAGTTTCAGAACCCTACACCCCCGCAACCTACACCACAGGTAAGCCCGGAGCAAATATCCTACGTTAGAAGTCTGCTTTCAAAAAAGGGAATCAGCGCAGAAACTTGGGTACGGCAGTTATGCGCCCAACGTGGCATTAACGTAGACGAGTTTATGGAACAGTTTAAGAACGTGAACATTCCGTAAGCGCGCACGGTTTGTATAGACAATAATATAAGAAAGGAGTATAACTATGGATAATGGATCGGCATTTGGCGAAGGCTCTTGGATTTTCGGTCTAATCGTGCTTCTCGGTCTGTTCGGTGGCTTCGGCGGTGGCTTCGGTGGAAACAACGCGGCTATGGCAGGACTGGCAACTATGGCAGACGTGAACGCGGCTATCAATAATCAGAGCGTACAGAACAGTCTTAACTCTGCCCTTATCTCGTCAAACAATAACAATTACGAAACTGCGCAGTTAATAAATTCACAGACGCAGGCTATGATGGGGCAGGCTAACACCTCACTTGTCAACGCCATTCAGGGCTTTAACACGCTCTCTGGAAGCATATCAAACGGGTTCTCGAATGTAAGCGCACAGATAGCGGATTTAGGCTTTAAAATGGAAAAATGTTGTTGTGAGATTAAAACGCAGGCTCTTGAGAATAGGCTTCAGGACACGCAAGCGGCTTTGCTTGCAAGTCAGAACGCCAACGCAATTTTCTCGCAGAATCAGTACCTTCTTTCGCAGTTAGGAAGCTACACCCCCGCCGGTGGCGTGGTATGAGGTGCGAACAATGAAGGTGATAAAGATACTGTCGGAGAAGATAGAGGAAGAAATAAAGGACGCGAAAAGTTATGCGGAGATGGCGTTAAAGTACAAGGACGAATATCCCGAACTATCAAGAACTTTATACAATCTATCATTGCAAGAGATGGAACACAAGAACCTTCTACATAACGAAGTAGCAACGATCATTCGCAAGTATCGAGAATCGACGGGCGAACCGCCGGCGGATATGTTGGCTGTCTATGACTACTTACATAATCGGCAGATAGAAAAAGCAATGGAAGTCAAAACACTTCAAAATATGTATAAGGAATCCTAGAAAAAGGGGGTAGAAATACCCCCTTTTAACAGAACAAAGAACATATTGTTGCCACGACTTGCCACGGTCGAACAAGAAATAAAGTAAAAACGGTACTTATAAGCCTGCGGATAACAGGACTTGAACCCGTGACTCGAACACTCACAAATAGCGCGATTTAAAGGCGTTTCAGCCGTTTTTCCGCGTTTTTATCGAACATTTTATATAACGTATTTATGCGGTTTATAACCTCTGTTTATATAAAAAGTTGCCACGACTTGCCACGACCTGTCCTATAAATCACCCTCAATTACATTGTCTATCAAATCAAGCGCAGACCTTTTTCTTGCTTCGACTGCGTGACCATATCGGTTATAAATCATAGCGGGCGAAGACCACCCACCCAGAGAAGCGATTGTCATAACATCGACATTCTGTTCAAGAAGTTTTGTAGCAAAATAGTGACGTAACTTATGCAACGAGAAGTGTGGTATGTCTAGGGTTTTGCAGGCAGTATTGATAATCTTTGAAATATCGCCCGGATGATAATTGAAAGCGTAATGGTTTTCGCGTATAAGGTCGGCTACGTCCTGCGGTATTTCAATATCCCTGCGTGATTTTGGCGTCTTATTAACCTTAATTATCCATTCCTTTTTATCATTTTCTACTTTTGCTTTGGTTATGTGTAGAATGTTACCTTCAAGATCGTCGGCTGTGATTGCCATTATTTCACTACGACGCAAAGAATATACGCTCAAAACGACAAGCACATAGTATTTAGGGCGTTCTTCCTTGATATATTGTAAAAACCTGACAACTTCGTCATCCGTAGGAATGTAAGGCTCAACTATTTCTTGTTGTGGCAGTGTTATCTTTCCAACGAAGTCGTGCCTGTAAGCCTTAATTACAGAGCAAATAAAACTACTATAATTCTTCACAGTCTTTGGTGCGCGTTTTTCAGCCAAACGATTTACTTCTGCTTGAACGTCGTTCGCGGTTATGCTATAAATGTTCATAGAAGCAAACTCTCTTGATAGACGGTCAGGCATTTCCAAGTATTCTTTAACCGTTTTCGGCGAAATAACATTCCGACGCATTTCAACATACTGTTTGGCGGCATTACAAAAGATAAGAACATCCTTTGGGGCAGACGTATCTCCTATATGTTTACCGAGAGCGTAAAGTATTTCCGTTTCAGTCGGTTCGTGATCGAACGTAACACGGATCATTTTCCCGTTTATTTGTTTTCTGACTCGATAAGAGCCGGACGGAAGTTTCTCAATCTTCATTTTCTATCGTCGCATTTTTTCTACAAGGGCAAGACAACAACTGCGTCATAAGTGTATGGTTCATATCCATTAACTGATCTATACGCTTATCCTTTAGGGCAATTTGATTAGTTGCAAAGTCAAGGCTTGTTTGGAATTTTTCTGTTTCTGTTACTAATCGTTCGTTGTACTTGTGCTTCTGCTTCTCTAATTCCTCTTTCAGTTCCTTAACTTGCCTTTCCAGTTCAAAGAGCAAATCCTTCTTTAGTTTCAGAATTGATTTATATGCCTGCGTATCGGTGTCATCGTCGCTTTCAATCGTTTCCATATCGAGAAGTGCGTTTGCGATAGGGCGCAGGGTAGTTTCATATCTGAAAAGTTTTTCTTCCGAACCTTTAGAAAATACACGGGATAGTGTAGTTTTTGACACATATTCCCCGTTTTGTTCCATAAGTGAAACGATAGTGTCAAGCGAAAGTTTCTTTTCTTCCTTGACGTGTTTCAAGGAAAGTATAACTTCTTTCGTGTTTATCATATTGTTCGTCATATCGAACCCCCTGTTTCATAAGTAGAACTTTTTGCGGCATTGTATAAATGATATTATCACAACAGAAAGGAGAAGGTGCAATGTTAAGTTTAGGCGAATTTATTTTACTTTTTACAGAAGCGGACGTAGAAATCAAGGAGTCTGTTTCCGAGGTGCTAACAGAGTTTCAACCGCAGCCTGAATTTGAGGGTCAGACTCTTGATACTGTTTGTATAACCTGATGGCGTCCGATTCTTCGAGTGTCAGCCACCCTGCGAGATAGCCCGGCTCAACATTGAGGGCGTCGGCATAACGTCTTACACGGTCTAACGTCAAATCCTCTCGATCTTTTTCGACCGTGCAGACGGACGCCCTAGAACCGTTGCCGAGTTTTTCCGCAAGTTCGCCTTGTGTCATTCCGAGTTCTTGGCGACGTTTTTTAATTCTTTCCCCTATTGTCATAATAATCACCACCCTTCAAACGCATTATATCAGAAAAATAAATTCGTGTAAACTTATGGCTTGACAGCCGAAAGTATAATTGATATAATGCACAATAGTTAGCGTAACCGCTAACACCAAATCTTGTAGAAAGGAGCGTTCAAACTATGGTAAAGACACAAAATATCGACGTCGCAGGACTGAACGAATATATCGAAAAAAGCGGTATTCGTATCGGTCATATTGCAGACACGATTGGGATTTCCCGTCAGGCATTCGATAAGAAACGCAAGGGTATAAACAAGTTCAGACTTGCCGAAACGTATGTGCTTGCTGACTTGTTAAGAATGTCGGACGCAGAGAAGAACCGTATTTTTTTTCCGCCAGAAGTTAGCGGAAACGCAAACAACGACTAATGGCAAGGTCGTATCTGACTTTCCAAGCCCAGAAAGAAGCGGAACTTGCGACGCTAATCTACGGACTTATGAAAGTTAATGGGGTTTCACAAAGGCGACTTGCTAGTGAATTGGGCATTTCGCAACCGGCGGTATGCACGAAGTTGAGAGAAAAGAGATTTACTTACGACGATTTAGTGACGATATTCGACCTTTGCGGATTTTCCAACGAGCAGATTTTAAAAGTGATGAAAAAGGAGAAGAAAAATGAGTAGACGGAACAAGAACGCGAGGAGTAGAGGCTATTCCTCATTTGATGAGTTAAGAGATGCGACTTTAAGGTTCGACTTAACGAGCGGAACATTCAACCGAAAAAACAAGAATAGTTGCGGTTCAAAGCACATTGACGCAGACGTGACATTCTTTATCGGTGATAACAGTAGGGGCGGAAAAATGAAGTACGCTACGTTTTCAGTCAGAGATGACCTCGCTGAAACAATGATAAAGGGGTATGGAAGTCTGTGGACTTGCGGAATAGTAAGACAGGGCGCGTTTGAAAGACTCTATTTTATTCCCGATTCTATGGGTTATTCCCTTTATGACAACAAAGCAGGAAAACGACATTATTCAAGGATAAGGATAGACAGTTACGCGCCGTTTGAAAAGTATGTTGGTCGTCACGAATTGAAGTACGACGAGTATAACAAGGCGTACTACATTCTGTCGGACGAATAGAAGGGAGCGTGGGAGTATGAATAAAAGCAAATGTTACGGCGCGGGGTGTCTATTAGTTTTGCTTGGGGGTTCGGGTCTTGCCGAGATAAGCACAAGTAATCACGGGTGTTTTTGGCTATGTGCCGTCGTTTTCTCTTTAGGGCTTTCAATGTGTTTATGGAGTTATAAGAAATGAAAAGAGTAGAAGCGGCTATCAATTTAGAAATGGTTGAAGAACTAAAAGAAATGCGGGAACTAGATTTACTCAATAACCGAGTAGACGTAGACCCCGAAAAGGAAGAAAACAAGCATTTAAGCAAACTGGCGGACACCGCGTATGGAATGGATGAAAAGGAATTGTGCGTGATACTAGGCGTGGCGTTGGTGCGTTTCCCGAAAATGGTGTACCAAACTCTCTATTATTACGCAACGAGAAAGGAAGGGGAGAAAGAATGAAGCAGATCAATGTATTCGACAAGGGTGACGAGGTTTATATCAAGTACGAGATAGACAGTCTGATATTTAAGAACGGCACTCTCTATTACAAACTCAAAGAGCCGAGGAATGGCACATATCTTGCGAACGCTTACACGGCAGACGAGTTAATACCCGTAGGAGAAGATAAATGACAGGAAAAGTGAAAAGTTATAACCCTTCCACCCGGTACGGATTTATTACATCAGGCGGTGTAGATTTTCGCTTTCATAAAAACGACTGGGAGTTACGTCTTCCGCCGGCGGTCGGTATGGAAGTTGAATTTCTGAAAATCTTAACGGGAAAAGGAATGAGGGCAGTAGGAGTGAGAGGTACGAACGATGATGCACGGAATTAGTGACTGTTGCCGTTACTGCACTGAACGCTATGAAGCCTGTCACGACTATTGCGAAAAGTATTTAACGGCACAAAACGAATGGCACGCCTTTAAGGATAACGTCAAAAAAGCCAAAAGCGACGAGTACGAACTTTATAAGATCGAAGCCATACGGAAAGACAAGATAAGGAGAAGCAAAGATGGAAGAAAAAAATGAGGTTGTCGTCAAATTTTCCGAGAAGTTGACCGACAAGTTGTTGAGCGTTGAGAGCGCGTTACCAAAAGATTTTAACCGAGAGCGTTTCGTACAGAATTGCCTTGCGGTTATGAACGAAAACCCACAGTTGGGGAAGATAAATCCTGCACAGACAATTCAAGGCTTGTTGAAGGGCGCGTATCTTGGGTTGGACTTCCTTAATAGGGAATGTTATTTGATACCTTACGGCAATTCGGTACAGTTTCAGACCGATTACAAGGGCGAGGTAAAGTTCACAAAGAAGTATTCCATTAGAAAGATTAAGGACATATATGCGAAGGTCGTTCGCAAGGGTGACGAGTTCGCCGAGGAAATACGCGACGGAGAGCCGAGCATAGACTTTAAACCGATACCGTTCAATGACGACGAGATCATAGGTGCGTTTGCGGTAGTGCTTTACCAAGACGGCGGTATGGCGTATGAGGTTATGTCGGTCAAGGACATCAATTCTGTACGCAACAACTATTCAAAGGCAAGCCAGAGTAAGGCTTGGAAGAACAGTTTTGACGAAATGTGCAAGAAAACCGTTCTCCGCAGGCTCACGAAACACGTAGAAACGGATTTTGAGAGTGTGGAAGCGTTTAATAGTTGGCAAGACGGTTCGGGTATGGACTTTGCAAAGCCGATAGCACCCATAAACGACAAGGAAGAAGTAATAGACGTGTTCGAGGAAGTATCAGGCAACGCAGTAATTACAGAACCCGACGTAGAAACGAAGGGGGATACCGATGCAGAAGAATGATGATTTTATTTTGACCAACGACAATTACTATTCGCAGGAAGCCAACGAACGGTATATGTCAGTACATCAGTACCTTGATTTTGTCGGACATATGGGTATCACGGGTTGTGAAAAGCGTGCAATGGCTACCCTTGAAGGGAAATACGAGAAAGAGAAATCTACGGCTATGTTAGTCGGATCGTATGTTGATAGTTATTTTGAAGGTTCGCTCGACCAGTTTAAAAGGGATAACCCCGAAATCTTCACACAGAAGGGCGAGTTGAAAGCCGCCTATAAGCAGGCGGAGAAAATGATAGCGAGAGCCGAGCGTGACGAGAAGTTTATGGCGTATATGTCCGGCGAGAAGCAAGTTATCAAGACGGGGTATCTATTCGGGTGCGACTGGAAGATAAAAATGGATAGTTACATACCGCACAAGGCAATCGTCGATTTAAAGACCACGGCTGACCTTCATAAAGCGTGGAGAGTTCAAGACTACGGTTATGCGTCTGTTGCCGAGTATTGGGGATACACGGTTCAAATGGCGGTCTATCAGAAGATAGTAGAGATAGACACGGGCGAGAAGTTACCGTGCATTTTAGCCTTTATCACGAAAGAGGATAGCCCCGAAATCAAACTTTGCTATATCGACCAAATGACACTAGACCATTCCCTCAATGAAGTGGAAATGAATATGTCGTCCGTCCTTATGGTTAAGAATGGGGAAGCAGAGCCTATCCCGTGTGGCAAATGTGATTACTGCAAGGCGACCGAGCCGATAGAGGAAGTCATCAATATAGCAGACTTGATAGAGGTATAGGTATGATTACAAATTACACGGAAGTATGTATTTTTTGCTACCAACCGAAGCAGGACGTTCATCACCTTGTTTTTGGGAGAGCGAACAGACGCCTTGCTGATGAGGACGACTTAACGGTTCCCGTATGTCGGGAGTGTCACGATCTATTACACAAGCACGACAAAATCAGTAAGGTAATCGGGCAGTTAGCCTATGAGCGTAACAAGTGCGCAGAGGGTTATAGCGTGGACGCGGCGAGAGAGAGTTTCCGTTTGCGTTATGGGAAATCTTATTTATAGCCCCATAGAGCATATTTTTTTACAAAGACGGTTAGGACATAGCCTAACCCACAAAATTAAAAATTTGCCCTGTCTGCGTTAGCGAGAGGGGCATATTTAAGGGTTGCAACACCCGGCGCAAGCCAAAAGAAACGTAAATGTGCCGAGGAATTGTATCACAACTTTACCAAAAGCCATAGAACGCCCCCGAAAGGGGGCAGAAAGGGGGAGTATGAAGAAAGACCGATTACCGAAGGTCACGATAAGGGGCGAGTATTTCGGTAATAGAACGCTTCCGAGCCTTAACGATTATCTGAACAAAATCGGCAAGAACCCGAAAGCAGGGGGCAGGTTCAAGGCGGACTATGAGAAAGTTTGCATATCCGCTATCAGACGTTGCCTGCGAGGGTGGAAAGTTACACGACCGCCCGTAATTCTTCACTATAAGTTCTACGAGTTGAAGAAAGGCAAAAGGCGTGATGTGTCAAACATATTCAGCCTATGTGCCAAGTTTTTTGAGGATGCGTTACAGCAGACGGGTACGATCGAAACGACAATCCAGACTGGATAGAAAATTTTACCACAGAGTTCAGTTGGATAGAGAAAGACCCGTATATCGAGATTGAGATTGAAGAAAGGGGAAAAGTATGAAAGAGAAAAGACCTACACAGAGGCAGAGGATATTAAAGTTTATGCAGACACACAAGAGAGGGATAACCGCATTGCAGGCGATAAATTCCTGCGGTTGCCTTGACCTTGCGGGGTGTATTAGGGATTTAAAAGAGGACGGCTACGCTATCGAGAGCGAGTTCATATCCGTCAGAAACCGTTTTAACGAGAAAACCCACGTTAAACAGTACAGATTAAAGGAGAAATAAATGGCAGAACGGAGAATGTTTGCAAAGTCAATAGTTCTATCAGACGCATTTCTTGATATGCCGTTATCCGCACGTTGCTTGTATTTCACGTTAGGAATGATGGCGGATGACGACGGGTTCGTAGGAAACCCGAAATCAATAATGCGCACTTGCGGGGCAAGCCAAGACGATATGTCTATCCTACTGCAAAAGAGATACGTTCTAGGCTTTGATACTGGAATTATTGTAATCAAGCATTGGCGTATGAACAACTATTTGAGGAATGACCGTTATCATTGCACGACATACCTTGAAGAAAAGGACACATTAGAGATAGACGGCAAAGGTGCATACACCGAAAAAGCCGAGTTTAAGCCTATTGCAGACGTTGGTATACCAGTTGGTATACCAGAAACCGAAAAGCGGTATACCGAGGTTAGGTTAGGTAAGGATAGTATAGATAATAAATATAATGTGTGCTTTGAAGAATTTTGGTCACACTATCCCCGCAAGAAAGAAAAGGCTAAAGCGTATAAGTGTTATCAGACCCGTTTGAAAGACGGATACACGGAAGCCGAGTTGTTGGAAGCCTGCGTTAATTACGAAACGGAGTGTAAAAATACGGGCAGAGAAGAACAGTACATTAAGTTGGGTGCTACGTTTTTAAGTGCCAGTACGCCGTTTGCTGATTACCTTAACAAGAATTACACTCCGCCGAAGCCCAAGAAGACCGCTTCGGACTTTACACAGAGGGAATACGATTTTGCAGAATTGGAGAAGTTAATCAAATGAGAAAAAGAAGATCAAAATTCGATCCATACGAAGAACAAATAACTAAATGGTGTCAGGCAGGTATGCCCGTCAAGGAAATGGCTGACCGTCTTTTTGAAGAAACGGGAGAAATCTTCGATGAACCGGCGATACATTCCTACATATTTCGTCACCGTTTAAGGGAAAGACCGTGGGTAGACGTGTACGAAGCACGTAATCAATGTAACGAGTGCGAGCATTGCCACAAGTACATAAATACGAATAACACCGAAGGTAGGATATGTTCACTCTACTGGCGTGTGATACAGAACGGTGTCCGTCATAGTCCGTTTTGGTGCGAGAAATGACAAAAGAGGAACGGGAAAGAGCAATACAGAACGCAGAGCCATTACCGCCACAGCGTTACGAATTAGGCGGTGACTACTATTATCGGTGTCATTGGCTAAAGTGCAACGAGCCGTTAAAACGGTGGTGGCGGTACTGCCCTGCGTGCGGACAACAAATAGAATGGAGCGACGAATGAGTATATTTAGCGATCATAAAGTTGGTGCATTGACCGACGAAGAATTTGAAAACGCGTGCCGAAGAATGAACCGCGAGGATAGATACTATGAAGCACTGGAAGCGTCAAAAGAATATTACAACGACGAAAGCGAGGACGGGGATGTTGAAGAAGATATTTGAGTGGGTAGATTTTACCGATATGCAAGAAGAAATGTGCGAAATGTGGTGCTATTACGCGCACGAAGACATAAGCCAAGACGTGTTGAATAGTTATTGCGAAGAATGTCCGCTTAATAACTTCCACGAGAAATGCGAGGTGTACCGTGAGCATTGAATTTTGGGCATATAGCCTTGCAATTTATGGTATCGGCGTGTTGTTGGGGTTTGCGTGGGGAAGGAGTACACGATGACAAGAGAAGAAGCAATAGAAGTAATGAAAGCATACAGAAATAAGGTAATCAATTCAGTATCAAATCAGTTAGACGGAGATATTGAAGCACTTAATATGGCTATCAAGGCACTATCGCAAGTAACAAAAGTGCGAAAACTGATTCTGCAAGCCGAAAGGTCGGGAGTACACCTTGATTATGGGGCATATAAGTTTATGAACGCACTTGAAAAAGTTGTTGGAGAAAAGCAGATAGGAGAGTTTGAACAAGAGCCTTGCCGATATTGGCAGAATGACAAGTGTAACGGAAATGCGGAAGTATGCGAAGATGCGATAAGCCGAGATGCGGTTAGACAAGCCATTGATGAGATATATAACTGTACCGAAAATATGGAAGATTATGCAAACTCACTTGATGCAACGATAGAGAAGTTACCTTCCGTCACACCGAGCATAACAAGGTATATCGAAAAATCTAATTTTAGTCAAGAGCAATACTTATTAGACACCGATTCGGCATACCAAATTGGTTATGTGCAAGGAAAAAAAGATAGCAGACGTAAGGGGCATTGGATAGCAAAAGACTCATTTGAAATCGAGTTCAAGTGTTCTGAATGTGAATGGGAAGGTTATGATACTAACTTTTGTCCTAATTGCGGTGCGAAGATGGAAAGTGAGGATAAAAAATGAGTAGGTGTGATTATTGCGAGTATAGGAATTGTGCAGAATGTGAATATGTCGGGGATAGGGTAGCAAATAATGTTGTTTGTAATGACTTCAAGTTAGATTTTGACACGTTATCCGATAGAGAAAAGAAAACTATCCAAAAACGGTTAATGAAAGGCGGTAAGGAATGAGCAGACTAGAAACTGAAATTTTACAGATTATCGACAAATACAAGGGGGAATAAGTAATGTTTGAATGGGGCAGTATAGGTTTTATGTTGGGTACATTGGTGTGCATTATATTTTTCGGTGCGGGGGTGGTTATCGGTGATAAGAGAAATGATACGGGAGAATTACGAAACGATAGTGATAATCGGGTTTGTGGCTCTAGTAGCGATAGGGTGGATAGGAGCGTGGACGGAAATCCTACACCCGAAGAAATAGAATTAGTGCTGTACGTTCTCCGGCTGGGTTCGTCCGACCGGGAACGCCGGGTTCTTGATTATCTGATAGACAAGGAGTGCGAAAATGCAGAAAAAACGGTACATTTCAGTAGATTTGATAAGTAAAAGACCACCGTCAGAACACCTGACGAAAGAGGAAAAATGTGCTAGAATTTACGACCTAGCGTGTAAAATGCAAGTGAAAATCGGAAAGGAGAAAGAAGAAAATGTTTATAGCAAAGGTAAATAATACACCAAAGGATGTAAAAACTGGATGGATGGTAGCAAGGCGCGACGATTACACCGCAGAGTTATGGTACTATGGCGTCTTTGAAACCGAGGAGCGGGCGCAGAACGTGGCGTTGGAATTAGAGAATGGAATAGTCCTAGAAAGTGTGAACGAATGAAGATACTGTTAGGTATGCCGTGCGTTGGCAATATCCCGACAAAAACGGTTATCTGTTTACTGCAAACGATCAAAAAAGACGCCGTAGAGCCTTTGATTATCCAAGGGTCGCTTGTGTATGACGCACGCGATACGATAGCGCGGTTCGCGGTAGACAACGGGTACGATTATGTCTTGTATGTCGATAGCGATATGATGTTCGGCGAGGAAGATATACAACGGCTTTTTACACACGATGTTGGAATTTGTAGCGGACTATATACGACACGCAACGGAGAAAATCAGAACGTGGCATACAATAAGGTCGTCACCCGAAGACAGTTCCCGTTCCGCGCACCGAAACTTATTCCAGACGGAGCGCGTTCTGGATATGGCGAAATACGCGCCGTAGGGTTCGGATTTTGCCTTATTAAGACTTCGGTGCTAAAACGTATGTTTAAACATTATAAGTCCTTATTTGAGCCGTTTAAAGGCGTAGGAGAGGATATAGCGTTTTGCCTGCGTGCTAGGCGTCTAGGAATTAAAATCTACATAGACCGTGACGTGAAGTTAGGACACATAGGACAGACAATTTACGGTATGTAATGTAAAAACCAAAAGTGTCAAAGGTCAGGCAGCGAGCGAAGGGAGATAAAAAACCCCGTAGTTATGCGGGTTTGCGGACTTTCGACTTCCCGGAAATTACATTGATCTATGTAAAAATAAGAATGAGACATTGGAAAAAAATACCCCGTCAGCCACCACACTGACGGGGTTTTTACAACCAACTACCCTTTACTAGAAAGGACAGTCGTATTATACCATTTTTTCTAGTTTTTTGCAACTCATATATTCACCCATATTATCACAATCGTATAGGCGGTCGCACCCCGAACAAGGGTCGGGAACGATAATATCATAATCTGCGGGGTCGTAGTTCCGCATCCAGTCCGCGAGTATCCTCTGCGCGTCCTTGCGTTCAAGCCCGAACGCGTCCGCGAGATACGGTGACGCCCCGAACATATTAGTTATTCCGCTTTTACGTAAGTTTTCAAGGTAAATCCAGTATTTGTTATCAGTCATAGTCTGCCCCCTTTCAATATGCCTCTAGTGCTTCCAGTAAAAGGTCGTCCATAAACTCTTTATACGCCTCATTTATCTGCTTAAAACTTGACACGGGAATACAACCCCGCTTGTCCTCTTTCTTCGCGTATTCGTCAAAATCCGCTTGTCCGTGATATGTCCTTAACTTTGTATCGTTTCTCATAGTCTGCCCCCTTTCAAATTGTTTTAACTGTGTCTATCGGCGTTGCGGTGTAGTCTATGTGATAACTACGCCAACAACCATACGCGTACAACTTACCGCCCGCGAAAGTCGCAACGTCGGCTACGCTTTCGTTCCCGAAATCCCAGTCGTCTAGATCGTGTTCACGGTCACTGTTTACCATATCAATAAGTTTCTGCTTTGCGTCATCAGTCGTGCCTGTAAACTTATACACGATAACATTATCCAGTTCGCTACCGCCTACACCTATTATCCAGTCTTTAACCATAGTTACCCCCCTTATAATTCTATGCCGTTTAAAATGCTTTCTATCGCAAAATCCTCGTTCAAGTCAGGGTCGTCGTCCATAGCGTCGCGCACTTCGCACGCATAACGCCACGCCTTGTCGGGGTCAACGTCGAACGGGTCTATCAGATAATCAGCCGTTGACATACGCGCGAACACTTGCGACAGTTCCGATAAATGCCTTTCGCTAATCACACCCTGCGGTGTAAAAATTGCCGTTAAAGGTCTAACCGTCTTATCCGATAAATTCACTTCATAATTGCCGTATGTAATCATAGTCACACCGCCTTTCCGTAAAACTCGTCATAGCGTCTATGAAATTCTTTCCCGTCTATGACTTCGCCTTTGAGTATCAATAACTTCTGCTCCATTAACAGACCGTTGTCTGCCGTATAACGTATCGTAACGTCATATCTGCGGTTTACTTCGTCCGCCCACGTATTATCTTCGATAGTGTCTATTTCGGCGCGCAGTATGCCGTGTTTATGCGTGTATTCCGACACGTCGTTACATATCTGCGTTACTATATCCAGTCGCCACCTATTGAACGGGTCGTTTAAGTTTATGCACTTCATAATTTACATTCTCCTTTGTAATTCTTGTGGTAGGGTGGCGGGCTTTTTACACCCGCCCCCGTAAATTCTCAACAGTAGTTACAGCTCGTCAACATCAGTAAATCCGCGTGTTTGCGCGTGTTTAGAGTATGCACACGCTTTTTTATGTACGCGACGTCCGCCGGTTTTAGATCCGTGGGTTCGCCTTCGTCGTCTGCCAGTCCGCACACGATAAGAGAACCGACGAGCATAACGCGCCCTAAATCGTCGATAGCGGATATTAACGGGTCGTCCTTTAATAACCCCTCGTCGTCAATGATAATGTCGTAAATCTTACGACCTATCTTACGGGTCACTATGTCGATACAGTCACACCCTATTAACTTGTAATAGTCGTCTAGCGTATTAACGTCCACGACCTTTGTAATCTTATTAACACTATCCAAAAAAAATGCCTTACTCATAATCAATACCACCTTTCTTTTTTGCGTTTTGCTCTATCAAGTAAATACTGCGTAGCCACCTTGCGCGCTTTCTTTTGTTTCTCGTTCATATATGCCCCTTTCTACGCTTGCCAGTAACCCTCTACGGGGTCGTAACTTTCAACCCAAATATCTTCGGCGTGCGGGTCGGCGTTTAATGCGCTCATAACGTCCGTATATGTCGTTTCGTCGCACTCTATGCACCCTTGCCCGTATGCGTCCGTAAAATGCACCTTATATTCCATAATTGCCCCCTTTCAGATAGTCACTATCCTATCGATTTGTATTTCATAGTTTGCCACTTTCTAGGGGCGGAATTACACCGCCCCTTGTAAAATCTGACCTTATGCGGCTATTACATACGCGTGATTACTTAACTGTTCAGTCGGGTCAACTTCGCTATCGTTTACCTCTTGCACCATTGACGTGTACGCGCTTGTGTCGCCGTTATCTACAATGATTACTTCGTGAACCGAAGACGGGAGAACAGTAAACCCGTTTTTGAACCGTGCTTTCAGTTCGTCCAGTTTAGCGATTACGGCATACGCTCCGTATGTCTTACGCTCGTTTGTGACTACCGTCATAGGGTCTTCAAGGGTTACGGGCAACGGCATACCCATTGCGCGGAGAATGTCAGTCATTGACTGGATAACGGCGTCATTGCGTGCGTTATCTTCGGCTATGTCTAGCACTTCTTCGGGCGTCATATTCCAGACTTTTACAAGTTCCCGTGTAACTTTTATCGACCCGTCTTTTATCGCGTCCTCTATATGTGCGGTGATAATAAGGTCATCAAACCCGTAAACGTCCGCGCTCCTGAAAACGTCCGCGCTCGTCAACTTGTTATACAGTCTAGCCTTTAAGTGCGGGCGTACCTTTTCAAAGTCGTAAATCCAGTCAATATCGATCGTGGCGGGTTCTTTACGGCTTGCCACTTCGCGCGCCTTGTCTATCGCGTCTTCAAGGTCTACATCGTCCTTGTATAAGTCGTCGATATAGAAGTTGGCGCGGATATTTCCGCTAACAGTCGGGAGTGACACGGCGGTCATAATAACCCCGTTGGCTTTCTCGACGTTCTCAACTCTTGCCCCGTCAATGCTCTGTGCTATTCTCTGCGCGTATTCTGTCTTTGTCATAGTCTTTGCCCCTTTCTCGTTTGTGGTAGTTTTTACAATAGCGGTTGTATTTTTCATATCGTGTCCTTTCTCGCCGTATCGCCGTTACGTCAGCGTTTTTACATAGTTAGTTGTAATAAATCCGGCGGTTTATCTGTATATCTTCGCCGTTTTGTACGGGTAGTTGTATAACTCACCTAACGCCCACGTCCTAGAAAAACCGCGCGGTTCGGGGGTCGCCATAAAGTGTTTATTGGAGAACATAACCCCGTCATCATTCGCCCAAAAGTCGCCCACTATCGACACGTCACCGTCACCGTTAAGCAATGCCATTTTGCTATCAATAAGCCCTTTGATACACCGCTTAACGCGTTTATCGGTAATGTCCGCCGTGTCACGGATAAGTGCGGGCAAGTATTCCGCTATAAATAACGCCGTGTCCGAGTATTCCTTATCTTTTGTTGACGTTATGCGGATAATGCCGTTATGGACGATACCGACACTACATAAGCAGTCCAGTATTTTCATATCCGCAAGGTCGCTAGAAAGCGGGAACGGGTGCGTCATTTCGGGTGTTACGCCCGCTTGCGTGGATATACGGAAGTGATAAATCACGACGTCTTCGTCCGTGAAGTTTTCCGCCTTGATACTGCGCATAAAGTCCTTTAAATTCATAAATCCCTTGTGAATTTCGACTTGCCCGTCATTGACGAACATATACCCCGCGCCGTGCGGGTTTGTCGTCCACATTTCCCTTATTTCGTTTTCGGTGGGTTGTCTAACCCCTTTTTTGCTCACACATATTACACACATAGTTTTTACCGTCCTTTCTGTAATTTATGACCGCATATCTTCGATAACTTCGAGCAGATACTCTATAACGGGTAACGGGTCGTCTTTAATTGATAACGCTATGTCTTCGACTTCCACGTCCTCTATCATTGCCCGCCACGGGTCAACCTTATAAACACGCTCCGCCAGTTCATTCAGTTTATTCATAGTTTTTACCTACCTTTCTGTAAATTCTGTCCGCTATAACCGATACCGCCTTGTCAACATTTACAACGAACCGTGTATTTTTTGGGTCAAAGCATATCGGGTCGTCATTGACTATTGCCCACTTTTTTACGTCCGCGTCCGTAATTTTCGGAGGGTCTATTTTCCGCCCGCCAGTGAGGTATTTATTCATACTGCCACCGCCTTTCTATTGAGATAATCTACTTCGCTTTTCGCTATTGCGTAGGCTTCCGCTTTCGTGCGGGTTGCGCACCTATGTAATGCGAACCGCGAACCGTCGTTTGTAAGATAATCAGCGTGCCACCGTCCGCACACTTGAAAACAAATAATATGAACGTATGTCATAAAATCACCCCTTTTAGATCGTTTCCACTTTGCACCCGTCCGCGAGAAAAGCGTCACGTTCGGCGGGTGTGAGGTCAACTACAAAACAAAAACCGTCTATATAAACCTTGTATGTCGTCATATCCGCACCGCCTTTCTAGTAAGCCATTGAAAGCCTATAATCGGCGTAAGCGTCCATTATGTCGGACATACACGCGCTATGTTCTACCGTGTAATTGCGCACCGTATGACGCCAGTCTTCGCGCCTTATGCGGTCACATATGCGGGCGTAGTCGTTTGCGCTTATCCGTTCCTTGTATGGGAATTTCGCCCCGTATACAGTAACGCTATAAGTTCCGTCCTCATTCCTTGAAAAATCGCCTTGTCTTATTGAGTATTCCAGTCTACTTGTACTTGCCATAGTTTTTACCGTCCTTTCTGTAAAATCGGTGTGTGTAGTTGGTTGCGCTCACATTTACACGCGGACTTGCGACCGCCGTTGGTATGTTTACAACCCTTTTCGGGCGGGGCGGATTTTACACCGCCCCTTGTGATTTTTAAAGCAACTCTTCACGTATAATCGTGCTTTCTATCTGTGCGCAAGCGTCCGCACTTATCGTTCCCGCGTCCTTGCATTTCGTGTTGATACGGTCGAACACATACTGATTACACCCGCTAAAAATCGCAACCAAATCGTCGCACTGTTTCCAAGACAAGTCTTTAAGACGTCCGATTAAGTGGAAAATCGTTTCCATTGTGTTACGGAAACAAGCGTAATTTTTTTGACCGCCTACAAGCCTTATCTCAACACGCCCCTCATCAAAATGTGAACCGTTAAAACAATTCCCGTGGCTACCGTCCATACAATGCACATTCATTGTGCGGGCGTTTTCGTAGCGCATTTGTCCGCACCAGTTTGTTGACCCCGTACGGGCAAAAGCAACCTTGAAAAAGTTGTAATGCTTATTAATTATGTAAAACAGTTTGCGCGCGCTATCCTCTTGAATTTTCGCCGTAGTGCCTAATAACCCAACTGATACATTTACGTGCATACCGCAACGACCGTCCGCACAATTTACACCGAACATAGGGAAAAAATCGTTATACATTGTTTTAAAGTTCTTATAATTGTTACGGATAAATTCTTTCGTCATAACTTGCGTGATACATTCCGTACCCGTGATAGTGCTATCCATTTGTTGCTTAAATAAGTCGGCGGGGAATATAGGGAAAACGGTGTTTTCCATAATGTTTGATAATACTGTTTGCGCTTGCGTGTCGTTTGTAGAACGGGCAAGGGTAAAACCCGTTTCAATTTCAAGCCCGTAACCCTTGAGGGGCTTTCCGTCCAGTCTATTGAAGTTTTCGTCACATTTGATAGTGCGGTCGCTTGTGAAATAGCGGTTACACTTGAACCCGCGAAAAGCGTAATTGATATGTGAGTTCTCACACGTCCTTGCGCCGTGGTAGCCTTGCAAGTTTGCGCTTGTCCTTGTTTCGTTTGCCGTTCTGTTTTCTCTTCTCATACTGTACCGTCCTTTCTGTTTTTGCGGTGGTTTGGGGTTAGTTGGCAAGGGGTAATGACGTCTTGCCCTTGCAAGCCTAGATTACACCCGAACGGGTAATGACGTCAAGCACTTTTTTGTCATTTGTTTTTGATCTGGAAAAAATACCCCGTACCGGCACTGCTCAAACCCTTGATTTTACTGGGCGGAACGGCATTTTAAAAAAAGTGGAAAAAATGACAATTTTTTTCGGATTTTTGGACGGATTTTACCCCGACCCGACCCCGAACGGGTAAAAAATGCCCGTTTGCTTTTAATAAGAAGATATGGTATAATGACGTCGATATGTATAAGGACAAGGCGAAACGCATTAAATGCAATACAAACTACGAACATAAAGCGATAGACAAGATAACCTTTCGTCTACGCAAGGACGGCGGAAACGGTATCACAAGGGAAGACGTCCAAAAAAGCGCGGGCGCGGTCGGTCTATCGGTGAACGAGTATGTTTTACAAGCCGTTACGGAAAAAATGCGTAAACAGAACGGCGGAAAACTACACGACAACGTGTAGAAAGCGGAAACGACCCCGAACGGATTTTACACACGGCGGTGTAGAAAGCCCCGAACGGGTCGCGGAAAAATTACACAATGGAATGTAAAAGCGGGCGTGTTACCTCACAAGGTAGCGCGTCCTTTTTACGTTGTCGGTTGTAAAAACTGGAAAGCCAAACGGCGGAAAAATACAAGGGGAATTGTAAAAAGTGGGCAAGGATAAGAAGACGAACGGCGGGAAAACTACACACGGCGGTGTAAATACTGGAAAAGCGAACGGGGTAAAATCTACATATCACGCCGTAATAAGTGGCGAAAAAACCCCGCAAGGGTCGGAAAAAGGTTATCGGAATTTACGCCCCGACTTGTATAACTTCAGCGCATTGTCACCCGAACGGCGGACGGAAATATCCCGCAAGGGTGCGCAAGCCGTGAACCGTTTACACGGGGAAAAGAAAACCGCAAAACAAGCGTTGGAAAACGTACTCACGCTACGGATAACCGACGAAATAGCACAAGGGGCGGACGTAGACCCCGCGATTATTGAACGCTTAAAGCGGGATAATCCCAACGCTACACTATACGATTTAATACAAGCGGTCGCCGTAGGACGCGCCGTAGGCGGTTCAATTCCCGCAATGCAGTATGTACGGGATACACACGGGGACAAGCCTATCGAACGTGTAGAAGTCACCGACAACGTGACAACGGACGCTGACCGCGCACTTATGCGGACGATAGCCGACCGTTTGCAAGGGGCGGAACGGGTTGAAATAGTGGCGGATATTACGCCCGACAACGTAAAAAGCGGGGCAAATAGTGCGGAATAACTACACGGGGCGGTGTAATTTTTAGGGGCGTAGCGATCACGGCGGGGTCGGTTTTTACGCTTATATATGTAGAAGCACCGACAAACCGCATAAACACGGGCTTTACGGGCATACGCATACATTCTAATAGGTAGCAACTGTTCGCCAAAGTAACCTTTCGCGCACACTTGCGAACCCACGCAAACCCGCATAAACACTGGCGTTGCACGTATTCAATGGTAGGCGGGGCGTGTGTATGTAGCAATAATTGCTATGTTTTCACACGTGCGGGTGTAAATTTTTATAGAAAGAACGCGCATTTTTGCTGGGTTTTTACCTATTAGAATGGAAATACCACCCCCCACCCGTGGCGAGCGCGGTCGCTCGGCAAGGAAACCCCTATCCCCCCGGAAAAATTTTATATAAAAAAAGGTCGCTTTAGCGGAATAAAGTATCCGAAATTACAGAAAAAGTCAACCAAAGTACGGGGTTTAGTTGACAGAACCGTAAAAACGCAGAAAAATCGTCGCTTACGCGAGAAAGGAGAAGAAATGAGCGCAAGACTACTTGATGTACTGGAAACGATAAAAGGGATAGAGGGGGTGTACCCGTTCCAAGCGGACAAGACGTTTATGGAACTGGATCGTGACGAGTTAAGCCGGTTGCCAAGGGTGGCACTTCACACGGTAGACGAGAATGATTACGACATACTGATAACGCATTTGGTAAGGAGAGGCGAATGAGGATAACTGACGGTGTATCGGACGCATTGAAAATATCACAGGAATTGCATAGAGATGTATCGGACTTACAGAAAAAGATAGACGAGTTAGAATTTTTGATCTGTGAGATAGACGATAGAGTAAAGATACAGTTTTTCAACGGGGGGAGCAATGACAAGGGAAGAAGCCAAGAGAGAATTAAAGCCGATTAAGGAAATGGAGTCTAGGATTCGTTCTATTGAGCAGGAGATAGAACGTCTTATGACGGTGGCGACGAAAATGACACCGAATTATGAAGGTAGTCGGGTGAGCGGCACGCCGAAGAACAAAATCGAAGAAGCCACGATAAAGATAGAGGAATACCGAGCCAAGTTATCAAAAGTTCTATTAAAGAGCCTTGATTACAAGAATAGGTGTCTGAATAAGGTTGAGAAGATAGAAACGAGAACGCTTCGCACCATTTTGATTTACTACTATTTCCAGAATAAGACCTTGGAGCAGACGGCAGAGGAAATGGATAAGTCATACCGTTGGACTTACGATATGTTCACCGAAGCATTGGACGAATACGCAAAAATTTAAAAAAATACGCCGACATCATACTTTTGCATAAAATTATACTATATTCTGATATTGGAATTTTTGACTTATGGCAAAACTTCTCCTTTTATCATCAGCAGAAGACGTCGGGTGTCCGGCGTCTTTTACGTTATGGATTTAACAATATACAAACCTAGCGAATTAAGGGAAATTGAATACAAGTATTGCCGAGAACACCTTGAATACTTCGTAGAAAAGTACGGGCATATCGAGGACAAGGATGCGGAAGAACTGATACAGCCCTTTGAACTGTGGGATGAACAGAGGAACGCCCTTCGGCAATTCAGAGATAATAAACTGAACGTGATACTAAAGGCACGACAGTTAGGCATAACGTGGCTTGTTTTACACTATGCGCTGTGGAAACTGATTAACCCCGGTCGAACAGTCATAGGTTTATCAAGGACAGAGGACGAAGCACAGGAACTTGTTAGACGAATGAGTGTCATTCTCGACAATATGCGTGAATTGTTCGCTCCTGTCAAAGATCAGCCCGTAAACTGGGTGAACGCTACTTGGGAAAACACTTCGCTTATCCTCACCATACACTTTCCAAATCTCCCCGATTCGGTATTCAAATGCTTCCCTAGTTCACCCAACGCGGCTAGATCGTTCACGGCGGACTTGATAGTATTTGACGAATGGGCGTTTCAACAATTCGCGGAAGACATTTGGAAAGCGGGTTTTCCTACAATAAACCGTCCAACAGGCGGTCAAGTAGTAGGTTTGTCTACAATAGAACGCGGTTCGTTCTTCGAGCAGATATTTACAGACCCCGATAACGGGTTTAATAAGATATTTATACCTTGGTACGCAGACCCTCGACGTGACGAGAAGTGGTACGAAACCACAAAACGCGCTATGGGCGATATGATGACGCAGGAATATCCTGCCACGGTAGAAGAAGCCCTGACAGTACCGGGCGGTTCGTTCTTCCCCGAAGTAAAAAGAGCGACCCATATAGTCAATAAGGAATTAGAGGGCAAATTACGGCGGTATGTAGCACTTGATTACGGTCTTGATATGCTTTCAGCGCATTGGATTCAAGTTGATACCAAAGGAAATGCGCAAGTATATAGAGAATATGACGCACCTGACAAGACAATCGGGGCGGCTTGTGATATTTTACGGTCAATGAGTGACGGAGAACACATAGAATACTGGCTTGCACCGAGTGACTTGTGGAGTCGATCGCAGGAAACGGGTAAAAGCAGGGCGATTTTGTTCTCTGAAAACGGAATTAACCTTACAAAAACGAGCCGTGACTTTCCTGCGGGGTGCGCTTCTATGAAAGAATGGCTAAAACCCGTGGCAGACCACCCGAAATTGACCATTTTGGACGGTTGCGCTCCGAATTTGTACCATTGTTTACGGAAAATACAGAAAGATAAGAAACGACCGAACATTTACGCGAAAGACCCGCACGATTTAACGCACGACGTGGACTCTTTAAGGTCATTTTGCGTATGGTGGGTACGCTCACCCGAAGTTGATTATGACAGAATAGAAACAAGACAGCATAGTTCGATCCTTGAAGACATAGAAAATGCGACGGGAGAGGACAGAGAATACCTATTACAAAAGTACGGTGAGCCGATATGAGGTTAAAAAAGGTAATGAATAAGGTCAAAAAGTCGATAGCACCTACACCCGAAGAAAAAAAGCGCGATAAATGGCGCGGAAAACTGGAAAATGCAAGGATAGCGTATTCCAGTACCCTTAAAGAAATAAACAAGAATCAGGGCATATACGAGGGTACAAGGGAAGTAAACGGAAACCCGAATACGAATATAGCGGCTAAAGACCTTGCTATAAATGTAAGGAATATCGCCTACGAACTTATAGAGTCGCAGGTCGATTCTTCTATTCCTATGCCGAAGGTAACGGCTCTCCACGAAGGTGACGAGCATTTAGCGCGATCTATTGAGAGAGCGTTAGTAAATAAAATGAAACTGTTAAGACTTTCCATATTAAATGACCTTATGGAAAGAACGGTTCCCGTGCAGGGCGGAGATTTCTTCCTTGTAGAGTGGGATAACACAATGGGATTTCATTCAAATTACGGCGACGTGAACGTAATGGAGATTTCCCCGAAGCAAGTCATACCGCAACCGGGCGTTTCTAAAATAGAGGAAATGGACTATATCTTCGTACAGACCGCGCAGACAAAGAAGTGGGTCAAGGAAAAGTACGGCGTTGATGTAGAGGACGCGTCTGAAGAATATAGGGATATAAGGGGCGCAGAGGGCAATTCTAGCCTTGATACGGATATAGTCACGGTAAATACCGCCTACTATAAAAACGAGGGCAAAATAGGACGCTTTGTATGGGTAGACGACTATACACTCGAAGACCTTGAAGACTATCAGGCAAGAATCACGAGGAAGTGTAAAGAGTGCGGATATACCACGGAAGAAAAGGTATGCCCTATATGCGGGTCAAAGAAGTTTGAAGAATCTGTAGACGAGATACAGGAAGTCAGTATTCCTATTATGCAGGAAGCAGGCATAGACCCTATGACGGGTATGCCTATTGAAGTATCGGCGGAAGAAGTCGTTACGCTTGAATACTACAAGCCAAACTGCTATCCGCTCATAATTAGAAAGAATGTATCAAAATCCGACTCGCTTTTAGGCTTTTCGGATGTGAAAGTCATAGAAGACCAACAGGATTTAATAAAGAAAGTAGGTTCAAAAGCGGCGGAAAAGACCATAAAGGGCGGTTCTTACGTGACATTGCCTAGAGGCGTTAAGGTCGAAACTACCGATAAAGAACTGAAAATCATTCGCCTTGACGACCCTAACCAAAAGTCAATGATTGACGTTATGAATATGCAAGTCAACATTCAGCAGGATATGCAGATGGTGAACAAAGCATACGAAGACGCCCGTTCGACTCTGGGTATCACAGATGCGTTCCAAGGTAAATACGACCCGTCAGCCGTTTCGGGTACTGCTAAACAGTATTCAATCAATCAGGCGGCAGGACGACTTGAAAGTAAGCGCGTTATGAAGAACGACGCTTATTCCAAACTGTACGAGTTAATGTTCAAGTTTTGGCTTGCTTATGCTGACGATCCGTTACCGATTACGGGGTCAGGCGTAAACGGAGAGCAGGACTTTGATATTCTCGACAAAAAGGATTTCATCAAGCAGGACGCCGCAGGCGACTACTACTGGAACGACGAGTTCTTATTTGAAACCGACCCGACCTCAACTATGATGGCAAACCGCGAAGCAATGTGGCAACAGATAGATATGAAGTTGCAGAGCGGCGCGTTCGGTCAGTTAGGTTCGCTTGAAACAATGAGGTTGTACTGGTCGTTAATGGAAAAGAATCATTATCCAAATGCGGGTGATGTTCTTTCCCAAATAGAAATGATGATAGCAGAACAGCAACAGCAGGCGGCAATGATGCCGCAGATGGGAGCAGAAAATGAAATGCCCGCTTTGCCAAGTGGAGTTGCGGATAACCCGGTCGCGTAACCTCGTCGAACACGACGATACGCCGGATGAACCGACAAGGCTCTACATTGAACAAGAATTATCTTGCCTTAATAAGAACTGTACGAACTACAAGACGATAGTTGAAACAGTCAAAAACGAAATACCGATAGGCTAAACAAAGGACTCGTTGGAAGTCCTTTTTTAGTGCATAAAGTCGCAACTGAAAGCGCAAAAATCAGAAAGGAAAACTAAATATGGAGAAAAAGAATCTTCTTGACTTGAATCTTCAATTATTTGGAGAGGAAGTCGCAGACGTAGAAGTGTCGGAAGCCGTCGAACCGACAGAAGAAACTACCGAAGCAGACGAAACTGAAACAGTCGAAAATGACGGAAGCGACGCGCCGCAGGAACAGTCAGCCGAGGAAAACGCACGTTACGCCGCTATTAGACGTAGAGCCGAAGAAGACGCACGTAAGAGATACGAAGCGGAAATAGGCAATCTTAATCAGCAGGTGGCGGCAATGTGTCAGGGGATAACACACCCCATTACGGGCGCACCTATCACTAATATCCGTGATTATATGGACGCTTTGCAGATTCAGCAAAGGCAAGCCAGTGAAGCGGAGTTAGAGGAAAAGGGTATAGACCCCTCTGTGATAGAAAGAATGATCGCGTCCAATCCCGTAGTGATGCAGGCACAGCAAGTTCTCAATAGCACAAGGCAGAGAGAAGCAGACGCCTACGTTGAACGGGAGATAGCCGACTTATCGAAGTATGACCCAAATATAAGGTCTATGGCTGATATAGTCGCGCTTCCAACCTTTCCACGTATCTTGGAGCGTTTAAAGCAGGGTATGACCCTTACGGACGCATACAAGACGGAAAACTTTGACAACTATATGTCGCATACAAACGAAGCGGCGCGGCAAAAGGCTATTAACCAAATGAGGGGAAAAGCACACCTACCTTCACAGCCGAATAGCGTTGCCACCGAGAACGACGGCGTGGAAGTTCCGCCCGAAATTATGAGTTCTTGGAAGTCAGAGGGAAAGACAGAAAAGCAGATTCGTGACCTTTATAGTCAGGTCGCCAAGAAATTACATTTGAATTGAAAGAGAGGAAAGAGTTATGGCATTTGAATTTTTCAGAAGCGAGAACGACGCTTCCCCGATCGAGAAAGAGATCGAAGCCACCAACGGCGTTACATACGCTCACGGTTGCCTGCTTGCTTATGGCGAGTCTGGAACAGCCGTTACAACGACAGTAAGCCCCGAATTTGTTTACAACGGAAAAGACACCGTTGCAAAGACGGGCGACAAACTTGCTTGCACAATCGCGTTCCCCGAATACGAGTGGCTTTCATACCTTAAAGGTTCTGACCCTACGCTCAAACCCGGTATGAAGGTTGAGACAGACGGCGCAAACGCTACAACGTCAACTACTTCTTCCGCAGGAAACTTTAAACTTCTTTCAGAAGGTGGAGCAAGCGGCACAAGAGTAATAGGAAAGTTTGAATAAGGAAGGGGGAACACTACAATGGCAGTAACATTTAGTAAGCACGGCGGACTGAATGACGAGGCTTGGAAGGTCATTGATACTGAACTTTCAATGGTTATTCAGGACACAGATACAGAGAAGAATAAAGACGACGAACTTGTAAAGGCTCTTTTCAATGTAAAGACCTCAAAGAAGTTCGGTGAGAAGCAGGGTTCAATGACCGAGTTCGGTAACTTCGAGGAAGTTACAGAAGGTGATAACGGTGTTGCAGACGACTATCAGATGGGCTTCAGCAAACTGATAGAGCATCATCAGTTCATCAAGACCTTTATGTGTACCAGAGAAGCAAAGGACGACGGAAATATCGACCTTATGAAGCAGACGGCTGCTAACTTCGTTCGCGCATACAAGCGTTCAAGAGCGCAGTACGCTTCCGACGCACTTGTTACAGAGGGTGCTTCCTTTATCTATGGTGGCAAGTCCTATGACAAGACAACGGGCGACGGCAAGGCACTTTTCGCTACCGACCACCCCGGCAAGAAGACGGGCGTTGCAGACCAGTCAAACGTCTTCACAAAGGCATTTGGTAATGACGCAACGGTTCTTTACACTCTTGCAAATATCGGACGTAACTTCAAGAATCAGTCGGGTAACGTAATGGGTTACACATTTGATACCCTTATTATCCCCGGCAACTGTCCTAGACTTGAAGACCTTGCAAAGAGAATTATCCATTCACACCAGATCGTAAACAGCCCGAACAACGACATCAACACGCAGGAAGGTATCTGGAAACTTATCGTTGACCACAGATGGGAAGCGGCTACGGGAACAGAGCCTTACATCATAATGAGTTCGGAAGCGCAGAGAGAACTCAACGCAGGCGTCTTCTACGACAGAGTAGCACTTGACGTTTCTAACGAAGTTCTCAACAAGAGCCGTAACCTTGAATGGAGCGGTTACGCTAGATGGAGCGCGGGCTTCAATAACTGGAGCGCATACATTCTCGGCGGCGCACAGAACGGTACAGTTCTTTAATAAGGGGGCATATATGACAACAAAAGAACTTAAAGTGGGTGACACCTTTCTAGAGGGTAAGTTAGTCTACAAAGTTACTAAAGTTGTTGGCTCTAAAGTCGAAGCATCTTGGACGGGGGAAACCTCGTCCGAGACTTCGGTTTTTACAGAAGCCAATGTAAAAGAAGAAGTTAAGGAAGAAGTCAGGGTAGAGGAAGAAGAAGTCGATCTCTATTCTATTTCCTACGCACAGTTAAAGAAAATGTGTGCAGAAAAGGGTCTTGACGCAAAAGGCTCAAAGGCAGACCTTATCGCAAGATTAGAGGGATAATATGAACACTTGGTATGATTTAAAACTTGCCGTATTACAAAAAATGTTTGCGGCTGACGATAAGATAGAGAAAGACGAGTCAACGCTTGGCTATCTCGCCGCTATGCCCCATTGTGCTAACGAGGGGCTTGCTTTTCTAGCAACGGCAGGCAAGTTTATTACGAAGTCCGTAAAGATAGCGCAGATGGATATACAGAACCTCATTTCTAACTCTATTGCAAACGCTATACACGAATTTTCGGACACGTATTCATATCAGGCAGACGAGGGGCAGTCTTTTTATTTTGAGGTGTCGGGAAACGGCACTTGCGCTATATATGTCGGTGATACCTTATTCGACACTATCACCATTGAAACACAAGGCTACGAAGCGTTTAAGGGGCTTATAACAAACACCGAGAAATTGCCGGTTAAGTTTGAGTTCACTACATCATATCCTATGGCATTAAAGAACGTAGCCATATACAAAGAGAGTTTTGCCGACGCTGATGCGGTCGTACCTTTCACGGACAAGATTAAGTACGATATGGTAGCACTCGCACCCGATTTCTATATGATTGACCCGCAGGGTATCTACTATGAGGGTTCATATCAGCAGTATCTCCAAACGTCAGACTTTTATCAGGAAGGTACAAAGACACTTGTTCTTGACCGCGATATGATAGGAAGTTTTACGATTTATTATAGAGCGTACCCCGAACAGATTACGGCAGACACGGAAGATACCTACGAACTTCCGATAGACCCCGAAGTTTACGCTCTTTTGCCCTTATATATGGCGTCAGAATTATATAAGGACGATGATCTGGGTATTGCGACCTCTTATAGAAACGAAATGGAAGTCGGCTTTGAAAGGCTCGTTAATTCTGCGAACCTTTCTGCATTTGAAGAATTTACTAGCGATAGTGGGTGGATTTAATGGCGGTTCAATTCAAAGTACCAAAATCTCCGTCAAGGGATATAGACGCAACTGATACCTTTTTAGGGGTTGATTTAACGAATACGGGCGTATCTATGGATATTTATAGGTCGCCTAACGCCCCGAATATGGTAAGGGATGTACCGGGCAAAGTCCGTAAAAGAATGGGCTACTATAAAGAAGTCCTTTTCGGAACGGAAACAAATGTCAATTTCGCCGCAGGCACGTCAGCACAAGAGAAAGAAGTCTTCATAACTGTTGCAGACATAAACACGGATATAAAGGTCTACGACCTTATTCAGACCATAAAGAGCAAGGACGAGAACGCGTATACTCTCTACCTTGAATTTGATTATATGTCGGAAGACGAGTTCACAATCTTCGGTATGTCGGTGGAAGCAAGCGAAGACTGGACTCATTTTTCTGACTCTATTGAATGTGCAAGCGCGGACGAATTTACAGAGGTTGATGTAAATTCTGCGGTAGCGCAGTCTATCTTTATAAAGAACTTTTCCCTTATGAGGGCGAAAGACGAGAACTACGAGTGGAGTCCTGCGCCTAAATACTTCGTTGAAAGAGAAACTAACGATCCGATTTACGGGTGTCACTTTCTTCGTAATGCGTCTAGGGCATACGACGGAGATAGAATACTCAACACCAACAGAGCATTAGAAACTGGTGAAGAAATACACCTTGAGAACGTATCGTCGAGAACGCTTATAGCAAAACTTGGAGAAGTTCCGTGTAACGCTCAAAAACTTTACTTGGAGTTTGACGTAAAATCGTCTGCCCCCGCATTTTTCTTTATTGGCGGTCATCAAATAGGGTTTGTAAGCACGCTTGCTGATTATTACCATTATAGCGACGAAATAACCCCAGATATGGACTTTTCTTCGCCGCCGACTGGATTCTTCCCAGAAACACGTCTTATGGAAGTAGAAGCGGCAAGCGACACTATTGCTAACCTTTACATAAAGAACCTTTCCATAATGTACGAAAAGGACTCTGATTACGAGTGGAGTCCTGCACCAGAGGACAATTACGAGAAGTTTCACATAAAGGATATGTATAATATCGACCCGAAAGAGTTGGCGAAAATGGAGTCTTTAGATAAAGACACCGCCACTATTTCGTCGTCGGAAGTGGTTGAAGAAATAGAGTTAATGGAAGACCCCGTATTTTCGCCAGTTTACGGGAAGAATTATATCTATTTTTCTTTTGACCTTACTACGTCTTTGGAAAACAGCGAAGCAGTCCTTTCATACGTTGAACTGGAGTGGAAATACAAATTCCGTATTGAAACATTGGAAACATTCTTTACGGATAGGGTAACTGAAAACTATAAGAAACAGCACTTTGATTTATTCAGATATTTTGATAACTGTTATGGACTGGATAAACTTAAAATCAAGTTTTTGTTATCATCTGGAAGTTCAAAGGCGCATATATCCTTATCCAATATAAAGATACATACATATCAAATACGAGATTCTTTTCTGTCTTCCCCGAAGTGGTTTTTATACCACGTCGGAAAGGATTTCTATTTAAGACCAAACGAGTCGGATAGGTTTTCTATTGTTTATTCAGAAGCAAACGAACACGTTAGTAAGTCGTGGCAGTTGAATAATAATAGTTACATTATAGACGGCAAGGATATTTACTCTTTCTCGATAGAGGAAAGTGAAAAGGTCGAGGTAATAGGACAAGATAACGCTTTCATTCCGACCGTTACGATAGCAAAAGAACCTACAGGCGGCGGTACTTCATACGAAGCGTTAAACCTTTTACAACCGGGCTTTTATGAGTTATTTCAGGGAAAGGCAAGCGTAAAGAAATATCAACTTTCTTTTGACGGACTCGACAAGACAGAATGTAAGGCGTGGCTTTTGGATAGTAACGCCAACTGGAATTTAAAGGTAGAAAATACAGACTTTACTGTAAATAGGTCTACGGGAGAGGTTACATTTCTTACCGCCCCCGGTGTTTCGCCTATAACGGGCGAAGATAACATAAAGATACTCGCATATAGAACTGTCGAGGGGTACAGAAGCAGAATTACAAAGTGCCTTTTTGGGGCTTTGTTTGGTGTTGGCGGAGCGTGTGACAGACTGTTCCTTTCGGGAAATCCTGAACACCCGAATTGGGATTTTTACTCACAACAGTACGACCCGACCTATTTCCCCGATACGGGTTATTCCGTAATTGGTTCAGAACAGTCAAGGATAATGGGCTATGCGATAGTAAGCAACTATCTCGCTACCTTTAAAGACGGGTTCGACCGGTCGCAGTCGGTATTTATCCGAGAGGGCGACATATTAGAGAACGAGGAAACGGGTCAGTCAGACCCCGTATTCAAACTGATAAATACATTACAAGGCGAGGGCGTTGCGGCGTCCTATTCTTTTGGGTATTTACAGACAGAACCGTTATTCCTTACAAAAGCAGGAGCATACGCTATCACCGAGCAGGATATAACGGGTGAAAAGTATGCGCAGAATAGGTCGTTCTACCTTGACGGCGTTTTAAGGAAAGAACCGAACCTTGATAAAGCACAGGCGGTTATATACGACAATCAGTACGTTCTTTCCTTAAATAATAAATTGTTTGTCTTGGACGGCTTGCAAGCCACTAGGACGGACAAGAGCGAACCCTATGCAACAAGACAGTACGCAGGGTTCTTATGCGATGATGTACCGGCGGTAAGTATATGGGCTGACGATACGATATGTTTTGGAACAAACGACGGTAAGGTGTGCAAGTTCTACACGGACGAAAAGGCGTTAGAGAGTTATAACGACGACGGCAAAGCGATCTACGCTTGTTGGGAAACGCCCGATCTAGACGACAAACTGTTCTATAAGAACAAGACGTTTAGGTATCTCGCTGTAAGACTGATGCAGTCGTTGAAGACCACGGCTAAAATGTATTCTCGTAAGTTAGGTGTGTGGACGAAGATATACGAGAATATGATTATCTCGAACCCCATAGACTTTGAGAACTTTGACTTTAACTTGTTCACGTTCAGCATAGACACGACCGAAAAGTTAATGCACTCGAAAGTAAGGGTCAAGAAGGTAGACAAGGCGAGGTTCAAGATAGAGAACGGGGAACTGAATGAGCCGTTCGGGTTATCTGATTTAGCACTAGAGTACATTCAGAGCGGAAACTATAAGGGGTAAAAAAATGGCATTTGAATCACGGATAACAAACACAGAATTAAATTCAAGGGGTGCGACGACCCTTGCCAATCAGCCGAAAATATCCGCAACGGCATTGAAGCAGGAATTTGACGCACCCGCAAAAGAGATAATCGCGCCGAAGTATAACGCTTTAATTGACGAGTTAGAAGCGACAACGGCGGCTGAATCTCTTGGAATTGTAGCACCCGAAGGAAGGGGAACAAGCGAGAACATTCAAGGAGTCGTCGATAAGATTTCCCTTGACCTTGCCCTTTTGGAAGGTAGTTTTGTTGAAGTGGCAGAGCAGGCGCATACGCACGAGAACAAGGAACTGCTTGATACTTATTCACAGACCGAGGAAGACCTTGCAAGTGCAGTATCGAAGAAGCACGACCATTCTAACAAGGCATTACTGGATACCTATAATCAGACCAATGCTGACATCTCAAGCGCGGTAAGCCAGAAGCATACACATTCCAACAAGGCTTTACTTGACACCTATTCACAGACCGAAGCGAACCTTGCAGATGCGGTCAGCAAAAAGCATAGCCATTCTAATAAGGCGTTGCTCGACACATACACGCAGACGGAAGCGAATTTAGCGAGTGCCGTTGCGAATACTCACACGCACTCTAACAAGAGCCTTTTAGATACCTACACGCAGTCGAATAGCAACATAGCAGACGCGGTAACAAAGAAGCACGACCATTCTAATAAGACGGTTCTTGATAAGTTCGGCGAGAACGCAAGCGGTAAGCCTACCTACAATGGCGACCCGATAGGCGGTGGAAGCGGAACGGGCGATATGTCTTCGGACGATTATGACCCCGATTCTACCGTTTACAATGCAGGCGGTATCGTAGCGTATGTAGAGAGCCAAGCACCCGTAGAAGGTAACGGCATTGATATAACGAGCAGGACGATTTCGCTTGATTTAGATTACCTCACGGCAAGCAGACTTGGATTTATCGACGAAGACGAGAAGGGAGCAACGAATGGTGTCGCTACCCTTGTAAGCGGTAAAGTACCGAGTTCACAGTTGCCGAGTTATGTTGATGACGTAATCGAGGGATATTACAAAGTCGCAGACGGGAAGTTCTATGAAGATAGTTCTTACACGACCGAGATAACGGGCGAGAGCGGAAAGATATACGTTTCCCTTGATACGGATAAATGCTATCGGTGGAGCGGAAGCGCATTTGTGGAAGTAAGCCCAGGTGCTACATACACGGCAGGCGACGGCATAGACATAACAAATGCCGTAATATCAGTCGACGAAATGCCGTCATCGGATATGTCGGATGTTGTATATCCGTTGCCGACTACACTACAACCGATAACAAACCCTGTCGGTTGTATTATCACGATGATGGGTGTCGATGCTCCAAGCGGATATTTGAAGTGTGACGGCACTGTATATAACATAGCAGATTATCAGAACCTTGCGGATTTCTTTGCAGATCAGTTCGGAACAGCCAACAATTTTGGCGGTGACGGCTCGACTACATTTGCAGTTCCCGACCTTCGTGGTGAGTTTTTAAGGGGTACAGGAACAAACAGCCATAGCGGAAACGGCAACGGTGCGGCTGTCGGTGTTCATCAGAACGGTACGACACACAGAGAATTGTATCTTGTCAAGCGTAAGGATAATTCGGGCAGATGGCTTAATATAACATATTCGTCAACGGACTATTCGAGCGAGGACAGCACAAACTACTACTATGGAAACGCAAATACCGATTACATCGGAACAAAGACATTGGCTTCTTACGTTGCAGTTACCGAAGAAAGTAGTTCATCAAGCGGTG
>Ga0265300_10000405_pt1 | contig 44235 bp, 29 predicted proteins | sample AusTroGonzalo_MG_FD_193482 | JGI IMG/M metagenome (GOLD analysis project Ga0265300, IMG submission 193482) | Bovine rumen microbial communities from tropical cattle in Woodstock, Queensland, Australia - Gonzalo_03 | ecosystem: Host-associated > Mammals > Digestive system > Stomach > Rumen ... | reverse complement strand
TACGAAAACTACAAGATCGTTTATCCGTGAAAGGATGTCGCATGATGAAAAAATTGGTTTGCCTGTTGTCGATTTTTACGGCGGTGTGCGTTCTTGGCTTCGAGGTCCCCACCTTGCCGCCGTCGCCGTTCCCCGACACCGAGGCCGTGACAAATCTCCCTCTTGTTGTTTTGGCGGAATCGCCGCGCCGTCTGCGTTTTTCCGTGGAGCTTCCGGCATCTCCCTCGAACAACGTCGAGGTCGCAATCGGGCGCGACGCGGACTGCAACGGGCGTCTTTCCCTGGACGAGTCCAATGTAGTGGTTGGCTACGACTGCGGCGAGTGGTTCGTCAGGTCTGCCGCGAAGGACTCGGTGACGTGTGAGGCCGTGCCGTCCTCCGGCGTGTTCCGGCGGACATACGAGATACGTTCGCGGAATGTCGATCCCTCGTGGAACCTTGTGAAGGTGACGCGGCGAGGGCAGAGCGCGGCTGACTGCGCCGTCGCATTCGAGCTTGTGGAGTCCGGCTTCGCGCTTAGACTGCAGTAGCCGTGTTTTCAATGGTGTTGACCTGCGGCAAGCCCCCCCTGAATGGGGATTGGCTATGCCTTGCCGCACGGGAGCGGAGGGGCGTCTCGGCGTGGCTGGGCGGTGAATCCCAAGAGTGAGGATATTCCGCCTGTTTAGGCTGTCGTGACGCGGCCTTCGAGCGTTGCGTCAGAATGCACGCGGGTGACGACGACCTTGGCCTTGGACTTCCTCGCGGCCTTGCCGTTTGCCCTGCAGAAGAGGTATTCGCCTGTCCAGCCTTCGCATCGCGACTCGTGCTCGACGACAATTTCCACGGTCTTGCCGAGGAAGCGCTTTGCGAACGCAAGGCGCTTGGGCGACACGATGTCCGCAAGGATGTGTGCTCTTTTGCGGCGGATTTCCCTGGGAACTGGGTCTGGAAAGGCTGCCGCGAGAGTTCCGGGCCGCTCGGAATACGGGAAGACGTGCACGTTAGAGAAGGGGAGCCTTTTCAGGAATCCGCTTGACGAGAAGAAGTCGATTTCAAGCTCGCCCGGGAAGCCCGTCATCATGTCGCACCCGATTCCGGCGTTAGGCATGAGCTCGTTGGCCGTCTTTATCAGCTTTTCGGCGTCTGCGACTTTGTAGGGGCGGCGCATTGCGGCGAGGATCTTCTGGGAGCCTGACTGCACCGCGACATGCAGGAAACGGCAGACGTTCTCCCGGCCTGCGATTGCGGAGACGGTCTCCATGGCACACGGGCCCGGCTCGATCGAGCCCACCCTGATGCGCGGGCCGCCGATTGCCGCGAGCGCATCGACGAGGTCCGGAAGATGTCGGCCGCCGCTTTCGTAGAGCGAGAGGTTGCAGCCGGTTACGACGATCTCGTTGTATCCGGCGTCGGCGAAGCGCAGCGCCTTTGAGACGACGTCGTCGAACGGGACGGACGACGGCCCTCCCCTGAACTGCGGAACGATGCAGAACGTGCATCCGCCTGTGCAGCCGTCCTGTACCTTGAGATATGCCCTTGCCGTGCGCAAGGGGACTTGCGCCTTCGGCTTTGCGGCGACTGCTACCGCTTTCGCCTTCGAGGAGTAGTGGGTCTTGAGCTCGTTTGGAAGGCATCCTTCTACGATAAGCTTCTTGAGGGGGTATTTCTCCTTCAGGTGGCGGATCAGCCTTTCGCATTCACCCTGCGCCCTTGCAGTCACCGAGCACCCGCGCACGATTATGAGGTCCGCCTCGGCATGGCTAGAGACTACGCTCCAGCCCCTCGCAAGGCATTCCGCCTCGCGCTCAAGCGCCTCAGCCCTGTTCAGGCGGCAGCCGAACGTTTCGAAACAGACGTTCATCTACGCTTCCGGAAACATGAAGAGGAGGGCGAGGTTCACGGCGTTGAAGAGGAAATGGACCGTCATCGGGGCGGCAAGCCTCCCCGTGCGCTGGTATATCCAGGCAAGCACCGAGCCGAAGAACCAGAGCGGGACGAACGTGACCATGTTGAAGTGGACGCAGGCGAAGATCGCCCCCGATATGACCATCGCCCCCCATGGCACGAGGCTCTTCGCGCGTAGGAGGTTCCTGTAAAGGTATCGCCTGAATATCGCCTCTTCGAGAAGCGGAGCCTCGAAGAGCGCGAAGACGATGATTGCGGCGCGGGTGAACGGGGCGAGGCTGCCGTTCTGGAGGAGTATTACAAGGTCCTGCTTCGGTAGGTCGAGCCCAAGCGCGGTGGAGAGCTTCTCGGCGGCGAAGTTCAGCGCAAGCGTTGCCGCCGTGGAGCAGGCCGTCGCGGCAAGGAGCCACTTCGCAAGCGCCGCGCCGAGGGGCATTGGCGACATCTTGGGAGGCGGGGAGCGGAAGAGCCGCTCCGCCGCGAACGCCAGCGCAAGAACGACGAGGAATATGGCTGCCGAAAGTCCCAGCAGCCACAGTATGTTTGCGTCGGTTGCGGAGGAGGCAGGCATTACTTCGCCTGCCCGGCCTCGACTTCGGAGCCTGTTCCGCGGATCTTGATGTGGAGCTCACGAAGCTGCTGCTCGGTCACGTAGTTCGGCGCGCCCATGAGGAGGTCCTGCGCCTTCTGGTTCATCGGGAAGGCGATTACCTCGCGGATGTTGGGCGTGTCGGTGAGGAGCATCACCATGCGGTCGACGCCCGGGGCGATTCCGCCGTGCGGCGGCGCACCGAACTGGAACGCGCGGTGGAGGGCGCCGAACTTCTTGACGACGTCGTCCTTCGTGTAGCCCGCGATCTCGAACGCCTTGTACATGACCTCGACCTGGTGGTTGCGGATCGCTCCGGAGGAAAGCTCGATGCCGTTGCAGACGACGTCGTACTGATACGCCTCGATGGTGAGCGGGTCCTTGGTATTGAGCGCCTCGAGCCCGCCTTGCGGCATCGAGAAGGGGTTGTGGGAGAAGATGATCTTCCCGGTCTCAGGGTCCTTCTCGAAGAACGGGAAGTCGACGATCCAGCAGAAGCGATAGACGTTCTTCTCGCGGATGTCGTTTGTCATGTGGTCGGCGATGTCGGTGCGGACGAGCCCCGAGAGGCGGTGGCACTCGTCGACGTCGGCGGCCATGAAGAAGAGAGCGTCGGTCGGCTCCATGCCAACGAGATGCTTCATCTCCTCAAGCTGCTCGGCCGAGAGGAACTTGGCGATCGGGCCCTTGAGCTCGCCTTCCTTCGTCCAGCTGATGTAGCCGAGGCCCTTGCCGCCGTTCTCCTTGACGAATGCCTCGCGCTTGTCGAACCACGTGCGCGTCTCTACGCCTACGATGCCCTTGACGAGAAGGCCCTTGACGAGACCGCCGTTCTTGACGCACGCGGCGAACGCCTTGAAGTCGGCCTTGGCGAAGAAGTCCGACATGTCGATCCACTTGAGCGGGTTCCTGAGGTCGGGCTTGTCGGAGCCGTAGGTCATCATCGCGTCGCGGTACTTGATGCGCGGCCACGGGGCGGGCGTGCACTCCCACTTCGAGAACTTGGCGAAGGTCGCCCCCACTACGTCCTCGACGACGGCGAAGATCTCGTCCTGCGTCGCGTAGCTCATCTCGATGTCCATCTGGTAGAACTCGCCCGGGCTGCGGTCGGCGCGCGCGGCCTCGTCACGGAAGCACGGCGCGATCTGGAAGTACTTGTCGAAGCCCGAGACCATGAGGAGCTGCTTGAACATCTGCGGCGCCTGCGGAAGGGCGTAGAACATGCCGCGGTGGATGCGGCTCGGCACGAGGTAGTCGCGCGCGCCCTCTGGCGACGAGGCCGTGAGGATCGGCGTCTGGAACTCGTTGAAGCCTTTCTCCCACATCTTCTCGCGCAGGAAGCGGATCACCTGCGAGCGGAGGATGATGTTGTTGTGGAGCTTTTCGCGGCGGAGGTCGAGGAAGCGGTACTGGAGGCGCACGTCCTCCGACTCGTCGGCCTTTTCGTCGGGTATGTAGAGGGGCGTCACCTGCGAGGCCGACTCCATGACGAGCTCGTTCGCCTCGATCTCGATTTCGCCCGTGGGAAGCTCGGGGTTGATCGTGTCGGGAGTCCTAAGCTTTACCTCGCCCGTCACCGTTATGACGCTTTCGAGGTGGGCCTTCTCGACGAGGCCGAAGAAGCTGCGCGACGGATGGACTACTATCTGCGTAAGGCCGTAGTGGTCGCGAAGGTCGACAAAGAGAATTCCGCCGTGGTCGCGGAGCCGGAACATCCAGCCAGAGAGTCGAACTGTCTTGCCCGCGTCAGCCGCGCGGAGCTCGTTGCATGTATGTGTACGGTATGGGTGCATTTCTTTCCTCCTAAAGGACAACTGCACATTATACCATATTTCCCTTGGCTGTTCCCCAACATTTTGTAGTCACAGCGTCGCGGCGTCGCGTCGGGATGCTTGCTCGGTCTCGTTCACTCCGGACCTCGTTGCGCCTTTCACGCTTAGACAATCTACTCCGTTTAGCCTGACGTGTAAGTTGAGAGTGTAGAGTGGAAAGTGTAGAATTGTGGACGATCCACCATTCTACATTTTCAATTCTCAACTATCAATTTCGCAACTGCCTCACTCGCGACATCCCTCCGCTCCGCCGTCCGCAGTTCATTCCCTGCTTCTTAAAGCAATGCGCCGCAACAACGCCAATAACTTTACACTCTCCACTCTACACTCTCCACTCTCAACTGAAGGGGTCGGGGTCGGAAGGCGAGGCCAAGACGCTACGCCTTTAAGCGGTGAGGCGTGGAAGAAGCCGGAGTGCGCCGCGAGACAGGGGACGCACGAGAGCAGCTTTGCGACTCCGACGTGTCTGGCGACGCTTTGATTCACCTCGGTTGGGTATGGGCGGAAGCAAAAGAAACGCGGCAGATTCACCTCGCGTATGACATGTCGGGCATGGCGCAAAGTGCGGGTCGGGCGTTACCGGGCGAGCGGCACTACCAGGGGGACCGTCGAAAAACGGGTCGGGCGGCCGGCGCACACGGAGGCATCCCGACGCGACGGCGAAATCGCCTGCACGCTGACAAGGCACCCAACACAAACGCGCTGCCTACACGCCAATGAAATCGCGCAGGGGTCTGAAATGCTTGTAGCACAGAATTTTGGTATAATACTCGGCATGAATGCAGGCATTGCACCATGGGTGGCGGCGCTTGGCGCTGCATGGCTGTGCGTGATGGTTTCGGCGTTGCTGTGGCAATCTGGGGCTGGGCGCGCATATTTGTCTCGTCTTCGATGGCTCCGTCGCGCTCCAGTCGCCTCCCGCTTTGTCCTTGCCGTCTTTATCGCCGTCGCCATCCTCCGCGGCGGTGCCAAGAGCCGTATGCAGGCAGAGGATGGGTCTAACGGCAATGGGGAAGTCCGGTTGCAGGATTCGAAAATGGGAATGCGAGATGCGGAAGGCGGCGCATGCGATTTCCGTTTTACTGGAGTCGCCGTCTCGTCCAACGAGGTGTCGCTTTCGCTTGCATGGACTACAAACTTTTCTCCGGCAAAGGCGTGGCTTGAACTGTATGGCAAGTTGCATTCCTTGACAAACGGCTGGGATCCTCTTCTCTCGGCGGAACTCGCTGATGGGGAAACGAACGCTGTGTTCTCGGTTGAGAGGACCAACGGAGTCTCGACGGCGTTCTACACGGCGCGGGTCGATACTCTTTCCGTCACTCTGGACGGGTGTGTTTCGTTTGTGGGCGAGGACGGCTCACGGCTTTTTGTCGCTGAGAACGCGAGGACGTTCGGCGTCACTCTTCGCAGACCGGAGCGCCCAGCCTCCATGCCTGCTCCCGATCCAGTTTTTGCAACAAATCCCTTTGCCTATTCGCCGGGGCTTTTTTATGATGTGGCAGGCGGAGTCCTCTCTGTCGTTTCCAATGGGTTCTACACGCTTCCGGACGGAAGTCAGCTGTTTGTGTCCGACATTCCCAAGGTGACTTTTGGTTCGCCCCACGCATACGCGGGACGCACGCTTTCGTTTTCGCAGGGCGGCGTTTCGGTGAAGTCCCCATATCCTTTGGACGGCGTTGCGCTTTGCGCTGGTTGGAGCAAGGGAGCGTCTCCCCTCACCGGTTGCTCGTGCGTGCCCGAAGTAGATTTCGGGGACGGGATGGTCGTCAGGGGCGGCGCCGGGCACCTCCGGTCAGTTGGGGATAGTCCTGGCGGCTTTGCATTCGACTATGACTACGAGCCTGGCGGTGTGTGGGTAACGTGCCTTTCCGGCACAAACGTCGTGTGGCGCAAGTGGGCGCCGCACAATTGCGATTCGGAGAACGGCGGCAAGTCCGATTCTCTTGACGATGATGACGACGGCATTCCTGATCCGGAGGAAGGCGACTGCGAATGCGGCGACGATGCCGACACGGAGGGGCCGTCGCTCGGCTCCGTGAGATTCCGGATTCCGCTTGGATCTCCGTCGGACGGAATAATTTCCGGATTCCTCTATATCGACAGCCCTGAGCCGTTCATCCCCGAGCCGGCTTCCTTCCGCCTGCTTGCGAGAGGCGACGCCTCCGTATCCGATACGACGACGGGCGGCGTTCGAAATGTCGCCTGCTCCGACTTCGGTGGACGCACGGTCGTTCTCTTCAACCCTGAATGGAACGACGACGTTGTCGTGGCCGAGGTGCACGAAACGGCGACGGGAGCGCTTCTGCACAAATGGACAATCGAAGGCGACTCAACCGAAATGACGTTCATGAAGACGAGTCGTCTTGACAACACGATGGCAAGCAGGACAATCTCGCATGAAAACGATGCGTGGATCGAACGCGACAATATAAGCGATGTCGAGGACGAGCGGCGCGTTCTGAAGACTATAGACGCCGACGGATTTCTCCGCGAGGAGAGGGTCGTCAGGTGTGGAGGTCTCGTCGCGATTCACACGATAACCGACTCATCGCTTGTCGGCACTGGCACGAACGCCGTCCTGCGCGAGACCGCGAGGCGTGAGCTTGGCGCGGACGGTGCGTGGAAGACTTCTGTTGCAACATACTGGAACGATCCGGCGCATCCTAAGAGGCACGGCTCCGCGCGCCTTGTCTCTGGCGACGACCGCCAGTGGGTTTACACCGCCTTCGACGAATGCGGCAGGGAGACGTTTCGGCTTGTTCAGCGCGACGGTTCTCCGCCACCGCTGGATTCTTCCGACTGGTCTTTGTCAAACCTCCCATCCGGTGTCGCCGCGTTCGCCGAAGTGCGCTCATACGATCCTGTTGCAGGTGACTCCTCGCACACCAATGACCTCCGCAAGGCGCGTGTGATATCCAAATACGCCGTTTCGGACGGCTCGGCAACGCTTGTCGCCCGCACATGGCGCACGTACTTTCATTCCGAGACGAACGGCCTTCCCGTCGTGACGGTCATCACCGCGCGCGCCTCTTCCGCGTCGGCTGGGATGGGCGACCCCGGGAACGCCGTAACTTGCGAGACGCGCTATGACGAGCAGTCGGGGCTTCTCCCATACTGCCTTCGCGGCGCACTTGTCTCAGCGACGGACGAGAACGGTGTCGAAACCTTGTGTGAAACGGAGTTTGTCGCCGACAGGCTGCGTACGCGAGAGCGAAAGTTCTTCTCCGGCGTCGAGTTCCCCGTGAGGCGCATTTCCGAGACTGACATCCGCTTCGGCAACCTGCTTTTCGATGCGTCAGAGATATCGAGCGATGGCTCCCAGTTTGATCCTGTGGAGCGCGTCTATGACGAGAAGAACAGGCTTCGCTCCGTTTCGTACCGCGACGGCAGCGTGGAGACGAACGAATATTCGTGCTGCCGCCTCCTCTGGTCGCGCGACAGGAACGGCGCACTTCGCGGCAGATACGCCGAAACAGGGAAAGACCATCTCTACCATGCGTTCGTCGATGCATCGGTGTCGAGTCTGCCGAAGGAAGACGACTTTTACGATGAGCCTTGGGGATATGGCACATTTAGGAATTACGCGCCGGTCACCCAGCATCGCTTCGATGGGCTTGGGCGCGAGACGAACACGACGGAGCGGACTGGGAAATTCGAGAACAACAGTCTGTCTATGCAAATAACCCACGGCGGACTTTCCGCGTCATCGACGACGATCTATCCGCAGGGCGTCTCGGACGTCTCCGAGACAACAGGCTACCGCGGGCTTGTGACGCACAGAAAGATGCTTGCCGCCCAGGACGTGGAGACGACTATCGAGGAAGAGTGCGAGCCTGGCGAGATGGCGCCGTCCATCGTCGTCACAAACGTCTCGATCCGCGGCGGCGGCTCGGTCATTCGCCGTGCATGGCGCGATGCCGTGACGCTTTCCTGGAAGTGGACGGAGACGAGCCGGTTCTCCTCCTACGGTGCAGACGGCTGCCGTACCGACTATGACGTAACGGAGAGCTCGGACAACGGCGCCGTCACGAACTCGGCTGCGGAGTTCGACTTCCTCGGCCGCACCCTGCGGCGAGCCACCCCGGCTTCGTCGGTCGTAAGCTTCTACGACGGCGCGTCGTCCCGCGTCCTTTGCACGTATGACGAGGTCTCCGGCGTCGTGACCACGAATCTCTATGACGAGACAGGCGAGCAGATTGGAAACATAGCCTCAGGCGTTGCGTCTGAAAGCCGCACAGAATACGTCTTCCGCTCGAATGCCTGGTGGAAGGTAGTGCGCACCTCTGCATATTCCGGCGACATAACCAACACGACGGCGGCGACGTTCTCGCGCCTCACAGGATTCCCAGCCGGAATGCGCTCAGAGATTCTTCTCGAACGCGACGGGGCGCTTGCGGAGACGCGGACGGAAACCTGGAGCCAGTCGTCTTTTACTCTCCGCGAAACTGTGACGAACGCCACGTCAGGCGTGTCGTGGACCGTTTACAGATACGGCTATCCAGTTGAGGAAGGAACGCCTTCGCGCATCATCGAGAACAAGTACGGGCCGACGGGCAAGGTGTACGTCAGACAGCGGAGAATTGCAGGGGGAGGCTTTGTCCGCTTTGACGTTGTATCTGTTGATGCGCTTGGAGATGAAATCAATCGGGCGGTATGCAGCACCGGCAACATCATCTCGGCCCCGTGTTTTGAATATGGCTACGACTGCCGTGGCAACCGATGCGAGGTCATAGATCCCCTCGGAAACGGCACGGAGACTCTCTACGACCCTGACGGAAATGTCGTCGCCGAGGACGGCGCGACATATCCGACCGAGGTTGGCTACGATACGTCCAATCGCCGCACGGCCCTGCGGACGACCCGCGACGGCGAGACGTGGGACGAGACGGCGTGGGCCTACGACGCGGCGACGGGAGCCTGCACCAACAAGACGTATGCCGACGGATCGACCGTCGCCTATACACACACGCCGGACGCGCTCCCTGAGAGTACGACATTCGCGAGCGGACGCTGGACGGAAAACCTCTACGACGCGAACCGCAGACTCGCCGGAGTAGCGCACTCCGATTCGATGCTCGACTACTCCATCGCCCGCGACGTATTCGGCCGCGCGACGAATGTCATCGGCGCCACAGGCCGCGAGTGGCGGTATGAATACGGGTTGGGCGACACGGTTCTAAGAGAGGAATCGGGCTTCGTCCTTGACCGCTCATTCGACGCCTATGCCCGGCCAGTCGGCTGCTCGCTTTCCGTCGGCGGCGTCGCCAAGGGCGGAGTCGGCTACGCCTACGACGGCGAAGGGCATCTTTCGCACGTCTTCGCCACGAACGCGGAGGGGCGCGTCTTCTCCGTCGCCTACACAAACCTCGCGGGCTACAGCCACGGCTACGCGGTGACGACGCAAGGAGGTGACGAGCTTCGCCGCGCCGTGTCGCGCGGGCAGTACCGCCGCGAGCTTGCGACGGGCGTCTCGACGAAGTTCAACGGCGTGACGCTTGACTCGTACTCATACTCGTACGACGCCTTGTCCCGCCCGACGACGCGCAATTCCGACGCCTTCGGATACAACGAGAGGGGTGAGGTCATCTCCGCGCAGATCGGCACAAACCAATTCGCCCACGCCTACGACCTCATCGGCAACCAGACAAACTTCGTCGCAAACGCCGCAACCAACACCTACGCCCACAACGCCCTCAACCAGATCGAAACGGCGACAGTTCCATCATTCTCCATTCTCAATTCTCCATTTTCAATTTTCCATGACCTCGACGGAAACCTTACGAACGACAGCGTCTTCGCTTACTCCTACGACGCCGCGAACCGCCTTGCGTCGGTCTCGTCCAATGGCGTTGTCCTCGTCGCCAACGAGTACGACTATCGCAATCGGCGCATAAGGAAGACTACCCCGACAGCGGAGACTACTTTTGTCTATGATAGCTGGAACCTCATACACGAAACGGTTGTAACCGTCAGCGGCGCGACCACCAACACCACCGAAATCCAATACTTCTGGGGAGCGGATCTTTCTAATACGCTGCAAGGTGTCGGAGGGGTAGGCGGCTTGCTTGCCGTGTCTGCCAACGGCGACTTCTACTTCCCAGCCTACGACAACAACGGCAATATCACCAAGTATATCGACGAATCGGGCAACGTCGTAGCAGCATACGAATACGATGCTTTCGGTCGCACCATTTCACAGGCAGGCTCTCTCGCCGACTTCTTCCGCCATCGCTTCTCAACGAAATACTTTGACCTCGAAACCGGTCTCTACTACTACGGCTATCGCTTCTACTCGCCCGCGCTCATGCGCTGGCTCAATCGCGATCCGATCGAGGAACGCGGCGGACTAAACCTGTATGGGTTCTGCCGAAATAGAGCTACATGTCGATTTGATTCTATTGGGTTAACATCTGTTCAGATAAACGTAGGAGCGGAAGAGAAGGACAGCCCAAAAGGATTTCTTAATTTTATTAAAATTGAGGCAACGGTAATTGAGCCTCCTACTGCTGGCGGAAAATTAAATTTTATACAGTTGAAAAAACCAGCCAATGGCAATTGGAGTCTTGATATACAGGGAACACTTGGCCCTTACTATTATACATTATTAGAAGCGGGAAAATATACGAGCAAAAACATTAATGGGCAAGATGTACTTACGCTTTATGATGCGCCTGGTGGCTTTCTTGACAAGGTTAATTTTTACACTGCGGTAGTAGAGGTCAATAGAAGTTGCAGTACCAATAAAAAGCGCTTTGGCTTTCAATCGATTAGTTGTTATGACCGAGTCAGTGTCCTCGCATCGGTTTCATGGTCGTTCGATCCCAACATATTGGGAAATTATCAGCATAGCGGGAAGGCTGACGTAATTACAAAAAGAGAGGCGATGATTCCTACTTTGCAACAACTAGTTAATTTGTCAACTTGGCGAACAGAGTTGTGCTCGTCGACACGAGTGGAGGTGGTAAATGGTAGATAGATTAATTGTTCCGCTGTCAGTCTGTTTGTCGCTGAGACTTTTCGCCATTGACGGTCTCATAATGCCTGTCGATGTTGCGCCTTCGCACTCTAACAACTGTGTTTCTGTCAAGATTGTCCTGGCAAAGGACGACGGTTCCCTGCCGGAGTACAAGACAATAGGTCAGCCGCTGACTGATTTTGTCGCCCAACGCAACGCGGTAATTGCAGAAGTAAAGGTTGATTGCAAGATCTGCATTGAGAATCGCTCGTTTTGGCCATACGTATTCGGCCTGCCATACTCGACAACAGGGTACGATTGCTTGGAAATTGACGCTAGGCTTGATAGTGGAGAGGTCGTGGTGTTGAAACGGCGACAGCCTAAATGCCTTTCTGACAAAGGTGAATTTATCAAAGTTGATCCTCAACGCAAGTGGGAGTATCCCATTTCGCTTGACAATCGCCTATGGAATTTTCCATCAAGATTCAGAACCGATAAAGTTGTTCAGCTGCGCCCTCGTTTTGCGTTTGGCGCATTCAGTGTTGAAGGAAAGTTTTATCGTACGCTGGAGGAGGTTAAGGCTCGGAATAGGACAGAAAGGAACCTTATGGATAGAGATGGAGAACTCGTGGGTGACTGGATTGATTGTCGCGATTGTAAATTTCTGGAGGTGCATGAAAAATAATCTGAGAATTCGGGATCACGTGAAATCATGGAATGAAATACGCAAGGCGGCGACGGCGTTCTCGAAACGCTGGAAGGGCGCGCGCGATGGATTGCCTTGTTGTACGGGGGTGAAGAACAGATCCGTCGGCGACGTCGCCAAGGGCGGCATCGCCCACGCCTATCGGCAACCAGACGAATTTTATAGCCAACGCGGCGGCTCATTTGCCTGTCTCCGCGCTCTCTGCGCCTCTGCGTGAGACAATTCCCCCGTCGGTCGGACGCAACGAGGCTCGCCCATCCGCTATTTTATTTTTGGAATTTCTGGATGCTGATGTTGCCATTTCCTTTTAGTGGGTGTATTTTGGTATAATACGCAAAAAGGAAAATTTCGGCAAGTGAAGAGGACATTGAGGAGATCGGGCGCTGCTGCCCTCGTCGAGTCGCTTGGAAAGGCGGGCGTCGAGGTCGTGTTCGGCTATCCCGGCGGGAACGTCATCGACATATTCGACGCAGTCCGGGCAGCTCCGTTCAGGTTCGTGCTGGCGCGCCATGAGCAGGGCGCCGCGCACATGGCCGACGGCTACGCCCGCGCCACGGGAAGGCCGGGCGTGGCGCTTGTGACGAGCGGCCCGGGCCTCACGAACACAATCACCGGCCTTGGCGCGGCGAACATGGACGGCGTCCCGCTTGTCCTCGTGTGCGGTCAGGTCTCCCTTGACGAAATCGGGACCGACGCCTTCCAGGAGGCCGATACGACCGGCCTTACCCGCGCCGTCTCGAAGCACAACTTCCTCGTGAAGTCGGCCGACGAAATACCAGAGACCATAGCCCAGGCCTTCTACATCGCGACCCACGGCAAGCCGGGCGTCGTGGTAATCGACGTGCCGCGCGACTGCCAGCGGGCGCTCACCGCCGCCGAGTATCCGGAGCGAGTCGTCCTCAGGGCCTATCACCCCGACCGCTTCGCCTCGCCTTCGCAGGTCGCGAGGCTCGCAAAGATGGTGAATGCCTCCGAGAGGCCTCTCATATACGCAGGCGGCGGCGTCATCGCGGCCGGCGCCTCTGGCGAAATGCTCTCCATCGCCCGCAAGGCAGGGATGCCGGTGGCGACTACCATGATGGGCATCGGCTCCATTGACGCCGACGACCCCCTGTCGCTCGGCATGGCCGGCCTCTATGGCTCGCCGTCCGCGCGGCGCGTGCTCGCGGAGGCGGATCTCGTCCTTGCGCTTGGCGTGCGCTTCAACGACCGCACGACGGCTGCTTTTTCAAGGCGCGGGCTCAAGGTAGTCCATGTCGATTGCGACCCGAGCGCGATAAACAAGAACATCAGGGCTGACCTCGGGATCGTCGCCGACGTTAAGGCCCTGCTTGCCACGGTGGATTCGAGGATCCACCCGGCCTCGCGCGGTGCGTGGCTGCGCAGGTGCCGCGCGACGGCGCCGCAGCCCGCCGCGCGTCCGCCGCGCCGTGGAGGCTTTGTCCAGCCAAAGGCCGTGGTTGATGCGGCCTGCCGCGCCGCCGGGGAGGGGGCGATCTTCGCGACCGACGTAGGCCAGCACCAGATATGGGCCGTCCGCCACCTTCGCGGCGTCCGCCCGAGGTGCTTCATATCATCGGGCGGCATGGGCGCGATGGGGTTTGGGATACCTGCCGCCATCGGCGCCGCCGTCGCCTGCCCCGGAAAGAGGGTCGTAGCGTTTCTCGGCGACGGAGGGGCTCAGATGACAGCCGAGGAGCTGATCGTGGCGGCAGAACTCGGGGTTAAGGTCGTTTTCGTCGTCTTCTCCAATGGATCGCTTGGCCTTGTGCGCCAGATGCAGAAGGAGGATTTCGACGCGAGGTATTTTGCGACGGACCTCAAGTCGCCCGACTTCGTGAAGCTCGCCGCCGCATACGGCGTGAGGGGCGTGAGGGTCTCGGAGCCTTCCCGCCTTGACGAAGCGATGTCGCGTGCAATGCGGGCGAAGGGACCGTTTCTCGTCGATGTCGCGGTAGATCCGGAGGCCGAAGCATGAAGACCAAAGAGCAGCTGCATCGCCTTAACTGCTTTGTCGAGAACAGGCCTGGCGTCCTTGCCCGCATAGTCGGGCTGATATCGGGGCGTGGCTACAACATCCAGACCCTCAACGTGGGGCCGACTGAAGACGGGACTGTCTCGCAGATGAGGATAGACGTCCTCGGAACGGAGCGCGTCGTAAACCAGATAAAGCTCCAGCTCGGGAACTGCGTAAACGTAATGGAGGTCTCCTCCCGCCGCCTGAAGTAGCGGGCAGGGCATCGCATATGACGCGCAAGGCCAAGAAAATAGTCGTAGTCGACGTCGGGAACACCTCAACCGCCTCGGGCGTGTGGTCGAACGGCCGCGTCGCCCATGTGTCGCACTGCGACGGCGGATTCGAGGAGTGCGTCAGGCGCGGCGTTCCGGACTGCAAGGGAGCTGATGCAATGGCCTATGTCTCGGTCGTCCCCTCGGAAGACCGGAAGTGGCGCCAGTTCGCCGCAAAGGCAGGCCTCAAGTTCCACCGCATCTCGCATCTCGACTTCGAGGGGGCGCGGGGCGCGGCGCTCGGCATCAGGCTCGACTACCCCAAGCCGCAGACGATTGGCGCGGACCGCCTCGCAGACGCCGCGGGAGCAGTCTCGCGATATGGCGCGCCTGTCATCGTAATGGATTTCGGGACGGCACTCACCGCCGCCGTGGTTACGGGCGACGGCGTATGGCGCGGCGGCGTGATCGCGCCCGGCTTTCCCCTCATGCGCGACTATCTCTTCGAGCGCACGGCGAAGCTGCCGCGCATGGAGATCGGGCGGGGACGCGCCCCTAAGATCGGCCGCTCGACGGAGGAGGCCATGCGCTTTGGGGCGCTCGTCGGCTACCGCGGCATGGTACGCGAGATAGTGGGCGAGCTCAAGCGCAATTTCCGAGAGGACTTTTCCCTCGTCGCGACAGGGGGTTTTGCGAGATGGGCGCTTAAGGACTCAGGCATTCCCTTTGCAATCGACCCTACGTTGACACTCCACGGAGCAGGACTTATATGTTCAAGATTCACATGAAAGCCGCCTTGTGCGCGGCGCTTGCCGCGGCAATGGCCGCTTGCCTTTGCGGGTGCGGCCCGTTCTGGGTAGATCCGTACATAACGGTCAAGGAATCTGACCTCAACTGGGTGTCGATCCACTATTACAACATGAACCGCACGCCCATACGCCGCATTGGCGTTGATATCTACGGCAATGGGCTTGTCGAGGTGAAGAAGGGGACGAGCGAGCTTGTCTCCAACGACTTTGCGAAGAAATACAACGACGAGGAATGGAGAGGGATAAAGACCTACCGCGTGCAGATCGACCCGGCCGACGCGAACGCGATATTCCAGAAGCTCGTGAACCACGGCGTGCTAGACAGGGAAAAGACGGCCAAGTCCTCAAAGAAGGACAAGTTCACGCGTTTTATAGCCGTCAAGGCGAACCTATGCGGCAACACCTACTCCGACAACGTGAACATGTTCGAGGAGGATCCCGACCTTGCGGAAGAGCTTCTTGACGTAGTCAGGGAGTTCGAGAACCCTTCGCTGTAGAGCCGCTTTGCAGATGGACGGATTTACCATAGATGTAGAGACCTTCAAGCGGGAGCTTCGCCGCGACGGAGTTCGCTGCGCGCTTCAGGTTCGCCACGCCGAGCGCCCGAAGATGGATCCTGACGACCCGACGTTCGGCGACAGCCTGCCGGTCACGGCGGAGGGCGAGAGGACTGCGCGCGCGCTTGGCGAGATGCTCGGAGAGTTCAGGGGCGACGTGCGCTTCGTCTCGTCGCCTCTCAGGCGAACGCGTATGACTGCGGAGCTGATTGCAGAGGGGATGGGCGTAGAGCGCCCTGAGATCCCGACCTACGAAGAGCTCGGCAATGGGACCTTCTACTACGACGATCCGGCGGAGGTCCTCGACATATTCAAGCCGGGGAACTTCTTCGAGGCCTGCTTCGAGTATTTCCGCACAGGCGAGCAGAAGGGCTTCAACAACCTCTATGCCGCGTCGGACGCGCTTGAGGCGTGGCTGCGAGCCCGCATGTCGGGCAGGCTTCTCGTCGCCACGACGCACGACTGCTACATCGCGGCGTTTCTCGCGGCGAAGACGGGCATGGAGTTTACCCGCGACAACTGGCCGAGGTTCCTCGACGCATCTGCGTTTTTCATCTATCCAGACGGAACAGTTGCCCACAAGCTCGTGAGAACAGGGCTTTCCGACGGCATCTGCGGAGTTCCAGGCTCAGTCCCCGCACCCTGACACTAGTCGTGACGGTTCTCGCGCGAGGACTCGTCCTCATGTGCGCGGCATTTTCGGACATGCGCGGCGATTTTTTGGTATAATACGGCTATGAAACGGAAAGTCATCCTCATCGCCGCGCTTGCGGCGGGGCTTGTCGCGGCGGTTCTGACCCGCATTTATCTCGCGGCAAAAGACGCGGAAGTGCGCGACCTGAAGGCCGCGATAACGGCGCGCTACGGAACGATAGACGTCCTCTGCTTCAAGCACGACACTCCCTCCGGCACGGCCATATCCAAGGCCGACATCGGCTACAAGACGGTTCCCGCCGTCGGCATGAGGGGCCAGGCGCTGGAGCCGGAGAACTTCGGCGACGTCGTCGGCCGCAAGACTCTCATACCCCACAAGACGGGCGACGTCCTCTTCTGGTCCGACGTGGAGGGCGGCGACCCCTCGGCGAGCGGGCTTTCCGCCGATATAAAGAAGACGATGAGGGCCGTGTCGATAAACTGCTCTGGCGCGGCGAGCGTCTCTTCCATGGTAAGGCCAAACGACCATGTTGACGTCATCGGGACCTTTGACTTCAACGAGGCATCCGGGAAAAAGAGCCTTGTAACGTGCACGATTCTCCAGAACGTGCTGGTGCTGGCAACGGGCTCTGACACGGCGAAGACCTCCCGCAGGAGCCTTGGCATGGGCGGCGGCTACACCACCGTCACCCTCGAGGTTACGCCGCGCGAGGCCGAGATGCTGGCGTTTGCGGAGCAGATAAAGGGCAGGCTCGTCCTCACACTGCGCAACCGCAACGACACTTCCTACGAGAGGGAGCTTCCAAAGGTCGATTTCGAGAAGATACGCGGCGAAATCGAAGAGCTGAACGCCAAGCGCCAGCGCGAAAAGATGACAACGGGCCACTGACATGTTCCTCACCACCCTGGTTGACGGCCGCCGGGAGACGCGCGAGCTGGAGAACGGCACATATCTAATAGGAAGGGCCGAGTCGTGCAGGATTCGCTTCGCGGCTCCTGACGTCTCGGAGCGCCACGCAATATTGACCGTGCGCGAGGGGAAGGCGATACTTGAAGACCTCCACAGCGCGAACGGGACGTTTGTGAACGGCGAGCCTATCGACCGCGCCGTCGCCCTTGACAGCGGGATGGTCGTTCAGATAGGCGACAACCTGATGCGTGTGAGCGATTCCAACAGCGCAGAGCCGGCGGAGGAGCCCTCTCCGGAGGCTCCGGAACCTGCCCAGGGCGAGGAGCCGCCCGCCGAGGACGAGCCTGCCGCGGTGCCAGATCCCTACCGCGAGCTGAGGCGCAGCGTGCAGGAGCAGATCCAGCGCGAGCTCTTGAAGCGCATGGACATGAAGAAGCTCACCATCCAGGGGGTGGACCGCGACGGGCTTGAGGAGAATGCGCGGGAGAAGATCCACGCGATAGTTGACGAGGTAATCGCGCGCGGCCGCCTGCCGGCGGAGATAGACCCCGTCCGCTTGGAGGAAGACGTATTCAACGAAGCCCTGCGGCTTGGGCCGCTTGAGGAGCTGCTTGCGGACGATTCCGTGACGGAGATAATGGTAAACGGGCCGGGGAAGGTATATGTGGAGCGAAACGGGAAGCTCGCCCTCTCCGACTGCCAGTTCACCGACGACGCGGCGGTCCAGGCCGTCATAGAGCGCATAATAGCGCCGCTCGGCAGGCGTTGCGACGAATCCCAGCCATATGTTGACGCCCGCCTTTCCGACGGCAGCCGCGTGAACGCGATCATCGCGCCGCTTTCCCTCTCTGGGCCCACTATTACTATAAGGAAGTTCGCGAAAAAGGCTCTTTCCCCGGAAGACTTCATCCGCTTCGGCACATGGACGCACAACGTGGCCGAGTTCATGCGCCTTTGCGTCATCCTAAGGAAGAACATAATCGTCGCCGGAGGGACAGGCTCCGGCAAGACGACCCTCCTGAACCTCCTTTCCGGCTACATTCCGCACAACGAGCGAATAGTCACCATAGAGGACGCGGCGGAATTGCGCCTGCAGCAGCCGCACGTAATCCGCCTTGAGGCACGGCCCGCGAACATAGAGGGCAAGGGGGCTGTCCCCATACGCGACCTCGTGAAGAACAGCCTCAGAATGCGCCCTGACCGCATAATCGTCGGCGAATGCCGCGGTGGCGAGGCGCTGGACATGCTCCAGGCCATGAATACCGGCCATGACGGGTCTCTTACGACTGTACACGCGAATTCACCGCGCGACGTCATATCTCGCCTTGAGACGATGGTGCTCATGAGCGGAATGGACCTCCCGAGCAGGGCGATACGCGAGCAGATCGCGAGCGCCGTTGACATAATAATCCACGAGTCGCGCCTTTCAGACGGCAGCCGAAAGGTGATTGCCGTCTCGGAGGTGACGGGGCTCGAGGGCAACCAGATCGTCATGCAGGACATTTTCTCGTTCGTCCAGTCCGGACTCGACGCGGAGGGGCGCATCATGGGCCGCATCGTGCCGACGGGCGCCATCCCGACGTGGTTCGACCAGCTTCCCGGGCGCGGGCTTTCATGCGATCCGAGGATGTTCGACCCCGATTCCGACGTCAATGTCACTGTTTCATTCGCCCGCCATGGCGCTGGAGGCGCCCGCTCGTGATGCCGTGGCTCATAGCCGCGCTCTTTGCCGTCTCCATAGGAGGGGTCGTCTGGTTCTACCTTTCCGGGCTCAAGATAAAGAGCGGCTGGCAGAACGGGACGAGCCCGCTTGCGAAATGGCTCGACTCTCGCCGCCGCGACAAGTTCAACATGCAGCTTCCCGAGGCCCTTGCCACGATGTCGAACGCCTTGCGCGCGGGGTTTTCGATTTCACAGGCGTTTGATTCCGTGGTTGAGCAGGGCGAGTCGCCGATGAGCGAGGAGTTCGCGATCCTCCAGCGCCAGCTAAGGATAGGCATGAGCTTCGAGGACGCCCTCGACTCCATGTCGGCGCGCGTCGGCTCTGACGACCTGACGCTCGTTACGACCGCCATCCTCATTTCAAGGAAAACCGGCGGCAACGTGACGGAAATCTTCGACAAGATCTCGGAGACGATCCGGGGGCGCATGAAGATAGAGCGTAAGGTGAAGACTCTCACCGCCCAGGGGAGAATGCAAGGGATAATCGTCTCCGTCATGCCTTTCTTCCTTGGCATTGTGATGGTAATCATCAAGCCGGGGATGATGATCCCGTTTCTCGCAAGCGCGACCGGGGCGCTGTGCATCCTCATGATGTCGGCGCTTATTTTCGTGGGCTGGCTCATGATCCGCAAGATAATCAGGATCAGGGTCTAGGAAACACGAAACCCGGCTACCGTGAAGAATCGGCGCCGGGTTGCGAGCAACAAGTTAACCAAGTGAATGTATGCGCCGGATGACGGCCGATGACAAAAAATTTCAAAAAAAATTTTTTTTTTAAAATACCCCTTGACGAGCGGAAGTAAAATGTGGTACAATACGGGTGTCTTTGAGCAGGGAAGAGGATTCGGACGGTATGTCCGGGCCGTTGGTTAACAGACCGGGGCAAACTGAAAGTTTACTTGGAACTGCGAGGGGGCAACAAGTTAACCGCCTGAAGTGGACCAAAGCGAATGTGGCCGGGTGGCTACGGGAGCGGAGGAAAGCGGAAGGAACCGGATGAGGGTCCAACAAGCCCAAGTCCAAAAAAAGAAAGAAAAAGACAAAATGAAGAAACTCATGATTGCTGCTGTTGTTGCAGCTGTTGCGGGTGGTGCGTTCGCGACTGACTATGTCTATGACTTCAGCGCCACGCTCAAGACGACGAAGGCTCGTAGCGGCAAGGTTACGACCACGATCAACCTCGGTGCTGATGCTACTGGTACGATGTTCTGGTATCAGGATCCGTCGGTGACCAACTTCCTCGACACCACCAAGACCGTCGGTGGCGCTACCGTTCCTACGATCAGCGACGCCAAGATGGCTGCTGACAAGGATGCTCAGGATGCTGTGATTGCTCTCGCCAACTATGGCACCTACAACTACAAGAGCGCTGGCAAGTGGTGCGCGACCTGGAAGTTCACCTGGGAGAACTGCTACCGCGTTACTGGTTCGACCAAGCTGACCGACGTCCTGTGGCAGGCGGACTGCTGCTATGACGGCGCGTTTGCGTTCTCGAACACTGTCGGCTCCATCATCCAGTATCAGGAAACGGCTACGAACTCCGTTGCTGAGCCTCTCTTCCAGCACTTCGGCTCGCTTCTCAACGAGAGGGCGAACAAGATCGAGATCTATGCTCCGGTCACTCTGAAGGCCGTGGGTGCTACCAGCGTGGTTGATGTGTTCGGCGGCTGGCTCGCTGGTCAGGGCACGCTTGCCACCAGGAACGGCAACGTCTATGTCAGCGCTATCAGCGGTAACATCGTCGGCACGCTTCCTGCGCCTGTTTGCCCGAACTGCTGCACGGCTCCGACCCCGTCCTATGCGTTCGACTGCGCGAACATCGCCGGTGCTGAGCTTCCCTACACGGCTGGCTTCGGAACGTTCCGCCTGAAGATCAACAACAGCGCTAGCACGTTCTAATAGCTTGATTAGTTGAATCAGCAGAGGTGGAGGGGGTGCCGAAATGCTACCGCCTCCACCTTTGTTATTGCATATTGAAAGGAGAGTCATGAAGAACATAATCGCAATGCTGGTGTTGGTGTCGGCTATGGCGGGCTGTCACCGCGAAGAAAAGCGGGTTGTAGAAAACCCTGTCATTGCGATTATTGATGGTCGTCAATTGACGGCCAATGATGTCCGAGACGTTGTTTTGGTCAGGACGAAAATAATGCAGCTTTCTGGGATGAAATTGTCAAGCGTCGCCCTCACTAACTGGATGAACTCGTGCGCGGCGCAGTCACTTCCCTCTATTATCAGCGCTGAGCTTCTGGAAGACGAGATAAAGAGGCTCGGGGAGAGGCCAGAGAAAGAGGACTGGGATAAAACTCTTAAAGACTATAACAAGGCGACGCGGCAAAAGGCAAAGACGCTTGACGAACTCGCCGAAAAGTTCGGCGAAGCTAAAGGGGCTTTTCTCCGTCAGGCGGAGCGATCCGCGCTATTTAGGGCTTATAACCGCAGGCATTTGCCCAAACCAGCCACAAAAGCTGATTTGCCGGAATTTTATGCAGATTTAACTAATAAGGTCAATCGTGCCAAGGCTATTGATGCGGGGGCGCGCTTAAGGGGTGAAGCCGCATGGAAGCGGCTGCAGACGGGCGAAGAGTGGGAGAAAGTTGCCAAGGAGTGCTCCGAAGACAAGCTCGTAGATGAGGCTAATGAGGAATTCGCACGCGACTGGGCGACGGTTGGTCTTGACGGGATGGAATATCCAGCGCTTGCAAAGGCTTTGCCTAATCTTAATAAGGGCGATTGGTCTAAGCCGTTGGAAATCGACGAAGGGCTTGTCATCGTGAAAGTCATGGATGTTGTGGGGAATCGCAAGGCATTGGCCAGGATGCTGTTCAGGATGGCGCAGCCAGTCGATATACCAGAGGACGATGAGTCCGCCTTGAGGGCTATAGATGCCCAAAGAAAAGAGAAATTCACAGAAAATCTTTTGGAATCGCTGAGTAAAAAGGCAAACATAGAGCGTCCAATGGGCGAGACATTTCAATACCTTTTCTGGAAATAAATCTGCAATTCTAAGACAGGGGAATGGGATATAGGCCACAAAGAGCAGGAGAACTGGAGACTTAGATCAAAGGAGGCAGGTGTCTATGAGGCAAAATAAATGTCATTTGCTGGCAATTCTTGCGTTGATGCCGACAATCGCGTTTTCTGCGCTGGACGTAAACCCGAACAATACGTCGGTAACACCCGGCGTATGGTGCGGGAACTTCCCCGCCGCAAAGGCCTACGCAGAGCAGAACGCAATGCCTCTTGTGCTGTTCTGGGGCAACGAGGGCTGCACGCACTGTGCCGCGCTAAATAGTGCGCTTTCCACTTCGGATGCTCTCTCGTGGGCCGCTAAGCAGAGAGCAGTCTTCTGTTTCGTGGAGGGCAAGAGCCACAACGACGTTTCGCCAAACTATGGGGCCAAGGAGTTTGCGCAGAAAGCGGGCGGTATGTCGCCGGCCACCCCGACCGCGTATCCATACGTATGCTACTACATGGTCGGTGACAAGGCGATGACTTACGGCGGTATCGAACAGTTCAATGTATTCAAGAACAACTACGAGCAGTTCCTCTCCACGCTAAAGAAGACGGGCGCGTACTTCCCGTTTGGGGATACAGTCAACGACCGCCTTGAGGCCATTCTCGGGGAGACCGCCTGGGTTGACATTCCTGTCATGCGCTCCGGCGACCTGTCGGCGGCTACGACGCAGCTTGAGATAAAGAGCGGCGCCGCCTCTTGGGAGACGAACCTTTCGTGGGCGGCGGAAGAGGCGGAGAAAATCGTCAGATACACGCTGCCAGCGGCTTTTCAGACGGCGCGCTCCGCAACGGTGACGCTGAAGGCGCCTGACTCGACGGTGCTCGATGAAAGGACCATAACAGGGGTCGTGGAAGTAGAAAACAGCACAAAGAACCCCAAGTGGATAGGAGAGGAAATTGACTACGGCGAATGGACGATGGACCTTGACGCCGTGACAAACCTCGTCAAGAAGTCAGGCGGATACTCGCTCGTTCTCTTTGCAGGCGGATGCTGGTGCCCAGACTGCGCGATGACGGACGCAAGGCTCTTTGACCGCGAGGAGTTCAAGCAGTGGGCGAAGTCCAATCGCGTCGCCCTTGGGCTTATCGACATACCGAACAACCCTTCGAGCACCGCCAACTATCCCTCCCTTCTTACCTACACTTCGTACAGAACGAGCGATGCCTACGTGTCGCTTCGCTCGTCCGCTCCCGCAGACGAGACGATGCGCTACCAGAGCGGAGCCGGATTCCTCTCGCGCCATTCCATCGTGCGCGAGGAAGCGCTTGCCGTGATCGAGCGCAACCGAACCCTCGCAATGAATACCGTGCTTAAGGGCGGCTGGAATTCCGCAGACCGCGAAGGCAAAACGAGGCCGGGCGTGCCGTCTCTCGTCGCGCTCAGGCCGGACGGCACGATCTGCGGACGCTGGACGCCGTTCAACGATGTTGGTCCCTCGGAGTATTCAGAGGGCTTTCTCCGCCGGTTCGAGGAGATGTTCGCCCAGGCAGGCGAGGCTGCGGAAGAGTCGAACGACCACTGGACGACGACGCCCGAGAAGATCTCTGCGAAAGACGATGTCTCGGCGACTGTCTCCGCTGCGGACGCGAAAGACGTTTACCTCATCGAGGCCGAGGTAGACACGATGACGACTTTTGCGCTTGAATCCGCCTGCCAGACGCCGTTTACACTGACGGTGACGGACTATTCCGCCGACGTGCCGAGGACGCTTGCGACTGCAACTGGCGCCGCCGATGGAAGGGTTTGCGTGACGGCGAGGGTCGAATCGGCCGCGTGCTATGTAGAAGTGTCGTTTCCGACGACGAAGGGACGCGCAAACCATCCCGCGCTCGCCATAACGAATCTTTCTTCCACTGTCGCCGGATACACGCTTTCCACGAGCGGAGTCATGAGCGGCGGCGACATCTGCTTCAAGGAGACTTCCAAGGTCGTGATGGAGGGGAACGTCACCAAGCAGGTGATGATACAGGTGGAAAGGCGGCACGGCAACAAAGGCGCGGCGAAAGTCAAGGTGGCGAGAAAAGACTCTGCAATCGACGAGCGCGTATTGTGGAACGACGCGACTTTGACCTGGAAGGACGGCGAGAGCGGCGTGAAGGAGGTTCCGCTTACGATCGTCGGCGACGAGTTGGGGACATACGACCTTTCGCTTCGCTTCGAGCTTGAGCTTTTGTCCGCTGGCGCAGAGGATACGGCGGTGCCTGCCGATACGTCCCGCATGACAGTGCGGGTGCGCGACGACGACCTCTCTGGAGTTCTCGCCTACAGGAACGTGGAATGCCTTGAGTCATACGAATTGGACGGATGGCGCTCGGGCGATACCGTCGAGATACGCAAGACGTCCGGTTCGCTGCCGCCTGGGCTTTCGATTGTCGTGTCCGGCGGCGTTTTGGTGGTATCCGGCGTACCTTCGACGTTAGGCTCAAGTTCCGCCACTTACGCGGTCACGGTCAAGCGCAACGGCGTTGAGGTGTATAGGGATTCGAACGTTGATTTTTCCTACACGGTGAGGGCAATCGACTTTTCCGGAGTGATTCCGTCCGCCGGGACGGCGAAAAACTACCGCAACATCCCTGTCATCAAGGATGGTCGCATGGTCGCCACGCTGACGCTGAGCGTTCCTGCGTCAGGAAGGCTTAGCGCGAAGATGCGCGAGGCTGGCGGCGCGACGACGAGGTACGCCGCGAAGTCGTGGAGCGCGTTCAACGCGGCGGAGGGCAGGCTTTCGGCGTCTCTCGCCTCCCTTGACGCAGACGGGGGAACGATCGAGGCGGAGTTTGCCACAGGCAACGTCAGCTTGTCGATTTTCGGCGCTGACGGGAAGCTCCAGGCGGAAGTCGGACCGTTCTCGGCGGAGCCGTGGAGCGCGGCAAATCCGGCGGACGCATGGGAGGGGCAGTACAACGTGCAGCTGCCGCAGACGAACTTTGTTGACGGCGCTTTCGCAGGTCGCCTTTCCGGTGCGGCCTACATGGCGCTCAGGATGAATGGCGAGAGCGCGAAGAAGAGCGGCACCATGCTGTATGCGGGAGTCCTCCCGAACGGCCGCGCCGTGAGCGGGTATGCGACTTTGTGGAGGCGAGTCACCGATGCGCTGATGGCGTTTTGCAGTTCCGACGTTGACGTCGCCTCTCCCTATGCGTTCTCTGGCGCGTTCACGGTAACGCCTCGTGCGCTTGCGACTTCGCGGTGGCTTGTAAACGCCGCGGCGACAGCGGAATGGAGCGTGCCCGACGCATACGGCCACGAGGGCACATTCGCAGTATATGGCGGCTACTACGACGCCGACGAGATCGCCGCGACGTTTGAGCAGGACTTCAAGGACGATGCCGCTCGATTCGCCTTTGCCGTTGATTCGACTGCGGTCGTATCAGGGCGCTATGGAGACGCCCTCGCCATGGAGCCGGTCGCGGCCGTCATGGCGGAGGGGTCGCCGGCGTTGGCGTTAGGTGCGCCGAACCCGCAGGCTGTTTCGCTCGTGTTCTCCTGCGAGACGGGCGTCGTTCACGGAACCTTGCGCCTGCCGTTCGCAGACGACGACCTGGCGGTGACCTATCGCGGAATATCGCTTCCCGGCTGGCAGTCGTGCGAAGAATGCACGGAGCTGCCCGAGAGGCCTTGGGCACTTGGGGCGTGTTCGTTCGCAGACCGCGACGAAAGCGGATTTTTCAGGAATGGCTGCGCCGTCGGGCTTGGCCGTTACAAGGAGCTGTAGAAAATGAAAAAGACCATTGGTGGAATTCTATCCCTCTTCGCGATTGCCGCGCCGTTTGCGGCGTCCGCTACCGCTTCAAACGGCAACTGCCAGCCTGCGGCTGTGAGCCTCACGCCGTCAGACGCAGCGCAGACGGTCACTCTTGTTCGCGAGTGGGATCCTTATGGTGGAGAGCAAGGAACGGGCGCTTGGATGGACGGCGGCGACCCAGATATGTATTCGTATGTCAAGTGGTACAAAGTCAAGCTCGACAAGGGAAAGGACTACGTCGCCTGGATCGAAAGCGACAACATAAGCATGGACATAGAGGCGGACTACGAGGCGGCCAATCCGTCGCAGTCCGAGTTCGACTCTTACTTCGACTCTTCCGGAAAGAAGTATTTGTACATAACGTCTTCGACCGGGGAAGATCCCGGGCAGTGGTCGCCTGACGACCTGGACAAGTGCGACTTCTACGTAAGTTTTGCACAGGACGCCAAAGACCTGTCCGCAAAATTCTACTTTAGGGAGGCGTCGATATCCTTGTATGCATCTGAAGGCTCAAAGCAGAATCCCGTCGCGCTGGATGTCGCCACCGACGGATCGAAGAAAGTAATCGGCAACTCCGGCGAGGACGAAGTATATTACAAGTTCACCGCCGATCAGGGATACCACTATTTGTTCACATGCTCTTCGTCGCCGACAAACATGCCGATTGTCTCGCTCGTCTCGCTGGGCGACGACTCCATCGAATACAGCGAGGACGCAATCGTTGACTCGGATAGCGGCGTGTACAGATACGACATCTCCGTAGCGGCGAGAACGACGGTGCTCATAAAGGTTGCGGCGGACAATCCCTCTCTTTGCACTCTTTCGTGGATGCGTACCGAAGTCGGAACTGCAGGGTTCTCGAAGCAGGCCGTGCAGGTCAGCGACGACGCTGGATATGCGGAAGTCTCTGTTGTCCGCACGTCGCGGAACGTGGCGCTCAGATACGAGTGGATGACGGTCGCGGAGACGGCTACGCCCGGGGTTGACTACGCCCCTATGCGCGGCAAGATCGTCTTCGAGTCCGGCGGAGAGCTGACGGAGACGATAAAGATTCCGCTTGTTCCCGGGGCGTCGTCGACTGGCGGGACAAAGTCGTTTGCCGTGCGGCTTCTCGAAATAGACGAGATGTACCTTGAAGAGAACGAATACTCTCCGGTTCCATCCCCCAACGTGACCAGGGTTGTGATTTCGCCGACTGGCCAGGGGAAAGTCGCCCCGTCCGTGCCGCCGGCGGTTGACGAAGACGTTGACACTTCGCTTTCCACCGGCGCGTTCGAGGGCGTCGTCACGACAGAGGACAAGTCCGCGTTCGCCGTTGTCGGCCTTTCTTCCGGTTTGGACGGCGCTATTTCGGCGACAGTCGAGCTTGGCGGACAGGAATACGTATTCACTGGAACGAGCGCCGGAACTGTCAGCGAGCTGACATGCTCGATGAAGGTTGGAAGTGAGACCTTCAAGGCGTATCTCTACTTTACGCCGCCGCAGGGAACGGTCGCCGACCTTGCGGAAGGCCCCGCTGGCGCGGCCAATATCAGCGGCGGCCTCTTTGTGGTGAATCAGGGCGTTGCGGAGGAGAAGTTCTTCTCGGGCCGTCTCTACCGCGTCGAGACCAGGCTCGATACGCCGACGCTTGGACGCATGGAACTGAAGGCGGGTCGCTACGTTACCGCGCTTGGCTCCGCCTGGCAGCCTGATGTCACGGACGCCGCGGGGGTGCTTACAGTTGACGTGGAGGCAGACGGAACGGCGACGGGCTACGGGCGGCTTTCGGACGGAACGGCGATATCGTTCGAATCGTCCGCCAACGATGTCGAGGAGGGTGTTGCAGTGCCCGTGGCGTGGAGCTCCGCAAAGATTCTCGCTGGGACGCTGATTCTCGTCGATGCCAACGAATACGACTACTGGTCTTCGCGCTACAGGCTGTACAACGGGTGGAAGCTTGTCGTAAGCGATGAATCAAGCTCTTTCGATGGCCTTGAGGTCGCGTTCGACGAGGGCGGCAATCCCGTTGCAAACAGGGAGGTCAATCTTGCCTTTGACATTGAAAGCGGCGTTATGTCCGGCTCGGAAGGGGGCGGCACTTTCGCGGCAGTCCTTTACACGTCGGCGTCCGACGGCGAAGTCGGCGCGGCGGGTTATGAGCTTGACGGGAGCGGCAATGTCGTGCCGTTCGTCATGAAGAGGGCGTGGCTCGACCCAGAATGGAGCGAAGACTGGGGCATTGAGGTTACGGTGTCTTTCGATGCAGACGGCGGAACGGGTACGATGCCGCAGATTGTCTCGTCTCTTGGAAGCAAAATCGTGCTGCCGGAGTGCGAGTTCGCGAGGGCCGACCACAGGTTCACTGGATGGCGCCATCCCTCGACAGGCGCGTTGTTGCAGCCAGGCGTAGAAGTCAACGCGCCTGCGGCGGACTCTTCGTTCAAGGCGGTGTGGGAGAACGTGAAGATCAAGGAGGCTCTTGATTGCGACAACCTCGCGTTCTCGTGCGACAATGTTTCCAACTGGGACACCGTGACGCAGGCGGCGGCCGTTGGTGGAAAATACTTGCGGTCGGTGATGGACCTCAGCAAGGAGGGCGTATCCTTCACAATCTCCACCGAAGTCGAAACGGCAGGAGTCATTTCGTTCAACTGGGGGCTTATAAGACGTCGGTACTATACCGGCATAAAGCCAGACTCGCTCGAGTTTGTAGTTGATGGCAAGAAGGTGACGGATATTTCAGGCAGGGATGTCACCTCCTTTGAAACCGTGCAGTACGAGATAGATACCGACGGTCCGCACAGCATAGTGTGGAAATACGTGCGTTCTAACGCGTCTTCATACCAGACCCTTAATAAGACCTACGATGCCTACGCGAAACTCGACGCGGTAGTGTGGGAGCCTGTCGATCCTACGCGCGTCACCGTGACATTCGATCCAGGAGAGTACGGGGTCTCGAGCGTGACCACCGCCTACGGCCATGTAGGCAAGGCAATAGGCGTGGATATCGATCCTCTGCCGACGGCGACGAGACCGGGGTGCAGGTTCGTCGGGTGGGTGACGTCGAGGGGCGCCGCCGTTACGCCTGAGACAATAGTTCCAGTAGGCGGACTTACTCTCTCCGCCCGCTGGAGCGCGACGGTGTCGTTCGATGGCAACGGCGATGTTTCCGGCAACGTCCCGGAACCAGTCGAGGTCTCGCCAGACAAGGCCATAGAGCTGCCTGACGCCGAGCTGAGCATATCCGACGACTTCGAGTTCATCGGGTGGCGGCTTGGCGGCAAAGTCTTCGCGCCGCTTTCACAAAGCGATCCGATCATGAGCAACGTCACGTTTGTCGCGGAGTGGAAGGACAACACGCCTTTCGTTACAGTCGCCTTCGACCCGAACGGAGGGACGTGCGACACGGAAAGCGTCGAGGTCAAGGCCGGTTCGACGATAGCGACCCTGCCTACGCCCGTTCTCGCAGGCGCAGCGTTCGTCGGCTGGTATTTGGGCGACGAGCGCGTAGTAGAGCCATATACGGTCGGCAGGTCGAGCGTAACGATGACGGCGCACTGGGGAGTTACGGTTTCATTCGCCGCCGGCGGGGCGAGCGGCGCCGTTCCAGACGGAATCGCGGCGGAGCCGGGCGAGAAGATCACCTTGCCCGGTTGTGGAAGCCTTACGTGGGAAAACCACTCCTTCGTCGGCTGGAGCGACGGAGAGAGGACGTATGAGGGAGGGGCGTCGTACACTGTAACCACGTCCGCCACGCTGACGGCCGTCTGGAAGAACACAACCTACAATACTGCATTGGACTGCGACAACCTTGTGTTTGTGTGCGACAAGGAGTCCAACTGGAGTGTCGCGACGGATGGCTCGGCCGTTGGCGGAAAGTACGTGCGGTCGGCAATGGACCGCAGCCAGGACGGATCCTTCACGATTTCCGCCGAAGTTGAAACTGCAGGTGTCATTTCGTTCAAATGGGGGCTTATAAGACGTCAGTACTATACAGGCGGCACAAAGCCCGACACACTCGAGTTCATAGTGGACGGCAAGACGGTACAGTCTATTTCAGACAAGGATGTCACCTCCTTTGAAACCGTTCAGTACGAGATAGCGACCGATGGTCCGCACAGCATAGTGTGGAAGTACGTGCGTTCGAACAAGACGGGGTTTTATAGCATCAAGAGCATAGATGCCTACGCGAAGCTCGACGCGGTGGTATGGGAGCCTGTCGATCCTACGCGCGTCATCGTGACGTTCGATCCGGGAGAGTACGGAGTTTCGAGCGTGACGAACGCCTACGGACATGTAGGTGAGGCAATCGGAGTGGACATCGATCCCCTGCCTACGGCGACGAGGGAAGGCTGCGACTTCGTTGCGTGGGTGACATCCAATGGCGACGTGGTCACCGCCGAGACGGTAGTTCCCGAGGGCGGCTTCACGCTCTTCGCCAGCTGGAGCGCGACGGTGTCGTTCGACGGCAACGGAGCCGTTTCCGGAACTGTCCCGGATCCCGTAAAAGTCGTGCCCGGCATGCCCATGGAGCAGCTGCCTGACGCCGATCTCGCCAAGTCCGACGACTTCGCGTTCGTCGGCTGGAGGCTTGGAGGCAAGGTCTATGCGCCGCTTTCTCAAAGCGACCCGATCATGAGCAACGTCACGTTCTTCGCGGAGTGGAAGGACAACACGCCTTCGATAACCGTGACGCTTGACGCCAACGGAGGGACGTGCGACACGGAAAGCATCGAGGTCAAGGCAGGGGGCGTGATAGAGGCGCTGCCGACGCCCGTCCTCGCAGGCGCCGCGTTCGTAGGCTGGTATTTGGTGGGCGAGCGAGTAGAGCTGCCCTTTACGGTCGGCAGGTCGGACTTGACGATGACTGCGCACTGGGGAGTTACGGTTTCCTTCGGTGCCGGCGGGGCAAGCGGCGCAGTTCCAGACGGGATCGCGGCGGAGCTGGGCGACAAAGTCAAACTGCCAGGATGTGGGAGCCTTGCGAAGGACGGCTACTCCTTCGTCGGCTGGAGCGACGGAGCTAAGACGTATGCGGAGGGGGCTTCTTACGCCGTGACCTCGTCCGTCACGCTGACGGCAGTCTGGAAGAACGCATACTACAATCTGCCGCTGGACTGCGATGCGCTCGACTTCTCGAGCCCCAACGATTCGCTGTGGGCGGTTAATTCGGATGGTTCTGCGGTCGGAGGCTCGTGCCTTTCCGTGAATGTGTCAAAGGGGATTGTGGCAAAGCTCTCCTTTACAGCGCCAAGCGCCGGTACGCTGTCGTTCAACTGGGCGCTGACGAAGTATGTTGACTGGGTGACTTCCTTCGCGGGGGACGACAAGTGGGAACTCTACGTTGACGGCATTCGCGTCAAGTCGTTGACCGATAATTCTGCATGGAAGACCGAATCGGAAATTGAGCTGCTGTCAGGGCAGGTGGTTGAGTGGAGGCTTGTCGCCCACTCTAGGGAAAGCTCGCGGCGAGCAGACGCCAAGGCCTTCCTTGACCATGTAACCTGGACGCCGTCTGGCATATCGACTGATCCCGGCACGCCGTTCGAGGGAGCGGACGACGAGGAGCTTGCAAAGGCCACTTCGTGGATGGATGCGAACGGGCTTACGGCAGACGACATGAACGGCCTCAAGTTCAGCGGCGGCAACTCCGGCGACCCGCTCGATTCGCTCTCGGAGGCGTATCTCCTCAACTGCGCACCTGAGGACGTCGAGGAGGCGAAGGCGGCGTTCAAGATCACCCATTTCTCGGTTGACTCCGAAGGCAATATCTTCGTTGAGCCGGCCGACGGAAGCGAGTACGGCAACGGGTTTGTCGAGGCTCGCTACTCCGCCTCTCCTTCAGGGGAGTTCCTGCCCGAGCGTCCCAATACGGCCGGGGCCCTGTTCATGCGTATATACTTGGTGAAGTGAGGAAACATGCGTGTAAAACATATAGTTGTGATGTTGGCCGTTGCCGCGGCAGTCGGCGGCGTGGCCTGGTGGGCGGTCTCTGGCAAGCCTAAGGCGCCAGGACATTCCAGCGAGGGCGGCGTTCATGCCGCAGGCGACCCTCGCAACGCAGATTCCAGGCGGGTCCGTCCCGAGCGGAGGAGGCGAACGAGGCAGGAGGCTCTTCTGGAATGGCGCGATGGCAAGGAAAAGCCGGTCATCGACGTCGATGATGAGGAAGTCGCCAAGCTTGACGAACTCGAAAGGGAGGTCTTGAAGGCTCTGCGGGAAGCGTTGGACAGCAACGATTTTGGCCATGTGAGGCGATCGATCGCCCTAATGAAGCGGATGGCGTCGAACAAGGCCGCTGCGTCCGGCAACAAGCACTGGTCAGCGCATCTGCCTGGAGTTTTGAAGCAAGCGGCCGTCGATGCCCTCGACTGGTTTGGCCCCGATGCCCTTGTGGATCTTGTCGACTTCATGGCGGATGAAGACCCCGACATAGCCCAGTCGGCAATAGACAAGTTCGAGCTGGCGATGCAGGACCCGTCTCTCGCCGACTACGAGCGCGCCGATGTCATCAAGCTTGTGTCGCAGGTGATAGACGACAAGGAAACCCTTGACTGGATGTTGACGGAGGCGACAAATGGCCGCAATTCAGTCGTCGCCGACACATTTGCGTTCATCGTCGAGAACGGAACTGACGCAGCCAAGGAAATGGTGCCGGAATATACGGAGATGTTTACCGGCGAAGATGGCATCAAGACCGCCGCGGACATAAACAACTGGAAGGAAGCGAATCCAGACGATCCGGGCGACGAGGAATTCTACGGTCATACTGACATCGACTGATCACCAAGCCCCGGCGGCGCACTGTGAAGACATGGAAGACGGGAACAGGACAATCGGAGGACTGAAGGTAGTCCGGCTCATAGGCAAGGGCGGCATGAGCGAAGTGTACGAGGTCGAGGACCCGCGTCTCGGCTCGCGCCACGCCTTGAAGCTCTTCACGTATCCCAAAGACGACGCCGAAGTGCGCGCCCGCTTCGAGACGGAAGGCCGCCTCCTCGCCAAGCTCAGCCATCCGAGAATCGTGAAGGTGACGGACATCGGCAAGGACGAGGCGAGCGGGAGGCCGTATTTCGTGATGGACCTCGTGCTTGATCCGGAAGGGGCCGTAAAGACGCTTGGCGACGTTCCCGACGGCGGCGCCGACGAGGCGACGGTCGGCATGTGGTACGACGATGTCAGGGACGGTCTTGCGTATATCCACGCCAACGGCGTCGTCCACCGCGACCTCAAGCTGCAGAATATAATGATCGGCCCGGACGGGCACGCAGTCATCGCGGACTTCGGCGTTTCGCGCATATTCAACCCCGCCGGCAGGGGCGATACGGTCGTGGATCCCGTCCAGACGATATTGCGGTTGCGCGACGGCAAGAACCTGGTGATGGGCTCAATAGGGTACATGGCTCCGGAAGTCGAGATGGGCATGCCGGCCACTCCCGAGAGCGACTGGTTTTCCCTTGGCGTCATAACCTACAAGCTCCTGACTGGAATCTGGTGCGACGCCAAGACCGACATAGGCGAGACGCTGGAGACCTACGACCCTGTCTGGAAGAAGATAATCCCGAAGCTCCTGCATTCCAACCCTGCGGGCAGGAAGTGCCTTTCCTACGCCGCCGAAATCGCCTCCGCCCGCGACGCCCGCGAGCTCCAGCAGGAGGAGCGCTACCTGAACGAGAAGCGCCGCGGGCACCTTGCGCGCCATGTAGCGCGCTATGCAGTGGCGGTGTCTGCAATTCTTGCCGTCGCGCTCGCGTTTGTCTCCCGCGAGCTCTATTCGCAGCGCGAGGTGTGGAAGCACAAGCTTGAGGCGGCGGGCGCCCGCCCGAGCGCGCCTACGTTCGACGAGCTGTTCAAGATACCGGCGGAGGCAAAGGTCAACGAGCAGATCGGCGAAAATGGCGAGGTCGTCATGTATTCCAGGTCCCAGCTGGAGGCCGCCCGCATAGACGCGCTCGTGCTGACGCACGACACGCTGTCCATGCTTGCGACCGGCAATGTCACGATCGAGAAGACGATTTCCGACTTCGAGCGTCTATACTTCCTCCTTGACGAGGATTCCCCGACATCCCCGTTCGACAACCTCAGCTTCGGCGGCAACGACTGGTTCCAGTTCGGCGAGAGCGGCCCGCTGAGGATGCTGTTCGAGCGAGCCATAGAAAAGCTGAAGCTCGCCGCGGAGGAGTGATGGCCGCCGTATTCCCCCCGACGTCCGTCACGATGATAGCCAAGATCAGGGATCTTGGCCCGGGGGCGGACGCTGCGCAGTGGGTGCGTTTCTGGAACGCATATTCCCTCGCCATAAGGCAGTTTGCCGCGTTCAAGGGCGGAGAGGAAAACGCCGACGACATCGTGATGCAGGTCCTCGGGAAGCTTGTCGACGTGCTGCGGGAGGGAAAGTACACTCCCGAGAAGGGCAAGTTCCACTCGTATCTTGCGTCCATGATCGTCAACGAGGTCCACATGGCCCATCGGCGGGAGATGGCCCGCGCAGGCGACAGGAAGGTCTCCATCGACTCGTCGTCCGCTACGGGCGAAGGAGACGAGACTGACTCCCTCGCCAGCACTCTGGCCGCTCCGCAGGAGTCGCAGGAGCAGCTTGACGAGGACTGGCAGAGGGCGGTCCTCAAGTCGGCGACGGAGCATGTGCTTTCCAAGACGGCGCTTTCCGAACGCGACAGGGCCGTGTATCGCGCGTATGCGCTTGATGGCCGCGACATCGGCGACGTGGCTTCGGAATTCGGCATTTCCCGCAATCTCGTGAGCCAGATCAAAGTCCGCATAGACAGGCGCATAGTCGCCATTGGTCGCGAGCTGGCCGGGAGAGACAGATGCTGATTCCGCCGAAAGCCGCCTTTGCAGCGTCGGTGGCCGCGTTGGCGTGTCTGGCGGCGGCGCTTTTCATGGCACGAGGCGGGAAGCCGGTGTCGTCAGGCTGCGACGGTGCGGCGCAGAAGCCGATTGCGGCGGATTCGGCCCCCGGCAATGCGAATACGCCTCCTAAAAGCCGTCCGCAGGAGGAGCCTGCCGTCTTGGCGGATGCTTCTTCGTCCGAGGAGGAAGACCGGCTCGTCGAGGCGTTTGACATGGAGACGGACTCTTGGCTTGACATCGCCAAGGCCCTGCCGACGATGCAGGACGTCTTGGATTTCAAGGCGAAGTTCAACCGCGTGCCGGCCAATCGGAAGGTAGAGTGCCTCCAGCGCGCCTTGAATCTCCTGCCGGACGAGCATGTCCTGCTGCTTGCAGGGATACTGATGGACAAGACCCAGGAAAGAGACGTCGTGGAGCTTGTCTATCGCGACATCCTCAACAGGCCCGACGCCGTGAAGACGCCTGTGCTGAAGCAGATATACGCCGACAGGGAACACCCGTGCTGGGACGATACGAGGTGGATTTTCGAAGTCACCGGCGAGAAAGCCAGTGACGGCTCGGCTCCGTCGGCGCCGTAGTCAGCGGGACGATGGCTCGAGCGAAGAGAGCGCGACGGACGCGGCGAACTGCGAAAGCGGGGTCGTGATGATCGCGACGCCCTCGCGCTCGGCGGCGGCCTTCATGTCGTCTGGGACGGGGCGGCCGTGGCAGATGACCACCGCCTCGATCCCCGCGAGGGTGCAGACCGCCAACGCGTTCAGGTGGTTTTGGATGGTTATAAGCACGGATTCGTCGCCGCAGTGCCCCATTACGTCCGACAGGAGATCGCTCGCATACGCGCGGGTGATTGCCGCCCCCGGGTTGTCGACTACCAGCGTTCCGCCGGTCCTTGATATTATCTCTTGAATGTCCATGTTGTAATTATACCATAAACAAGAGACGAAATTTTTGGTATAATTCAATTCTTCATGGATCGCATAGCGTACATCTTCAGGCGACTGCTGCTTGTAATTCCGACTTTCATCGGGATTACGATAGTGTGCTTTTCGCTGACGCGATTCCTGCCGGGCGGTCCGGTTGAGATCCGCATGATGCGCATGCGCGGGCTTGGCGCGGAGAGCGAGGGAGGCGCGTCAAGGTCGTCCGGCTATTCGCAGGTTTCCGACGAATACAGGAAGTCCCTCGAGGCGCAGTTTGGCTTCGACAAGCCTATCTGGGTGCAGTATTGGCAGTGGCTTGTCCCCAACAAGATGGGGCTTTCGCTGCCGTCCTACGACTATCCGAACAAGACGGCGTGGCAGCTCATCCGCTCTCGCCTGCCGGTTTCCCTCTGGTTCGGGCTTACGGCCGCGCTGCTTACGTATCTCGTCTGCGTGCCCCTCGGCATCGCAAAGGCCCTATCCCACCGACAGATGTTCGACGCATGGTCGTCCGTGGTGGTATTTATCGCCTACGCGATTCCGTCCTTTGCGCTTGCGATGATGCTCAAGACCCTTTTCTGCGGGACTGTGGAGGGCCTGTGGGACGTGTTTCCGCTTGGCGGCATCTCCTCTGACTTCGACGTTCCCCCGTCGACCTTGGAGTTCATCGTCGACCGCGCATGGCACATGGCGCTTCCGATCTGCTGCTACGTCGCGGGGTCGTTCGCGATGCTCACGCTGCTCATGAAGAACTCCCTCCTCGACCAGATTTCCGCCGACTACGTGAGGACGGTCATCGCAAAGGGGGCGAGCCGTCGCCGCGCGATATGGCTCCACGCCCTCAGAAACGCCCTCATCCCCGTCGCGACCGGCATAGGGCCGATGATCGGGCTTGTCTTCGCGGGCTCTATCATAGTCGAGACGATCTTCGACATCCCGGGCATGGGCCGCCTTTCGTGGGACGCGCTAATCGGGCGCGACTATTCAGTGTTTCTCGCGCTTCTTGCGCTGACGGCGAGCTTCCAGCTTGTCGGCAACCTGATTTCGGACGTTCTCTACATGATCATAGACCCAAGGATAGACTTCTCGAAGAAATAGGGCGATGTCACCGTTGTTTGCGAGGCGATTCAGGAACTTCAGGCGCATCCGCCGCGCCTGGTGGTCGCTCATTGCCCTTGGCGCGATATTCGCCTTCTGCATGTGCGCAGAGCTCGTTTGCCCTTGCGACCCGAAGGAAGTGATCGACCCTGCGACTCTTGAAAAATACCGCAAGCCCGTCATGGAGACCGACTACGACATCAGGACGGCTCGGTTCACGATCCTCCCGGGCGGCGAGGTCTCCGACTTCGAGGGGCCTTCTGACGTCGCAGCCGCGGTCGGCGGCCGGACGTCGCCCGAGGCGCTTTCGGCGGTCAAGTCAATTTCGTCGGAATACGACATCCGCCTGCGCAGCCGCGAAGGGCGCACGCGCGTATTCCTCTCGCCGAAGAATCTCCCCGCCGCGACGGTGAAGGAGCTACCGCCGCCGGAGATATCGTTTCCGTTCCGCCCTTGCAGGGAGCATCCCTTTGGCATCGACGCAGGCGGGCGCGACGTATATGCGCGCGTAGTCCACGGCATGCGCATAGCGCTTCTCTTCGGCCTCATGCTCGCGTTCTGGGCGATGCTGACCGGCCTTGTGGTCGGCGCGGTCGAGGGGTATTTCGGGGGAACCGCCGACATAACCCTCCAGCGTTTCACCGAGATATGGTCCGCCGTCCCGTTCCTCTACGTAATGATCTTCATCGGCTCTACTGTCGGGCGGTCGTTCACGGTCCTCCTCGTCTGCTATGCGCTCTTCAACTGGATAGGGGTCTCCTACTACATGCGCGCCGAGTTCCTTCGCCTCAGGACGAGGGCGTTTGTCGATGCCGCGAAGGTGCAGGGCCTTTCCGCGACCAGGATAATATTCGGCCACATCCTGCCAAACGCCCTGACGCCGCTCGTCACCCTCTTCCCGTTCCTGCTCATGGGGGCCATCGGGTCCCTTGCGGCCCTCGACTTCCTCGGCTTCGGGCTTCCTCCGATGACGCCGTCGTGCGGCGAGCTCATGCACGAGGCCCAGCAGTTCCGCGGCGCATGGTGGCTCGTCCTATTCCCGGCCCTCTCCCTTTTCACGGTAATGCTCCTTACGGTTCTCGTGGGAGAGGGCCTTCGCGACGCATTCGACCCAAGGCAGAAGTCGAAGCTTGAATAGCCTTGCAGTAGATGAACGCTGTCATAATATTCGTGATGCTCTCCATCCTGCTCGTCTCGGGCAAGATACTGCGCGTCCAGATACCACTCCTCCAGAAGCTGTATTTGCCGTCGTCCGTCGTGGGCGGGCTCCTCGGCCTTGTCCTCGTAACGTGCTTTAGGTCGGTAATTCCCGAGGAGATCACCGACGAGATGCGTCGGATGCCGGGATTTCTCATCAACATCATATTCGCGACGCTTTTTCTCGGCAGCGGAGTCCCCAAGGTCAAGAACCTCGCAGCGTCCGTCTTTCCGCAGCTTGCGCTCGCCCAGATCGTCATATGGGGGCAGTATGTGGTAGGGATAGGCCTTTGCGGCTTCCTGCTCGCGCCCGTCTTCAAGGTCTCCCCCGCCTTCGGAAACCTCCTGGAGCTCGGCTTCGAGGGCGGCCACGGCACCGTCGGCGGCATGACCGAGGCGTTCATCGCCCGCGACTGGCGGGCGGGCATCGCCCTTGGATACACCGTCGCGACGATAGGAATGGTCTGCGGAATAGCGATAGGCATGCTTCTTGTCAACTGGGCCTACAGGCGCGGATACGTGAAGATGGTGCGCCCGTTCTCCCGCCGCTCCGTCAACGAGAGGCGCGGCATCCATGCGCGCGACATGCGTCCCTCGGCGGGGCGGCAGACGGTCCTTCCGGACTCCGTCGACTCCCTCGCGTGGCACATCGCCATCGTGGGCCTCGCCGTGCTTATAGGCTTTGGAATCCTCGAGGGCTTCAAGCATCTTGAGATAGCCATGTTCCCGGAGGCGGGAACGCGCCTCTTTAGCGGCTTCCCGATGTTCCCGCTCTGCATGATAGGCGGCGTATTGCTGCATGTGCTTGCGCGAATGACAAAGATCGACCTCCTCGTCGACAAGGACCAGATGACGCGCATTTCCGGCGCCTCCCTCGACTACCTCGCCGTGTCGGCGATTACTACGATAGAGCTTTCCGTAGTCGCGGCGAACTGGATGCCGCTCACGATCATGGTCATTGCCGGCATCGTGTGGACGATTTTCGCGGTTCTCTGGTTCTCGCGCCGCCTCTTCACCGAGGCCTGGTTCGAGCGCGGGATCGCCGAGTTCGGCCAGGCGACAGGCGTAACTGCTACGGGGCTTCTCCTCCTCAGGACCGTCGATCCCGACAACAAGACGATTGCCGCGGCGTCGTTCGCCGGAAAGCAGCTCCTCCACGAGCCTGCGATGAACCTCTGGGTCGCGCTTGCATTTGCCCTTGTGTTCACGATCGGATGGCTGCCAGTCTTCTTGATATCGTCTTTCGCGCTTGCGGCGTGGATAGGCGTTTCGCTCTTCATAATCCGCCGCAATAAGGCGGCGAAGGGGGGCAAGGGCGCATGACTTCTTTGCTTTTTGCGGCGGCGCTTGTCGGGATTTCCGATCCGTGCGCCGCAGACGGGTCGATTTCCGTAAGCAACTACGTCGAGGCGGTGCGTCGCTCCGGCGACGTCCCTGTCGTAGTGTGCCGCACGGCGTCGGCCGGCGACTTGGATAGGATCGTGCCGTCGCTCGACCTCTTGATCATGACAGGCGGCGAGGACGTAGCTCCCGCGAGATACGGCGAGGAGCCCGCCCCAAAGCTCGGCCGCGTCAACTTGACGCGCGACTCCTACGAATGGGCGCTTCTCTCCTGCGCCGTGAGGCATGGAGTTCCCCTCTTCGGAACCTGCCGCGGAGAGCAGGTCATGAACGTCTTCTTTGGCGGCTCTCTCCACCAGGATCTCCCGAGCGAATATCCATTCAAGTCGCAGGAGTCCCATCGTTGCCGCGACGTTGGCCTTTCTGCGCGCGACATCGTCCACAAGATCGATGTGTCCCCCGACACTCGGCTTGCGGCCATATGCGGGGCCGGCGTATTTGACGTTAATTCCGTCCACCACCAGGCGGTGGAGAGGCTCGCGCCTGGCTTTCGCGTAGCCGCGAAGTCTCCCGAGGGTGTTGTCGAGGCGATAGAGTGCGACTGGTATCCTGCGGCTGGCGTGCAGTTCCACCCTGAGGTCCTCGCCGCCTTGAACGACGATCCCCTGTGGACGCGCTTCTACGCCCGCGTAAGGGAGTTCGCGGGCAAGAGGGCGCCGGGGCCGCGTCCCACGCAGCCGATAGGGGTTTTCGACTCTGGAATAGGGGGGCTCTCGGTCCTTGAGCGATTCCTCGAGATCGACCGCTTCGACAACGCTACAGGCGAGATGCGCCCTGACGGCAAGCCCGACTTCGCAGGCGAGAGCTTCGTGTATTTCGGCGACCAGGCCAACATGCCATATGGCCGCTACGATGCCGCAGGTAAGGCCGAATATCTCCGCGAGCTGGTCGTGAAGGACGCGCAGTTTGTCCTCGGCCCTCTTGGCCATGAGCCGTCCAAGGCCGTAGTCATCGCCTGCAACACGGCGACCGCATACGGGCTTGAGCGCGTAAAGGCTATGGCGCGACCAGGCGACTCTCCCGTAATAGGCGTAGTCAACGCAGGCGTGGAAGGGGCGATAGAGGCGATTTCAGGCGCGAAGGGGCCGTGCGCAGTTGGAGTCATCGCGACTCCCGCCACGATATCTTCCGGCGTCTATCAGCGCACATTGCGCGGGGCGCTTGCGCCGTCTGCCGCAGTTGAGATCGCAAGCCGCGGCGGAATCGGGCTCGCCGAGGCCGTCGAGAGCGGCGACGTCGGGATGCGCGAATGCGCGCGCACCAACATCGTCGCGCTCGTGGATGAGTATCGCGCGAGCGGCGGCAAGTCGCCCATCAAGGCAATAATCCTCGGCTGCACGCACTATCCCTTTGTCGTTGACGTATTCCGCGAGACTCTTGCGAAGATGCGCGAGAGCAAGGATTACGCGTCATTGATAGCAGAAGACGTCGTTTTCGTTGACCCTGCTGTCAACACGGCCATCGCCTGCTATAGGACCTTGCGCGAGCGCTGGCTCCTTGCCGCGCGCGACGCGGCAAGGCCAAAGGTCTCGGCGTTTTTGTCCGTAGGCCGGAATGGCCCTCTTTCCGATGATGTGAAATATGGCCGCGAACTTGGCGAGTATGAGTCCGCGACCCGCATAGTGCCTATGACGGCTGAAAACATGCCGCCGGGCTCGTCGGCGCTTGTGCGCACGATGATGCCTCTATCAGCAAGGGAGCTCGGGTTCTGATGGCTGCGGAAGCGACTCCGATGATGAGGCAGTACTTCGCGATAAAGCGCGAAGTGCCGCCGGGCGCGATAGTGATGTTCCGCCTCGGCGACTTCTACGAGATGTTCGGCGAGGACGCGATTGTCGCCTCCCCGATACTCGGGGCCACGCTCACGCATCGCGGCGACATGCCGATGTGCGGCGTTCCCTACCATGCTCTCAACTCGTATCTCGCCAAGCTAATCCGCGCGGGCAAGACCGCCGCGCTTTGCGACCAGGTGGAGGACCCGAAGACTGCAAAGGGGCTTGTCCGCCGCGAGATTACGCGCATAGTGACCCCCGGCACCGTCACTGAAGACGGCCTTCTCGACGAGGCGGCGACCAACTACATCGCCGCCGCAAGCGGGCTTGCCGTGGCGTTTCTCGACCTCCCCACGGGCGAGTTCGCGGTGGAGGCCTTCGAGAGCCAGGAAAAGATGGACGAGGCCCTCGAGCGCTGCCCTCCGGCCGAAATCGTCGTCGCGGACGGCGACGGGCGGAGCCTCGCTTCGGCCCGCAACGTGACGAAGGCCGACGACTGGATATTCTCGTGCGAGACGGCTCGCGACGCCCTCTTGCGACATTTCAAGGTGCAGTCGCTTGACGGCTTCGGGCTTGAGGGCGCGGAAGACTCTATTTCCGCCGCGGGGGCGCTCCTTTACCATGTCGGGACTACTCTGCGCCACTCGCTTGAGCACGTGAGGAAGGTCCGCATCTGGAGAAGCGACGACGCGCTCGTCCTCGACGGCGGCACGATACGCCACCTCCAGCTTCTTCCTGGCGGCGACGTTACGAGGGAGGCTTCGCTTCTCGGCGTCCTCGACGTCACCAAGACTCCGATGGGGGCGCGCACCATAAGGAGCTGGATCTCGCGCCCGCTTGCAAGGCCCGACGACATAAACGCGCGTCTCGACCGCGTCGCGGCGTTTGTGGAGAATAGGGCCGTCCTCTCCGCGCTTCGCCAGCTCCTCACTGGAGTGCGCGACCTTGAGCGCCTCATCGCAAAGGTCGATTCTGGAAGGGCGAACCCGCGCGACCTGAGGGGCCTTGCCGTGTCGCTGCGTCCTGTTCCCGAGATAGCTGACGCGCTTTCGCGCCTTGCCGAGCGTCCGCGCGGCCTCCAGGTGCCAGTGCCGAGGCCGGAGGTAGTCTCTCTCATAGAGCAGTCCATAGTCGAAGATCCTCCCGCTCTCACGACAGACGGCGGCTACATCGCCCCCGGCTACAATGCCGAGCTCGACGAGCTGCGCGGCATATCGCATGAAGGGCATAAGTGGCTTGCGGAATACCAGGCGAGGGAGGTCGCGCGCACCGGCATCCAGAAGCTGAAGGTGAAGCACGTCTCGACCTTCGGATTCGTCATCGAGGTTCCAAAGGGCTCTGTTTCGATGGTCCCGGAAGACTATGTGCGGCGGCAGACTCTTACGACTGGGGAGCGCTACACAACGCCGGAGCTCAAGGACTACGAGGGGAAGGTTCTTGGAGCGCAGGAGAAGTCCATCGCGCTTGAACAGCGGCTTTACGGCGAGATTCTTGCCAAGATCGGCGAGAGGACCGACGACATACAGGTTCTTGCGGCCGTCCTCGGCGAGCTTGACGCCACGCTTTCGCTTTCAGACCGTGCGCTCGCCGCCGGCTACACAAGGCCTGAGATCGACGACTCCGACGTCCTCGACATAAAGGACGGCCGCCATCCTGTGGTGGAGCAACTGCCTGACGCCGAGCCGTTCGTCCCGAACTCCGCTTTCCTCAACACGACTACCGACCAGATTCTCCTCATAACCGGCCCGAACATGGCGGGCAAGTCGACTTTCATACGCCAGGTGGCGACAATTGCGGTAATGGCGCAGATGGGATCGTTCGTCCCAGCCTCCAAGATGCGCATGGGCGCAATAGACAGGATTTTCACGCGCATAGGCGCGGGCGACGACATAGCGAGGGGGCGCTCCACGTTCCTCGTGGAGATGCAGGAGACGGCGAACATTCTCAATAACGCTACTCCCAAGTCCCTCATCGTCCTCGACGAAATCGGGCGCGGCACTTCTACGTTCGACGGAATATCCATCGCGTGGTCGGTCGCCGAGTATCTCCACGGGAAGCCGCAGGCGAAGGCGAAGACGCTTTTCGCCACCCACTACCACGAGCTTGCCGACCTCGCAGACGCGTTTTCTGGGGTAAAGAACTACACGGTGAAGGTGAAGGACGACGGCGGAAGGCTCGTCTTCTTAAGGCGCATCGTGCCTGGAGTCGCCGAGAGGAGCTTCGGCATCCACGTCGGCGCGATGGCAGGGCTTCCGGCAGAGGTCGTGGACCGCGCCGCCGAGATACTTCGGAATCTTGAGGCAAACGACCTCGAAGTCGGTGCCCAGAAGTGCGCAAGGAAGCCTCGCCGCAAGCTCTCGGAGATGCCGGGGCAAATGACGTTCTTCTGAGAAATGGCGCACAAGGTGTTTTTCGTGTCCGGCATCGATACCGGAATCGGCAAGACTGCGGCGGTCGGGCTCATGGCGCGCTATCTTGCCGCGAAGGGCGTTGACGCAATAACGGTCAAGATGGTCCAGACTGGCTGCGACGGCTTTTCAGAAGACCTCGAGGCGCATCGCGCCATTTCCGGAGTAGGCGAGTTTCAGGAGGACGCCGAGGGGCTGACGGCTCCGCAGATATTCAGCTTCCCGTCGTCGCCTCTTCTCGCGGCGAGGCTTGAGGGGCGAAAGGTCGATGTTGGCGCAATTCGCCGCGCTGTGCGCAATTGCGCCGAGCGGCACGACGTGGTCCTCGTCGAGTCTGCGGGCGGGCTTGACGTTCCTCTTTCGGAGGATATTCTTTCCGTCGATCTTGCGGCGGAGGAGGGGTGGCCGCTCGTGCTTGTGACGTGCGGAAGGCTTGGCGCGATAAACCACGCGCTTCTTTCCCTCGATGCCGCAAAGTCGCGCGGCATGGAGGTCGCGGGCATAGTCCATAACGAATTCCTTTCAGACGACCCGCGCCTTGACGCCGACGCAGAGGAGGCAGTTCTGCGCCATCTTTCGTGCCTCGGCTTCCCCGCGAAGGTCGTGAGAATGCCGCGCTTCCCTGCGGGCGGCCCATATCCCGACATCGACTTTTCTGACTTGCTTAGCGCCTGACTCCTGGCTAAAATATCGCGTCGGGGCTGTTCGCCTCCGTGGGCGCTGACCGCCCGACCCGTTTTTCGACGGTCCCCCTAGTATTGCCGCTCGCCCGGTAACGCCCGACCCGCGCTTTGCGCCATACCCGACATGTCATACGCGAGGTGAATCCAGCGCGTTTCTTTTGCTTCCGCCCATACCTAACCGAGGTGAATCAGGGCGTCGCCAGACACGTCGGAGTCGCAAAGTCGCTCTCGTGCGTCCCCTGTCTCGCGGCATGGCTTCCGCCATCGCAAAGAGGCTTGAAATGCGATAAGT
>Ga0265300_10000404_pt1 | contig 44260 bp, 33 predicted proteins | sample AusTroGonzalo_MG_FD_193482 | JGI IMG/M metagenome (GOLD analysis project Ga0265300, IMG submission 193482) | Bovine rumen microbial communities from tropical cattle in Woodstock, Queensland, Australia - Gonzalo_03 | ecosystem: Host-associated > Mammals > Digestive system > Stomach > Rumen ... | reverse complement strand
GCACGAGATTCGCCACAAACGCCAGGAAAAGCGTGACAAATCGCTGCACCGTGGTCCAAGCCACTCCGCTAACCGTCTGTTGACCTAACGACATCAGTCTATAATATCTTCGATAGTTTTAAATCCGTAAAAACAAGGCACTCCCGACTTATACGGCGCGCTAAGACATTCATTTTCAATCATCAGGCGACCGTTTTCATCGATAATCTGCTCATTTCTGACCATCTGTGCCCAACGCAGTATAGCGTCGATGGTCGGAACCTCAATGTTCAGTTGCTCGGCCATCCACTTGGCGATGCAGTTGCCATAGTAGATGTCGTCCATGAAGAACCTGTAGTTGTTGTTGATCTCCCACAAGCCTTCTTTATTCTGAATCACCGGCGTACCGATGGCCACCAGCGTCTGCGAGTTGATGAACGACTCTTTGATGTCGGTGTTATGCGACTGATATGAAAAACGCTCAAGTGCCAGATAATCAAGCATATACTTGAAGTTTCCCCGCGGATAGCGCCTTTTTATCTCTTCTCTGATCTTCGTGTAATCATTATCCAAATCGGCAAGCAGATTGGCCGAGATATCGTCGTAATCCCTATAAAACATTGGCACTTCCGACTTCTCTTTCCAATAACGGCCATAAACCTTATACAAGCCGAAACAGCGCGAGGTGTGAATTATCTGATTATCGACCGAAAGCGTCAGCGAGATGAAGTTTTCGCTCTGCTCCACAGCGCCTTTCCCGAACCATTTTTTACATATATTCTCAAAAAACTCCTCATCGATCTGCTTGAAATATGATTTCGGGTAACAGGCGGCGTAATTTGCAGCTTTGCAGCCGTAGGTGACGCCTATCTTGCCATATTCAATAGTCCTTGCAATCCAAGGAATGAGGCCGAAAGCGAAGGTCACGATGTTGTCGTACGAATACTTCTGCTTGATTTCATTTACCATCCAGTTCCAACCACCCTGACCGTACATGGTGCCAAGGAAAACGGTCTTGTTTCTGTTGATATACGGCGCAATCTCCTCAAGTCCGAGCCTGTATTTGTGCACTGGCATGCAAAACACTATGTAGTCGGCGTCGGGGATGATCTCCGCCGCGTTGCTGGAGGCTTTTTTCAGCGGACCGGAAAACGTCGCGAGCACCTTCCCGTCGGGCGATTGGTATTGAAGCTCGATGGTGTGATGCCATTTTTCGGGTTTTGAAGTGAATATCGACACCTCAAAATCGGAGTCTTTCAAAAACGGTATCAGCGTGTGGGCGCTGCTGCCGCCTCCGCAGACTACAAGTTGTTTCTTTTTTACCATTTTCTGCTAATTTTTTCAGGTAAATCAATATATTTGCCCATCTCGACCGTCGTCTCGTAGGTGTATTCGCGGTCGAGCACGTTGCCGTCGGGTGAGAACGTCATCTCGCCGAAGAACACGCGTTCGCCGACAGCGTAGAGGTCGACTCTCACATAAGGTATGCCTTCAGAGAGCTTCTTCGCCACCTCGATGAGCCTGTCGAGAGCCTCAGGTTTCTCGACGTTGCCGTCGTCGTTAGGGTCGTCGTCCTTCAGCAAAAACAGTCGTTTCCAGTCGGTCGAGTAGATGGCGCCTTTCGAGTGACGCGTCACAATGTCGCGGTCGTAGCACACACCGATGAACTTCGGCTCGCCGTTGAAGCAATGTACCTTATAATCCTTCACCTCGCGGTAATCTTTCACCGGCAGGAACTGTTCGCAGATAATCATCGGCTTGATGTAATGATAATGCCGCTCGGGTGTCACAGCGCCCCAGTCGACTTTCATCCATTCCTTCAGCTGTTTCACGCTTTTCTGCACGTCGAGGTCTTTCTTGTCTTCGACAATGATGTTATAGCCGCATCCATGGTTGCATTTCATCACGAAACGCTGCGGAAGTGCGTCAAAATCAATCTTATCGGCATCGTCCCAGGCGCCGTAAAGGTCGAGGAGGATGTCGTCGAGACCTTTACTCTTGATGTAATCGCGCGCGGCGTATTTGTCGGCACCTATCGATTTCAGTTCGGGCTGCCAGTATTTGTTGAGCCAAATGAGCTTTTCCGACCACGTCTGCGGGTTCTCGAGGTTCAGCTTATGCCCGGAATGATGTCTGTAGCTGACTCTCATGACGAGATCAGCGGTGAAGCTGTTTTTCATCATGAGCGCCTGAATGAAATCGGTAACTTTTCTTCTGAATGTCATATCTCGTTCAATATTTTTTCAAATTTTATCAAAAATCGTAATATTTTCTGTCCAAACTCGACCTGATGCCAAAGCTGAAGATGAAATCGCTTTGAGTATCAAGACCTTGCGCCGCAAAGTGACGATGTGTAGCCTCCACGAAAATGTTCATGTTATACCTCGGATTCACCATATACGACACTATCACGTCGTTCATCATCACCGTCGTCTTTCTTCCCGTAAGGAGATAATGGCCGTCCTTAGTATCATTGCCGTTTTCGTCCCAATCCAGAGGAATGGCGGTGGTGTAATCGCTATACACGCTGTGACCGTAATTGGCCCACTCGTTGTTTTTCACATCCCAGTCGTCGCCATATTGTCCGTAATTCAATTTATACTGGAAATACCAACGATTCCAATTGTATTGGGCACGTGCTACAGCCTCCCAGAGATTTGCTCCCCAAGGATGTGCCAGCGGCTCGTTGTAATGTGCGTAATTGTCTTCGCCAATAGATTTTTGAGTATGAAGCGAAGAATGCGAATACATGTAAGGTCTTACAATGTTTCCTTCGAGTTGCAGGAAAAGATTCTTTACTCCAAAGCAGTCGTAGCTCTTGATACCGAGCTGATATGATTGCTTATTTCCCGAATAGCCTTTACGTGCAATGAATCTGTGAACCGTCATCTCGTCGAGGACGAACTGTCCGTAGATTGTGGTGTGTTTGCCGACAATCAAGCTGGCATTCAAGCCGAGCAAGGCATTGTCGGGCGATGAGCCGGCGTAATATTCGGCTGAGCGGAGGAAGATAATCGGGTTAATGTATTGAAAATCAAAGCCTCGACGCATGTCGATGGTCGCTGTAGTCGAGTCGTTGACCATCACCTCCTGGTGTGTCTGGGCTGACGCCATCACAGCGTCGAAAAAGCCGATATTCAAGCGTTTCGTGACGGCGAAATCGAGGTAATGAACCACCATCCACTTACGTGCGAAGGTGTTGTCGGCCATCACTGTGTTGCGGTCGGTAAGCTGAGCATACAGGCAGGTGTACTGCACACGCCAAAACTCGGCTTTCACCTTGAAATACGGGTAGTTTGCGGCATTGTCGGAGAGCATCATCGAGCGGTAGCCGTCGCCGATGAAGTTCTTTCCGTAACCTAAAGTCGCATCAAACCACTTGGCCGGACGATAAGCCACATAAGCCGCAGCATTGGTGTAGTCACGACCGGTCTTCTTGAAACGATTGGCAAGGCCCTGACCTGGGGTGACTTTTACTTTCGTGCAATAATCGTCGATATAAATCGGAAAAACTGCCTGGTTTTCGCGGGCGTTGGCATAAAAAGCGAATGTCTTGCCTATTGTTCCTTTAATCTCAGCGCCTCGAGTGTTCACCCAAGTGGTGCGATGACCGTCGCTTCCAATCTGAAAATCGATAAAAGGATTGATGGCGACGTAATAATCGTCGTTTTTCACCCTCACGAAGTCGTCGTTAAGCAACGAATTCAGGATATAATTCGAAAACTTTCCTTTTTTATGAATCGGAATGCGATATAACTCATTGATACTGTCGAGGTTGATAATGCCATCGAACATCGACTCCGACCAGCCTCGCATCGCGGTGTGAAACAGATGATTGGAGCTGTAAGCCGCAGCCTGCACCTCCATCTCATAATCGTCATTCAACGGAATCAGCAACTCCTGACCTCTTGCAAAGCAAGCAGTCACTAACAAACCAACAATCAATAAAAACTTTTTCATATTCAATACTTTTAATTACTTGTTAAGCGTCATTTCGACTGAAGCGTAGCGAAATGGAGAAATCCTCTCTTAGAATAAGCTTTTTCGGATGGAGGATTTCTCGACTTCACTCCACTTCGTTTCGTTCCGCTCGAAATGACGTGTAAAACAACAAACTGTTAAAGAAACCGAAGAAGATAATCCCCATTTGCACTTCAAACACCGACTCAAACAGCATGTTAAAGCCTATCATCAGCAAAAACGAGAAATACAGCATATCGCAGCGCTTTCTCTTTATCCATAAAATCAGCGGCACCACGAAGTAAGCCAGCAGCAGTATCACTCCGATGATTCCAACGCTTATCAGCGTCTCAAAAAACTGGTTATGTGCGTTGATGCCTTTATCTATAGCGAAGTTAATATACAGATAATCAACAAGATACGCATTCACCACCTCTGGATCGCGACCGTATTTCAAGGCCAGCTTCTGCATGTCGGCGCGCATCTCGTCGGTAGGTTCGTAGTAGTCGCAAGCGGTAATCATGTCAATCTGAAACGCTATCTGCGGACCGATTTTCTCGATGATATCCTTCTTATAAACCTGATATGCCTCTTGCGTAGCGTCGGTGCGGTCGCCAGTACCCACGCCGAAGAGCCAGTTTTCCTGCATCACCGGCTTGTAACCTTTATACTGCACCATGCGGTGGTCGTTGGCATGCTCCGTCGTCAAATCCTTGATGGTCGTCGTGATTCGCGCGACACTGCTGGGGAAAACGACGATCGTGGCGATGACAGCCGCAAGGAAAACGCATCCCATTATCGTGCCCAATTTCTTCTTTTTCATGATGAAAGTGAGCCAAATCCACTGCAGAATGAAAAGCAAAACCATGCAAAGCAAGCCCGCTCTCGACCGGATCAGGATGACGAAAATAACAAGAGTGATATAAGCTAAGATATTGAATATCTTTACTTTACGACCATTTTCGCCGAAAATTTCCATAAAACAAAACATCAGTCCGAGACCGGCGTACATCGAGAGGTAACTGTGATGCACATAGTAGAGTTTCATGAGGTCGGCGTCGAAGAAACGCGCTGTTGTGGCTCCGTTGAAGATCACGTCGTAGATGGCATAAACCAGATGCATCAGGAAGAACAGTATGCAGCCCAAAACCAAGGCATTTCCGATGGCTTTAAGTCTGGTTTTGTTGATATACGACATGTCGGAAATGACAAATATCACTGGGAAAATCAGGAATCCGAGCTTCTTGCTCACCTGTGCCCAGCCTACCGAGGTGTTCTGCGTCCATAACATCCCGATGAGGTAGATAAACCACGTCAAAGTGAAGATGATATATGCCCATTTCAGCTTCAGCTGCTGCTCGTTAAGCTTGAATTTCTGATCGAAAATGAGCTTCAAGACGGCGCACACAAACAACGCCACCTCGAAATATTGCGCCGCGAGCCAGTGAAACGGTATCGCCATTGCCAAAAACATCATTATCAGCAACTCCGCTTTCTGAAATGGTCGCAGTCCGTCAAAAACTTTGTTCATATTTAAACAATTGATAATTAAAAAGTTACGTAACTTCTCTATACAGCTTCGCCACTTGGGTCACAAAAGCGAACCAATAAAAAAAGCCTTATCTGTTTAACTTACAAAGATAAGACTTTTTCGTTAAATAAATATAAACAATGAAAATTTTATATCTCAGGCATCATTTTTCTGTTGAAAAGCCAGCGCCAGTCGGAGGCCAGGACGCGGACAAATTCCTTGTAATCGAAGAAGAAAACATAACTGAAATACAGGAAAATCGAGCCTGCGATGGCGTATTCCCATGGTGCCAGACAGAACAGCAGCGTCACCCCAATTATCATGAGGAGCGGATGCAGCACAAACTCGACGCACATGTTGGCTGTGTTGCGGAATGCCTGGTCTTTTAACTTACTGATTATCAATGATGCAACTATCCAAATCGGACAAGTCACCACGGCTGCCGCGAGGAAAATCGGGAGTCCGACGATGGCCAACAACGACTTTAAGAAGGTGAGTAAAAACGACTGGTTTTTAGCCACCGATTTCACTGAAATATGCTTCTCGAGACGTTTTTTCGTGAATTCTCTGACTTTTTCGAATACCGATTGTGCTTTTTCGGGTTCTTTTTCCCTGAAATCGATGATTTTCGCTATCTCTTCCCTGTTTTTCTGCATCTGTTTTTGCAGGTTGCACGGGCGTTTTCCGACTTTTATCTTGGTCATCTCCCAGATGGCGTCGTAGTCGGGATCATCGGGCACGAAAGAGATGAGTTCCGACATCTTTTCTCTGAGCATCGTCTTTAACTCGTTGATTATCACCGCTTCAGTCTCGCCTTCGTGGGCTTTCATGTATTCCGTCACATTGATAGGCTTGCCGTAGGTTATCAGGAGTTTAGTGCGGAAACGGAAATAGTCGCCGTATTCGAGTCCCACAGGTACGATGTACACCGGCTTCTCATGACCGAACTTACGGTTCGCGTCGAGAGCGATGTGGAAGATGCCTTTGCTGAGCTGCCGCAACGAATGCATGGTGCGGTGCGTGGCCTCGGGGTAGAGATACAGTGGCACCTGGTCGTGCATGACGTCGACGGCCTGGTCGATGATGTCGCCGTTTTTATCACGCACCGCACCGATGCCGTCTCTGATTCGATAGATCGGCAGTATTCGGAGCCACCGCAAAATCGCGGCGATACGCGGTTTTTGGAAGATGTCGGCACGCGCGATGAAAACCTTCTTCTGCCTAGTGGTTTGGAGCAGCACGAGAGCGTCCATCAAGGTGTTGCAGTGGTTGGCACCGAACACGACGGCGCCGTCGGTGGGGATGTTCTCCTCGCCTACTATCTTGATCCGCGAAAAGCTGCGGCGGGTATGGTGGTCGACTGCGTATTTACAAATTGAATAAAGAGTGTTATCGTCCTGAATTTTTCCCATTGCACAAAAATTGAAAGTACAAAGTTACAAAAAAATAATCGAAATGACAGAAATTTTGTAATTTTGTTTCGTCAAACAATACTATTATGGTCAAATTCTTAAACTACGTTTTCGCAATCGCCCTCGGGTTCTTTGCTGTGATGTTCGGCATCGACCGCTTCGGAAATCATGACTTGAACAACACCGGCAACGGCACGCTTTACACTGCCGAATATTGCCAGGATATCATCGGTTTCAACGGTGCTATCCCTATGGAAATCAACATGGTAAACGGTATAATCGAAAGTATCGTAATCCTCGACAATGAGGAGACTCCACGTTTTCTCGAGAGAGTCACCGACGCTCAACTCGTTGAGAACTTCTACGGCTTGACGCCAAAAGAAGCTATCGACCTCAACCTTGACGCTGTTAGCGGCGCCACCTACAGTTCAAAGGCCATCATCAAATCGGTGAAAACCCGCATGGAGGCTTACGAAGAAGAGGTCAATCCAAGTCCATGGACATGGCAGCTGTTCGGCATCATAGGATGTGCCGTCGCGCTGTTTGTACTTAGTTTCTTCAGAAAAAGGTAATGACAGTGTAGGGACGTGGCGCGCCGCGTCCTTACATTAGAATATGTAGTTAAATCCTATATAAGCCCTCATTCCCTCCCCATCGAGCTTATTCAGGGCTTTCGCGAATTCCGCCGACACCACGAAATTCTTGTTCATGATGAGCTTCAAGCCGCATCCCGCTGAGGTGTGGAGGCTTTCCTCTTTGCCGCTGTATATCAGGTCTTCGTCCCAATCTCCAGTCATATGGTCTTTCAGGAGTTCCATGGCCGCCTTCTGTTCCTCCAGACGGAATGTCTGTGTCACCATGCCCGCGTCGAACATCGGATTGATTGCCACACACCAGTTCTGGTTTATGAATTTGAAGTTCGTAATTCTCCAACGCAACTCAGCATTTAACCATGCCACTCCTTGACCGATGACGCTATTACGGTTGATACCACGTCCTGTTGTTGAGCCGCCATACGCTTCGGTGTATATCTTCTTGTAAAACATGAGGTTGGTGTTCATCATCGCATAGAATGGGATGTCGCCAGCGATAACATTCTGAGCGCCAATACGATAGCTGAACGTTAGATGGTCGCCCCAAATCGGGATGTAATGATGGAACACGCCTGTGAAAGTCAGATGGTCATAGCCGTGACGGTCAATAAAATCGGGTGCTGCAGTGAATGTAGCTTCAAAATATATTCCACGAGTCGGGTCGTTTTCATAGTTTTTCGAGTCGTAGATGATGCCCGCCTTGAACTGTGTCACATTGCCGCCGCCCTTCTCGTCGTCGCGGATGATGCCGCCCTGGCAATACATCTCGTAAAGCGTCATCTGGTCGTCGTACTTTTTGATATTCAAGCGTTTAAAGTCGTAGTTGTAATAACCCAGACCGACTCCGTAATACAGGTTTTTGATGTTGCCAATCTGCTGCTGCATGCTAACGATGGCACGGAACTGTCCACGGTACATCGAGTAGAAGCCCGAAGTAACATCGCCGGTGAAGTCGACGATCATGTCGCCGGGGATTTTGCTTTCGACGACGGCCAAGTTTTTCATGAACGGTGATGCATAGCCGTTAAAGCCGAAGAAGTCGAACTTCTTATCGATGAAATAGCCGAAGTCGGCGAAGAGCTTACCCTTCGGAATGATGTTGTTCCAGTAGGAATACGAGCGGAAGATGCTCGAGCCCTTGGTGTAGGTCGACACCTCGAAGTTGATTTTGAAGTCGTAGCCGGGATAATTCGAGCCGTCGCCATAGTTGAAGATGTCGACGCAGGCGCCGTACTGGAATCCGAGGTCGCTGTTGAAGCCTACCACTGGAAGCGGTCCGAAGTTCCAGCCTTTCTTGATGATTTCACCTTTTTCGTTTAATGTCTTGCCGTTGTCTTGGGCTGCCAAGCAAGTCGCCAGCAAGACTACACATAATGTGATAAAGAACTTTTTCATATTTTTATAGTTTACTTTCGAACAACCCCGTCATTTCGAGCGTAGTCGAGAAATCCTCCATCAACGAAATCATTAGTTTTAGTTAAGATATAATGAACTTACTCAAAAAGGATTTCTCCGTTCCGCTTCGCTCCAGTCGAAATGACGAAAAAAATCGCTTACCGCCAATGACAAAAAGTATCTTTTGGTCGAATTTTTCCGAATTTCGTCACACATATGGAAATTTCGTCACAAAACAGTATCTAAAGGTCGAATTTCATCCGATCCATCCCTACCTTCTAAAATGATTACAATTTCGCCCTTGACTTCCTTCTGTTTGAAATATTTTATCACCTCCTCCAGTGTACCGCGCACGTTCTCCTCGTGAATCTTCGTCAGCTCGCGCGCTACCGACACCTTTCTGTCGGGACTGGCAGCCTCAGCCAGCTGCTCGAGCGTCTTCACCAGTCGGAATGGCGACTCGTACAATATCGTAGTGTATTCATTCTCAACGATTTGCTTGATCTTCGTCTGACGACCTTTCTTATGTGGAAGAAATCCTTCGAAGATGAAATGGTCGGCTGCCAGTCCCGAGTTGACGAGAGCCGGCACGAAGGCCGTGGCACCGGGGAGACATTCCACCGCCACACCTCTTTTTATGCACTCGCGCACGAGCATGAAGCCAGGGTCGGAGATGGCCGGAGTGCCGGCGTCGGTGACCAAAGCCATGCGTTCACCGTTGGCTATGCGCTCGGCGATACGTTCCACCACCACGTGCTCGTTGTTGAGATGGAACGCCTGCATCGGCTTGCTTATGTCGTAGTGTTTCAAGAGGTTACCGCTGGTACGGGTGTCCTCGGCAAGAATCAAGTCGACCTCCTCGCGAAGCACTCGCAACGCCCTCAAGGTGATGTCCTCGAGGTTGCCAATCGGGGTGGGGACTAAATATAACTTCATACAAACCTTCTTTCAACCAAATCATTTAGCATCTTGTATGCTTGAGATTCTGTATCCCACTGCAGTTCGATCTGCAGCTCGCTCATGTAGACGCGGGCGCCCGAGAGCGTCGGGAAGTCGTTCAAAGCGTCGATGGATTTGTTGTAGCGGTCGACCGAACCCATAAACAACTCGTTGATAATCATCACCTTATCGTTGATACCCAATGCCAATCTGATATCCGAGACATGTGCGCGCTGCAATTTTGCCGCCAGACTGTTGTCTTCTGGCTCTGAAACAATTTCTTCTTCAGCATCTTCAGCTTCTACAAGGGTTTCCTGCATCTCTTCAACAGGTTGTTCAACGCGAAACATCTCGTCGTCTTCGTCCTCCCAGTCCTCGTCTTCATCTTCAGCGACAGGTTCTTCTGTAGGGTCGGCGGGGGTTTCATCGATTGTGTCAGGGATTTCGTCAATCATTTCAGGATGATGAATTTCGTGTTCGTCGTCACAGAAATCCGGGTCATTTTTCGGCGAGACCGGCGTTTCTATCTCGAAATCCACATCACGGTTGATTAGCTCACCTCCTTCGTTAATTTCAGTATTGACTGGCTCGGGCTCCGCCACCTCATTTTTAACATTATTAGCCTGATAATCGCACAGCAAATCATACAAATCGCGGGTGCGTTCCATCATAATGTCGAGGTCGAGACGGCTCATCTCACGGTCGTTGCGATACATGTAGTCAACCTGCACCATCATGCGGCCCAGCTGGTGTTTCAGCTCAAGCACAATATTTTTTTCATCATTTTTTTGTGTTTCCATGATAAAATTCTTTATTTTTGTAGCTACAAAATTATAAAAAATTTAAACGCGTCGTATATGTTTCTCGAAAAAGATTCTCATAATAAATCGCAAGGATGGATTGAAGTGGTGTGCGGCTCAATGTTTTCGGGCAAAACCGAGGAGTTGATCCGTCGTCTGAACCGCGCCCGAATCGCCAAGTTAAGGGTCGAAATCTTCAAGCCAGGAATCGATACGAGATACTCGGAAGAAGACGTGGTGTCGCATAACTCCAACGCCCTGCATTCCATCCCGGTGGAAAACGCCCAGCAGATTCTATTCTACTCAAACGAATGCGATGTGATAGGCATCGACGAGGCCCAGTTTTTCGGCAACGAACTTATCGACGTATGTCAACAGCTTGCTAATCAAGGGATTAGAGTGGTGGTTGCCGGTCTCGACATGGACTTCATGGGCAAGCCGTTCGGTCCGATGCCTCAGCTGATGGCCATAGCCGAAGACGTCACCAAGGTGCACGCCATCTGCATGCGCTGCGGAAGTCTGGCGCAGTATTCCTACCGTAAAATCGCCGGCGACAAGCTCGTCGTGCTGGGCGAGACCGAGAGCTACGAACCGCTCTGCCGCGAGTGTTACAAGAAGGCGATGGAGGAGAAAGGCCAAGAGCAACAATAATTTGGCACGATTTTTGTTATTATTTTACCGAATAAATTTTATTGCTATGAAAAAAATCGCATTTTTCATAATAGCATTAGCTATATCATTGAGTATCAACGCTCAAGACTATCAAAAAATGTGGAAGGAGTACCATGAAAACATCTCCAACCTGCTTCCCGAATCTGCCGAAAAAGTGCTTGATAAGATTGAAAAACAGGCACTGAAGGACAATGACGACGTCCAGCTGCTCAAGACAGTGCTCCGCCGCAGCGATATCCTCAACATGAAAGAGGAGAATCCCGAGGATACCATCGTGGGTTATTGTAAGTCGTATCTCCCCAAGCTTTCCAAGGCTTCGCAGGTGATACTGAACGTCGAAATCGCCAAATTTAAGTCAAAATATGACGACGTTATCGGCTATCAGGACGACGATTTCATCAAGACCGTCTCTATGGAGCAATATGCCGATCTTTTCCAGTCGGAAAACGACCATACCGTCTTCGACATCGATCTCGAGCCGACGCTCTACGACTACGTAATGCATTGTCTGATAAGCAAGTACTTCTGGTTTGCCGACAAACAGAATCTTTACGAAAAGCTTCTTGCCTTCGACCTTGAAAACGAATACACGAAGGCTTATTATAATAATAGGATTAACCAGCTCGGACAAATCACCGAGAAAAACTACGACGATTTTACCAAACTGGCCGACGAATGCACTGATAATGAATTCATTGCGAAGATAAAAATCAAGCAGATCGAGTATCTTACTTATGTAAATGAATATGTGAAAGCCAAAAATCTATGCGATGAGGTGATGGCGATGCTCGACAGAAACAATCCTCTGTATCTGCAATGCGTCGAGTATAACAACAGCTTGACAAAGAGATCCATCAACTTCCAGATGAACAAGGTATGCGTGCCGAATAAGCCGATTCCGGTCGGGCTGACATATCGCAACACATCCAATCCTTCATATAAAATCATCAAGGTGACCGCTGATGAGTACAGAAAACTAAGTCAACTCGATAATGAAGAGTTATGCAAAGCTCTTTCGGCGAAAAAACCAGTCGTGAAAAACACCGTAAAGGCCACTGTAGAGACTGATTATGATGAGCATTCGACGCTCATCGCCCTTCCAGCCATGCAGCGCGGACAGTATTACCTCGTTTTCTCAAATAATATCGGTTTCAACAATTATGAAGATTTGATTATTGCACCTTTCCAGGTCAGTGAATTGTCGTATTTCACTCTTGATACTGATGATTACGAAAATATTTATATCGTAAATCGCGAAACAGGCGAGCCGATGAGTGGTGTCAAGGCTTATTTTTGGAAAATGGGTTACAGTTACAAAACCAGGGATTACAAGTACACTTCGCTGGGCAATGCAATAAGTGATAAAAACGGCTTTCTTGTAGCACCATCGGCATGTTCGGGTAGCAATTTTATCATCGACCTATATTATCAAAACGATACGCTTCTGGCAAGTACAAATGAGTATTTCAGCAAAAACACAACAAAGAATAGGGTCACTTTTGAAACGAAGTTTTACACCGATCGCTCCATTTATCGTCCTGGACAAACAGTTCAGTTTAAAGGCATAACTTTGCGTAAAAATGGCTCATACTACAGCATTGATGCAAATCGCGAAGTGGTTGTGGAATTCAGCGATCCAAACCTTCAACTCATTGACACTCTGCGTTTTACATCGGATGAGTTTGGAGGTTTTTCGGGCAATTTCGCAATACCGACCGATAGGATACGTGGAACTTATCATATAGATGTAGTCCATGGCAGCGGAACCACAATCAAAGTTGAAGACTACAAACGCCCAACTTTCGAGGTGACCCTCGAATCGCCTGAAAACGAATATAAAATCGGCGACAGCGTTACTATTTCGGGCAAGGTGGCTGCGCTCTCGGGCTTCGGTCTCGATAACGTGAACTTCAGATATGAGGTTACCAGAATAACCACATTCCCGTTTCGTTGTTGGAATTGGGTGCCTTATTACGTCAACGACGAGACAATTTCAGCGGGTGAAGGCGTTACTTCAACCGATGGCTCGTTTAACATAGGTTTTGAATTGAAACCGTCGAGTGACGTTCCGGTTTCCCATATCCCGCAATTCACCTACGAGGTTCTGGTTTTGGCCACAAATAAGCAGGGCGAGTCGCAGCAAAGCAGTTTCAGAATCGTCGCCACCTACAATAAATATAGAATCTCGCTTTCGAACAATGGTGAGACTATCGACGTCAGCGATTTAAGCAACCTGATGGTCAACGTGACGAATGTCAGCGGCAACTCGGCAAGCACTAAAGTAGAATATAAGATATTCAAAGTCAATAATTTAGATCGTTATTCCAAAGATTTGGGCAATTTCGACAGAAAGATTTTGAGCGATGCTTTGCTCAAGGCCTATTTCCCGAATTTTGATTATTATGCAAAGAATGATATTTCAAAAGAAATTGTCTGTCAAGGAGTAATTGACGTCGATGGCAAAGCCAAACTTCTGCAAGACAAAAAATTGACGCCGGCACAGTATATTATTGAACTCCGTTCGGTTGATGACACCCTTTCGGCCTTCTCAAAAAAATATATCGTGCACGATATAAAATCGAAGAAGATGCCTTATAAATCTATGCTTTGGACAAATATCGACAAGACTTCGGCCCAGCCTGGCGAGACAATAAATTATTACGTCGGTTCGTCGGAGAAAAACGTGTCGGCCTTGGTTATCATAAAAAGAGGCGAAACAATACTCAAATCGGAGCGTATTACCTTGAATAACAATGTGATAAGGATGCAGTATAAGGTTCGCGAGGAAGACCGTGGTCGTCTAAAATTCATGGTGGCGCTGGTAAAACATAACACAGACATGATAGACGAATCTCATGTTAACGTGCCTTACGACAATATGGATTTGGAAATCACGCTAAACACGGAGCGTAACAAGGTCTTGCCGGGCTCGGAGGAGACATGGAGCGTGACGGTGAAAGACTACAAAGGCAACCCAACCGAATCGTCGCTAATGGCCGTTATGTATGATGCTTCGCTCAACAAATTTGCAAAACACAACTGGGAGTTGCGCACAAAACCTTATATTCTTATCGGTCACGGAATACAGTCTGATGGTAGTTTCTATACTCGGACAAAATACCAGCTTTACAATATTTCGCAATTCTTTATCGAAGATAACCTGATGCTTTCGGCGATGAATCTGCTTCCAAACCGATATCATTTCGGTTTAAAAAGCAGTTCGATGAACAGGAATATCTATTACTGTATGGATGATGCTGCTGTGGTTGAAGAAGAGGCTTTAGTAATAGATCACAAATACGATGAAGCTGGGAATACTGTGTTTGATGAGACTCCTGAGACCGAGCCCGCAAAGATCCGTAAAGACTTCAACGAGACGGCATTCTTCTACCCTAACCTGCGGACCGACGAAAACGGCGACTGCACCTTCACCTTCACCATGCCTGACGCGCTGACACGCTGGAATTTCAAGGTTTTGACATATAGTAAAGATTTGAAAGTCGGCAACTATGAGACAACCGTCGTCACACAGCAGCCGTTGATGATCATGGCCGACATGCCGAGGTTCGCCTACGACGAAGACACGCTTTGGATTGCCGCCAACGTCATCAATATGAGTGACGAATTCGATTATCCAGAAGCAAAACTTGAGATTTTCGACGAAAACGGGAATCCTGTCGACCTTATCTTGGCTCAAGACATCAAGCATATGAAGGTTCCGGCCAATCAGAGCCGTAGGGTGCGCTGGAAAGTGGCGATGCGCAAAGACCTCGGAGTGCTGACATTCTGTTTCTCAGCAATCACTGGCGGTTTCAGCGATGCGGAGCAACATCTGCTGCCAGTGTTGAGCACCGAAGTGTTCCTCACTCAGACCTATTCGCTCACGACGAAGGCCAATACCAACGAGGAATACGAGTTTAACATCAAAAATGAGGATGAGCGTAACTACGACGTGAAGCTGAATTTCAACGCAAATCCTATGTTTTACGCGATTCAGGCCTTGCCATATCTCGCCGATGGCGATGAGAAATACGCGATGACAGTCTTCAACAGATATTTCACCAACAAGATGGCTCAGGAAATCATCGCTAACAATCCGAACATCAAGGAAATACTGGATGAATACGAGGGTGACACCTTGTCGGAACTGCAGAAATACGAAGAGCTGAAGGCTATTTTGTTAAAGGAAACGCCATGGGTGCTTGAGGCCAAGACCGAGGCCCAGCAACGCGCCAACGTCGCGAAACTCTTTGATACTGAAGCTATTGACAAAAATCTCGCTTCAGCGCTGAGCATTCTCGAGAAAAAACAGACCATCAACGGTGGTTGGTCGTGGATCGAAGGCATGCCTGAAAGCGAGTACATCACGCAGTATATCCTGTGCGGACTCGGTCGTCTGGGCGACAACACGGAGATGACCGAAAAAGCCTTCCATTTCCTTGAAAATGAAGTGATTACGAGATATAAGAAACTCGACACGCCGAAGAAGAAAAAAGACGCCATCTGCGGCTTCATGACGATGCAGGAACTCTATGCGATGAGTTATTTCGATTACGAAACAAGCGACAAGTTCAACGAGGCTAAAGACTTCTTTATCAGGAAGTTATACAGCGACTGGCGACGTTTCAGTATTGAAGAGCAGTCTTACATCGCCCTGATACTCAACAGAAACAACCACGGCGAGATAGCCAAACTAGTCGTCAAGTCGCTGCGTGAGCGCGCTCTCAAGAACGAACTCGGAATGTACTGGCGTTATATCAGCGTGGAGACTGAAGCAAGGATTTTGGAGGCGTTCAATGAAATTGAACCTATCGCCGACGAAATCGACAATATGCGTCTGTGGATTCTGACCCAGAAACGCACCAATATGTGGGAGAACGAGCGCGCCACGGTGGAGGCCATCTTCGCCCTCATGAACCGCGGGACCAACTGGAGTGCCGAAAGCGCGGAAGCATCAATGATTGTTAACGATGACAGCGTCAAGGTGACGGTCGAGAACCACTCTAATCATGTGGTCTGGGGCGGCGTTTTCAGGCAGTATTTCGTGCCTATCGATAAGGTGCAGAAACACAACGACGCGATGAAGATCAAACGCGAGCTTATCATACCTGAAAACGTCAAGGTCGGCGATAAAGTCAAGGTGGAAATCACGTTTGAGAACAGTCAGGACATGGAGTTTGTGTACCTGAAGGACCTTCGTGGCGCCTGCTTCGAGCCGGTGGAGCAACTTTCACGCTACCATTGGGACAATGGACTTTGGTATTATCAAAGCACTACTGATGTTTCGATGGAGTATTTCTTCGAAAGTCTGCCAAAGGGCAAGCACACTGTTTCGTACGAGTTGTACGTGACAAAAGACGGCAGTTTCAGCGCCGGTTACGCGCAGATTCAGTGCCAGTATACGCCGGAGTTCGGAGCATATTCAAACGGATCGAGAATTAGTGTAAACCCTTGACGGTTGGGGTTCCCGGGACGAAGTCCTTGAGGTAGAAAGGCTCGAAATAAGCCACATCGACAAAGTCTTTGACGTCGAGCTTGCGTTGTGCGATGACGTTCATATACTTCGCTGAGCAGTAGAACTCTTTGATTACGGTGATTTTATCGTCGTTTTCGAAGAGTTCGGCGCATTTGTCGGCGCCGTCGCCGAAGAGGTACAGATGATGATCTTTCTTCAACTCAGCGAACGAGTTCTCGTCGATGATGAGGGCCTCGGTGTCCTTTATTTTATTGACGTTTTCGTCGAAGATGGCGGCGTAGACCTCCATGCGGCGGGCGTCGATCATCGGAATCAAAAAGCCGTTGTTTTTACAGCCATATGCCATCGCATGCAGCGTTTCCACGGCGATTAACGGTTTGGAGACCGCGTAGCAGATGCCTTTGGCGGTGCTCACGCCGATGCGGAGGCCAGTGTAGGAGCCCGGTCCCATGCTGACGGCGACGGCGTCGAGGTCGTTGTATGAGACACCCGCTGTTTTCATCACCTTATCGATGAAAAGAGTGATTTTTTCGCTGTGATTCTGGCCTTTCGGGTCTTCCTCGCAAGCCAAAACCACGCCATTATGCACTAAAGCCACCGAACACGACGGCGTAGCAGTTTCCAAACAGAGAATCATGTTTTTCGAATTTTTTGCAAAAATACGAAAAAGTTTAATAGATTATTAGTTTAATAGTTTAAATAGCATTTTCTACTAGTCTGCGAAAAATTTCACTTTTTTCTTGTATAATAATTTTAAATATTGTATCTTTGCAGGTTAATTGTACATTTTTTGCTAGATGGAAGTCATAAAAACGGGTATCGAAGGCGTGGTAATCATCGAACCGAAAGTGTTCGGTGACGAGAGAGGATATTTTTTTGAGTCGTTTTCGCAGAGGGAGTTCGATGAGAAGGTAGCGAAGGTTAACTTCGTGCAGGACAATGAGTCACGGTCGTGTTTCGGCGTGCTGAGAGGCCTGCATTTTCAGATGCCTCCGTTCGCTCAGGCCAAGCTCGTGCGCTGCGTGAGAGGTAAAGTTTTGGACGTGGCCGTCGACATCCGCAAAGGCTCGCCGACCTATGGACAGCATGTGGCTTGTGAGCTCTCGGAAGACAACCATCGTATGTTTTTCATCCCGCGCGGCTTTGCCCACGGATTCTCCGTGCTGAGCGAGACTGCCGTCTTCCAGTACAAATGCGACAACTACTACGCTCCACAAAGCGAAGGAGCACTTCAGTGGGATGATAAAGATTTGAATATCAATTGGTTAATATCAGAAAAACAGGTGATTCTGTCGGAAAAAGACAAGCATCACACTCTGTTTAAAGATTTTGAATCGCCATTTGTTTTTGAGAAATAAGAGATGAATATATTAGTCACAGGCGCCAACGGTCAGCTCGGCAACGAGATGCGGATAGTTTCGAAGAACTCGTCCGACCGCTACATCTTCACCGATGTGGAGGAGCTCGACATTCTCGACAGAAAAGCCGTGATGGACTGCGTGAGACGCGAGAAGATAGACGTGATTGTCAACTGCGCCGGGTATACCAACGTCGAAAAGGCTGAAGATGAGCCGGCGCTCGCCGAGAAGCTTAACGCAACGGCGGTGGGATATCTCGCGGAGGCATGCAAAGACAACGACGCTACGCTCATCCACATCTCCACGGATTATGTCTTCGGCGGAAATGAGGGTAATACTCCGAGGACGGAGACGGAGCCTGCGAATCCGACGGGGGCATACGGTAGAAGCAAGCTTCTCGGCGAGCGCGCCATCGAAAAAGTGGGATGCAAGCACATAATCATCCGCACTGCCTGGCTTTACAGCGAGTTTGGCAACAATTTCGTGAAGACCATGCGCAAACTGACGGCCGAACGTGACAGTCTGAAAGTCGTTTTCGACCAAGTAGGCACCCCGACATATGCTCTCGACCTTGCTAATGTGATAGCTATTTTTATCGAAAAATTAAAAAATGCCAACGGCCAATGGCCAACAGCCAACAGCATCTATAACTTTAGTAATGAAGGAGTTACGAGTTGGTACGACTTCGCTAAAGAGATATGCGAGCTGAGCGGCAACAAGTGCGACATCCAGCCGTGCCACAGCGACGAATTCCCGAGCAAAGTCAAGCGTCCGAGCTATTCGGTGCTCGACAAGACGAAAATCAAGAAAGAATTGAATATCACGATTCCATATTGGAAAGAATCATTAAAAATCTGCGTTAATAGAATATGAAAAACATCATCATCACGGGAGGAGCAGGATTCATAGGAAGTCACGTCGTGCGGCTTTTTGTGAACAAATATCCTGATTATCATATCATTAACGTCGATAAACTGACTTACGCGGGTAACCTCGCCAACCTCAAAGACATCGAGAACAAGCCTAACTACACCTTTGTGAAGGCTGACATTTGTGACTTTGAGACCATTATGGACATCTTCAAGAAATACAATGTCGACGGAGTGATTCATCTCGCAGCGGAGAGTCATGTCGACAGGTCGATAAAAGACCCGTTTACATTTGCACAGACCAATGTCATGGGAACCCTGTCGTTGCTGCAGGCCGCGAAACTGACGTGGGAGCAGCTGCCCGAGAAATGGGAAGGAAAGCGTTTTTACCACATCTCCACCGATGAAGTTTACGGCGCTTTAGAGATGACCGACCCTGAAGGCATCGAGCCTCCGTTTACGACAAAAGCAAGCAGTGGAAAGCACCATCTGGCTTATGGCTCAAAATTCTTCACTGAAGATTTGAAATATCAGCCGCATTCACCGTATTCGGCGTCAAAAGCGAGTTCCGACCACTTCGTGAGAGCATTTCACGACACATACGGACTTCCGACTATCGTGACGAACTGCTCGAACAACTACGGTCCGTATCAGTTCCCGGAGAAGCTTATCCCATTGTTTATCAATAATATACGTCATAGAAAACCGCTTCCGGTTTACGGCAAGGGAGAGAATGTGCGCGACTGGTTGTATGTTGAAGACCACGCCAGAGCCATCGACCTCATCTTCCATAAGGGAAAGATTGCCGAGACGTATAACATCGGTGGTTTCAACGAGTGGAAAAACATCGATATCATTAAGGTTGTCATCAATACCGTCGACCGTCTTTTAGGCAGAAAAGAAGGCGAAGACATGGACCTCATCACTTTTGTCACCGACAGAGCAGGCCACGATATGCGTTACGCCATCGATTCGACAAAACTTCAACGCGAACTTGGCTGGGAACCATCGTTGCAATTCGAGGAAGGCATTGAAAAGACAGTGAAATGGTATCTCGAAAATCAGGCTTGGATGGATAATGTGACGAGTGGCGATTATCAGAATTATTACAAGGAAATGTATGCGAACAGGTAAGTTATCACATATAATCAAATCGAAGTGTAGATATGCGCGTGTAGTTACACCTTGGCCGTGATTCTAGGGATATTTTGTAATTCACGTAAGTAAAATAACCCTAATTTTTAAAAAATGGAAAAAGTAACTTTATTACCATACGAGAGTATCTACGAGAACTTCATCGATAAGAAATATCTGAAGAAAGGTCTCGATCAGTACTCTTTCAGAAACCAGCAGGTAAAAGAACCGGAAAAGGGCTGGCGTCACTTGCGTTCCGACGAGATCGAGCGCTTGGTGAAGAACAGCAACACTGCCACAAGTTGGGACGACATCCTCGTCACCGACGAGTTCGATACCAACCTGGTCAAAAACAATCGTTTTTATGGTTTAGTGCGGATTGGAACCATAAAAAACGTGGTGCTTCAGTACCATGACCTGAAGATGACGTGCGGAATCACCGACAGCACCATCATCTCGTGCGACATCGGCGACTACGTGGCCATCCACGACGTGCATTACATCGCCAACTACATCATCGGCGACAAATGCATACTCTTCAACATCCATGAGGTTTCGTGTACCGACCACTCGAAGTTCGGCAACGGCATACTGAAAGAAGGCGAGCCGGAAGACGTGCGTGTGTGGCTGGAGCTCATGAACGAGGCCGGCGGACGTAAGGTGCTGCCTTTCGACGGCATGATCACCGCCGACGCCTACCTCTGGGCAAAATACACCGATATCACAAAACTTCAGGACCGTCTGTTCGAAATCACCAACAAAGCCTACGACAGCCGCAGAGGTTACTACGGCACGATAGGCGAAGGCTGCGTGATCAAGAACTCATGGATCATCAAAGACGCGAAGGTCGGTCCGTGCTGCTACATCAAAGGTGCAAGTAAACTGAAAAACATCACCATCAACTCATCGGAGGAAGAGCCGACACAGATCGGCGAAGGCGTGATACTCGTCAACGGCATCGTGGGCTACGGCTGCCACATCTTCTATTCGGTAGTGGCGACACGTTTCGTGATCGGCGACAACTGTAACCTGAAATACGGAGCACGTGTCATCTACTCAATCCTCGGCGACAACTCGACAATATCTTGCTGCGAGGTGTTGAACAACCTCATCTTCCCGGCTCATGAGCAGCATCACAACAACTCGTTCCTCATCGCTGCCTGCGTCATGGGACAGAGCAACATGGCCGCCGGTGCGACGCTGGGTTCGAACCACAACAGCCGCGCAACCGATGGTGAGATAGTAGCGAAACGTGGCTTCTGGCCTGGACTTTGCTCAAGTGTGAAGCACTCGTCGAAGTTCGCATCGTTCACCCTCCTCTCGAAGGCCGACTATCCTAACGAGATGAACATCAAGTTGCCGTTTGCGTTGGTAAACAACAACATGGCCAAGGATCAGCTCGAGGTGATGCCGGCATACTGGTGGATGTACAACATGTACGCCATAGCGCGTAACACCTCGAAATACCAGAAGCGCGACAAGCGTAAACGCCGCATCCAAAACATTGAGTTTGAGACATTTGCGCCTGACACTATGGAAGAAGTCATAGCTGGCCGCAAGCTCCTCGAGGTGTGGACTGCCAAGGCTTATCTGCGCTCGAAAGGCGAGAATCCTGAGCAAGAATACTACACCCTGCGTGAGCTCGGACATAAGCTCCTCAACGGAGATAAAAACGTGGTTAAAGGTCTCGAAGTCCTCGGCGAAGAGATGGAGAAATCGCATCGTAAGGTGGTGATACTCAAGCCTTATGAGGCTTATCACGCCTACGAAGACATGATCATCTACTATGCGGTGAAAAATCTTGTCTACCATATGGAGATACATCCGAAAGAGACGTTCGAACAGATGTGCAAACGTCTCACCAACGTACGTCAGCGCGAGTGGATCAACCTCGGTGGACAGCTCGTGACGGAAGACGACCTCGAGAAGCTCATCGACGACATCTGCAGCGGCAAGCTCGACAGCTGGGATGACATCCACAACCGTTACAACGAGCTGTGGACTAAGTACCAGACCGACAAGCTGTTACACAGCTATCAGGCTTTGAGATTCATCTACAATAAATGTCCTTCTTTGACAAAAGAAATCTTCGCGGATGCCCTTAACAGAGGCGAAAAAGTGCTTCAGTACGTCTGCGAACAGGTTTATCTTTCGAGGAAGAAAGACTACGAAAACGTGATCCGCAACTCGACATTCCGCAATGAGGCCGAGCGTGACGCGGTGAACGGCAAGCTGGAAGACAACAGCTTCGTAAAACAGATTAAGAAAGAAACTGAGCAAGCGATGCAATATATCGCCGATGCTAGAGAATTGATTAAATAAAACTATTAAACTATAAGCAATATGAGAGTTATCATTGAACCTAATTACGACAAGATGTCACAGTGGGCGGCAAATCATATCGTCCGCAGAATCAACGAATTCAAGCCAACGGCAAAGAAGCCTTTCATCCTCGGCTTGCCGACAGGCTCAACACCTATTGGCACTTACAAAGCCCTCATCAAGGCTTACAAGGCCGGCAAGGTGTCGTTTAAGAACGTCGTGACGTTCAACATGGATGAATATGTGCAGATCCCTGAGAACCATCCGGAGAGCTACCACTCATTCATGTGGAACAATTTCTTCAAGCACATCGACATTAAGAAGGAAAATGTCAATATCCTCAATGGAAACGCCAAGGATCTTGAGAAAGAATGCGCCAACTACGAGGCAAAGATCAAGAAATACGGCGGCATCCATCTGTTTATGGGCGGCATCGGTCCTGACGGTCACATCGCCTTCAACGAGCCAGGCTCATCGCTGACATCACGCACACGTGTGAAGTCGTTGACCACAGATACCATCATTGCCAACTCACGTTTCTTTGAGAACGACATCAACAAGGTGCCGAAGACCGCTTTGACAGTCGGTGTGGGCACTGTGATGGACAGCGACGAGGTGATGATTCTCGCCAACGGTCACAACAAGGCACGCGCCTTGGCACAGGCCATCGAAGGCGGAGTCTGCCATCTATGCACTGTGAGCGCATTGCAGATGCATCCGAAAGGCATCATCGTGTGTGACGACGCAGCCACAGAAGAGCTGAAAGTCGGAACGGTGAACTATTTCAAAGACATTGAAAAAGGTAACTTATAATGTTTTATAAACACGAATCGAGTTTTATAGATGAAGGTGCCGTCGTTGGCGACGGCACCAAAATCTGGCATTTCTGTCATATCCAGAAGGGCGCGGTGATAGGGAAAGACTGCTCCCTCGGGCAGAATGTCAACATCGGAAACAATGTAAAGATAGGGAACGGCGTCAGGATTCAGAACAACGTGTCGGTGTATGAGGGCGTGGAGATTGAAGACAACGTGTTCTGCGGTCCGAGCTGCGTATTTACTAACGTCGTGACACCACGCGCGCACTTTCCGGCGCACGGCGTTTATGCGAAGACATTAATAAAAGAAGGTGCGTCGCTAGGTGCCAACTGCACCGTGGTATGCGGCCACACCGTCGGAAAGTGCGCGCTCATTGCGGCCGGAGCGGTAGTGACAAAGGATGTGAAAGACTACGCCCTGATGGCAGGAGTGCCGGCACGACAGATCGGATGGGTCTGCGAATGCGGGAAGAAGCTGGGCGAAGATTTGAAATGTGAATGCGGGAGACAATACGAATTGAAAGTTGAAAGCTTAAAGTTGAAAGTTTAAAGTAGTTAAATAGTTGATAGTTAAGGGTTTTTTAGATAAAAAAATGAAGAATTTTGCGATTATTGGAGTTGGAGGTTATATCGCCCCAAGGCATCTTAAGGCGATAAAAGACACGGGAAACAACATGGTTTCGGCCTACGACAAGAGCGACTCGGTGGGTATCATGGACAGCTATTTTCCCAATGCAGCGTTTTTCACCGAACAGGAGCTCTTCGACCGTCATAACACGCGCCTCATCGAGCGTGGCACAAATATCGATTATGTGACAGTTTGCACGCCAAACTACCTACACGACGCGCACACCCGCTACGGACTGCGTCTCGGCGCCGACGTCATCTGCGAGAAGCCAGTGGTGCTCAACCCTTGGAACATCGACGCACTCGAAAAGGTGGAGCAAAGCACGGGACATAAAGCATTTACTATACTTCAGCTGCGTCTGCACGACTCCATTGTGGCATTGAAAAAGAAGATCGACGAAGGTCCGAAAGACAAGGTCTACGACGTCGACCTGACATATATCACCGCGAGAGGTAACTGGTACTACACCTCATGGAAAGGCAACGAGAACAAGAGCGGAGGCATAGCCACCAACATCGGAATACATTTCTACGACATGCTCTCGTGGATATTCGGTCCGGTGACGAAAAACGTGGTGCACGTGTCGACTCACGACCGTGTGGCAGGCTACCTCGAGATGCCTAAGGCCAGAGTGCGTTACTTCTTGAGTATCAACGCCGACACTCTTCCAGCCAATGCCGTCCAAGGTGAGAAAAAGACCTACCGCACCATCATGATCGATGGCTCGGAGTTTGAGTTCAGCACCGGTTTCACCGAGCTGCACACCAAGAGTTATGAGAAGATACTTGCAGGCGAAGGCTTCCGCATTTCAGAGGCCCGCAACTGCATCGAGATAGTTTACGAGATTAGAAACGCTAAGCCAATCGGACTGGTAGGAGACTATCATCCACTGGCGAAGCTGCCATTGTCAGAACATCCTTTTGGTTGGAGGTAATATGAAAATATTAGTCACCGGAGGCACCGGATTTATCGGCTCCCACACCACAGTCGAACTGCAGCAGCAGGGCTACGATGTGATCATCGTCGATGCCTTGTTTAACTCGCGAATCGAGGCGCTCGACGCCATCGCATCAATAACAGGAAAGAAGCCTGAATTTGAGTGCTTCGACCTCGCCGACCGCCAAAAAGTCGACGATTTTTTCAAGCGTCACCAAGACATTAAAGGCGTGATTCACTTCGCCGCGCACAAAGCGGTCGGCGAGTCGGTGGAACAGCCACTGAAATACTACCGCAACAACCTCGATTCGTTGATGAACATACTTGAATCGATGGACAAATACGGCGTGCAAAACCTCGTTTTCTCGTCGTCGTGCACCGTCTACGGCGAGCCTGACCCCGAAAACCTTCCTATTTCGGAGAAAGCGCCTATCAAGAAGGCCGAATGTCCTTACGGTAACACCAAACAGATCGCCGAAGAGATAATGCAGGACTGTATCACAGCTTATAAAGGCTTGAACGCCATAGCGTTACGTTATTTCAACCCTGTCGGAGCACACGACAGCGCAAAGCTCGGCGAGCTGCCATTCGGAGTGCCGGCCAACCTCATGCCATACGTTACGCAGACAGCCTACGGCATCCGTCCATACCTCAGAGTGTTTGGCAACGACTACGACACACCCGACGGGACGCCAATCCGCGACTACATCCACATCATGGACCTCGCAAAAGCCCACGTGAAAGCTGTGGAACGCATGATTCAAGGTAAGATGAAAGCACGCTTCGAGGTGTTTAACGTCGGAACTGGCACCGGATACTCGGTTTTGGACATCATCAAGTCATTCGAGCGCAGCAATGGCGTGAAACTGAAATACGAGATAGTAGGCCGCAGAGCTGGCGACATAGTGAAAATCTGGGCCGACCCGACCTACACCAACAAAGAACTGGGATGGAAGGCCGAGCGCAGCCTCGACGACATGACACGCAGCGCCTGGGAATGGGAGAAAGCCTATCGCGAAGGCAAGACTTGTTTTAAAATTGATAAATAAACGAAAAAATATATGAATAACAATCATTTGATTATCATGGCAGGCGGCGTCGGCTCGCGTTTCTGGCCTATGTCGATACCCGAGAAGCCGAAACAGTTTATCGACGTGATGGGCATCGGCAAGACGATGATCCAGCTCACAGTGGAGCGTTTCGCAGGCATCATCAGTCCTGACCATGTGTGGATTGTGACATCTAAGAAATATAAAGATATTGTGATGCAGCAACTTCCAGAAGTACCTGAGACTCAGATACTTATGGAGCCAATCATGCGCAACACAGCACCTTGCATCGAGTATGTGAGCCGTAAGATCTACGCCAAATACCCCGACGCGAACCTGGTGTTCTCGCCAGCCGACCATCTGGTGCTCGACGTGCCGCATTTCCAGGAAGTAATAAGGGAATCGCTTGAATATACTAAGAATAACGACGTCATCGTGACGCTCGGTATGATGCCGACACGTCCGGAGACAGGCTACGGCTACATCAAGTCGGTCGATGCCAACTCGAAGGAGAAGATCCAGAAAGTGGAGGCTTTCAAAGAGAAGCCAAACCTAGAGACGGCTAAGAAATACTTGGCCGACGGCGGGTATTACTGGAACGCAGGCATCTTCATCTGGAACGTGAAGATGGTTGTCAACACGATAGCTAAGCTAGTGCCCGATTTGGCAGCGGTTTTCGACAAAATCGAGCCACATTTCTACAAAAACGACGAGCAAAAAGTCGTCGACGAACTCTTCCCGACCTGTCCGAACATCAGCATCGACTACGCAGTGATGGAGAAATCGAAGGATGTGCTAGTGTATCCGGCCAGTTTCGGATGGAGCGACATCGGCACCTGGGGCAGTCTTTACACCCATATTCCTTACGACGCGAACAAGAACGCGCTCATCGGCGAAAACATACAGATGGTCGACAGCAAAGACTGCGTCGTGCGTTCCTACGGAAGGAAGAAGGTGATAGTGCAAGGTCTTGATAATTATATAGTTGTCGACGACAACAACTGTCTTCTCATCTGTAAAATGCAAGACGAGCAACTCATCAAAGAATGGCAAAAATAGAACTTTTTTAAAACTAATATACTATTTTTAAAACTAATATACTATGAGGAAACTTTTAACTAATATCGCGAAGTTGTTTTTCGGAAAACGGAATTCAGGTTCATTATCAAGAGCTTACGTCCTTGTTTTCGATATTTTTATCGTGATAATGGCGTTGGTTTTCGTCCCTTTGGTAGGTTATTATCCAAACTACACAAAGTCGACATTATTATTCTTTTTCCAAGGAACCACTTCGGTTTTGCTGTTTTTTATAATAGGTTTTCTGGTTACAGGATCATATAAAGGTCTTGTCAGATATACCGGTTTTAAAGATATTGAGACAATTACCCGGACGACCATATGGGTATTTCTCGCCCTTGGTATCTGTAAGTATTTGATTAACAACATAGAAGGTTTACAAGTACTCGACAAGTTCTTCCCTAATTATCTCACGCTCTTCCTGACGTGTATCGTCGCCTTGGTGTTCTTGGTCGTGGCCCGACTTCTGATACGTCGTGTTTACAATGAATATCTGCGTCCTCAGCCGAATAAGATCAACGTCATCATCTATGGTGCCGGCGACGCAGGTCCTATCACGCAAAACGCTCTGTATCAGGACACTTCGACGCAATACAACATCGTTTCGTTTGTCGACGACTCGTCATCGAAGATCGGAAAAGCCGTCAACGGAGTGCGTATCCGCAAGCCTGAGGCGGTTCTTAACAAAGGTTTCATCCAGAAATACAGTGTCGATATGATTATTTTGGCTATGCCGAGTTTGAGTATCGATAAACGTAATGACATCGTCAACAAGCTCATCGACCTCGGCGTGTCGGTGAAATCGGTGCCTCACGTTGACTCATGGATCAACGGTAACCAATTGAATTTCAATCAGATTCAAGATATTAAGATTGAAGATTTGCTTGAAAGAGACCCTATAGTTTTAGGTAAGGAAAATGTGAAACACGAGCTTGAAGGCAAGGTGGTGATGGTGACTGGCGCGGCCGGTTCGATAGGTAGCGAGATTTGCCGTCAGGTGCTGCAGCACAACCCGAAATGCCTTGTGATGTTCGACCAGGCCGAGTCGCCGATGTACGACCTGCAGTTTGAGCTGAACAACGAGGATCCTTACCGTCACATCGCGGTGCCGAAGGAGTTTGTGGTGGGTAACGTGAAGGATATCAACAAGATGACTGAGGTGTTTGAGAAATACCAGCCTCAGATTATCTATCATGCAGCAGCCTACAAGCACGTGCCTTTGATGGAGAGTTTCCCTTACGAGGCGGTGTTTGTCAACGTTTTCGGAACAAAGATAGTGTCGGATTTGGCAATAAAATATGGCGTTGAGAAGTTTGTGATGATCTCGACCGACAAGGCTGTGAACCCTACCAACGTGATGGGTGCCACCAAGCGTATCGCCGAGATTTACACGCAGAGCAGAAATAGTAAGACTAAGTTCGTGACCACGCGTTTCGGTAACGTTTTAGGTTCCAACGGTTCGGTCATCCCGCTGTTTAAGAAGCAGCTGGCTCACGGCGGACCGCTCACCGTCACCGACCGTAACATCATCCGTTACTTCATGACCATCCCTGAAGCCTGCAGCCTTGTGCTAGAGGCTGGTGCCATTGGCGATGACGACGATATCTTTGTGTTCGACATGGGCAAGCCGGTGAAGATCTACGACCTGGCAAGCAAGATGATCAAGCTGTCGCATGTGCCTGACGTTCAGATCGAGATTACTGGTCTGCGTCCGGGTGAGAAGCTATACGAAGAGTTGCTGGCGACGAAGGAAAACACCATCCCGACCGAGCATCCGAAGATCATGCGCGCAAAGGTGCGTGAATATACCGAGGATGAGGTGAACAACGAGATTGGAAAACTGCTTGAGATTCTTCCGACTTGCAACGATTTCGAGATAGTGAAGCGGATGAAGGTCATCGTGCCGGAATTCAAGTCGAATAACTCTGTGTATCAGATACTTGACAAATAAAAAAAGAGCCACGTGTCGGACTCGAACCAACGACCTACGCATTACGAATGCGTTGCTCTACCAACTGAGCTAAAGTGGCTTGTTTTTCGGGTGCAAAGATACAACTTTTTTAAATTGATGTGATAAAAAATGTTTTGGAAGATTTTTTCTGTGTTTCTGACGGCTTCGGTGAAGACGTTGTTCGCGCCTGCGGCGGGAATGGCGGAAGGACTGTCGTTTGGCGTCACCTTGGCAGCCACGATAGCAGGAGCAGTGTTTGGATTTATCTTCTTCTATTTCTTCTTCGACATCATTCTTTATCATTTTTATAAAAACAGAACAAAACGTCTCACGAAAAAACAGATAAGAAGAGCACGAAAAATCATACTTTTCCAAAGGAAATACCCAGTATGGCTTTTCGTGCTTGTGCTGCCTATCACCTCAATCCCGGTGATGGCTGTCATTATCAGGAAGTTCTATCACAACAACAAGCCGATAATACTGTTTTCGCTAGTATCTGTTGCCCTTTACGCGCTTATCGGCTGCCTGATATTCTCTCCTATGCAGAACCTTCCGCAACTATAGCTGGCACAACGCCGCGGCTCCAAGTATGGCCACTTCGTTGTCTTTCAGTTCTGAAACCCTAATCTCCACTGTGCCTTGATAGATGTTAAGCAGGTGCTCGTCGAACGACTTGCGCAGAGGCTTCATCAGCACCTCGCCTGCGTGTACGGGACCTCCCATAAGGAAGATAGCCTGGGGAGCGGAGAAGGTGACAGCGTTCGCCATCGCTATGCCAAGCAGATAGCCAACGTTTTCAAAGGTTTGCAATCCTATCGGGTCGCCGGCATTTGCGGCGTCGCCAACCATCTTCGAGGTGAGGTTCTCAGGTGCCACCTGGCGCAAAACGCCGTTGTACAAAGGATTCTGCTCCATCAGCTCGAGAGCGGTACGACGGATGCCGCCGGCCGAGGTGTAAGTCTCCAAGCAGCCTTTGCGTCCGCAGCCACACTGACGGCCGTTGATGATGATGATAGAATGACCGAGCTCACCGGCAGTACTCGTCGAGCCTAGGATGAGCTTCCTGTCGATGATGATGCCACTGCCTACACCTGTTCCGAGTGTGAAGGTGATGAAATGGTCGAGGTTTTTGGCGCCGCCGTAGATCATCTCGCCATAAGCCGCGGCGTTGGCGTCGTTCGACACCACAACCTTAGCGTTGATGTGTTTCTTCATCATCTCGGCAAGCTTCACCTGACCCTTGAAATTAAGATTCGGCGCCTTGTCGATGCTGCCAGTGTAAGTGTTGCCGTTCGGGGCGCCGATGCCGATGCCGTCGATCTCAGCGATATGGTTGCGCTCGAGCAAGATTTTGATCTTGTCGGCCATATCTTTCACATACAGCTCAGCGTCGTAGTATTCGTTGGTGTGCAGGTTTTCCTTGTCGATGATTTTGCCGTCGGCACGGACGATTCCGATGTCGGTGTTGGTGCCTCCGATATCGATTCCGATAGAGTGAGTCATTTTCATATCTGATGATTTTTATTTCAAAATGATGAATTTTCACTGCAAAATTAAAAAAACTTTAAATAATTCAGCGAAAATCAATTCTTTTTTTTATCTTTGCAGATTGTTTGAAAATATAAATACGTTTTTATGAAAAACGCATATCGCGAATATAAGTTTTTGAATCTCACCAATATAGCCGATGAGATTCGTAAGTTTTGGGAAGACAACGACATCTTCAACAAGAGTTTGGAGAACACCAAGAACGGCACTGCCTACGTGTTTTACGAAGGACCGCCTTCAGCCAACGGCATGCCTGGCATCCACCACGTGATGGCGCGTACCATTAAGGATACCTTCTGCCGTTTCCAGACTTTAAAGGGGAAATACGTCAGCCGTAAGGCAGGATGGGACACCCACGGACTGCCAGTGGAGCTCGGCGTTGAGAAGAAGCTCGGCATCACCAAGGAAGATATCGGTAAGAAGATCAGCGTCGACGACTACAACCGCGCCTGCCGCGAGGAAGTGATGAAATACAAAGACCGCTGGGACGACCTCACCCGTCAGATGGGCTACTGGGTCGACCTCAACAATCCTTACATCACCTTCACAAACGAGTATATCGAGACACTGTGGTTCCTGCTTAAAGACTTGTATAACAAAGGATTACTTTACAAAGGATATACCATTCAGCCTTATTCACCGGCTGCCGGAACAGGTCTCAGCTCACATGAGTTGAACATGCCTGGCTGCTACCGCGACGTGAAAGACCTCACCTGCGTGGCGATGTTCCGCCTGAAAGCCGAGCAGCGTAAGTTCCAGAAGCTGCCGTTTGGCGTCGATGTGAACTTCCACGATGTGCAGATCGTGGCCTGGACCACCACACCGTGGACCTTGCCGTCGAACACAGCATTGGCAGTAGGTCCCGGCATCGAGTACAACCTCGTGAAGACAGTGAACCCGAACAGTGGCGAGCAGATTTACATCATCATCGGAAAGCCGTTGATGGCATCGTTCTTCCCATCAGAAGAAGAGAAACCGAAGTTCGAAGACTGGAAAGTGGGCGACAAGAAGCTTCCTTACGAGGTTTTAGGCACCTGTAAAGGTAAAGACCTCGTCGGACTCGACTACGAGCCGCTCATCCCTTGGGTGAAGCCTGACGGCGACGGATTCCGCGTGATTCCTGGCGATTACGTCACAACAGAAGACGGTACAGGTATCGTCCACATCGCTCCTACTTTCGGTGCCGACGATAACCGCGTGGCAAAACAGACCAACATCCCGCCACTGCACCTCTACGACAAGGACGGCAAGGCACAGCCGATGGTCGACAAGACAGGTAAGTTCTTCAACCTCGAAGACCTTGATCCTGAATGGGTTAAGACTCATGTCGACGTTGAAGAATACAAGAAATACGCAGGCAAATTCGTGAAAAACGCCTACGACCCGACGAAGACCGACAAAGATATCTCGTTGGATGTCGAGATCGTCATCATGCTGAAGGAACAGGGCAAGCTCTTCAAGAGCGAGAAACACACCCACAACTATCCGCACTGCTGGCGTACCGACAAACCGGTGCTCTACTACCCTCTCGACAGCTGGTTCATCAAGACCACCGCTTTGAAAGACCGTATGATTGAGCTCAACAAGACCATCAACTGGAAGCCTGAGGCAACGGGTAGCGGTCGTTTCGGCAACTGGCTCGAAAACCTCGTCGACTGGAACCTCTCACGTTCACGTTACTGGGGAACCCCGCTGCCGATTTGGCGTACCGAAGACGGCAACGAAGAGATCTGCATCGGCAGCGTGGCACAGCTCCGCGAAGAGATTGAAAAGTCAATCAAGGCTGGATTTATGAAGGAAAATCCTTATAAATCAGAGGATTACACCAAGTTTGATTTACATCGTCCATACATTGATGGCGTGGTTTTATGCTCGGCAAGCGGCAAGAAAATGTTCCGCGAGCCGGACCTCATCGACGTGTGGTTCGACTCGGGCGCAATGCCTTACGCACAGATCCATTACATGGGCAAGCCAGGTCAGCTCAACGACAAGACCTTCCCGGCCGACTTCATCGCCGAGGGCGTCGACCAGACACGTGGTTGGTTCTTCACCTTGCACGCCATCGCGACTATGTGCTTCGACTCGGTGGCTTATAAGAACGTGATTTCCAACGGTTTGGTGCTCGACAAGAACGGCAACAAGATGTCGAAACGCTTAGGCAACGCCGTCGACCCATTCGGAGCCATCACAAAATACGGTGCCGATGCAGTGCGCTGGTACATGATGACCAACTCACAGCCTTGGGATAACCTGAAATTCGACGAAGACGGAGTGGACGACGTCCGCCGTAAGTTCTTCGGAACATTATACAACACCTACGCTTTCTTTGCACTCTACGCCAACATCGACGGATTCGAGTACAAAGAAGCCGACATCCCGTTTGCAAAACGTCCGGAAATCGACAGATGGATCCTTTCGGAACTCAATTCTCTCATTTTAGAAGTTGAGAAAGACTACGAGAGCTACGAGCCGACAAAGGCCGGCCGTGCCATCGGTAACTTCGTCGACGCTCACTTGAGCAACTGGTATGTGCGTCTGTCACGCCGCCGTTTTTGGAAGAGCAACGGCTCCGACGACAAGACCTCGGCATATCAGACCTTATACACATGTCTCGACACCTTAGCACGCTTGATCTCGCCTATAGCGCCGTTCTTCAGCGAGCAGCTCTACCGCGACCTCAACGCCGTGACACACCGCGACAGCGCCGAATCGGTGCATCTCACCAGATTCCCGAAGGCAAACGAGAAGTTCATCGACAAGAAGCTCGAGGAGCGCATGGAGATGGCTCAGCTCGTCGCTTCGATGGTGCTCTCGCTCAGAAAGAAAGCCAACATCCGCGTGCGTCAACCATTGTCGAGGATTATGATACCGGTGCTCAGCGACGAGATGAAGCAGCAGCTTGAGAAGGTCGAAGGCCTCATCCTCTCGGAAGTCAACGTGAAGAAGGTGGAATACCTCACAGGCGAGCTCAACATCCTGGTGAAGAAGATCAGACCTAACTTCGCCTCGCTGAAGACGCGCTATGCCAAGTACATGGGACAGCTCTCACGTTTCTTCGCCGTCATGACGCAGGAAGAAATCAGAAGCTTCGAGAAAAACGGCGGCGTGACGTTAACTGTTGAAGGTGAAGAGGTTAAGCTCATCCTCGAGGACGCGCTCATCACCACTGAAGACATCCCGGGCTGGACAGTGACCACGCAGGACAACATGACCGTTGCCCTCGACATCACCATCTCGCAGGAGCTCTTCGAAGAAGGTCTCGCCAGAGAGATCATCAACCGCGTGCAAAACATGAGAAAAGACAGCGGTTTGGAGGTCACCGACAAGATCATTCTCACGATAGAGCATAACAAAGACATCGTGAAGCCGGTGGAACGCTTCTGCGACTACATCTGCTCCGAGACCCTTGCAACGCTTCATATGGTCGACAAGCTCGAAGGCGTTGAAGCTCAAGAACTTGTCGATAAAGTCTCGGCAAAATTAATGATTAAGAAAGCATAACAAACTATAACAACATGGAAGAAACAGTCAACACATCAGAAAAAACCAGATATTCTGACGAAGAACTGGCTGAATTCAAGGCTTTGATTCAGGATAGATTGGCACAGGCTCGCAAAGACCTGGAGTTGCTTCAGGAAAACGTGGCCAACAGCGAATCCGACGACACCGCTCCTACCTTTAAGATTTTGGAAGAAGGTGCAGCAGTGCTCTCGAAAGAGGAAAACAGCGCTCTGGCGGTACGTCAGATCAAGTACATTCAGAATCTCGAGAACGCCTTGATTCGTATCGAGAACAAGACCTACGGCATCTGCCGTGTGACCGGCAAGCTCATCCCTAAGGAGCGTCTGCGCGCCGTGCCGCACGCCACGCTGAGCGTCGAGGCTAAGATGAATCAGAACAAGAGAAAATGAAAAAGCCGCTGATTGTCATCTTTTTGGTTCTTTTGCTTGACCAAGTGTCGAAGATACTTGTCAGGACGACGATGGCAATCGGAGATCATTTCGATGTTTTCGGGAATTGGTTTCAAATTCTTTTCATCGAAAACGACGGAATGGCATTTGGCATGGAATTGGGAGGAAATGTAGGAAAAATCATTCTCATTCTCTTCCGGGTCGCAGCAGCGGCGTTCCTGTTTTGGCTTCTCTTCAAACTGGTGAAGAAAAACGTGAAATTTGGCCCTTTATTTGGCATCTCGTTGATTATTGCAGGTGCTATCGGCAATCTTATCGATGGAATGTTCTACGGCCTCATATTCGATTATGCGGGCTTTATGCAAGGCAGAGTTGTCGATATGCTTTATTTTCCGCTCTTCACCTTCCCGGAATGGGTGCCGTTCTTCGGCGGAGAGATATTTTTCAGTCCGGTGTTCAACGTCGCCGACAGCGCGATAACCATCGGGATATTTTACCTGATAATCTTCCAATGGAGTTTCATCAGGCGTTTTGAATCAATTTTAGGAATTGAAAAACAAGAAAATGGAGAAAGAGATTAAAGGTCGTATTGTACAGATCATCGGACCTGTCATCGACGTGGCTTTTGACGACGAGAAGAGCCTTCCGAGCCTTCTCGATGCGCTTGAGATCACTCGTCCTAACGGCGACAAGCTCATCACCGAGGTGCAGCAGGACATAGGCGAGAACACCATGCGTACCATCGCCATGGACTCCACCGACGGATTACGGCGCGGAATGGAGGTTCGCAGTCTCGGGCATCCTATCACCATGCCTACCGGCGACCAGGTGAAAGGACGTCTGTTTAACGTCATTGGCGACAGCATCGACGGTCTCAAGCCGATGAATCCGGGCAAGCGTAACAGCATACACCGCGACCCACCGAAGTTCGAGAACCTCTCGACAAAACAGGAGATCCTGTTCACTGGTATCAAGGTCATCGACCTCATCGAGCCTTATGCCAAGGGCGGTAAGATCGGTCTGTTTGGCGGCGCTGGCGTCGGAAAGACGGTGCTCATCATGGAGCTCATCAACAACATCGCGAAGCTGTACTCGGGAATGACAGTGTTTGCTGGCGTTGGCGAGCGCACACGTGAGGGTAACGACCTTCTCCGCGACATGATCGAAGCTGGCGTCATCAAATACGGCAAGGAGTTCCAGGAAGAGATGGCGAAAGGCAACTGGCCGCTCGACAAGGTCGACTATGAAGAACTCGACAAGTCGCAGGCCACGCTGGTGTTCGGACAGATGAACGAGCCGCCTGGAGCACGTGCAAGAGTAGCTCTTTCGGGCCTTTCGATGGCTGAGTATTTCCGCGACGGCGACGGCGAGACGGCGGGTCGCGACATCATGTTCTTCATCGACAACATCTTCCGTTTCACGCAGGCCGGTTCAGAGGTTTCAGCTTTGTTAGGACGTATGCCTTCAGCTGTAGGATATCAGCCTACGCTTGCATCAGAGATGGGTTTGATGCAGGAACGCATCACTTCAACAAAGAGCGGCTCCATCACCTCGGTGCAGGCTGTCTATGTGCCTGCCGACGACTTGACAGACCCTGCTCCTGCCACCACTTTCGCACATTTGGATGCAACAACAGTGTTGAGCCGTAAGATCTCGGAATTGGGCATCTACCCTGCCGTCGACCCACTCGACTCGACTTCAAGAATATTGACTCCCGACATCGTCGGCGAAGAACATTACAACACCGCTCAGCGCGTGAAGAACATCCTTCAGCGCTACAAGGAGCTGCAGGATATTATCGCCATCCTCGGTATGGACGAGCTCTCGGAGGAGGACAAACTCATAGTGCACCGCGCTCGCCGCGTGCAGCGTTTCCTCTCGCAGCCGTTCACCGTGGCCGAGCAGTTCACAGGCTTGAAAGGCGCCACAGTGAAGATTGAAGACACCATCAAGGGCTTCAACATGATTATGGACGGCGAGGTCGACCAGTATCCTGAAGCGGCTTTCAACCTCGTGGGAACCATCGAGGAGGCCATCGAAAAAGGCAAGAAGATGCTCGAAGAAAGCAAGGAATAAGCCATGAGACTCGAGATAACAACACCCGACAAGCAGATATTCAACGGCGACGCGGTGCTGGTGCAACTGCCCGGCAGCGACGGCCTCTTCGAGATTCTGCAAAACCACGCCCCGATGATAGCATCCTTGGGAAAAGGCAAGATCAAGGTGGAGGACGAGGGTGGAAAACAGCAGTTTTTCGACATCAAGGGCGGCGTTTGCGAGGTGCTGGAGAATAAGATTACGGTGTTGGCTGAATAGAATATTTCAGGACAAAACGATGTAGGGGCAAATGATGATTTGCCCCTACGTTTTTTTATTTTTTTCACGAAAAAAGTAAACGCGTTTACTTTTTTCGTATATTTGCACCGAAAACGAAACAAATAATTGTTCAAATTTATAAAAATATGAAGAAAACAAGACTCATTTTGTTAGCTATGTTGATGATAATCAGCAGCTTAACATTTGCGCAAGAAAAAGTTAAAGTCGGCGGATTCGTTCAAGGACTTTATCAGGTCGACGTTCATGACAACGACAACATCGACAATTCATTCCGTATGCGTCGTGTGCGTCTCTCAGTCAGTGGAAACCTCAACAAGGTTATCTCCTACAAGGTTCAGGGAGATTTCAGCAGCGTTCCGACAATGGTCGACGCTTATGTAAAAGCCAAATTCTGCGATGCTTTTGCAGTGCAGTTCGGTCAGTTCAAGCTCCCGTTCTCAATCGAGAATCCAATCAACCCTGTTGACATCGAAGCAGTCGACTACGGCGATGTTATCAACAAGCTCGTCGGCTACAGCGATGTGTGCGGCGTTGGCGGTCTCGGCCGTGACATGGGTTTGATGTTTACCGGTAAGTTTATGAAAATCGGCAAAGACGAGCATTACATGTTCGACTACAGCGTCGGCGTGTTCAACGGCACCGGACCTTACAAACTTAAAGACGGCAAGATGCAAAGCTCCGACGACAACAGAGAAAAAGATTTTGTCGGACGTTTGAACATCAACCCTCTTAAAAGCATCACAGCTTCAGTTTCGTACTACACAGGTCATTACGGACCAAATGCTCTCAAGAGAGATCGTCTGGGCTTCGGCGCAGAATACAAAGACGGCAAAGTCGTGGCTCGTACAGAGTTCATCACCGGCACAACAGGCGACATCGTCGACACCCTCGGAACAGTTGAGAACTTCAGCAGCGTCGGCATGTATTCAATAGCCGGCTATTGGTTCGATTTCAAGAGCGGCGAGAATGAGATGCGACTCCTGCCGTTTGTCCGTTACGACTATTTCGCAAAAGACGCAGATGCTAAAGTCGGCCAGTATGGCATCATCACAGCAGGTGTCACCTTCCTGCCATATAAGTTCTTAAGCGTGAAGCTGAACTACCAGCTCAAGCAGACTACAGTTTATAAAGAAGGTTCGACCGATGAGACTGAAGGCAAAAACAGCCATATAATTAAATGCATGGTAAGCTATAAGTTCTAATTTAAGATTTAAAATTCAAAATTTAAAATTATGGCAAAGAATGATCTTTTGAAAAAAGAAGACTGGTTGGCGGTGTGGATCGGATTCATCGTCATCGCTATAGCCTGCGTGTCGGTTTTGGCCGGCTGGTTTGACTTCTCGGCCTTAAAATTCGGCACATGGCACTGGTGGGAAAACGTCGAGGAGAAGAAATCGCTTGCCTCACAGTTCGCTAACGGCGCTTTCTGGATTAAGTTGCTGCGCACCTTCCTGGTGACTGGAGTTTTGTTCGGCATTGGCATCAAGCTGCAGGGCGAGAAACTCAGCAAGTTCATCCCTGCCTACCTTGTTTTATTCGTCATCTGCATCCTTGTGAGGATGATAAGCGCCGAATTCACACTTAAGATGTACCTCGAGTGGGCATTCTGGGCATTGCTCATCGGCTTGTTGATTTCCAACACCGTCGGCACTCCTGAATGGCTGAAACCTGCAATACGTACTGAGTTTTACATCAAGACCGGCTTGGTCATCATGGGATTCTCGGTGTTGTTCAGCAACATCTATAAATTTGCCGGTTACGGTCTCGGCATCGCATGGATTGTGACACCTATCGTCATCATCTTCATGTGGTGGTTTGGCACAAAAGTGTTGAAAATCGGCAACAAGCCGTTGGTCATCACTTTGGCATCAGCCACTTCGGTATGCGGAACATCGGCAGCTATCGCCACGGGGGCTGCTGCAAAAGCAAAGAAAGAAGACCTCTCGCTGGCAATCTCCATCTCTATCATCTTCACCATTTTGATGATGGTGTTTGAGCCTATGATCATCCGTTGGGCAGGCATGAACCAGATGATGGGCGGCGCGCTCATCGGTGGTACTGTCGACTCGACAGGCGCTGTGGTTTTGGCGGGTAACGCCCTCGGACCTGAAGCTGAGCAAGTGGCATCGATGGTCAAGATGATTCAGAACATTCTTATCGGATTCATCGCGTTCTTCGTGGCTGTTTTCTTCGCCATGAAGGTCGACAAGACTGGCGACAGCAAGGTTGGTGCAGGCGAGATATGGACACGTTTCCCGAAGTTCATCATCGGTTTCTTTGTGGCATCACTGGTGGCATCGTTCATCATCATGCCTGCTACTAGCGGCGCCGATGTGAAAGCCATCAACGGAGTGCTCGACCAGTATAAGAACTGGGCTTTCGTGCTCGCATTCACCAGCATCGGATTGGATACCAATTTCAAGACTCTCTTCAAGCAGATGCAGGGCGGCAAGGTGCTGTGGCTGTACATCGTCGGACAGGTGTTTAACATTGCTCTGACGCTGTTTGCCGTGTGGTTCCTGCTCTCAGGCGTGGTGTTCGACGTCCCGAACCTCGATTTGTTCAAATAATGAGCAGAAAAAACATAGTTTTCAAGGTGATTACCATCGTTGTGGTGGTAATCACTTTGGTTTTGGCCATCTACATCATGCTGAACCGCAGGGGTGTTGTCGAGGGCTATGACTTCGGTGCGGGAGCTTATTATTACGCCGACATCCCGACGGAGCAGTATTCCGAAATCATCAACGAGGACGCTTACCAGCCCACGACACCGAAGTGGGTTTACTATGTTTTGTTTTTTGCGTGGGGTTGGCTAATGTGGCGTTTGTGGCTCTGGATTGACGGCCGGAAAAATTAATTTTTTCGAAAAAACGTTGGGATATTGAAAAAAGTTGTATTTTTGCAGTCCCAATGACAAGGTATCATGGCCGAGTGGCTAGGCGAAGGTCTGCAAAACCTTTTACGGCGGTTCGATTCCGTCTGGTACCTCAAAAAAAGCACTAACCAAGTTAGTGCTTTTTCTTTATGGCATATCCCACACCTAAGGCAGTGAGTACCAGCAGACCGTTTCCCAACGGAGCGTTGCCGTCGTAATCGACACCGTGCGCGGTCGGCAAGTTAAAGGTGACACCATTGTCATTGTAACGGTATGTCTCGTTGTCGGCATCATTCCAGTTGAAGAATGCGTCACTCTGGGCGTTGGCGCAAAAGCCCATTGTCATTAAAATCGCTATTGTTAATAATATTTTTTTCATGTTTTTGTATTCATTTTATGTTGTTTCTAATTCGATTGCTTACCGTTTCTTGTATTTGTCAATCAACTTTGGCAATTGGCCGTTAGCTGTTGGCAGCCAAAAGCCAATTGCCAAAAGCCAATGTTTATCTAATGACAATTTTCTGTGTTTTTTCATTTAATTTCAAAATATAAACGCCCGATTGCGACGGTTTGTTAATCGTTTCAACGCCGTTGATGTGCTGGTTCATCACCATTCGCCCCACCACGTCGAATATCTGCAACTCGCCTTCGCCCGAAACGATGATATCGCTGCCGTTCTGATAGGCGAAGATGTCGTTGCCGTCGTTTTCGATGTTTTTAAACACGATTTTAAACCTAGCCTGACGGTCAGCTGGCGACCCGATAAACGTGTAGCTGTTTTCAACACCCAAATCGATGTCTACGTTTGCCAACAAATCAATCAGGTGGACGCCCTGTAGAGACGCACGGCCGTGCGTCTCTGGAGACGTTTCAGGAAACGTCTCTACAACGGTAATTGTATATGTCCCAACCTCCTTCGTCTTGAAATGCACCGGCACCTCGCCCTCTCTGTTGCTGAACGCGATGGCGTAATCCTCGGTGCCTTGAGGGATAAACAGTTTAGCGTGCTCCTCGTTGAAGATATATTTTTCCAGTTGTGTGCCCTCGTCGAAGCTCACGATGGCCTTGTCGTGGAAGTCCTCGCCTCGGGTGCCACCTTTCGTCAGTGTCAGCTCAAGGCTGCCCTTGCTCTCGGGTTTGTCGCCTGATTTCACCCCCGACCTTGTGAACGTGACCGTTTGGTCTTCTCCAGTGGCTCTCACCATGATTCCAGTGCATCGCGGGATGGCCGTTGCAGTGCTTGCCACTGCCTCAATGTCGGAGCCCGTATCGTTCATTTTGTAATAAACCTTGTTGGAATAGGCATCCACTGGGAACGGGTTGCCCACCAGGTTCCAGCCTCGTACTTCGGCATGAGGCGAATTGTTGTCGTAAACCAGGTTCACAGTCTTCGAGATACCGTAGTTCAGCTCGCCTGCAAATATCAAAGTTTGGTCATTCTTGTTGGCATAGAGGTAACCTAGACCATTCTCAAAGACGAAGCCATCGGTATGTGCCTTGTAGTTCTCCCATTCCGCCGCCGCGCTCTGGTTGAAACGGTAAAGGTCATAGTTGCTCGCAGTGTATGGAATGAGGTTGCCGACAGACATAGGTTCGATGTCCCCCACAACTGGTGAAGCCAAGAATACCCAATGGTCGCTTTCGGTGCTTTCGCCGTAGCCTGTCACGGCCGTATAGGTGGTCGGTTCTATGCCGATGTCGTCTATGTATAGTTTATCACCGCCAACCCATTTGATGGCGACATATTTGGTTCCTGCAGGAACTACATATCCCGAACGGATCCATTCGCTGGTACTCTCTTGTATACTAGCCCACCAAGTGAAGGCACTCGGATCTTTGGTGGTTTTGGAGAATCCTAATTGAAACCTTGCGGTATAATTGTTGGTTCTGTGATAGACAGAAAACGTTGCGATACTGTTACATTCCAATTGTGGGGAAATTAGGATTTGGTCGTCGTCCGCTCCTTTGTCAAACATGAAAGAACGATTTCCACTGTGTATGTAGTCTCCTGAATGTCCTGTATGACGATAAGCATTCCAAATACGCCAACCTCCAATGTTGGTTTCAAAATCATGATAATATGGAAGAATTTCCGTATCTCCTTCGGTTACAAATCTGATGGTAACATAATTGCTGGTATTGTCTCCATCATATACTGCCCTAACCCTAAAATCGTAGGTGGTATTGATAGGCAGGTTGTCAAGTATGACAAAGGTGCTGTATGTCAATATCTCATCCGACCAATGGGTGTCGGTTCGCATTTTTGATTGGTATTTATAGCCAATGACTGAGTTGTCGGGTTTTATCCATGTCAAAGTGGCGCTATGGTTGGTCAAACTGCTTGTGGCTAGATTGGTCGGTGCAGCATAAGTTGTATACTTTTCAAAAGTGAAATCGTCGATACGTAATTCACGAGCAACTCTATTTCTGTTGTAATTGTCAAATTTAATGGCAATATACCTAGTACCTGTCGGGAAGTCATGCTCGTACTTACTCCACGTAATATAGCTGTCGTCTAGATAAATTTTAGAAACCCATGTGAAATCTTGTTCGGGGTGGCCGCCACCTATGGAGTAACCCACAAAAAAACTGCCACCAGAATGAGATGCGGCATAGTAGTAGAATGACATTGTTATGGGGTCACCTGGTAATAAAGGTGTTATAAGATATTGTGGACCATGTTCTCCTGAAGTAAAGGTAAAAAATCGGAATGCATGACTACCATCATGGTTGCCGTATGGTATGATTTCCGTATAGTTCCAATTGATGTCCCATCGAGTCCATCCGAAAATGCCATCCTCAAAACCATAATTGTATGGCAATGACACCGCGGTGGTGAATGAGTAGTCTTTATAAAGACTTTCTTCATTGCCGTAAAGTGTTTTGACACGGAATTGATACGTTGTTAGTCCCGACAGATTTGTTAAGTCAGCCGAAGTGACATCACTTCCTACGGTTATTTCGGACGACCAGTCTTCATCACTACTCTTCTTGTACTGATAGGTATAACCCGTGATGATTGAATTGGTTTCAGGAGCTTCCCAAGTTATTTTGGCACTTTTGTCGATGAGGTTGGTTACGGCAAGGTTGAATGGAAATGGTATATTACAAACCGTGAAGCTGAAATCGTCCACATTTATCCAACCATGATTACTTTTGATGGCAATGTATTTTGTGCCATTAGGTACGGTTATTTCAAAACGAGAATAGCTTGCCGACTGGATGGAAATCGTATTAACCCAGTAGAAGTCGCTGATGTTTTCGGTTGCTGTGGAATATCCCATTCGAAACTCTGAACGATAAAAATCTGAATTAGTACTCACATAACATGATACAGTCATGGCAGACCTGCCGTCAAACTCGGGGGATATCAAGGAGCCAGTACGTATCTCCAAATGATAATTACCAGAATGAGACCAAAAAGCACTATTATCTATTTCTGCATATCCTGTGACAGTCCATCCTTCCGCTGCCAGATCGTTGTTCTCGAAGCCGTAAGAATAAGGGAGTCTGATTCCTGTGAGATACGAATAATAGGTAATGCCGTCGGCTGCTGTCACGGGGTAATCCCATGTGCCTTCTATCAGAGTGGTACTAACTGATATGCCTTCGGCTTCTGGAATGACATGGTTGTCTATTGCCGTGGCAGTGGTGCTGTTCAGGTAATAGGCTCTTTTTACGGTGGCGGTGACGGTGCTGCCGTCGTTCTTGCAGGCGATGGGGTGGTACAGACCTCCCGATGCGGGTGAGAACGAGCCTCTGAACAGGCAGTTGTTCAAGTTGAGCGTCATGGCGTCGCACCAGCCTAAAAGACCGCCTGCATAGTGGTTGAAGCCGCTGATGGTGCCGGTGTAATAACTGTCGATGATATTGAGCGTACTGGTGCCGCCGTGGCCAACCATGCCGCTGACATATTCCGCGCCGTTGACGTTAACATTCACTGCACAGCCTGTAATGGTGTTGCTGCCGCCGCATGAGCCAACCAGGCCTGAAGCATGGCGGGCGCTGCTGCTAACGCTGCCGTTGATGGTTAGGTTCTTGATGGTTGCCCCGTTGATATAGTGGAAAGGTGCCGTGCCTGCCTCAGAGCTGCTGATATTGACAGTGATGGTGTGACCGTTGCCGTCGAAGGTGCCGCTGAACGGCTGTGTGCTGGTGCCCGCCATCGTCGTGACAGTTGCAATGTCGTTGTTCAGCTGGTACCATTTGTTTGAAAGCTGGTCGTCTTGTACCATCAAGGTGAAAGCCTGCCAATCGTTTTCATTGTTGATGAGATAAGGGTTGTTTTCGAAGCCATGACCATACAAAACAGGTAATCCTTGGGCTTCGGGTATGATATATGGTGCCGTAGCTGTAGGCATGATGTTGTTGTTATAATAATTGTGATCAGCGATGGCAGTTACAGTGCTGCTGCTGCTTTTGCAGGCGATTGGGTGGTATTTGCCGTTGCCTGAGGGCGAGAACGAGCCGTCGAACTTGCAGTTGGTCATGTTGAGTGTCATGCCGTCGCACCAGCCGAGGATGCCACCAGCATAGTTAGTGAAGCCGCTGATGGTGCCGGTGTAATAACTGTCGATGATATTGAGCGTACTGGTGCCGCCGTGGCCAACCATGCCGCCGACATATTCCGCGCCGTTGACGTTAACATTCACTGCACAGCCTGTAATGGTGTTGCTGCCACCACATGAGCC